>ERZ724508.1077-NODE-1077-length-17277-cov-5.576124_pt1 | contig 17277 bp, 22 predicted proteins | sample MGYA00376041_ERZ724508 | MGnify/ENA primary metagenome ERZ724508 (study PRJEB28724, sample SAMN07190887) | wastewater metagenome | isolation source: effluent of sewage treatment plant in Hong Hong | place: USA: Christiansburg, Virginia | collected 2016-03-01 ...
CCCAACCCCAACCCCACTCCAAATTTTGATCCCGCGATATTCTTGGAAAAAGTCAAAGAACAAGCATAAGTCCTTATTGAAACAATTTATCTTTCTTGGGGGCCAGAAAAAGAGAGAGAACTGAGATAAACATGGCACATACTAATTAAAAATCACGAAGCAGGTACGAACTGAATGTTGAGCTGCACTGTAGAATTACCCTTATTGATGATTGTGGGGTAAAGTGGCAGGTCGGGCAGATTTTGGTAGCTCTCCTCTTGTTGCTTATCATTACTGATCGCCATTCTGCCTTACCCACAATCCACTGTTATTTTCACCTTGAAATTCTCGCGTTGGTATCCGTAGTTCAAAGTAGTACCCACAAAGAGTGCTTTCTTCGACTCTCGGTTAGACACTCCGAGGGAAATGCATGCAGTCTCGCTTTCAGAATGAGAGTTTTTGTCAACGACAATCTTGATTTCCCAAGTATGCACTCCGAATTACAAAGGGTTGGTTGCGTAGAGTGTCCCACTCTTCAAGAACATTACAGTTCCTTTGTTGTCGCCTTTCGCAAAGGAGCAGTTGCTTGTTATGAAATTCTGTGGTTGAAGGGTTGTGACCTCACTAATAGCTCCCCATACCCCATTAATGACGCGCATTCTTACCCGATAATTCGTCTGGGGATTGAGTCCGCTTACAATACCCTTTCCGTTGCTGTCTGCTCGGATGCGCTTGAATACTTCCTGCCCCTTGACCTTCATGCCCACCCCGAACTCAATTTCGTACTCCTCCTTCTGATAGGGAAGGTGGATGAATTCGTACTGAATTTCGGTGGCAGAAGCCAATAGTTTGAGTGGCCTTGAATGGAGGGGATCCTCGTGTATTTGCGTGAGAACCTGCGGAGTTTGATTCTCGAAGACTGATGAAAGTTTTCTCGTCCGAAGTGGAGCATTTTCTTCCTCTTGAGGTCGTTATATTTCCCATTTTTTTGTCGAAGCGACAACTGCCATAATTTACTTTTCCATTGCCTCCAACCCGCAGAGCCGAAAGGTGAATGGTTCACATTGCAAAGTCTTTTTGGAAATGCGTCTGTCGAGGTAGTCAATTCCAATCGTCTTATCTGCTAGCCTCTCGATGAGCTTCGCATAGTCATCGTACTTCTTGTCTTCTGCTTCTGCTCCTGACAAGTTCTTTTGGTAGGCTGATGTGCATTCCTGCCAATACTTCTCCAAACTTCGAGTGAGTTCAGCCCTCTTAAACTCTAACAACCGCTAGATGTTGCTGAACGTCTCCTTGATGAACTCCTCACATGAGTCCTTCATCTTTCGTTGCTCCTCGAAATGCTGACGATACTGCTGGCAACTTTTCTTGAGGTGCGACTTACAGTCTGTAAGTTGCTGCAACTTATTCAGCATACCCGAAAAATACTCCTTCTTGTAATCAGCGAGGCCGCGGTACTTCTTGCTGCAGTTCTATCGATGTGACCGGAGACAGTTTGAGCACATAGGTTGCTGGGAGCACTCACATATATACTCTTTCTTGATTCTATGCTCGTGGCAAATCTCTTATCTAATGCTGTTACTACGCTTTTCCTGCAGAATCTTCTTAACGTTGTTCTTGCTGACAGCCACGTGTTTTTAGTACTCGCCTTTCGAATGCACCTCTGCAAAGCAGTTCTCGCAAAACTCGATCTCACATTCATGGCAATACTGCAAGCCAGTAGATTCATCACACCGCGAGCACTACAGAGGCTGGCCGGAGTAGTATTCATGAAGAGTTTGGTACAGCTTTGGTTCAGGTTCACACCATTTCTTGCCAATGGATTTTCCACAGGAACACGTCGAGAGCTTTTCGCATTTATCCCTGCAGTCATAGCAGATGAAGAGTTGGCAGCACTTGGTGAGGAGGTTTGTTCGATCGCTAGCCGAACACATCTAGCAGAGCTCCATCGGATTCAAATTATTATCGGCTATAACGCGCAAGAAGCATTATGTACACATCAGTTGCGGAGCTGACTATTGGGCTGGGTCTGCTGCCGTATCGTGAATTTTTTAATGTCTGCGCCACCTGCGATTGATTCCTGGACCCGTGTGATCTACTCTTGCTGTTTGTGCTCCAGCTGGCCCACTGGCTCGGAGGAGGAAGATATCTGCTTGGTTTCCTTGTCCTTGAACAGTTTATATTTGGTATAGTGTTTCTTGAAGGCACCTTTGAGCTGCTTGGTATCTTCCTCTCTCACTCTCGTGATGTCGTTGATGAGGTATGGGAACGGGTTCGACAGATAGTCCTTAGACCATACCTTACTGTCCATCAATACGTCCATGATGGCTTGCTTCTCAATTAGGTCCTCATCAATTTATCCCTCAAGTCGATCGGGTATCCTCGTAGCTTAAGTGTAATTAATTCCGTGTGGAGCTCCCACCCAGTATTTCTGAATCGGCTTCCAATGTTCGATGCCAACGAATGCCAGCATATCTGTCGATGCTTGGAAGGCTTCTTTCAGAAGAGCAGTCATGTAGAGGTCTTTCGGAAGTTGGAAAATATGAGGCAGGAAGTTTTATGTTGCATCCTTTGTTGACATCGGAATGGTGAGCTCTTTGTTCTTCGCCAACACAAACCTGAAGATATCTCGCATCTCATGGATCGATAGAGAATTTCCGAGGATGAGCCTTCGAAGGGTTTCAGGCATTCCTCCGAGCATCACTCGCTGCTTGCCCATCAAGGTTGTGTACAGCACCTTATCGATGAAGTAGTAACCGGTGCGAGTGCCTCCCAGAATATGCTCGCTGATTGCATTTATAAATGGTTCGGTTAGTTGTTTCCTGAGGCCCTTCTCCTGAAGCAGGTCGTGAGAGTAGGTGTAGAACCCCTTGGTGAAGTTCATCTCGGAAGGGATCTTGTTTTGTACGATCATGTCCATCGTGAGAAGATTGACCACTGTCTCCTCCCAAGTATGCGGCTTCAGCGGGTCGATTCGCTCAACCCCGTCGAGGTAGTAATCTTCCACCTTATTCATCGCACACTTATGCGCTGCGAACCTTTCGCGAGCGATGTATTCGCTTGGGTCGACTTGGAGGAAGAATAGGTCTGCATCATGCCGCATCATCTCTTCCTGCAGGGTGTCAAAGCTCTTTAATCGATCGGGGAACTGATGTTTGGGCACCCCAATAAGTCCTATCTCGTCCATGACATTCTCCGGGCCTTGATTGCTGTTGGGCAATACCTCCAGCGACTTGGCTTGAGGCTTGCCACAGTGGTTACTGTCTCGCTGGTTAAAGAGATACTCTTCAGGCGTCATCGTATGATAGCGGTACCTTGCTTGTCTCAGGAGCCCTCTCATCAATAGTTGGATTATATAAGCGTATGTTGGGGGTTGATCAAGGTTCCTGACTATCTCATAAGCTGGATATGTGATTCATATGCGCACACTGCCAGAGATTTGAGCTCGCCTATTGGCTCGCTCCTGATCCCTCTATCGCAATTTTTAGCGGAGTGCTTTAGCACGATCCTCAGCTATCTTAAAACCGGGTTTGAGCAGGGCAGCTCTCTCATAACATGCTATTGCCTCAATTTACTTCTTAGTGTGCTCGTAAGCGATACCTTTATGGCAGAAAGCATTGGCATAGCTCTAATCAGACTGAAGTGCGATATCGCAACATTCGATGCCTCGCTGCAGAAACCCGAGACGAATGAGACAGATGCCACGATTCGCCTGAGTGACATGTTGAGGCCCACCCAACTCATAACAGGTGCTATAACTGACGAAGGCATGACTGTACTGTGTCTTTTCGAACTCAGCGAATGCCTTTTCAAAGTAAGCCGAATAGAGCAGTGGATAATCGTCAATGATCTCCTTGGACGCTATCAATACCTTATCGTGTTGCTTTATCGAATTTAATCTTTTGAGTTAGCGAACCTCCTCTTCGTACTTTGGGTTGCTCTTTTCGTTAGGAAATTGGAACAGCCCTTCAAATTACTCAAACAGAGAGGTTAGAGGCATTCTCTTGATTTCATCCTGCTTCTGTGCTGTTGTAAATAGGCTAAACATATTCGCGGTGTCCACTAGCTCTTTCAATCTCGGAAGCAACTGGCCCAGAGCAACCTTGTATTCCAGTAGCCTCGCGATAAGTTTCTTCGGTAGCTCGCCAAGTAACGCTTGCTTATTCAAGTTCAGGTAGGTAAAGTAAGCCTATCTCAGCTGCTCACCGTTTTTTCCAATCAGATTGTTCATTGCAGGGATGTTCTACAAGTATTCTTCGTAACGCTCATAAATCTTCTCTCCTACTTCGAAGACATCAGAAAGCATAATGTCTAACGTCTTCCGAACCTGTACTGCGAAGCCCCTGAACTTCTTCAAACCCCTCAGCACATTATCCTTGACGTTGCTGTGAACTTACTAGACCTTAAAATTCGCTAGGGGGTACACCTACTCGACACGAAGAGATATGGATTCGTCATGATCGTGCTCCGAGTAGCAGCTTTCGCACATGAATGCTGATTTGGTTATGCAGCCTGGTGAGATGCAGACCCGTTTAAACTCCTGTTGCTTATGCCTTTAGCAACCCTTCTTGACATAATCTCTGACGTTGATTTCGTTCATGCTAGCAGGTTCACAACGATTTTATAGTCCTCACGCCAAAGTCATCCTACGATTATAATTTTTCTTTTACGGCCTTCCAGATATCAGCGGACTTCGCCTCTGGGCTTTGTTTTCGCATTAAAATTGACATCACCGTTCATATTTTTAAAATCTGAGGAGATCCTGTATTAAACTCAGCGAGGCTGTCCCAGATAGAGCCGATATTTCGTCATAATAGAGACCGATGAGAAGGCCTAGCCTTCTCTCTTCGTTAATCCTGCTTCCGAGGGTCACCACCTGTATCGAAACAAAGGATTTAGGACTTGCCTTTGAATTGAGGAGCAAAAGAAGCTTGGAGCATTGGAGAATCGACAATTCTGCATGTCGACTTCTTGAAGACCTGTTAATAGTGTTGCTCATCTCCATTTCGCCGTTTGCGAATTACTCCCACTTTGGATAAACTTTTTTGCGATTGGTCGGGAAATAGCTCCCGAGCTCAACTACAAGCCAGTGCTGTATTTCTCAAACGTCCCAAGAGAAAAAGACTCGTAATTAAGCTCTGGAACGGGAATTCAATGATGTGGTTGTGCTCTCCTGTTGACCGTTTCCCCTAAACTCTGCTGCTGTAGGGCGGATAGAACGATATCTTTGTAAAGGGATGAGGCGACTGCCTTACAGGGATGAGGCCTGGCGAGAAGAACGGCACTTGGGAGTTGGCTTGGGAAGAATTCAAGGCAGTTATGTAGCACTCTGGATTTATATTTGAACCGCCACGATTTTATAATAATTAACACTAACCTTTTATCGGATGAGTCGAAGACAACCTCAAGCAAGCAGGTTACGCAAAGGTACGGCCTTCCTCGGAACTTTTCAATCGTCATTCGCCAACTTATATTCTAGAAACCGAAGAATTCCTTTCCCAAATTTAACAGTCCTACCAGGTCGACGCACACAAACAGCGTGTCGCCCAAACCGACATGGTCTACCTGATAGGCCTTCCGGAACAACTAGCACACGAAGAGGTATTGCATTCACTCAAGCATAGTTACTTTCCAGAGACGATCATTGTGGACACTACGGTTAAATTACCAAGGTGCTAGTCAAGGAGAACCACTTTAGCTAGTTTAGTTCGTACTGTGCCTACGTGAGCTATCGGTCATAGCATTCAGCAGCCCTTGCAGTGCTGGTACCGTTAGATGATATTGTAGGCCCTCAACAACAAAACCATCTATGGAAGCAAGATTTATGCATCTTACGGCACTAACAAGTACTGCGCCGCTTTCGTTCGGTATGGCCGGTGTCGCAAACAAGAGTGTCCATTTCTGCATAGCATCGACCGGCAGAAGGAAATTCATGAGACGGACAATCGAAAGTTGTTTCAAGAGCAACAGAAGCAGGCACTTCGGTACCTTCAGTAACATCAGTCTGAAATCGACTATGGCTCACCGTCGTAGAAGATCGTGTTTCCAACCAAATGGGAGATTAAATAACGGTTAGTTAGTCAAGGCGCGCTGGCACCAACCTCTGCGTCGTAACATCCAACCCGATAAAATTCGACGACGAGGACCAGCTTAATCCATAAAGACAAGAATAATCTCAGGAGCGAAGCGTCAACCGAATGTTCACCCTCCCGGTAGGCACAATTAGAAGAAGACGAGATCGCAAGAGGAACACCTCGTGGCAAGGAACTGAGCATTCCCAACCTCATCATCAGAAAAGTCTTGAGGGTCAAAAAATCAATGTTCAGTTTCGCTATGGGCAACGACGTCACTGAAAGCTAGCAGACCGCTAAGGACCTGAGAGGCTATCTCTTCAAAAGCCAGTTATAAAAAGCTTGAAGCGAGCAAACCTAATCTCCTTGTATATCTTCTATCGTTCGAATTAATTGGCGGCCTCCTGGGCTGGTCTATCGGGGAAACTTCAATCGTTGTTGATTAAGACAGCCATATTCGCATGGAAGATCCTTTTAGGCGGCGATGGCAGCCATTTCCTTCCGTCGCCTGTTTGAATTGAGGAAAAACGCCGTTTTATTCGGACGCCTCGTTTCCGTAAACAATGCTTGAAATGAGTTCATTCCCGTCGGCAAGCTCGGAAGCGACTTGGATTCGCTGCGAAGAGCCCAAACCTTGGCTGAATTTTCCATATTCTCCATTGAAATTCAGAAGCGAGCCGATACCCAACCTCCACTGAACACCCAACCTGAGTGGTTTCAGCAGTTGAGCTACTTCACGATCCCTGTGGCTGCCTCATCCAAATCAAGACCAAAGGTACTGAGTTCCAGTAAACGAATAATGGGGATCAACAGCCATCGCATATAAACCGCATTAGCAGAGAAACCCCAAATAATATTAAAATCCCTTTTGATGAAGTCAAAAACCAGTTCGACCGTGGAATCGCTAAGTAGTGAGCTCAAGAATGTCCGATAGGAAAATACCCGCCTCAAGGATGCCATACTCTCGCTGGTTCATCAGCTTAAAGCAGAAAAAACAGAAAAATAGGTAAGGTTTTAAAGCAACGCAGCTTCTCACCGAGCTAGTTCGCAAGCTTCAGGCTGGCAATATTGAAAATCAGAAATTTGCTGCCTCTGCAGACCCAACATGCGCCTCCACTACCTCCCAAAACAATAATCGAGGTCATGGTCAATCACCTGCCACTACCACCTTCAGGGTTCGCTCGAAAGATCATTTGGATTCTAAAATGGACACCCGTATCTAAGGGCACGATTCCACCAACACCACAATCCGCTATCCTCTGACAAAAAAACAATCGTCACAAAGCCATCCTCTCAGCAACACCCAAGAGCGATCGTTAATGGCATGCAATACCACACCATCGCTATTGACAGTGCCATCACTGCCGAGTATCTCAACTCAGATGTCTGATCTGAATTCGACAACAGTTATGTCTCCCCGACTCACAAAGAAGCTTAGAACATTGAAAGAGTTGAAGCCCGAGGCCGACAAAGTGGACGAGAGAATAAACCTTCTTGTACGAGGAGTGTCGCCAAGCAGGCTGTCTGAAAAACGTTCACTGAGAAGGAATCCTCCTGCTTAGTGACTACATTGTGATTTACTTCGATTTATATCCACCTTCAAAGGAATCATGGGTCGTATCATCTTGTTTTATCTTAGAGAACACTATCCACGGGGTTGTTTGGTGCCTTGGGTCAAGAAAGCAATGAACTTCGAGTATTTCAAGTCAATTCGGAGATAGATAATCGAAACTTTGGAGCGTAATCAACAAAATCACTCATCATGGAAGCCAAAGCCTTACCATGTTGTCTTCTTGGCTGCCTTGCTGGTTTTTCTTTCCCTTGTCTTATTCATCGATCGATGCCAGGATCATCTTACGTGGGTGCCATTTCACTTGTCCTTGAACAGGAAGCGACTCCTTCCTAAACCTATAGCTGTGGCAACCATTCTCGGCATTGTAAATGTCGATATAGGCTTCATCCGATGCCACAGCCATGAATCTGCTATTATGGGAAAAGGAAATATCGCTGATTATGCCCTAAGTCTTATGGTAGCACATTAGGGGAAGCAGCTCCTCCAAAGAATAGAGATTGATCAAGGCATCCTCACCTCCTGTTGCCAAGTATCGATTTGTTTGGTCGATAGCCATACAGGTCACCTTCGTGGAATGACACGGAATAGTCTCTACAAGAGGAATGCCCTTAGCTGATTCGTACACGAGCATATCTCCAGTTTCTCCCACAACGAGGAAGACAGAGTCACTATGATCCCACAGAAAATCCTCAACGTCAAATGGCACCTTCAACGATTCAAGCTGCAAGTTCGACCTTCGATCGTAGATGCTGATTTGATTCTCCTTGTTGGATATCGCATACTTTGTGCCATCCGGACAATGCGTAGCTCTCGTTAGGTCAATCCTTGACTTCTTATCATTTTTCAGAGGATAGGCGGGTTTGGCTTCACGAATGTCCCATATCTTGAACGTGTCCTTCCCGCAGCAGTACATAGTTGTTTGGTCGAACCACTAGAGAGACTCCACAGTTGCGTCGGAACATTTCAAGTCCTTCCCTCTCTGCAACCCATCATCAAAGTTCCAAACTCGCAAGTTGTTGTCGGCTGAGGCGAGTTTGCTACCAGCTGGGTTCCAAGCTATGCAGCTAACCGGCTTAGAATGACCTGAGTACGACTTCTCCTTATAAGTCTCAAAGATCTCCTGGTCCTGCGGGTTGAGTTCTACCTCTGCAATCATAAATTTATAACAGGCGGTCTCCCTAGATGGCACATGAATACAACAAGTTGGTGGTGGCGATGATTTAAATATCGTGGGATCAATCCTTAGGCTTCTTCTTGAGCCTGAGCTGGTTGGAGTGACCGCACTTGCGCTTGCGGCAGTTGGTGGCCTTGATGGGGAGAGTGGCGTAACACTTACGGCAGATCTTCTTCTCGATGTTGTACTTCTTAGCAATGGCAGCGATGGTTGGGTCCATACCTCCACCCCTCAGCCTCAGAACGAGGTGGAGAGTAGACTCCTTCTGGATGTTGTAGTCACTGAGAGTGCGTCCGTCCTCGAGCTGCTTGCCTGCGAAGATGAGTCGTTGCTGATCGGGAGGAATGCCTTCCTTGTCCTGGATCTTTGCCTTGACGTTTTCGATGGTGTCGCTTGACTCCACATCGAGGGTAATCGTTTTGCCCGTCAGGGTCTTCACGAAAATCTGCATATGGTAAAAAATTATAATGAAATATTCGGATTAGTTTATTAATTAATATTCCAGTTCCAATGAGCAGAGTTCTGGCTCGCCTCACAGCTTCTCCTTCGTGACTGTCAGCTACTCAATCCTCGCCGGCTCTAAGCATTCTGTACTCGACCATTCTGGTACTTTGGAATACTGATGGGATCTATACGAAGCATCGCAGGCTCAGCCGACTCAGCTATCCAAACTGGACGTCGAACCCCTCCTTCTGGTACAGTCCGATAGCGTTTAGCTGCCGAATGCCAAGTTCGTGCACAACTTCTGACTTGTCCTCGTTGTTCTTCAGCAGAATATACTTAGTCTGGCTAGCCAATAGGCTTGTGAACAGTTCCTCGTACAGCTCGTAGTTCCTGCATCAAGCAAATGTTACTTGGGGTTGAAGTAGATTACGACGATCGATGGTGCTCGACCAGCTAACAGTCTTTTGATTACGCAGTGAAACCCAACCACGCAGTATTGAGACTTCAGTGCCGGCAGCGTTACTTTAGCGGGATTGCTCATGGATATGATCTTCTTTCTGGCAGTTTGCCGAAAAATGCTTTCCTTATCTGCTGGTTGAAATTTCCGTAGTTCCCGCAGATAGCCGACCAGCAGCTGCTTCACATTGAGACTATCCTCGTGGCTGATGCACTCGCTAACTTCAGTTTGGCTCTTACAGTCGATAGCTGTACGGTTCGAAGAACGATGTCTTCACTGTCTTGACATGCTGCTGGTGAGGTAACTTGACCTTGTTGTCAGGCTGCTTCTTGACGACCTGCTTCTGTTTTTTGTTGTCTTCAAGAGTTCGCATAAGTAATTTTGATAAACACACGGTGTACAAAATCAATCGCTACACTGCTAGCTTTCGGAAACAAACTGCATTTCGTTGCTACCCGAAAGGAAGGGATGGTAGTACAGGTCCAACAGTCCAAGCCGGCAGGTTGGGTCCTTATTCAGAGCTTTGAGGATGAAATCTTTGGCGTGGTCGCTGATGTCGATGTATGGAGGGAACTTCACTTCCTCTTCAGCCTACGATAACATCGGTCGTTACGATTTTCTTTACGTCTTCCTCACACCAAATGTGGAAGGGTATGCTGCCAGTGATTAGTTCGTAGGTCATGACTCCAACAGCCCAAATGTCGATCTTCTCATCGTAGGCCTCCCCCCTGACGATTTCAGGTGAGAGGTACAAAGGAGTTCCACATCTGGTATTTCTCATTCCGATGCAATGAACTGCCCAGCCAAAATCGCAGATCTTCACGACTCCCTACGTAAGCAAATGCCTTACATTTTCCATGAGGATGTTCTCAGGTTTGATATCCCTGTGGAAGATGGAGTTCATGTGAAGATAACGTAGCCCCTCGAGGAGTTGCCTGATGATGTACGCAGTGTATTTCTCAGAGATTCTTCGCTTCTTCTTGAGCATATCGTAGAGCTGGCCATCTGTACAGAGCTCCTGCAAGATATATAGGTTCTTCTCGTCGAAGAAGAATCCGTAGAGTCCGATAACATTTGAATGCTTAATGCACGAGTGGATCTTGAGCTAGCGGATGATCTGTTCAGTGACTTTTTCGTTGATGATGTGCTCCTTCGACACGACTTTGAGAGCACATACAAAACCGGTTAGTTTGTGCTTGACCACGAATACCTCTCCGAAGTGACCTTTGCCAAGCCGTTTACCTTTGATAAATTGGTCAAGGCTCAGGTTCGATGGCAATAGTGGACCTGCCTATTTCGTAGGTTCCGTGGTTTGTATGGGCAATGTTGGCTGTACAATAATCGAGGTTGTGAGAGTGTTATTGTAGCTGAAATTCTTCAGCTCTGCAACGTCGAAAGGCGTGCTCTCGGTTGATAGCTGCGAGTTGTCAGCAGGAATAACCCTTCTCTCGGCCAATGCTTTGCAGGGGTACTCCAGAACAAAAGGTGATGTCGGTAATGGCTCTTCTAATAGATACTCGGACTGCTTTGCGTTGGGTAATTGGGGTGCTTTCCTATTACTGAGGTCCTGGAAGGGTTGCTGACTTCCAAAATAGAGATGGGTCGCAGGTGCCACTGGTGATCTTCCATCAGCATAGGTAAGTTGAGAGGCGTTCTCCTTGCCACTGAGCCCACTCGCAGAAATGCTGTCTCTTGGTGCTGCAGAGCCCTTGTGCAGGCTTTTCTTCGAAAGTCGTTTACTAAACTGAAAGTTTGCCGGTGGCTGCTCGAACTGGATATTCGTCAGCTTCTTCGCTGATTCGTTTTTGAATTTGAGTTGCTTTTATGTCCTGCTTGCAGGCCTCTCCAGGCTATGCTTCGAGTCGGGACGCTGGAGTGGCGTGCCGAAGCAAATCTTCAACTTTTCTTTGGGTGTTTTGGCTCCGGGCATCGGTGGTAGTCCTGAATCGTGGGAGATTTGTTTGATGAGTGGAGACGGTTGGTTATATGCGTTGCCAAACCTCAGGGGTTCGATATTGAACTTCTAAGTAATTTGTTGGGGTGGATCTCCATAAGATGCTCTCCGAGTGAGACCTTTCCCCCCAGCAATAGCCGTTTCGTTGATGATTGCGCCCGCCGTCGGTGGAACAGCCAACTTCCTACCGTACTGCTCGAGCTCTGTCATAGAAACTAGTTGTTAATAGTTATAATTATAAGATTTATTACGACAATCATTCAGACGTCTACCAGCAGCAAGTCGTTGCTGGTGTTCTCCAGCACGTTCTTGTTCTTAGCAGCAGGGGGATTGTTGGGTACTTCTTTGTTTGGTTCTGGTTCAATCTACTCCGACTGTGAGGTCCTTTCAGATGGTTCGATGAAGACCTTGTTTTACACCTTCATTTGGAAACGGTTGATGATCATTTCCCATACATAAGCGACAATGATGAGGCCTTGAAGGACACATACGCCGTAGAACGCAAACTGTTAGAAGAGGTCCATCCAAAAGGTAGTGACCACAGCGAGGAGTATTGCATCAAGAAAGAAGAAGCTCAACAGCTTTAAATTTTCATACTTGAAGAACAATCTGATGCGGAGCATTGCTATCCAAAGCAGGAGCACCAAGATGTAAGCCACAAGTCCGGGCTTGTACTTGTAGTTGACGATGAGACTCCCAGCCCAAAGAAGCTTGAACAACATCTCCAACAGCAAGAAGTTCGAGCGAACCCGGAACTCCACTTCGTCGTACAGATGGTCAATGTAGTTTATGTGGTAGTTCTGGTCGTACAGAAACAGCAAACAGTGTTGAGTACGGTAAAGCAGTTTTGCCTGCTCGACGGGATTGTTCACCACCCGGTAGAAGGCCCGAAAGCAGAATAGCACCAAGATTAAGTAGGGACCGATAAGAAGGAGCGCCCACATGGAGTAATAGGCAATCCTGCCCAACGCAAGAGTATTCAGAATGATGGTCGAGTTGAGGTACACCATGAGAACATTCTGAAAATTCTGCCGATGGAACAGTTTGAAGGTGACTGTCTCAGGATGCCTACATTAGAGCAGACGGTTACCTGAAGTAGACGATGCAGTAAGCAACGAAGTAGAGAATCGCGAAGGAGCCCAGTACGATTCCTGGGGCTATCAGATTTTCGAATCCAGTGCAGTACAAAGGTGGTGTTGCTTTATTGCAGTAGGCGTTAGCGAACACGAAGTTGTAATTATCCACGACGGCGAATGAAGACCGAGACAATGTGCTGAAGTTCCATCGGAAGTAAAGGCAGAGTGCTATCGATTGCGCTACATCGATAAGTCTTTTAGTAAGGGTGAGCCTGTATCGCACGAGCATGGAAAGTAGCACTATGAAGTACATGATTATGCTGAAGTAGTAGAGCACTTTCAGAGTGATGTCGTAGAAAGTTTCGCTGGCTATATTAGGCTGGATGGTACATTGTATGCAATCACTCGTAGCCGTGTCTCGGAAGCCACTCAGGCAATAACAGACCCCCGACTGCAGGTACCTCGTCGATGGGCATCCCAAACAACTGTCGTAGTAGACCGGCTCGCTACAGCCCGAGCAGCTGTAGTGGCAGCTCATTCATTATACAATTAGGCATCCAAAAGTAACAATCAGTGAGATACCCGGTTGATAAAGAAGCTGGGCTGTGCAACTCGCTTGGCCCTGATAGCTTGGGAGAGTATTCGGTCCTGCTCAAGGAGACTTCTTGAAATACCACTGAAGCGACTGCAACTGGGCTCTAGCATCTTGAGTCTTTCATTGACAGGAGTTTGGTGAACCCATCGGCCGTTTTCGACTGAAAATTTGCTGACGAATTCGCGGAGATCCATATGCTCGGGAGATTCTTTTTTATCGTAGAGCTGCCGTTGTTTGTCTTTAATGTTGGCCACGCACCTCCCAACTTTATTCTTAAAGTCAGCGAGGCAGCGTTCCTTGATGAACTCGCTAATCCTATTCACTTCGTTCAGGATATTTCGAAATCCAATTCGTTCGGCGCCTCCGTAGAAAGTTACCAGCCTCTTCAAGATTCTGGGAGCAGATAGGACTCCAGAACTCTGGGATCTCCCCTCCAGGAAGGCTTCTGGAATCAGTACTTTGATGAGATCCTTGCTGGTATCACTTTCGAAGCGTTCGGCAAGTCGCTTAAAATTTATCGGTTCGTTGGTTTGACATTCCAGCTTCTGCGTAGGCACTGCGGTACTTCTGTCTCACTGACGAACCTACTGAGAGCTGCCAACAACTCTCTGAGGAATTCAGCATTGTCTTCTGATTCTTGCTGGTACTGCTGCTTGATCGGCTTTGAGTTGTAGATTGCTCGACTCAATGAAAACTGTTTGGTTGCCTCGTGATAGCTGTTGCGTGCTGGCGATAGGCTGGGCAGAGTAAATTTAGTAGAAGATGACTTTTCCATGTAATCGTCTTCTATAAATATTGGTGAGAACAAGCTGGAGCATTGCTACGGAAAGGCTGATTCTGCTTTTGAGTTTCACTCCTTTATCCTCAAAGTACTTGCTTTCTTAACTTCAGTTCACAACAATATTTCAGGAATGAGGCTCTCTCGGTACTGAGTGGGGATGTAGGCTATTGGATTATATGACGGGTCTATGATCTGTCGATAAAGAGGATCACATGTATCCTGGATAGCCTCCTTGGACGACTCCCACAGTACCTGGAACAACACCGACAGTGCCAGGGTACACTCCGCCGACAGGTCCAACTGCTCCTGGGATGGTCTCATAGGTGGTCGTTGTGGTGGTGTATGGTCCGAAAGCACCAGCGGCATTGTAGCCATAGGGTGGGTCGTAGCAGCAGTTGCCCATTGATATGTGTTTTAATATTTTATTGGTGGAAGAGGCACTGAGCTTTATAGCACCAAACGTGATCTGAGAGAAAGTCTTCGAAATCGAATCGGATTTTCAGTTCAAAACTTCACGAACACGATCAGTCGAGAATCAGCGGATGGCGATGGACATGAGGACCGTAAGGATTGTGCGGTAGCAGGTTGCCCGGTGCTGGTAACGTGGGAGTGGCTAGGCCTGCAACTGTGTCAACGAGACTTCCACGGATTGTTACGGGATTATATATGGGTGCTCCTGGCTGGTTGTAGTTCATTGCTGGTGGATATCCTGGCTGCCCACCGTAGGGCCCAGATGCCTGCCCAGGAAACTGTCCGTATTGTATCGGTGAAGGTTCACAGCAATCACAGTTAGCGCCCATGCGAAGATATCCCTATATTTATATAAAGTGAATTGAGTGTTGAGCAAACGACCTCGATCGTGAGCACGCCAGCACATACCGCCACAAAATACGCGCTTTCCTGTGGAATTGAAAAGTTCAAGAGAGGTCTGCGCTAACTATGCAGGATGAATGATTTGGTAAGGTCGATTTTTTTGGTAAACTGGAACCACAAAAAGTTCGTAACAGGTTCAATCTCCTAACGATTTCGATGCGTTATAATTTATTGTCAAATTCATATCAAAATGGCACTTAATATCCGGAAGTTTATTTCTGTGACTGCCCAACTGGCTTTCGAGGCCTCTCGCATTATCAGGGACGTCTACGAAAGTGGAAATCTTCACAAAGTAATGAAAGGATTCAACGATCCCGTAACTGAGGTATTTCCTTTTATGACGCAGGCAGATATCAAGGTTCAGACGATGGTCATGAATGGGCTCCGATCTTATTGGCCAGGGCTCAAAATCGTAGGCGAGGAGTCTTCTGCTTTCAAAGGAGAGCTGTTCTACGACTACATGCAGTTCAGCCAACCCTTTCTTCCACAGGTCGCGAGCATCCAGAATCACAATGACGAGGAGCTGGAGATCGAGGACAGCTGTGTTTGGCTCGACCCACTCGACGGGACTAAGAGTTATACAAATGGGGTGCTAGATGAAGTAACGACCCTGATTGGTCTAAGCTATCGCAAGAGGGCTCGGGTTGGTGTTATGGGGATTCCTTATCGTCAAATCCCTGGAGGTTATAAGTTCGATCCAAGGGTTTTGGTGGGAGACGTTGGAAACCCTGGCGTTTTCGAGATCACCCAAAGTTTATAATGGAGATCGCTTGAAGGGCGCAAACCAAGCACAGAGTTTACACTTGTAACGACGAAGAATGATCTTAAGCCTGGACAGTTGCACTTAATGGAAAACTTAACCAAAAACATTCTGAAGGTCGGAGGAAGCGGGAAAAAGGTATGCCTTACGCATTAATGAAGATTTCAATGGTACTTTACGGCGAAGTCGACTCCATGGTCTACCTGGGAGCGAGAACTTCGATGTGGGATGTCTGCGCGGGAGACGCTCTCATTCGAGCAGCGGGCGGCAACCTAACCACAACAGACGGCAAGGAGCTAATCTACGACCACACGGCGAAAAGCTATCTCAACGAGGGAGGAGTGGTGTGTTCGATGAGTGACGAGCTTCAAAAAAAACTTCTAGAGTCGACTTCTCAATACAAGTGACTTTCCCTCTGATATCATACTGCTACCATTCGTTCAGGCTTTCATTAGAATTAATCGATGGGCCGTCCTCATCAGTTGCGCGTACGCTTCATCTCCAACCTATCGTTTGCTTGTTGCAGCGTCGACACCTTGATCTGCAGCCTGTGAAGTTCATTTTACTTCTCCATCAAGGAACGCTTGCTCAGTGCTTCCTGCATGATTCGGTGGTGATCGTCTAGCTTACTCCGGTGGAGCCTCGCGGCGGCCAGTGATGTCTAAGCTGCTTATTTGTTCTGCTTTAGCTTCAGTACATTGGTCCTTGTCTGTTCGGTTTTAGCTTGTAACTCTGCGGTTGCAAGCTGCTTTTGTTTGATAGTTTCCTCAAGAGAAGAGTTCTCCATGAGCTTCTCTTCGCACTGGTTCGCTGCATTATATTCCTTATACCTATCGCCTTGAGGTTGCTCTTTAATTTGGAAATTTCCTGGCCAATACGTTCCTCTTCCGCAAGCTTATTGCTTTGGGTCTGTTCTCCTAGATCCTTGAAGTAGGCGATCTGCTGACTGGATGCTTCCAAGGCTGATTCAATCAGCTTAGCTTCCTCAAGGCTGTATTGCAGCACGAATTACATGCCCAGGTGTGTTCCCATCAGCTGTTTGAGATAGGCAGGTGCCTGGTGCTCATCGATAAGAAATTTGGAGTGAAGATATTGCGTTGTGCTTGGCTATGTGGCTGTTCGAATGGCTTTCTCAGTTACTCCAAGATGTACCAACCCCTCACGTATGTACCTACTGCTCTCCTCTCGCACCTTTCGAAGTCTACCCAAGATTGTTTCCACTTCCGTTTGAGCCTGAGTATTCTTTTCTTTAAGTATCCTCAAGTGCCTTCGCAGAGCTTTGGGAGCTGCCACAGAAGTGATGCTCTTGAACATATCTTCTTCGAGCAGACTACCGAGCTCGCTGTTGATGCTCGTCGTTCTGTGAAAGCTAAAGCCTGATTTGTTCTGCAACATTCTATATCAGAGAATTGTAATAGGCTGAGTAGCTTCTCGATGAGCGTCGATAGTATTTTTGATGGTCTTAATGCCGACCAGGATATTTAAGTGATGTGCGCAGGTGCATATGGTAATTAGAAAAGGACTTGGCATCGGCGAGAAT
>ERZ724508.1080-NODE-1080-length-17250-cov-5.189474_pt1 | contig 17250 bp, 39 predicted proteins | sample MGYA00376041_ERZ724508 | MGnify/ENA primary metagenome ERZ724508 (study PRJEB28724, sample SAMN07190887) | wastewater metagenome | isolation source: effluent of sewage treatment plant in Hong Hong | place: USA: Christiansburg, Virginia | collected 2016-03-01 ...
GTAGTATGTTGAAAACAGACTTGCTTTAATACGCACAAAGAACAACTTTTAAAAAGTAATAAAAATGAGTTTAAATCTAAATCTAGCACATACAGAAAATCTTTGTAAAATTGGCAAAGGTTCTGAAACTTGTAAATACTTAATATTCGGTATGGGCGGATTTCAATGCGCCAAAGATAATACTGAAAATAAAAAAGCTATTGATGATAATTGGGCAGAAAAACCTCACGTCGCTCAAGGTGATAATTGTGTGGGGTACGTTAAATTTAATAAAGAAAAAGGAATGGATGCAAGTTCAAAAGAGCCTTCTGAATGGGCTTTAAATGTTTCAAAATCAGAAACAGAAAACGGTACAGAAAACCGTAACCAAAATGATAAAAGATACGAAGAGCCATTTGAGGACGAAGGTGCTTATGCGGATGATTTTGATGATGAATAGTAGTTATGTATCAAAACCATAGTAAACGTTCAACACACGCTTTAATTGTAAGCTATGTAGCTTTATTTATAGCAATCGTAAGTTTAGGTATTACGTTATTAAAACATTAGATATGACAAAAAAGGTAGTAAAATCAAAAACGGTTAAAAAAAATCCAGTAAAACGAACCCCATTAGACCCAATTCCAGTTCAAAAAGGTACTGGTAAAACTTTTAAAGCAAGAGAGAAGAAAAAACCTCGTTTATTGAACAATTTACCCGAACCAACAAGAAAAGCTATATTAATGACGGGAGGTATTTTAATAGGTTCGTTAATGGTTAGATTATTGTTTGACATGGTTCTTAAAAATGATGCCGAAGACCACGAAAAAGCTAAAAACGAAGTATTTGATGTCGTATCAAATAATTGCAGTTCTCTTGGTGTAAATAAAATGGCTATCGTAGATAAAACTTCTAAAATGATTAGAAGCGAAAGGCTTAAAAGAAAGAGTGCGGATAAGCGAGTTGAACAATTAGAAAAATTTATTTTAAATTACAATTCTGTTTCTAAAGAGGAAATGGAAGATATGTTACAAGAAATTAAAACTAAAAACGAAAACAATGGTTAAGATACCCGACGAATTGGTTGAAAAAATCCACGAAAATATCTGTAAGCAAGAAAATGAAATCTTGCAAACTGGTATTAAAAACAATACTCCAAAAAACAGAAAAAAACTTGTTGAAATCTCAAATTTAAAAAGAGAGGTTCAAGCATATATCCCAAGATTTAATATGGATTAGAATGGAATCTACCGAGAAAAAAATAAGACATACTTGGATTAATAGTGGCATTGTTAAGTATAATAAAAAATGCACTAGATGTGGTGTTGAAAAGAGAAAAGATGGTAGAGTAGAATACTTTTATGTTAATGGTTCTTGGGTTAACGAAAACCCAAATTGTGTTGATAACTCAAATTTTATTTAAAGAGATATGAAAAAGTTAAGAAAGTGGATTACAAATAAAGTAATTAGTATATGTGAGTTTCAAATTATTATGTGTAAAAACATAATCAAATCCATCGAATTACTTACTTCGTTACGAGATATGAACGATTCATTTAATCAGAAGATAAAAAAGCAGTAAATGGCATATTCCCGACTTAAAAATAGTTTAAGTAAACAGTCATATAGCAGTCTTAAAAAGATTAGCTTAAACCGTACTGGCACAAGGGGTAGTATTTCATTTGATTTAGAATTGAAAGGTGTTTTGGTTACTATTTTTGATAAAATTAAAAATACAAAAGGGTTAACGAAACAAGAGTTGATTATTGAGATTGATTTGGATACAGAATACCCACAAAAAATTATCTGTCAAATTGTAAACAGAGAGTTTAAGGTACTCGAAAGTATAAAAGTTGGGGATAGTTTAATTGTTAAATGCAATATTACTGGCATTGATAGTAAGGGTAAATATTACAACACATTAAAAGTTAGAGAAATTTTAAAACAAGAATAAAATGGCGAAGATACAAATAACACAAGTTTCAGTAAAAAATATCACATACGTTGGCGAAACCCACCCTTGCATTAATAAAAATTACCAATACGTTGCTGTTTTAATAGAAGGATATAGCGAAGCTAATAATAGTCAAGTCCGCATAGAGTTTATGAATTGCGGTTGTGATTTAATGATATACGATAGTTTTGTTGCATTTGCGGAAGACTGGAAAATAGAAGGCGACTATAAATTTAAACAATGCTTTTTACCACCAAAATCAGCAAAAGATTAATTTTAATTTGGTAGTTAAAATAAATAATAGTAATTTTCAAACGTTTTAAACATAAATAAGAATGACTGGCGACGAAAAAACAAATTACCTTAGAATTGGTTTAGGTTTAAGTGGTGTAGTAGTAAATGATTTTACTGCTGAAATAATTTGGAGAACCGTAGAAGGTTTACAAAAGAAAAAAGGAGAGTTCTCGGTTAGTGACCAAGTAGAAATCGAAATGCTTGTCAAAGGCAAGTTAGAGAAGAAAAAAATATCTCTTGAGGAAAACTCAAAAAAATCAGAAAGAATTTCAGAACGTAAAAAACATCAAGCTAAAAAGTTTGGTCATAAACATCATAAATTAGAAAATGATGTTGTTATAGATGAAACAAATAAAAAATTCTACGATTCTATTTTATTCAAAAACAAAAAAGGGTTATTGGTGACTTTTAAAAATGTCAAAATTAAAGATACTTTTGTTCCAACAATTAATATTGGCGGAAATAGAGTTATGCTAAGCAACTCCCAAGAAATGAATTTGAAAGATTTAATTAATCGTCATGGTGTTAAATCAGAACAGTTAGCCGTTGCGCTTAATCGTATATCTAATGGAAGATATGATTATAAAACCTCTAACGGTAGAATCATTAAAGACTGCACTAAATAAAATACTAACCCTTAAATATAAACAAAATGAACAATCCTAGAGTAATTGAAACAATAGTTGAAGGTGCAACTTACAAAATACCTACCTACAAAGTAACTGAAAATGGAATTGAAGATGGCGAAGGAATCGAAATAAAATTCTGTAAAGGTAATAAAGAGAATCCCGATACTTTACGTCAAGAAGGCATATTCACGGAAACTTTATTACAAGTTGGTTTACAGTATTTGCAAAGTGTTAATGTTGGAGAATTAGCTTCAAGAGATACTTCTTTAGCAATTACTCACCTTGAAGATGCGTTGTTTAGAATTGGTAAACGTGCAGAAGATAGAAAGTTAAGAGGTGTTCAAGCAACTTACAATAAATAATTGCGATGGACGGAAAAATAAAACTCGATATTTTCGGAAAAGAAATAAATGTTAATCCAAGTACATACATTGTAACTTTAGAAAAAACAAGTGATGATTGTGTTAGTATGATATATACTGGACAAGGTGGTAATATTAAAACACAACCAATATTTACGTTAACAGATTATGGTGTATCAGCCGATGAATTTATCAGCGAATTTACTACTCAAAACGTTTGCGCTTGGGCTGATTCATTTGGGATAAGTAAACGTCGGATAAAACCTATTTATGAAGATTTGAGTGGAAATGAAGTTGATTTACCCGTGTCATTAGCAATTGATTATTGTGAAAAAACAGAACTGCCTTTATATTCTTTAAATGAAGATAAAACTGAATTGATTGTTATTAGAAAAATAAAAAATAGTGAATTTTCTGACTACAAAGGTGATAGCCCGAATTTAGGTTGTATTGGTATTAATATTTTTACAGAAGAAGTAACAATAGCTATTGATAAAAATGCACAAGAAATATTGGATAAAAGAGATAGATTCTTTTTGTTTCCAACCGAAATTTCAGTCATAGATTTTGAGAAAAAAAGTTTCTCTGAAAAATTAGAAATCATAAAAAATAAATAACCTTTAAAAAAACAGAGAAATGTTAGTAGAAATCAAAGGAACATTAAAAGTAATCTTTACAGAAGAAAAGATTAGTGACAAAATGAGTAAAAAAGAAATCGTTGTAACGATTGGTGCAGACACAGAATATCCCCAAGATATTATTTGCGAAGCGGTAAACAAGAAAATTGATTTATTGGACGGGTATAGTATGGGCGAAAACGTTATAGTAAAATGCGATTTACGTGGAAGAGAAAGTAAAGGTCGTTACTATAATAAGTTTTCAATTGTTGATATTAATAAAAAATAGTTATGAGGTATTTTTTAGTAAGTGGAAAAATTATAATTAATAAAACTGCACACTTTCAAGATAGTGTATGTTTTTCTAGTGAAAATTTCCCTTCTCGAACATCTATTAAATCAGCAATGATTGAAAATTACGAGAGAATTTATGGCGATAAAGTTAAAGAATCAAGCGGGATTTTAATTTTAAATTTATTTGAGTTTAATAATGAAAAAGATTGTAACGATTTCAATAGCATTGAAACACCTCCAATTGAAAAAGAAATGGATTAACCTTTTAAAAACAAAAGTATGACAACAAAAGAAATGCCTAAGTACCAAAGCCATAAACAAGTTTCGGCTTTAAAAATTAAAAGTATTGTTTTTGATAGTGACGTAGCTAAAGAGCAAAACCGTGAAACGGACGGTAGTGCAATTATCACTCCCGAAGAAGAAGGTTATGAGCCGTTTAAAGTTAATCACGAATACTGCCACAAACATAAACCACAAGCGGGTGGATATTATGTTGTTTACGAAGATGGTTATGCGTCTTGGTCGCCTTCCGAAGCATTTGAAGGAGGTTATTCTAAAATTGACTAAAATGGCAACAAAAAAAAACATACACAGTAGTAACAAAACCAAAAGAATTTTTGGATAAAACGCCGAAAGCAAAAGGTTGTACACTTGCGAAAGACAAAGATGGGTATTTTGTATATACTCACCGTTGGGCAAGTAAACGATACAAAACCATAGGTGCTATTCCAAAGAAAATAATTGAGTTTTGCGAGAGCACGGGATAATTAAATAAAATATAAACCATAAAAACCAAGAAAAAATGTTTGACCCATTAAACAACGAAGCAACTTCTCGTGATTATTCATTGCCAGTAGAAGAAAAAGAAGTAAAATCTTTAAACGAAGGTTCTAGTAACAAGAACTATGTTTTTAACAACTGTACGGTTACAATTAACGAAGAAGGTAAGGCTATTGGAATCTTGCAAGACCAAGAAACTCGAAAAGCTAAGATGCAAGAAGCACAAGTGAAAATGATTGGAGAAGTTATTGCAACTGGTATGGCAACACTTACTTCATTAATAGAATCTAAAGCTAAAAGAGTTCGAGAAAGTATGTCTGAAAATACTGGTGAGCCAGTAATGACAGACCCTAAAACATCAACACGAAAAAAAGCGTCGGCTAAGAAAAAAGCACCCGCTAAAAAAGCACCCGCTAAAAAAGTTGCTAAAAAGAAATAAATCATAAGGATTAGCATTGTTTTTTAATAATGCTAATCCTTTAAATCAACTGATATGAAAGGCGAAGAAAAAAAAGAATCAATCAATCACCCAACGCATTATGGCGGACAACAAAATCCTTACGAAGCCATTAAAATCATTGAAGCCTTAGATTTAGGTTTTTGCTTGGGAAACACATTAAAGTATATTTCAAGAGCGGGTAAAAAAGACCATACAAAGGAACTAGAGGATTTGCGTAAGGCTCGGTGGTATCTCGACAGAGAAATCCAAAAACTAGAACACAAGGCTTTGGGTGAAAAAATAATTAAATCAACAAGAAAAGTAACATCTAAAAAATAAGAAAATGATTTCAAAAATAGAATGTGAAATATTAGAGTGTGACAACTGTAAAGAACTTTTTGAAGATTCTTCGGGATTTACAATATTCGCAGATGAAAACGCATTAAAGGAAAGTGCAACGGACGATGGTTGGGAACTTAACCACGAATAGGGAAAGCATTATTGCGATAAATGTCATTCTTACGGTGAAAATGATGAATTTATTATAGATGCGAGTAGAACAAAAGTCGAAGGGGACGACAGCGTTGCAAAAGATTCCTCAAATTAATACTAATAATAAAAACTGATAAAAGAATGACTGAAAAATTAATCGTAGAAAGTGTAATTAAAAGTGATGGCTACTTTCATATTACAACAAAAGAAGGTACTGGCTTCGGCTTAGATTTAAAATATAATGTAGAGCCAAAAGAAGGTGATTCTATTGAAATGGAAACTACCAATGGTTCTACAATTAGAGGGCTTAAATTAAACGGCGTAGAAGTATTCTATAAAACGGATGAAGATTTAGCTAGGGAACACAAAGAATGGTGTGAGAATAATAAAAAACGACAATTGGAAGAGTTTGAAAAAGAAAAAGATTCTTTAGATGCGAAATACAATGCCTTACCTAAAGTATTCCAAGAGCGTATTGATAAATTCCGTACAAATAATCCGAATTTCAGAGTAGAATACGAATCTTATGAAATGTTTTGTTGTGAACAAGCGGTAGAAATAGCAAATGCTTTACAAACAAAAGAAGCTATCAAAGAATTTGCTGATTTAGATTGGGAGCAACAAAAAGAAAAAGTGCCAAATTTAGATGGTGGTCATAGTGGAAATACTTTCGGAATGAGTTGCCGATTAGCATATTGGTATTTGGACAATCCCGAAAACGTTGCCAAAGCACATGGGTCTTTATCTGTACTTGTTGGAAGTGAAGAGTACGGTGATGTAGCTAAAGATTCAACCGAAAAATAATTAACCATTTAAAACTAATAAAATGATAGATTTTACAAGGTCTGAATTGACCCATTTCACAACTCACTATGTTGGAAACAAAGGATTAGGAGAGGAATTAACGATTAATGATAAACAAAGTGAAATTACGGATGATTTCGTTAAAGATGTTTTGTTGAGATATTTAACTTCTCCTTTTAAAACTGATATTTACTACCAGTTCAAAAGCAAAAACGAAATGCACTACCACGATGTGCATAGCTACGCACAAGATTTATTTTCTTCTCAAAAGGAATTTTTAGATTACAGTAAAAAATTTGCAGAGCATTTATACAACCAGTCAATGCACCCGAAATTAAAAGGTGGGGAGTTTTATACTTGTTATTTCAGAGATTGTAATGTTGACGGTGTTATTTGTGATGCTATCGGTATTTTCAAAACTGAAAACAAGGATACTTACTTAAAAGTTAACAATGAACTTGAGATTGAGTGCGATAATGGTATTAATATTAAAAACCTTGACAAAGGGTGTTTAATCTTCAATACAGAGCAAGAAAAAGGGTACAAGGTTAGTGTAATTGACAATAACAATAAAATTGCGGAATGTGCCTTCTATTGGGTTGAAGATTTTTTAAATGTAAAACTTAAAGAGAATGGTTATTTTCATACTTCAAACTTTATTGACACTTGTAGAGGGTTTTGCGAAGAAGTGTTGACAGAGAGCAATAATGTTGCTCGACAAGACCAAATGATGATGCTTAACAAAAGTACTAACTTCTTTAAGGGTAAAGATAAATTCGATATTAAGGAATTTGAGCACGAGGTTTTAGAGCAACCCGAAATAAGAGAAGCATTTGTTGATTATCGAAAAGAGTACAACGAAAAAATGGATTTACCTACCGTTGATGAATTTGAAGTTTCTGCTACGGCAATTAAGAAAAACAACAAGTTTATGAAGGGTGTCGTGAATTTAGATAAGAATTTTCAATTAACTATCCATAATCGTTACGACCTAATTGAAAAGGGTTATGACGAGGAAAAGGGTATGAAATTCTACAAGGTGTTCTATGTCAACGAAGAATCTTAAAAATTTTATTGAAGTTAATGGTTGTAAACATTATTTTCTTAACGAGGATGGTACAAAGGATATTTACTTTATCCACAGTAGTTTCCTCGTAGAAGAAGATTATATGTTAAATCACCCTTTCGGTAGGGTTTATAAACCAAAGGGTTGTATTGACACTTTAATACGTTTTGTAAGGCAACCAAATAATTCAACTCTGATGTTTCGGGTACATGAATGGAATATTCCAAGCAACCCGTTTTATTTAGCTAAACCAACATTCAGATTAAGAGATATACTGGATGCTTTTTATGACAGAGATAGTTATGTTTAATATTAAAAATTAGCAATATGGGATTAAAAAAGTGGTGGTCAGACTTGTTTAAGTCAGAAGAAAAAAGACCAAATTCAAATCAACCTCAAAAACGTAGATATGTTGAAGACGTAAAAATTGGTCAACATATTTGGGTTGAATGGTATAAAATAAAAGGAAGACTTGGGGAAATGAAATGTTTAAATAATGACCCATTAACAAAAAAGATACTACTTGAAATTAATTGGGATAACGGTGAAGGAAAGCCGAACACTCTACAAAGAGTAATATTTGATTATGATGGCGACGAATTAAAAAATTTCCACTTACTTAATCCAATAAAAAAGAAAAAAGAGGAAGTTGATGATACGGATATAGCTTCTCTTCAAAAACGCATGAATGATGCTTTGGAAAAAGAAGAGTATGAAGTTGCACGGGAAATCCAAAACAAAATTGATAAACTACTTAAATCTTAAAAAATGAAAAACATATTTATTCTATTTATAGTATTAACTTTTGGGTGTTCTAAAAGTGATGATATGGGTACTGACCATAAAGTTAAATACCAAGTTCAACAAGACGGAAAAACTGATAATGTAAAAGGTGAAATCAGAAGATTTAACAATGGTTGCATTGCATACGATTATGATTGTGGTTGTCTTACTAATGCTGTAAAATCAGTTACGGTATGCGGAACATATAAAATTATTGAGCAAAAATAGTTTTATGAAAAAACCAAAACCAATTTATAAAAGCGATTGCTGTAATACGACATTTTATACAAAGTCTAATGGACTTTATAGTTATTATGTTTGTCATAATTGTCACAATAAAACTAACCCTAAAAAACTCGATATGAGAAAGAAAGAAAACAAACCGACAACAAAAAAAGTTAGCGGAAAAATGCTATCAAGAGCGTTGAGTAATTCAACGCCTTCAAAAAGTATCAAGAAGAAGCTAAGTCCAGTTTTACCAACTAGAAAACTTAGCGGTAAATCTGTAAAAGAAATGAATAAAAAAGAGTTAAATGAACGAATTGTTGCTAACTCAAAAAAGAAGCCAAAAGCAACTAGAAAAGTAGTTGATGAATTTCCCGATTTAGATGGAGAGCCTTATGTAATAAAAGAAGAGGATTATTATAAAAGCGACCAACCACTTATTGAAGGAAAATTAAAAAGCAACACTTCTTGGTGGGAATACATGAAGGCTAAAAAAATGAAAGATGGTGAATTTACAATTAAAGTATTAGGCGAAACCGTTACGATACTTCCAAATATCACAATACTTCGTATTGGTCACGATTCAAAACAACTTAGTGGAAATAATAAGTTCTTATTATTAGAAAAGAAAGTTCAAGAGTTTATGGTTACATTAACAAAAGAACTTCCTAATAATATGGATAAAGGAGAGGGTAGATATTTTTTAGCAGATAAAAAAGCGTTTGAGTTTGCGATTGCAAAATATCCAAAAGTGCCTAAAATGTTTTGGTTCTTTGCTTTTATCACACTTATTTCAGAAAATTACTCGGAGTTAAATTCAAAGAGAACAAAAAGATTATTAAACAAATTTTTCTCTTCAAAAACTAAATAAAATGGCAATCAAAAGACTTAGCAACTTAACAGAAGAAGATAAAGCAGAAGTTTTAACTTCAATCGAAAAAAAGTTTGGTAAACCGAGTGAAAAATTTAATATGTATGGATTACGATATAGTATAGACCACCTAAATAAAGTAGGTGGTTCTATTATTACCATTCCGTTAGAGTGTATGGCAGAATACGTTGATGTGATAACTAAAAATGCGATTGATGATAATGATGGTTATTTCATTTTAACTCAAGTACTAAATTCAGATGATGATTCAATTAATTTTTCTAAGTTAAATGCCACAGCTATCGGAAATACTGCTTACGTTTGTTTGAATTGCTCTGATGAAATAGCAAGATTAAAGTCCGAAAAAATACTTGAACGCTACCAAGAATGGTATAATAGAAAGCATAACATATCTAGTAAAAATATAAACTAAAATAAATAAAAATGGAAACAAAAATCAAAAAAAAGACAGTAGGAAACACTACTGCAAGTCAAGCAAAGAAAAACGTAAAAGACATCGTATTTTTCGGGGACGGTGATACGTTTAAATTAATTAGCAAAGCATCTTCAAAAGCTGAAAATTGGCTTAAATCTACGAAGGCAATGCAAATTGATGGCGTTGGTTGCGTAGTTCAAGTAACAACTCAACAAGGTAGTAACGTTGCGGAAGCTGTTACATTTGTACCTAATGTTAAAATCTTAGAGATTAAGAATCCCGAAGGTGAAGTTATTTCAAGAAAATTGGTTAGTTTGAAAACCAAAGAATCTGTAAAGTCTAAAAAATAACGATATGGTAGATATTTTTTATTATATCGGTTTCGTATATATTTTAATGCAGACGAGAGTTTTCTTTAAGTCTGATAAAAGTATGAGGGAAATGAATGACACGCTTGATTATTTAGATAAAGCTAAAAATTCAGCAAGGAATGGAGAGGGTGTGAATAGAAAAGAAGTACTTGAACGATATAAGAAAAAATTTGACACAAAGGCTGTTATTGGAATTTGTACTTTATTTTGGAATGTACTAGGTATATTGTTTACCGAACAAAAAATATTATTCGGACTATTAATGGTATTGACACTTTCTTTTGTTCATATAGTTTCAAGAGCACCTTTAAATAAGAGGTGGGTTGTTTGTTGTATGGATTCGATTGTGCATATATTAATAGTCCTATTAATATTAAATCATCACTTTAAAGTATTGTAAAATGAAATTTTTAGAAGCAGAAGACGATAATGAAAACAATTTATACCAACGCCTTGTTTCAGACGATGGTAAAATCGAAATGGGTATATTTCCAGTAATGTTCGGATACCGTGTAAGAGCGGGATTTGTCGGAAATGGAATGTATGATTTAGATTGGTGTGGTGGCGACGACCAAAAGCAGTTAGAGTTGCTTTATTCTATTATGAAAAATATACTTGAAGCTAGAGGTAATTTCAGATATATTCCACCGTCAAGCATTATTAAACCATTTTTTAATGACCATGATTTTGTTAATAAAATAAATGAATTGGTTTCAAAGCCTTTACAAGTGGTAGTTCTTCAACCTTTGCATTTAGATAGACAAAAATTAATGGCTAGTTTGTAATGGCAAAACGGGTACAGAATAGTTTAGGTAAATATTTCCATAACAAGGGGGTTAAACTGGATATTAAGCATAAGAAATACGAGTTAGACCGCTCAAGAGATTTTTATGTATTCGATATTGTTCCAGTAGGTGCAGTTAGAATGACGCAAAGAGATAGAATGTTTACAAATCCAAATCACAAAGACCCTTTAAAAAGACAAAGACCCGCAGTAACTAAATATTTTGAATTTAAGAACAAGTTAACGGCTCAAGCTAAAGAAATGGGTTTTGAAATTCAAAAGGTGATGGAAGCTGTTTATTTGATTCCTATGCCCGATTCTTGGAGTGAAAAAAAGAAAAAAACAATGAATGGTGCTCCTTGCGAGAGTACTCCCGATTGTGATAATCTTACTAAATCCGTGAAAGATGCTCTACGAAAGAACGATAGTGATATATGGTGGGAAAAAGCTGAAAAGTATTGGGCTTACAGAGGAAGTATAATTTTGTTTGGATAAACAGAAAAGATTTATTAGTTTTGTAATGCTCGATAATGAAAACATTTAAAATATCCCCACTCATATTCATTGCCTTTTCGCTTTCTGCGATAACAAGGACGAGCCTTTGATTGTGATGTGGGTGTATTTTGGTTAAAAGTAAAAAATTAAAACACGAATAAGTATGTCAGTAAAACGAATTGATTTCAAAAAAGACGAACGTTATGCAATCGCAGAATACGTTTATAGCCAATAACAAGATATTTTAATTATTAGTGACGCAACTAGATTATTAGATGTGTTGAATAAACATAATCTTTTGGATAACTACGATAGCTTGACAAGAAGCGTAGAAAATAAAGTTTCGGGAATAATTGGCGCAATCACAAATATACTTTATTTAAAAGTTTCCGCAGAGCAAATCGAATAAATTATGAAAGAATATTATGGTATTGGAACAGCTACAAATTAAAAAATAACAATTAAAACATAAATAAGTATGAAAACAACAGAAATCAAAACAAAAATTGCCGAAAGAATATCTAATTCATCGGAAGAAGTATCAACTACCGTTGTTAATGAACTTGCAAACATTGAAATTGCAAGACGAACAAGTATTATTACTGAATCGGTAAGAGTAATTGAAAAAATGGAAAAGAAACAAGCTAACCTTGAGGTTGCTGACGTTGTTACATTTGACAAAGATGGCGTTAAACAAGAGGTTTATTCTGAACAACGATTCAATCAAATTAAAGAAATAAAAGAATCAATCGCTAAAGTTTATGAAGCATCTGACAATGCTTTAAAAGAAAATAACGAAGAAGTTTTCCAAAAATTACAAGAAGTATTGCGTGAGGAATCTAATAAATTCTAATTTCCAACATTGTCTAATGTAAAATCCATAAAGCAAAGGGCTATTGAAATAGCAAATAACAGTCTATCTGAAATAATCATTGGTGTTATAAATAATAAATACGAGCCAGTTGTTAGTAAAGATTTTGATATTTCTGACCCTTTTGGAGAAGATGTTTTTTGTTTTGATTATAACGAAAGAGCGGCTTCAAGAAGAGAAAAAAGAATGGAGATACGAAGAGAGCGTAGATTGAAAAAATTAAACGGGTATTAAAAATTTAAAAATAATATGGCAAAAATAGACCAAGAGTTCACAGCATTGTGTAAAAAAATCCTTAGTGAAGGTAAAGAGTATGAAAATAAAAATCGTGGCGTAAAGAGGTTGCAAATACCTAGTTATACATTACGACATGAATTTAAAGATGGGTTTCCCGCTATCACAAATAAAAAACTTTACTGGAAAGGTATCGTTGGAGAATTAATTTGGTTCTTGAGAGGCGATAATGATGTTACATACCTAAACGAGAATGGTATTAGAATTTGGAATAAAGACGCTTACAATTGGCATAAAAAAGAGCATGGTGAAAATGCGTATTCAGAACAACAATTTAATGAAATCGGGAAAGGTTCTGTTGGTCAAAATTATTCAGTTCAATGGAGAAATTTTAACGGAACTACTGACCAAATAAAAATTCTTATAGACGAAATGCGTAAGGATATTATGTCTAGCAGATTAAAAGTGAACGCTTGGAATCCTTCCGAAGTTGATTTAACAGCGTTACCTCCTTGTCATTCTGAATTTCAAATCATTGGAGTTCCCTTAGAGAATGGGGGTTTTGGATTTGAACTTCACTGGAATCAACGTTCCGTAGATGTTTTTTTAGGTCTTCCTTTTAATATTGCGTCTTACGGAGCACTTGCAAAAATAATTGAACAGATTACTGGCTATAAAGCATTAGCTATTGAAGGAACGCTAAAATGTGTACATTTTTACGATAACCAATATGATGCGGTAAAAGAATTACTTGAAAGAAATCCCGATACGCACCCTAATTGTGAGTTTGAACTTCCTTCTTTTGAAAATTTAGCGGGAGGGGTAAGTATTGATGAATTAGAAATTGATATTATTTTTAATGCTTATTCAATTAAAGATTTTAAACTTATTGGATACACTTCTGATGAAGAAATTAAAGTTGAAATGTTAGCACCAAAAGAATAATGGCGGATAAAAAACACGAAGAGTTCAAGCATATAGCCCTAAATCAAAATGATAGAGGGTTATTAGCTTGTCCTAAAACTCTTTTACATAGAAATAATAATAAAATGTATGCTAAACTTAGATTAGCTGTTGATAGTGTTAATTTTATGAATATGGGATTAATGAATGAAGACCAAATATCTTCATTTATAGAAGGTGGGGCAGTAATGTATCACTTAATGACTAATCCCGAATTACTAAAAGATTGTAAAAACATATATGAACAACATGAATCTGAAAAAACGGATTGTGTTGTTTGTGGCTCTTCGTACCCTAACTTAAAACAAGATAGTGACACTTGTTATGAATGTCGAAAAAAACATGAATAGTAAAAGAGAAGAATATTTAGAAGTAAATCAAATGACAGAAGAAACTTTACAAATAGGCGAGGGTGGTGCAGATATAGAAATGCACATTATGAAAAACAAAGTCGGTATTTACTTTGTTTCATTTTATAGATTTATTATCAATTCAGATAAAATGCGAGTACCTTCTTCTGATGAATTACGACCCGCTTACCCTTATAAAACAAAAGAAGTTATTTATGAAGCGTTTGGTGACATGATGTGTGGAAAAACTATTTCTATATGAGTAAATTGTTTATGATACAAAAGAAGGTAATTCCGTGCAAGAAATTTGGATGGAGTGGTCTTGAGTTTAATTTTAGAGGTGATTACATAAAGTGGCACGTCGTTCATACTATGGGAACAAGATTAAATTTGATTCAAGCCTTACTTTTGTATTGTATGATAAAGTTATCTTTTGCACATAAGGACAAGTTTCTTAAAAACGGAAGTAAAGGAAAATTTAAAATAGTTAGAGTGCCTTTAAAATATTGGGAAAAATAAAAAATAAAAATTATGATAAAATATTACATTGATACGGAATTTTTGGAAGGAACTCAAAAGAAATTTCCATTCGGAAAAACGAAACCAACGATAGATTTAATCTCTTTGGGCTTGATTGACGAAAACAATAGAGTTTATTATGCTGTGTCCAAAGACTTCAATTTAAAAGAAGCGTGGAACAGATGGCAACAAAGAACTGGTGAAGGTGATAGAAATAACCACGACCCAAGAGTATATTGGATTCGAGATAATGTATTGTATCCTATTTACGTTGAATTATTTAATAGATACATAGAAGAAGTTAGAAATATGGAGAGGTTAAATGTTTCTTGTAAAGTAGAAAATGTTTCTGTATTCAGTTGTAAAAATTTTGCGTGGTTGATAGAAAGATACGGAAAAAGTAATAAGCAGATTGCAAATGATGTCTGTGCCTTTATTTTAGGTGATGATTGTGGTGGAAGTGGAATGAGTGCAATTGAAATGGCGACTAGATACGAGGTTAGTGACAAGAATCTAAAACCTATATTTTACGGATATTTCGCAGACTACGACTGGTGTGTATTCGCATTTTTATTTGGAAATATGATGTCGTTACCCCGTGACTTCCCAATGTATTGTCGTGACCTAAAGCAGACGCTAGATGAAACTGCCGAGAAAATGGAATTGAAAGATTTTAATGATTTAAGATTTATTCCATACGAATCGGAACTTGCCTTCAAAGAAGAAGATATTGATACTCTTGATAAAAAGTTGGCAATACTCAAAAGTGATAATAATTATCCAAAACAACAAAACGAGCATAATGCGTTAGCTGATGCTATTTGGAATAAAGAGTTACATCAATTCATTGAAAGAATAAGTTAATATGAAAACATACAAATTTGGTTGCTTTAGAGAAGGTGGGTATTATTTATATTTAATTCCATTTACCTCTGAAAAATTAACCGAAAAGAAGATACAGTTGGAGTGGGATTTGTGGACAAAAAAAAGAGTTTGGCGACTTCTTCCTAGTGTAACTTTGAGTTATACGGATTGGGGAAATATTTATTTTGTATTTGAATTTTTAAAGTTTAAATTTAGTTTTCAATGGTTTAATTGGTCTTCACCTCAAAATAAAAAGTAATGGCTAAAATAATTTACAAATTTAAAATTGATGTATCTGACATACAAGAGATAGAAATGCCTTTTGGTAGCGATATATTAAAAATTGATACCCAACTAGGAATTGAGGGGTCACATAGGTTTCCAAGTGACTGTCTTCAAATGTGGTGTATGTGTCCAGTAGATAGTACTAAAATAAAAAGAACGTTTGTTGTAGTAGCTACTGGCTCTGAATTTGATGATAAAGGGCTTAAATATATTGATTCTGTTGTTTTTAAAGCAAGTAATTTAGTGTACCACATATTTGAAAAAATGTAATGAAGGTAAAAACAGTAGGAAAGAAGACGAGAGTATGGATACCATACATTGATTTTTATAAAATGGGGATGATACTACCCCAAGTTGCGCCATTAGTTATCGACGGAAGCACGGAATACACAATAACAAATGTTCCCGAAGATAAAGTGGAATTTTTTAAACAATCGGGATTTAGATTCACAACAATAACAAGTAAAGGAAGGGGATTCAAAAAATGGTAAAGGTTACAGATTTCATAGGAAAAATGGCAAAATATGACGAGCATGGTCAGAATATTTTTGGTATAGATAAAGATTGCTGTGTTCAAAATATAGCTGATGTTCGTGGTTGGGGCGCAATCCAAAATTTATTTAAAAACAAGGATGGGTCAATTCGTTTTGATGAAGCTAAAGAGTTTCAAGATGAACTAGGCAAGTGGTTGGCTGATGCTATTAATGAAAAACTTGAAAGAGATAAGTTAAAATGACAGAAATAGTAGTAGTAATAATTTCTTGGGAGATTTTAAAATACTCTGTTAAGAAAATAGCAACATATTTTTTGAACAAATAATTTAAAGCAAAATATAAAGTTTATATTTGCATTAATGTCCGATGGTGTAACTGGCAACACGTCTGTTTTTGGAGCAGAAGAGTATAGGTTCGATTCCTATTCGGACAACTAAAAACGAATAAGTATGAAAAAAAACGTCGAACCAAAGTTGAATAAATCTTTTAATGATTTTAAATCAACACAAAAATCACACACAAAAGTTAATCAATTTTTTGTAGTAGGAAATAAAGTTTATTTCCATGATGAAAAGCTACCATATAATGTAATGGCAGTTTCAAAAAGATATGCGGTAGTTTCTCGTCCATTGAACAGAAGAGAAGATGCTACGTTATTACATAATCAAGTAAAAACTGGTGCTTATTGTAATTTCACGGAAGCCTTTGAACATAATAAACAAAGTCCAGTATATTCCATTGTTGATTTTAAGAAAAATATTAAATCAACTGATAATTTAGTATTCGGATTATACGACTATTCAAAAGAAAAAGAGTGTGAAAAAGTAATTAAGGATTTGGAAATAGGTAAAGTTGAACTATCACTTAGAAACAGATGTGAGTTATCTGTTGATATTGAAAAGTCAAGTAAATAGTATTAATGATTTAAAACTAAAAAAATGGAAATTAAAGGGAAATCAAAAAAGAAAGTTATTGCTAAAAAAAAATAGCAAGAA
>ERZ724508.1081-NODE-1081-length-17244-cov-5.863576_pt1 | contig 17244 bp, 20 predicted proteins | sample MGYA00376041_ERZ724508 | MGnify/ENA primary metagenome ERZ724508 (study PRJEB28724, sample SAMN07190887) | wastewater metagenome | isolation source: effluent of sewage treatment plant in Hong Hong | place: USA: Christiansburg, Virginia | collected 2016-03-01 ...
ACACCATGTTCATAATATCCAGCAATGTCTTCTTGACATCACGATCTTCCTTTGATTTTTCGAAACGCTTGAAGAGCCGGAAGATGATGTCAAGGCCACATGTTTGCTGATTCTCACCCACAGTTTCAGTAAGGATTGGTGCGAAGCTCAGGCAAGTATCCTTCTGTTCATCCCCAAGACTACCGGCATCTTTTTCAGTAGGCTCTCCAAAAATACCTCTCGGTCGGTAAATTACCTTGAAGGTTTCGAGTTGGCCGAAGAGTTGTGGGGGGAGCTTCCCTTCTTCTTTGGCCACTAACTTTTTATACACCATTTCAATTGGAACTGATTCATCGTTGATGAGCCATCCCTCCACGATGAGATCCATTCCCATAGCAATCGGTAGATGCTGAGTGACCCAATCCTTGACCTCTTTCATCGTGTAACCTGGTAATTCCTAGGTTTTGAGCTCACGAACTGTCACCATGGGACATTCCCACTGTTAGTTGTTTGTTACTGCCATCTTTTTTAGCTCTCGCTCGGGAGGATCCACTTTGATAATAAACTGACGTCGTTTGGGAACGAGTATCCGATGGAGTTTGGTCAGGAAGTATTCCTAGTATACATTTAACAGTCCCCAAAGACACATTCTTAACTGTTCACCCTTGTCGAGTGTTTCCATCAGAGTATCGCAGCTTTGGAGAGTGTTGTATAGATTGATATTCCACAGTCCCTTGAATTTGAGGATTTCCATGACCAACAGCAGTCCATCACGGGGTGCCAAGGATGTTGCCAGCGATGGCAGTATTCTGAAAGCAGTCAGTGGCAGCATTGGCTTTGGAGAGAACACAACCGTTAAATCCCTATCAATTTTGGGCAGCTTGTTGTTGATATAGGGGATAAGCGCTTCATCGGTCATGTCAATGGTCGATTCAGGAAGCAGTTAGATAGGTAGTAAGCACATCAGTAGAAGCAGTCCGTTGGTGACAGGCATATTTAAGTACAGCTGTTTCTCGAAGTTCAGAAGCACAGCGACGGGCAGTACTTCCTCATCAGATAACTTTTTGACTGACTTAAGTTTGTCAGACTTCGGTTGCTCAGTGGAGTAGAAAATGTCGAGTTGGTCCTTTTTTGCAAGATAGGCCGCTGCCAATTATACTCTTTGACTTGGTGCCAAACGGCTACCGACCTCCAATACCAGTTCCTTAATAGCAGCTAAGTTAAATAGTTCCGGCTTCTCTGGGTTTTAGAATTCACGAAGCTTCAGCACTAAGAACTTAAGCAGTTCGGCGACCTTGCCACTGTCCACCAACCTATGAGTGAAAATGCTCTGAACTAGTGTCGGCTGGCTCACCGAAAGCAACAACAGTAGTACTCCCAAAGTCTCCAAGAGTTTACGATGCAAGCTGTTCGGTAACTGTTGTGTCTCGTAAAATCCCAGCAGGAACTCAAGAAGTTCGTTCAGCAGCTTCGGTTGCAGCTCGTTTGCAGCTCTGAGTACTTCAATCCCACTCAGAAACGCGAGTAGATTCTTGGCTTGAATATAAGTGCAGCTGAAACAATTCCATTCTCCTTCCTTCATTCGGTAGTCCCCTCCGTTTAGCCTTGCTTCTGAATTTGGTTCAAGCAAGCTGAGGTTCAGCATAATTTGTTGGTAGACTCGTTCGGTCTCAACGAGGTCGACGCTGGTCATTGGAAGGGTAGTACCGTTGCTGACGGCTTGGTATACCGATTCCACATTCTTGCGTGCTTGAGCCAGCTGCTTGTAATTATCAGCGAGTTCTCGCATAATGCGTTCGGGTTATCCTCCCAAACGTTTGTACCTTAACTCGATTTCAACGTTCTTACGGCAGCTTCCACACACTGAGCTATTCTCCTCCGATCTCCCGCACAGCATACACTTACCACCCTTACCCCTTAGATTTTCCAGCTCAACTTGCAGCTGATTGGTAGTGAGTGCTATGGGCTGCTGCACTCCACCGAACCTTTTGATTTTCTTGTCCTCGTTGTCAGCATACCATACGACCAGACCACCAGGTGGCATCGTGGCATTTTTGGGCACAAACTTGACCACAACATCTTTGAGTTCATACACCATTTTGAAGTGGAAAATGAGTCGGTTTCCGCTGACCCTCAACTGTTCGGTGATCTCTTCAATGCGTCGCGGAGTTGGCGTGAAACTGTTTTCGATATCGCCGTAGCAGCGAACGCAGCCGTTCAGTTCGAACAGGTACGGTCGAAAGCTCTTGGCAATTTCCAACTGATTCTCGCAGAACCGGAAGTAAGCTGCATCCGCATGACTGGTCAAATAGGTGAATGTCTTCTTGGTGGTTGCTACTAACAAATCGAATAGCTGTGTTTGTTCCGGACAGGTGTCTCTACACTTCAGCTCGAGAATATCGCGCAGCAACCCAATGATTTGTTCGCTTGCCTTACCGGTGCAGCTTGTAGTTTGGATACGACTTGCTAACTCAGTCAGCAACTTGCGTCGTTGCTCTGTGTTACCCTTCTTGAAGAGAGACACCAATAGCATTTGGGTAGATGTTCGCACTCCTGACTGCTTATACCGGAACAGAAACTCATCGAGGTATTGCGGTAGTCTCGCTTCAGTACTCTTCGCCCACAGGCTCGCAGGACGTTCGATCTCCATTATTAGTGAATATAACCAGATTGTTGGCGGGTACACTGCCAAAGTGGTTGGGATTCCCTATCCGATTCCATCAGAAAGGCATGTATTTAATCATCAATACTTACGGAGGTAGTCCCTCGGTTTGTCGACATCCCGGGCTGGACGTTGGTACTCCAACTCAGCTTCGTATTCGCGTTAATTCAGCTTGGCAGCACCGCGTGGCACTGGGTCATACTTGGGATCGTACTTGATGGTGCTGTCGATATCCAAAGCCGTCAGGTCATCGTTGAACTTGCCAATCTGCTTAAGGGTTGACTCTGGTTGAAGAATCTTTCGAGTGTCGGCTTTTATGAAAGTGTTAAGGTCGATCTTCTTGACTATTTCCTCCAAGGATGTTCGGTTCTTGGCGTAGAAGTTGAGCAAAGTTAGCTAAGTTAGCTACAAATACATTACCTCGTCTCTGCGGAGGGTCTCCGTAATGTTTTGACTGGACTGTCTTATCTAGTCCATCTTCCTCACGATAGATTTGATACCCCTGTCGTACTCCTCCACAGTCATCTCCAATGCCATGTCGCACTTCACGAGGATCTCATTCTCCTTCGCAGCTATCTTTTGCCTGAGGTCGTTGAAGGCCCTTTGAACTTGTTTTTTGTTTTGGGTGTTCAACTCAGCAACATCCTTGATGTGCTTCTAGAACTCACTTTTTTTGTTGGTCAGCCCGTCAACGTTTGTGTGAATGCTCTCTAATAGATTTTCCAGCTTCCCCTTAATGATGGGCTGGCTCTTCTTTAGAGTCTTCACATCGTGGTTCTTGTGCTTCCCGTGAATCACGCATTCTGGGCAGATGCATTCTGTATTGCACTCGAAGCAATAGTAAAGGAGCTCCTCATCCGGATGCTCCTGGCAGTTCTTACGACCGGATTCATAGTAGCCAGATGGCGTCATCGGCGCCTTGGAGCCCATGAGCGTATCGTTGTAAGAACTGACCCCCTTGGAATCTATAGGAGTACGAATAGGCCTGTCGTATTTGCTTTAGATCCTCCTCGAATCATTGTTCTTGTTTGGTTCCTTCAAATCTTTCTTGCCTCGTCGCTAATATTCGCTACACGTGGTACGGATTGCAGATCCATCATGATCTTCTCAAGTTCGTAGATACTTTCGGCATCCAGCTGTGTTCGTTCGTTGCAGAACTCACAAACGATACCCTAACGTAACGACCATGGCTACCGTCGCTGGTTTCTTCTTGCTCTCAAAGGACAGTCGCTAGGCTGCACAATCCAGACAGAGGTCGTGGTTGCAGGCCAGCATGAGAATGTCTTCTGGAAGGCTGCCGCATTTGTGGCAGGACTGTGGTTCTGCACTCATAAGTTTAAACTTTGATTAGTGGAACGAAGGGAACCGCACGAAAGCAAATCAATTGTGGATAGCCTTGGTTGTTAGCAGCGGGTGGCAGTGCTATGTACCACCTGCCCATGCAATCACATATATGAATATCGTATGTTTAGGCTGTTGCTGCAGAACATTCGCTACTTCAAGGCCAAACTACCAGCGAAGGGTACTCCTTTAAAAAGCAAGCTCAACGAGAAGTCCAAGACTATCAGCCTCATGGCCGATAAGATAGAGGAGATGAAGAACACCTTGGCCAACAGTTCTCCAAGGTCATTCGGACTGCTGTTCATTTTGAGTTCAGTGCCAAGCTTCTACTTCATCAAGAAGCTGCTGGAGGCAGAATACGATGATCCAATGTTCTACACGTGGATCGATAGGAACGTCAAATACTTTCATGTGAAGAACACACTGTTCATTTCTACGACGGCTCTGCTGTCTGCCAGCAAGTTTATTAACCCGGCAAGCAAGTTTGTTCTACCCAAAGCAAATCCAAGCAAACTTGTACTACCACTGTTGTTTACACTCGTAGGGCTGTTACTGCCGAGTCATATCCACTCCAGATGGATTATAGCTCCTGCCGTCGGGGCTGAGGCATCTATCCTACCCGTGGAGGCTATGCTAACCAACGAAGGGGTGCTACCGTTTTGGTACTTCAATAGTCGCTACTACCTGCATTTCTTCGATTTGCTCACATTGGTGGTTTGCTATCGAGCTGCTTCCAACCAACAAGAGCACTTCCGGCAGCTGAGCCTTATTGCTTGATGATTCTCGTGTAGTATTAGGCTTTGCGTCATTTTTGGTGGAGCTTCTGCATATTTTTCACGGAGGATTTATCCGTAAGATGATGCTCAAACCCAGTGTGGTCATGTCGGCCTACAAACCCAAGGGTTGGGTCAGCAAACGCAAGATTAGCTTCAGGCAGACGGGAATGCGATGGTTGGCACTCATGCTTGGCTGCTTTGTCTGCTTCGGATCGCAATACTGCTTTGACACGCCCAGTGTACTCATTGGTCCTAACGGTAGGCCTTAGAACACGAGATTGAGCATAACTTCAAGGAGGATGGTTACGAGACTATTACGGAGGACTTCAACTGGCTCTACTCGATCTATTCAATTCCTAACATCTTGATACCTTTGGTGGGAGGCATGCTGATCGACCGAGTTGGCGCAAGAGTAGTTCTTGTGATCACCGCTGGTATATGCATGATAGGACAAGCTGTGTTTGCAACTGGAGGTTTCAAAAACTGGTTCTGGCTGATGCTCGTGGGTATTGCTGTCGAAATATGCAGGTCGTGCAATCTTTGGTGTTGGCGGTGAGTCTCTCACTGCAAGCCAGAATACTCTTCTCAGCAACTGGTTTGAACCTGCTCAGCTATCAGTACCTTACGGTTTAGTTAGTTTGTCTTGGGAGTCTGCATTAGTTTCCCCAAGCTTGGTTCGGCTCTGAACAGCTACATGTCGCCAGCGATAGCCGAGCACTATGCTGGCGAGCCTCATGGGGAATATAAGAACGTTTACATCCCTCTATTAGTTGGGTTGAGTGTCATGGGTGTAGCATTTCTCATCTCTCTTGCACTATTCTACATGGATATGGAGTCTGACCGGAGGGAGAGGAAGCACCACGAAACGCAAATTCTATCTCAAAGACAACCATCTATCAAGCCAATCAGCACGCGACCTAAGAAGAGACTCTCATCCTCAACGGTGAGCAAAGCAAGCAAATCAGGCTAGGTGAGAGTGGAGGAAACCGAGGGTAACTTGCTTGAAGGGGCTAATAATGATGAGTAGCCAGGGGGTGGGCATTAAAAGATCAGCCTGAAGGACATCACCAAGCTTCCTCTGTCCTTTTGGCTGCTAATCGTTGTATGCATGCTATCAGAAGCCCTATTTATTCCCTTCTTGGATAACGGAAATACCTACTTCTCGACGATCTACAACATTCCATCAACGGAAGCTGGAACTTTTCTGGTACTACCGTATGTCTTTTGTGCTCTCTTATGTCCGTTTCTCGGGTTACTAGTGGATCGTATCAAGTGGCGGAGTGTGGTCATTATATTCTCTTGCTTGATGTTTGTCCTGACCTATGGAGGGATGATGTTCTTAGAGTATCAAGAGGACTTACCCAAGGCACTAATTGCACTTCCTTTGATCTTGCTGGGTAGACTTATAGCTAATCTTAGGTATCTGCTGCGCTCTATTCTGCACAGCTATAGTGCCCTCAGTGCCCATGGTCGTCGAGCCCAAGCTTTTCGGTACGGCCTTCGGACTGATGGAGATGCTGCAAAACCTAGCACTAGCCTGTTTCCCGATCTTCGCGTCAATGATCCAAAACACTGTCCCCATAACCGAGAGAAGATAAGGCTTTAAGCGCCAAACGGTCTTTTATTTCTCAATCAGTGTGGTGTGCCTGATCGCTGCAATTCTGTTAGCTATTGGGGATAGGGTACAGCCTGAATTCATTCAGATAAAAGGCAATAAGATGATGCATAAAAACTTCCGAGACGACTACGTCAAGACTATTCTAAATCCGGAGCCAGATGCCTACACAGCAGCCGGGGAAGAACGCTCAGGACTTCGCTAGTGATTTGTACAGCTTCACAACCACAAGTGAAAATCAGTTATTGCCATACATGTGGAATAGTACGTCCACCGACTGTAAGCTTCCTGGTTAGGATTCCATTGTCTAGGAGGTCGAGATACTCTTGCGTAGCTTTCGGAGAGCATTCGGGTGCATCTTCTTTGGGAACGGTTTGGAGGGTTCAGGTGGAAGCCGCAGGCGAGGTTCACTATTGAATCGCGTGGAACCACTGCCAAATGGTTCGGAGTTCTGGCGTACTAACCGTCCACCCCTGACGTTAATACTTTCGGAGTTCGCTGTCCACTCTCTCCGAACTGGCTCGGCAATTTGCTTCTTCTATCTTCCGAAGCTGAATACAGTTGGTTTCTTGTCTACGGGTTGGACAGTATATCGGCCGGGTCCTTGCTTTGGAAATTCATCTTTCAGCAAAAACCTTTAAGTATTACTCGCGAACCCAGTGAACATGTGTGCACTATTCTTCACTTCGACAGTATTAGTGTTGAATTGGTAAAAACCTGGGCCTGGTACTTCCGCAGCTTGGAATTTCTTGCGCATCTGCAAAACCTCCAACGACGGGATTGTGTTATTATTCAGAACCAAGTCCAGGAGCTCTCGCTTTCTACGATTATTCTCCTATCGCATTTTCTCTAGTTCGAGGTCCTACCGTTTGAGCATCTCTTCCCCTGGATGTTTGTTGCTAGTCCATTTCATCTCGTTCACAGTTTCCTACCGAGTTAGATCAGCTGTAATGAGTAGGTCTTCCTCAACTTGAATAGGCTGGCGCGAAGGATATTCTGATTTCGGGAAAGTATAAGCAGCTGGCGCGCGGGTTGTTAGTGTAATACCCTTTCCATCAGTTTCTTACTACGGTTGTTCGGCGCGGCCTTCCAATACCTGCCCAATACGATTTCTTGCGTGAGGTATTGATGGACAACTGACCATACCTTTTGGTTTAGGTAACTTCACAGGTATGATCGCCTTTGCCGGTGCTTTCTCTTTCGGATCGATGGTGTTGTAGTGCGAAGGTCCTGGTGTTGTTGATTGGGTCTGCTGAAATCTCGTGGCAGTACCAAACCCAAGATCTTCCTTGATCTACTTCGGCCCTATCAGCGAACCCGTAACGATTCGGTTCTTGGGTGCAAACAAAGATCGTTCCTGGTAGTAAGTAGGACCAGGACTCACAAATCGCGCATTCACCAGCGATTCGAGTGTGTCCTTATCAGCACGCAGAAACATAATAAAACTGATAGGGGCAAGTAAAACACTAACAGTAGTCATCAAATTCCCAAAACCCTTCACCGAATTTCGTAGGTGCTAAGATCGAGGTTACCGTCGGCACTCGGTGCGGAGGTCTTCCTTGATGGAAAGACTTTCCAAAAACGGAGAGTTTCATCACCGCTGCCAGTAACGATATTTTAGCCGTCAGGCGATAACGCGAGGTACAACACTCTGTAAGTGTGTCCGTGGAGTGTGGCTATCCGCTTCATATCCTTCTGCCTCCACACAGCTGAGGTAATATTGCACTTTACCTATGGTGTTTAGACTGTAACCATGGGTGGTCAGCAGCTCGTTACTGTTCTCCGAAAATACCATATTGCAGACTTGCGAGCCCGTGCCAATAGAGTCAATGAGTTTAAGCTACTGAGCATTCCACAGTTTGATGGATTTGTCGGTAGTGCCTCCACCGCTAACCAGCAGACTATGCTTGTGTGGCGACCAAGCAAGGCCCTTGACTGCAGCCACATGCTTATCGAACCTGACAATTTGTTTGGCCATCTTGGGTGACCAGATGTACACCGCATTGTCGTTACCGCCCGAAGCCAAGTAGGCATCATCGAATGAAAACTTCACTCCACAGACCTCTTGGCGATGCCCATAGAATTTGCAGTGTGGCATGCTCGTCCTAATATCTGTGAGCATTATACGTTCGTCTTTGGAGCCAGTCGCCATGATGTTATGGTTAAAGTCGATGGTGCCTACACGCCCCAGATGGTTATTATATCTGCTGATCATCTTCTTCTTCTCCACATCGAAGATTCGCACTGTTCCGTTTTCGTCACCGATTGCCAGCTGTTTTTGAGACCATTTGACACAGCTGATACGCCCTTCCGCAAGTTTCTAAGCCTCGTTGCTGCGCCCACTCCAAACATAGGCTACATTGCCCAGCGATATTGCTATCAGGTCATCCTTGTTCCAGTCCAGCAGGTTATTGTAGAAGTCATCCTTTAATTTTGGAGCATCGAGGATCTTGTATGGCTGTTTGCTGATCTTCCTCACGCTCTAAACTTCATGCTCTGTTTCGAGAGTTTCGGTAAGGAAATCCCCACGAAATGGACGCTGCTTTCTTCCACAGTACTCAAGGATCTTGTTCTTGCGTGGAGCTTGTTCTGCGATGTTGCCACGCAGCAGCTGTCTGTACGCTTCGATGTTCGATCGATGCCGTAAGCTTTCATTGAGGTTGCTATCCGTTCCTACAGGCTCCAGAGGCTCGCCTTCCCTCTTGTTCTCGTTTTCGATTTAAAAGCAGTTAAAATTTAGCTGTTTAGGAATGAAGCGATCGTTGCTCGCAGCACTCGACATCTTCAGCTTAGAGTTGGACAGGCTTAGCAAGGGTTCGACGGATGTTGACCGTGGCTTCCACGGTGTGCCGAAGTCCGTCATTGTTGCTGATGCCCGTTAATTTTATTATAGCGCCCATATTTCAGCATTGACTATTATTCGATTCGTGGAAGTTTCGTAAATGACTGATCAGCAACCCAGCTAACGCAGACCACCTTCGAAAGTCAAGAAGAGCAACCTCAAGCAGTTGTTCGAGGTGCTTATGGTGGAGGGCAGGAAGCGATCGCTACACGACACCAAACAGCTGCGTGAAATCCTCTCTGATGTAACACATGAGTGAGATGTAGATAGAACCGCTGAAGAAGCTACCCAGAAAGTCGGATCTTGACTATGTCTGCCGATAGCTTAGTTTGCAGAAGCTGAAGGCCAGTGAGTTTGTATTCCAAAAGGAAAGGGGCAAACTATACATTATTTTGCAAGGCAGCATAGGACTCTATCGCAGGGAAGGCGGGGAGACAACCCTCGATGCGGTATAGACACTGTCAGTGGGTAAACTTAGTGTTATTCAGCTGAGTGTTTTGGGGAGCTTGTGGAGCCCGCCAGTAGCGATTGCAACACTATCGTGGCACTATCATTAGAAGACTCTATTCTCGCCGTGCTCACTGGGGAATCTTACAGCAGGTTTGGAGAGCTGGAAAACTCTGAACTTAAGTGCCTTATGGAGTCATTTCGAGAATTCAAACCATTTCGAACCCTCAGCGAATAGAAACTAAAGGAACTAACAGTAAAGAGCACTCTGAGTCGGCTAGCGTCAAATACCATCGTAATTCGGGAAGGCTAGCTGCCCAAGGCGCTCTTTATTGTTCGCAAAGGCATTCTTAAGCTCTGCCGAAACGTGAAATTTGCGTAGTGTAATGATAATGGCAGCCATATCAACGCCTTCAGCTACCACACTAAAACATTCTGTGTCAGGGAACTCACAGCTGGAGATTATTTTCCGCTGAGTGGGCTCACCGGTAAGACAGCAGTGCAGTACAGCGTCGTCTCAGCCTGTCCATGCTAACTAATCCTTATTCCGTATAAGGAGGTAGAGCAGTACTCACAGCTTCTGGACAATTGCCAACCGTAACCGAGTGACAACGACATTCGCCTGCAATACAACTTGGACCAACAATGGCAGCACTATAAGCTAGAATACGTAAGTAAGTTGGTGTCGAACAAGCGGAGGATGGTTTGATGATAGATGCAGTATTAAACGGTCAGAAGTCTCTTTCGAGCTCGGGTTTGCGAGGCGGTTTGCTTACACTCGCCGACAGCCTTTGAAGGTAGATCTATTCGATGCAGCTGTTCCGGTACCGGGAGGGTTTACCTTTCTTCTTCTTCTTCGGCTTCCGACGGCTCGTGAATTCGTCGTATTCGTTTGGGTTGTCAGGATGAAGTTTATTATCTGACGCTGCTTCGAAGAAATCCGGAGAAATAGGGCGTTAGCCCTCATTACCTTCGTTGCTGTTAATTATGCGGATGGCGCTTTAAATGTTTTAGTTACTACCGCCGAAGAATGGCTCGTAGTTGTCTTACTCGTCTCTGCCTGAGCGACCCCGAGGAACGATGCCTTCGAGGCCTTGCTCATCAACCACTTTAATGGATTCTTCGAGTTACTGTTCCAGCATGTTTCGGTCGTGGTTATGGGGCTCTAGTGGCTCCTCCCCACCGAGCTGTTCCATAATGTCCTTTTAAGTCTGGTCCCTGTTGATGTCGTCTAACTGTTGATTGGAAGCGTTGTCGAATATGTTCTTTGGCTTATCCTTTTTTGAATCATCATGAGAACTATTCCTGCCTTTCTCAGTCTATCCCGGGTTTCCATGATGCGGATTGACTTTGTAATAGCTTTTGCGTTGATTACTTCCAGGACTATGGCCGTTTAGATTGGTAGTACTCTGCCTAACTCTGCCAAGAGCAGATTGACTGTTGTTTTCGAATATGTTGCTATTGACAAGTGCTTTGCCACTTTCGTTGTTGTGTTTATCAGCTGTATCGCCATCTCCCTGTCCAGATTTTCTCAGCTATTTCTCTAACAATGAAGCATGTGAGCTCACACCAGCCAGCCCATCTAACTTTGTAAAAAACTGCTTCTGTGATTGAAGGTTGTTATTGTTCTGATTAATTGCCTCTTGCCCCGAACGTTGTTTATTCGCGCCTTACTCGTTGCTGCGAGGTAGGTTCTGTGGTGTTTTGCATTTGACTCTTTGATTGATCCCTGATGAACCGTCAGCTTCTTGGCTGTTGGACTCAAGCTTGGGATAAGATCCAGGTTTAGTAAGCTTCCTTCCCTTCCCGATACCAGCACTGCCTGTATCGTCACCTAGACTGGCATTCTGCCCATCAGCTCCCACTTTATCAATAGAGTGCGATTTATTGGCAGCAGTTTGCAGTTGAGCTTGGCTTCTCGAAGGACTCAGCGATTTATTCTTGCCGTCGGTACCCACGATAACCCCACTTCTATTCTTATTTGATTTGAAGTTGTTCCACTCGTCAAGTGTCTTTTTCCGAAAAATAGATCTATGACTGTAATTCTTGCTGAGAGGAGCCGCGTTACTCTCGTGGAGATCTTCCTGTTGCAGGCTGTTATTGCCGGTTTCGGCGTTATTGTCTTTCTTCTGGTTCTGTTACTAGCCAACGCTCTCATCTTTACTGTCCAGCTCGAAAATATTCTTGAGTTATGACCCCTTGGGTTTGTTGTCGCTCGTGGGCTGGTGACCATCGCTCTTCTGGGGATTGGAGCCACCTTAAGACTCGCTGCCTTCGAGTTGATTCATCGTGCCGATATGCAGTGATATCGGCTGGAAGAGGTTACCTCCTAGCTCCGACATGCTCTCCTCCTTAGCGTTTGGCACACCCATAGCCTCGAATTCGTTGTCGATCTTGTAGATTTGATAGTCGAAGTGTTCATCAGTCTTCTTCCTATCGTCGATGAGGCAGGCCAGAAACAGCAGCACCTCGATAAACATGATTTCGACACAAGCCCAGAACAAGGAGGTGTGCACTGCATTCTGCCCAAGGAGGCTAATGACTGCCAGAGCTATCACACTTCCGGAGGTCACGACAGCGTACGCGAAGGTCAGATAGTTCATGGGCTTGAGTATTAGCGGAGAGCTAAACCTGGCAAAGAATATTTCGAGCCCCAACAATCTGGAATAAAGAAACCTGTAAAACTGGAAACTGCTGGTAGTTGCCATCACCATAACAAAGGTCCGTATGCGGTTTCTTGCGGAATCAGCTGCTAACCACTCTTCGAATTTCTCATCACGGCTGATCTTTTTCATAAAGTACACCAGCATGAAGATGTTGCAAGCCACCTTGGAGAGGATGCACAAGTATGTCAGCAGTTGGTTAACCAGGTCGCGTTTGTCAATAAGCAGTAAACTGAAGAACATCAACATGCTGCCCAACTCAAGGAAGGTGCACAAACTGATGAAATTTCCAAGGATCATACTTCGTTTGTCGAAGCATTTGAAGCACACCAAGATGACGAGGAGGCTGACCGCCGCAACGGCGAAGGGAAACGGAAAGTAAGTACTCTCTACGGGTGGAACGGGTGGGACCACACACGTTCCGTTTTGTAATGTGAGGTTTCCAGGACAAGAAGTGTAGCATTGTTGCTAGTATAGGACATAGGTTTCGTTGCATTTTTGGCAGCTGTCACTGGTTGTGCAGGAGAGGCAGCCTGAAGGGCAGGCAATCGGTTTAACAACACAATCCCCACCAACCACAGCAAAACCAGTAGGGCAGCTACTCACACACGACCCAACGTGCAGATAAAAGCCACTGCTACATGCCTGGCATCCACTTGCATTGCAACTGTAGCAGTTTTGCTGGCAGCCAATACAGTTTTTGCCAGCAGTGTAGGTCGCCAATGGGCAACCTCCAAGGCAAGTGCCATTATAGAAATACACCAAATTGGTATAAGTTGAGTCGAAGCATTGGCTGCAAGTCGTAGCAGTACAGACATGGCAGCCAGGCGAGCATGGGTAACTGATTGAAACATTGCCAGTCGCATAAACCACCGAGCCTATGCCGCCGGTGACTGTTACGTTGGCTGTTGTGAAGTACAACACCATTCCACTAAGAAGCAGCCGTGAACTGGTGCAGTTCTTGCAACTTGCGTATTGTATGACATTGCTGACTGAGTAATTTAGCTGCAGAGAGGTACTCGGTCTGGTGGTTAGATTGAGGTCTAGTGTACCCTACTGCCCCATGAAACCCACGAAGGAAGTAGCGAATGTGTAGGTCATTGGGGTAAGTTGATAGCTGCCAGTGCCGTTTTCGAGTAGCACTCCCGCCGAGGTGAAGTAAGATACAGTGCATGAATAAGTGCCGGGGGCGAGTGCTGACTGTAGCTGACTATTAAATGTCAGCCCAGAGGCATACACAAAACGAATGGCCCCATTAGTGAGTGTGCAGGTGCTTCCTATACAGGGGTTTATGATGGTTGCGCTAGGTATCTTCACGATAATATAGTCCGTCGGCAAGTGCTGAAGGGACTCATGCAGTATAATTGTAGAAGTAGTGGTTTGTTCGATGACTGTGTTATCCAGCTGTACAGTCAGGGAAGCTGTGGTTGGAGTGTATTCGAGACTCTGTAAAGTAGATCCTGAACTGACTGCATAGCCGAGTGCATCTGTGCAGCTTACCGACCAGTTTCGGTTGCCGTCGTAAAGTGTTGGGTTTTGAAGATTACTGATATTCACGCCCAATACCCCGTTGTAATCGACTTTGAGAACGTTGGTAGATGAGTTGAAGCTGTAAGTAACGAGTCCCGCACCGCTAACTATGAGCCCTACAGTGTTCATGTTGCTTGGAATCGTTATGGTAAAGAGCCTGCGCTGTTGACTTACGTAGGTATTATTTACCTCCACTAAACTAAGAGTCGAGCGGGCTCCGAATGTTAGATTGCTGCTTGTCACCGTGAATTGCATTACTGTACTGATAAACGACAATTGAGCAGTACCAAACGAAATGGAATCGTTTGTGGAACTTGCGCTGCTGATGTTGACGGTCGCACCCAAGGTAGAAAGTGGGGTCGTATAACCCAGTGTAATCGATGTTAAATTTTGAGCACTGCAGTGGAGAACCATACGGGTGGAATTACAGCTGATCGGCGATATGGAGGTACCGTTGACGGCAACTGAAGACGCACACACAAAGCTACCGCGATCTATCGTCAAGGTCAGATAACCGTTGACGATAGGGTCTGAGAAGTTACCTGTTAGTGTCATGGTTGTGCTACCCATGACTTGTTCGTTAGTAAGTACAGCCCCAAGTGATATGTTGGCGATTGTGAGAGTTAAGTTTGCTATAGTCGCCGACTCAATAAACTCGGTTGTGTTGTATGCGACATAAATTGTGAGAGCCAACGACTTCACCGATGAGGGATTCTTTATTGACGCAGTTAGACTTACCCTTCCACTCGATAGAGTCAAGTTATTCAGCCAAAGTATACTCGTCGTGGAGTTGCTAGAATATGACTGCACTGCCGGTGGATTCGCCTGTATGGTTAAATCAACGGGGTACACCAGCAGGAGTTGAAAGCCAATGGGCAAAGCTGTTTTGGGAATGACCCTGAGCGATACTGCGGATTGCTGATTGATAGCCGAATTCCACCCATCATAGAGGATATTGCTGGTGGCCAGGACAGTGGGCGCCTGTTGCTGACAGCTACAGTAAGCGATACGGTTGCTGCTGGAATCTGTGAGTTGCAGGTCAATGCTGCTGAAGGTATCGTTGTAGGGTGGGTTGTTCATCGACGATAGAGTAAAACTAACAGTTCCGCCTGCGTAATCAGCTGGAAATAGCCCAGCCACCTGAATGCTGTATGTTGTGGTGTCAGAATTGGAAAGTTGGCAGCTGGCACCAACACTAACCGTCGAACTGCAGCTCACCGAAGCGATATTGGTCACGATATCCTGGAACGCTGTTTGTTTCTGGAACGTGAGATAGATTACGCTGGCAGCTGGCACTGACAACACATTCAACGAGAAAGTGCCCGTGGCGCTTGCTGCAACAACATTCGAGGAGGATGCCAGTGTGCAGACACTCTGAAAAGCAGTAGTTTGTAGTACGATGCTACCACTACCGATCAGCGTTGCGCCGTTATAGCTGAACAGTTCAAATGCCGATTCGTACAGGGGGTTGACTACCTCAAATTGGAACTCCTGCTGGGAACTAAAGGTGCCACTGAATGTGATTGTACGTTGGTTCGCGGCAGCGCTCTGCGTGCAACTGACGCTTAGCTTCTGCACTAAACAACGGTTGGTATGCAAGGTGTACTGGCTTGGTAACGTAAACCGAATGGTAGTGGTTGTCGTAGCGAGACTCAGCACGATGGTGAGATTGGCAGTGTTGGATACCGTCTGTGTGCTGGCAGTCACCGATATGACTGCATCAACGGCACTGACTGGCAGCACAAGCACAGTGAGTAGCACCAGCAACGCTCTGAGCATAAATTTATACACACCAGCGATACAATGTCAACGGCTCTCGATGGATCGTGAGTGCTCGTTCTTGAGTGCAGTCACGAGGTGCTAATCCTCGATGACGCTCTTGTGCTCCTTCAAGCATACGTATGCACTTTCGTTGACGATGTGTTCCAGCTGAGCGCCACTACAGTTCTCAGTGCATTCGGCAATATGTTTCACGGCTTGCTCGCTGATCTGCTGCTTCTTCCCTCGCAAGTGGAGTTCAAGAATGCCGATCCTCTCGGGTTTGTTTGGAAGGCAAGTGCGGATCTTAAGATCAAACCTTCCCGGACGCAGTAGTGCTTCATCCACCATGTTCTACCTGTTGGTAGCACCGATGACGAGAATGTTGCTGTTCTCATAGAACCCGTCCATCTCCGTCAACAGCTGGTTTATCGTGGAATTCTTCTCGCCTTCCGCCGAGTTCATTCCGGCTGTTCGACAACCCACGGCATCAATCTCATCTATAAAGATGATACAGCCTTCCTCGCAGCTGCGAGCCTCAGCGAACAGCTATCGAATTCTCTTAGGTCCGACACCCACGTAGATTTATTGAAATTCGGCAGCCGAGCAATATAGGAACCTGACACCACTTTCACAGGCTGTTGCCTTTGCTATCATCGTCTTGCCAGTTCCAGGAGGTCCGTACAATAGAATTCCTTTGCGAGTACGCGCACCTATTTCCTGGTATTTCTTTGGGTTCTTCAGGTAGTCTATGAACTAGCCCAGCTTCTCTTTGATATCGTCGTTGCCGAAGATGTCACTGAAATACACCGGTGCAGTGCTGCCCGGTTTGCTCTTAGATAACCCCAGCATATTGTTGTTCTTCATCAGCATATTGGCAATCAGGGTGCTTCCTAGGCAAATGAGCCCAACCCCGACCATATTCACATCGGGCACATCTCTGAAGTTGTAGACTAGTCCTGGGGTGGCACTAAATAACGACCAGTGAGTACTTGAGCAACCGAAAGATCTCGTCCTTTGGAACACCGTCGATGGAGGCCCGGAAGGATTTCCCCGCACAGGAATAGAGCACTTACTACCCAGCAACAATTGCATGGGTGATTTGTCTAGCATGCAAGTCTGTGATGAATTTGGAAGTGGCTGTTTCGATGACGTCAGGATCTGGCCGTGTGCTAAGGTAGAGCACTGCTCCTAGTACAGCTCCACCGAGTATGTAGTACTTGTTTTCGTTGACGAACTCCTTGATCTTTTTCAGCATAATTTTAATTACGGTAGGCAACTATTACTAATACTAAGGTTGACTGGTTAATGATAAGCAGCCGACTTAAGACCCTGTAAATAGCCTTGCGAGCCATCCTCACACAACTATACAATCATTCAAATCAAATCATGTCGAGCTGGTAGACTCTGAAGCTGGAGATAATCTTGGTGGAGAGGGGAATCACCAGCCCATCGTATTTGGAAGACCGAATCTACATCGACGAGTGTTTGGGATTGAGTGATTTGAAGTCCGATTCCAACCAGAAACCATCCCAATTCATGGTGTTTCCCACCGACAGTAAGTAGTCGGGCGAGACATCGTATTGCGCATACGAATTCTTCGCCGCCTTAAAGACCTTGTGCTGGTTGAC
>ERZ724508.1082-NODE-1082-length-17243-cov-6.340412_pt1 | contig 17243 bp, 22 predicted proteins | sample MGYA00376041_ERZ724508 | MGnify/ENA primary metagenome ERZ724508 (study PRJEB28724, sample SAMN07190887) | wastewater metagenome | isolation source: effluent of sewage treatment plant in Hong Hong | place: USA: Christiansburg, Virginia | collected 2016-03-01 ...
GGTCACTTTCATCCACAACAATTAATTATACGAGTTGATGGCGCAATAAACCTTTTGAAGATGAACTTGACGGGTGGATGTGCCTTTATCCGCTGTGTGCATTCGATACCCATTGAGCCCCATTTGTTATTGTCGTCCGTGACATTTGATTCTCACCTAAAACTTCGTTCAAGAATCGCAGGAGAAATAGTTTCTTCGCTTCAGTTTGGTTAAAGCTATCAACCACAACCATTTCGGGTGGCCCGACACTTCGTATTTAAAGGCATAACCCCACAGTCCTGCTCTTTCAGTTTTTCTCGGGGGGAAAGGATACGGAATAAAATCGGGATATATAATTGGCAGGGCCTAATTGAAACTTCGGGAGCTAAGAATTATTGTATGCCAAGTCTGCTAAAGACATATACAACAAGCTAGAAGCCTTATCCCCTTCCACTTGGATTTTTTATCTGATCTTCGATCAGGGTTTCTTCACACCGAATATTGATGATGTTCGACATGTGATCTTCAGATTAACGCCAAATTTGAATGATACACTTCGCTTGGGCCCACTTGCATTTATATCAAAATCACCTGTTGATTAAAAATCAGAAGCACAATGTGGCGTCTCTGCCTCACAGTTTTTTTATTTGTTCGTAAACGCTGCTGAGTATTGATTCCTTTCGGTCGTGTATGGATTTGAAGAGGCTGTTTCTCCGAGAAAGTCGCTCATACTCGAAGCGAGTGGGGACAACCTCAGCCAGCGGATAGTTATTCCTTGATCTTCGCACTTCCTCTATTATGTCCAAACTGTCGTAGGGAGACACATAGCTATTATTACTCCGACAGCGCCGGCCTCTCAAGGCTATACTCAGCGGCGACTGCGCTTCACTCCGAAGAGGGACTGCTCTGATGCCTGGAAGCTTTAAGACAGACGTTCTTCGAGTCTGTCGACCCAGTAAAGATGACTCTATCGTCTAGTTATCCTCTTATTCGTTCGGTTGATAGCGCTGCGATGCCCGATCTTCCAGTATACTTACCGACAGGTCGTTGATCTTGGTAATGTTCAAATGCCGTTCTAGTGTTTGGTTTTGCTTGCTGAGGTATCGTCTCATCATCCTTTCCTTCTGGGAATGCATTCGATGCTTCTTCTCTATGCCTAATGCCACTATATTGTCGACATCCCAAGGTGTAATGCTGTTGTCGACGTAGACCCGAGGCTTGTGCTTCCGCTCCATTGCAGGCTCGAGGATGTCTTCGAGCATACCTTATTGCCTATAATAACGCAAACTGTGCAGTTTTCAAAATGGAGAGGAAAATACTCGACGACATGCCGAAATACCCTGAGTCCAAGTGTTTCGGGCAGCTGAATGAACTGATCGGCAAGCTGAAATCATCGGTCTCTGCCTACGACTTCAAGTCCAAAGACAGGGAGTACTACATAGGGGTGCTACGTGAAATGGAGTGGGGGGTCGGAAAGGTTACACCGAAGTGGCCAGCTGAGGTCGAGAAGATGATGGACAATCTTCGACAGTCAATGCAGGACCTTGAGTTGTCGTTCCAACCGAAGAAATTTGTACTTTGTGGAACCAGTGACAAGGGCAAGACTCCTGAAACGCTATTTCGAAACGTGATCGGCTACCAGCAAATGTTCGCGCTAATCGGCCATTATCAAAAAGACCGTGAGCTCTTGGAAAGTTTTATCGAAAAGATGTCGATCTCATACGAAAGGGAAATCTCAAAAGTGTCTAATCAACCCCCTCCGCAGATCATTGTACAACAACCCAAAGAACTCCCGAAACCACCCGAATAGCAAAGAGGCGAAAAATGCAAATACTGTGATCTGTACCTGTCGTTATCTTTCCTCCCGAACGGTTCGGTGGCTCGATCACTTCTCAAGAGTCTCCCTGATGTTGAATGGATCAACGGTATGCTCTACGAAGAAGGTAAAATGTTTCCGGAGGACATCCCAAGAGCAATTTCCTTCTATGAGAAAGCAGCCAAAAAGAATAATGCTGAGGCACTGTACAAACTCGGAAGCTTGAACGAGCAAGGTCTCTACAGAAAAGACTATCCAACCGAGTACATCAAATTATGGGAGAAAGCAGCAGATATGGGAAGCCTTGAAGCAATGACCGACATGGGATATCTCTACGAAAAGGGAGTGTAGGACGAAGAAGGTCAAACCATCTTTAAGCCAAACTCCAATAGAGCACATGAGTACTACTAGAAAGCTGCAGGTCAAAACTTCCCGAGGGCCCTGAACAATTTGGGTTCATTCTACCAGCTGGATCCAACCTTCAAGAACACAACCGAATCCTTGAAGTATTTTAACAAAGCAATCGAAGCTGGATATGTCAAGGCAATGTTCAATTTGGGTTTATGCTACAGTAAAGGATTCCTCAAGACAACTGACCAGGACAAAGCCAAAAAGCTATTCAAAAGGGCTGCAGAACTTGGTGACCACTACAGCAAGCTTTTTTATGTGGATATGCTTCTCAACGGTGATACTTCTAACTGCTCGGAGGATGAACTGTACGAAGCCAACAAGTTCTGTCGGGAAATGATAGCTGAGGAGGAAGAGAGAGCAGAGGCGTACTACTTCATGGGAATCATGTATGAGGCTGGGTTGGGAGCACCACAATAGCCGAAGACCTCCCTGTTGTACTTCCTCAAGGCTGCCAAATTGAACTATGTGCACGCTGTAATCAAGTTAGCTGACTGCTATCGAACTGGTTTCGGAGTTGAGATCGACTATAAGGAAGCACTTAGATACTACGAGCAGGTTGCTGAAAGGAGACCTGAGGTCTTGGTGAGCATTGGCCAAATGTATTAGTAAGGCTCTGACGATTTACGGAGAGACTACGAAAAGGCCTTCCAATACTACTACGAGGGTTGCAACAAAGAAGTGCAGGAAGCCTACAACAAAATCGGTGCAATGTACAAACAGGTATCTTGATGACTAATTTCAGGGAAGATACGTGAAACGCGACGAGGCCAAAGCCAATGAGTTCTTCTCAAAGGCTAAACAGTTAGCACAGGACAATCTGACCAGCAGCCGCACAAGCCTTATGCAGAGCGAAAGTGATATGATTCATTCTAACATCCAACGGAAGCCGCGTAGGTGACCCGCAGATGCTTTCATATATCGTTGAGTTGTAGTTATGAAAGTTCAAAAACACACTACCAAAACTTTGGGAAGTCCATCAGAGCAAGCCGATGATACACCATACCGCAAGAAGGTTGCACTTGTTACTGAGACGACAGATTACACGCTTCCCAAGGGCTCGTCGACTAGGGCACTCAAACGTCGAATTATGATGCCAGAGGAGTTTGAAAACCCAGCGGAGCAGAGACCGTTGAAGCCTCATTGCAGTACTGGCAACCTTGGAAGCACAAAAACACTACTAAATACTGCTTTGCTGGTTCCAGTGCCGATTCGAGTACTGTGCGACCTCAAACAGAACCAAAACATCCAGGAGCAGCAACAGCAACAGCGTCATAAGCGTCTAATGACCTTGGAGAAGGAGATGGATCTCGAACGGGAGGGAATATGCTTCAGCAAACAGCCCAATGTGGTTGAAAAGCTTCTCCGGTACTCAGACTTGGCCAAGGTGGTGAGCTACGACCTACAGCCTTAAGGACTTTGCAACTCCATCAATTGTTCTGTGAGGAGACAGTGGGTTAAAATGATGCGAGACGAACTTGAATAGAACCAGTTTCGCCCTAGCTAGAGAATATCAACCAGCTCTTCAAGTGCGAGGTCGTCTGAGGAACCTTCCTCACTGGCGCAAATCCGTCATGATGCGGTCCGTACCTTCACCAACGATCTCAGTAGCCAGCCAACAGCCATGGAACAAAAGCACCTAATCTATCTCTAAAAGACTTTGGAGGAATTGTTACTTGCTTATTCTAAATCAGACAGTGAGGTCGACTATGTTCAGGGGATGAATCTCGTGGCTGGCGCCATCCTCAATCACCTGCGCGAGATAAACTTATCCTTCAGAATGTTCGAGTTCTTGATGAACAAGCACAATCTGCGGGACATTTACCACCGGCAGTTCAGCCAACTGAAGTAGCATTGCTAGCAGCTCTTCCATAGGCACCTGAAGGGTGTAGCCCCCGACATCTACAACCACCTGTCGCAACAGAACGTACCATCCATGAGTAATTCAGGTCCAACCCATAATGTTTCTTCCACCGTGGTTACTATCGATGTTCTGCTGCATCATTCCCACCAACTATATGGTACAACCCCGGTAATGTAGCACCTCGTTATCGAATTGTATGTGGAAAGTGGGTTTGCCTTTCTTTATAGGTTGGCACTCTGCTACCTCATCTTTCTTCGGGACAGGATACTCGGCGAAAAGGAAGAGGCGATCGTGGTGCTCGGTACTTCCTACAGCCGCAGGCTTCATATTTGCTGGCCGGAACTGATAGCTGCCAGCCAGCGGGTACCCCTGTGTTGATTTGGTTACTGTTTGTATTATCCCGTATTAAAACACGCACGAAGCTTCTTATGAAGAAGCAGCCAAGCACCCCCTCTCAGGAAATTGATCTGCAGGTGCTCAATCGTCCCGATAATCTGGCCGAACCGCTGTTAAACGGCTAACCAGCAGAACCATAACCTACCCCACGGCTGATCAGCTACGGTGAAGGCACATTCACTGCGGAACCAGCATTACGCCTTGCCAAAATGAAAAACACCATCTGCAACCAGAAATACAGTGTGTTGACCTTCGTACCGAAGGTCCTCTACGACCAATTCAAGTACTTTTTCAACATGTTCTACCTCATCATCGCCATCTCTCAGTTCATCCCAGTATTGAGTGTTGGCCTGCTATTTTCGTATGTTGCGCCGCTGGTGTTAGTACTGGTCTTGACAATGATGAAGTAGGGGTATGAGGACTACCAAAGATTCGTAAAGGACAAGGAGGCCAATGGTGCCCTTTACAAGACACTTAACGCTAACGGAAACTTTATTCAGAAGGAATCCAGCAAGCTCGTGGTTGGCGACATCATATAACTCATCCCCAACGAGAGAGTGCCAGCTGATGTGTTGTTGATTTATAGTTCTGACGAAACTGGAACTATATTCGTGAAGACTGACCAACTCGATGGTGAGACTGATTGGAAGTTACGCCGACCCATCGCCAACCTCAACAAAATCATCGCCTAGAGTGGTTGTCAAGCAGCCATCAAAACTGACTTTACGGTGGGTTACGCAGAACCGCACATCAACATCCACAAGTACGAGGGTGTTTACAACTCACACGAATTGTAGGAAGGCCTTAACATTGAGCATACTGCTTGGGCAGGCGTGAAACTTGCCTGTGGGAGGGCCCTCGGACTTGTAATTTACATTGGCAAGGAGATGAAGATGTCGATGAATGCAAAGTAGCCCTCTACGAAATTCGGTAAGCTGGACTGGTAGCTAAACTTCCTCAGCAAGCTACTATTCGTGATGATGGTAATCATGTCATTCGTGCTGCTGCTGCTCAAGGGCTTCGAAGGCTCCAATTTCATGGCCGAAGTTATCCTGTACTTTAGATACTTGTTGCTGCTGAGCAGCATCATTCCCATTTCCATGCGAGTGAACTTGGATTTCGCCAAGCTGATCTACTCCAGAAGCATGAACCACGATAAGGATATACCAGGCACAACTGTGAGAAATAGTAACATTCCGGAGTAACTTGGCCGCATAGAGTATATTCTATCCGACAAGACAGGAACGCTAACGAAGAATGAGATGCACTTCAAGAAACTAGTGATTGATGAGAATAACCAGTTTAGCGAGGAGGAGGTTGAGACCCTCAAAGCCTTGCTCATCGAAGAATGCAACAAAGATAGTCAACCACAACAACAACAATCACATTAAAACTCTAACGAACGGAAATCAATGAAGAAACCACCAGAGAAGCTATGGCGAGATCTCATCACTGCATTAGTGCTCTGCCATAACGTTACGCCGGCAGTTGAAGAGGGAGAGAGGTTGTTGCAGGGAAGCAGTCCCGATGAGGTTGCCTTAGTAAAGCTAGCCGAAGAGCTTGGCTACAAGCTCCTTCGACGCACTCAAGTGGAAATGTCGATCTCGAATCCTGCAGGTATATAGGAGAACTACTAAATACTGGCTATATTTCCATTCAGTTCGGAGAGGAAGCGCATGGGTATTATCGTCTACTGCAAGGAAACAAATAAGTACATGTTCTACCTGAAAGGAGCAGACGTCATCATGAGGAGCAAACTACTGGAGTCTAAAGCAAACTTCATGGTGGAGGCGTGCACTGATTTGGCCAGCGAAGGTCTGAGGACCCTGGTTATCTGCCAAAAGCACATCACTTAGTCGGAGTATACCAATTGGCGAGCATCCTACGACAAGGCAAAAGCTCTTCTCGTTAACAGATAGAGCAAGTAAAATGAAGTAATCGAACAGATGGAACGCAACGTATAGTTCATTGGCATCACCGGTGTGGAGGATAAGCTCCAGGACAACATTCGTGAGACAATTTCTTCGCTGAGGGGTGCCGGCATAAACTTCTGGATGCTAACAGGCGATAAGATCGAGACAGCGATCTGCATCGCCGTATCCACCCAGATTAAAGGGAAGGAGCAGAAGTTGTTCATCATGCAGGATCTCGATTCTGTTGAAGAATTCTAAAATCGCATGAACGATCTCTACGAGGAGCTGAATACCACTGACGGCTACATCAAGTACCACTCTGAGGAAATGTTTCCGAATCTGCTCATAGTTATTGATGGGGTGTCACTCAAGCAGGCCCTCGGCGAGTTCTCTGAGAGGTTCTTTAGGATTGCTTCGAGGGTGCCATCGTTGGTGTGCTCAAGGTGTTCACCAACCCAGAAGGAGCAGATCACTGAGCATCTAAAGTTGTTCACGGAAAAGCGGATACTGGGTATCGGCGACGGCGGAAACGATGTGGGTATGATTCAGGCAGCCGACGTGGGTATCGGTATCTACGGGAAGGAGGGTATCCAGGCTGCATTGGCTTCAGACTTCTCAATAACAGAATTTAAGAATCTGAATACACTCTTGCTGTGGCATGGCAGACTATCATACAAACGGAGTTGTGTGCTTTCACAATTCATCATCCATAGAGGAATCATTATCAGTATCATGCAGGGTATCTTCTGTGCGATCTTCTTCTTTGTGGCCATCCCAATCTTTAATGGGCTGCTGATGCTGGGGTACTCAACAGTCTTCACTCTCCTGCCAGTCTTCTCACTTATCTTCGATGAGGATATCTCCCGGGAAGTGGCTTACAAGTACCCAATTCTCTACCGAAAGGTGCAGGCCGGTACGGAGCTCAACTGGTATACCTTCCTCTACTGGATATTTATATCACTCTACCAAGGCGCCATCATTATGATTCTGATCGTGGTGTTCTTCAAGTACAGTTCATTCTATCTGGTCACCACCATTAGCTTTACCTGCCTCATCTTCATTGAGTTCCTCAACGTATTCTTTAGTATTCACAGGCTACACATCATTCAAATTATCTCGACAGTCGCCTCGGTGGTGATCTATATACTCAGCTTAGTGCTCATGCATGGGGTGCTCAATGCCAACGAACTCATAACAACACAGGCTCTACTGCTCACCCTCGTCATTGTCTTGGTCAGTTGGCTGCCGCCGTTCCTCCACAAGATCATCCAACGCTATGTGAGTCCCACTGATTAACAGCGGGTCATGATGGAGGTCAACTCCTCGCTTATTCAGTACAACCTCGAGTGATCTGTTCATACTGTTACTGGCGAGAATTAGTGATGAAGTATCATTGTTGTCAGCCTTGAACGCCAATCGATCGGATTTCCTGCTTCACTTCGATATCCTTGTCTTCGTTCAGTGCTTCTACCAAGGTCTTGAATCGGAGGTTGGTCACGAGGGTGGGGTTATCTTTGAGTACTCGCGCCACCATAAAACGGATGTTGGGGACGCGATCTTTGCTCAATGTTGCCATCACTGGGAAGTACATGTTGTTGAGAACTTCCTGTGAGACGTGTTTCGCTGTTCGACCGATTATGTGCAGTACGAGTTGTCTCTGCAGGTAGCTTGGGCAGGTCTGCATCGCTACGACCTTAGGGAGCAGCTTAGTCTCCACCATAGAAGTCTATCCAGTACGGATGAGTGTTTCTAGCAGTCCTATTGCCTTCATCCTCACAGCATCAATCTTATCGTAGGCCCATCCCACCACGATGTTGATGATGCGGTCGTTGAGAAACGCCGGTAGCTTAATGAATTCAGCCATAAGCTCGACTGACCGGCACTTCGTTCTCCAGTTGGTGGATGCAAATAGCTGGGTGATACACTGCAAGGTGGTCTCCTCCAACTGTTGAGCAGGTATACAGTTGAACAGTCCCGGGAGAGCAGAGAACACAGCTAGGTTGGTATTTGGATCGGTATCCTTCAGAAAGGCTACCATCATCGGGAGCAGCAAATCCAGCGTGAATTGCTTGGGAATGAACTGCGACAGAGTTAGAAACACTTTGGCAACTTCCACTGCGATAGTATATTTCGTACCTCTCACAAAAGGCTTGGAATCGTTGGAGAGCTTCTGAATAGCAGGCACTAACAATCGTATGATCTCGCTTGGCTCCATGAGCTGGCAGACTGCCTCTAAGCATGCACATGAAGCCGCTCTGAGTTCCGGTTCGTCGTGATTCAAAAATTTCAGGTATGGTTGTTCCATGTACGTCTTGAACTGTGCGCGGGAGAGTTGCTTCAACAGCTTCGGCAACTCCTCGCAGATTTTCATATTGATGCGCCAGCTGTTCCCCACCAGCATGTTCTTCAAACTTTCCAGCACCACTGCAGGATTTTGCGGGAAGAATTGGATGGCACCCTCTAGTGCTAACATCTTGATAAGATCCTCCTTATCGTTCAGCAGGTTCGCGATCACCTTCGAGATGATAGCTGAACTACTCTGAACGTTCCCCACGACGGTCTTCAGATGTTTCGTAGCAATTTTCCTCAGCTTGAACGATGAATCGCCAGCAAACGACATGTAGATTTCCAGTAGTGGTTGTGCACTGATATCACGGAGGAGCCCCGCCAACAAACCGATTCCACTTTCCTTTCCGCCAATGGAATCTGAGTCCACCAGCTTCTTGATAGTCTCAACGATGAACTCTTCGCTCTTCTTCAGGTCCATCCTACGAAGGATGCACATTAGGGTTTCCAGTGCAGCCTAGGAAACTGCCCGTTAGTCCGACCTGCAGAATGCCATAAGTAATGGCACGAGGCATCTCTCATGCTGCTCACCACCAATCATCCCACTCATGTCCCTCATAGTCCCGATGAGCAGCAGCACCACTTGTTCATCATCCTCTACAAACTCTTCGTTAGCTGACGTGTACCGTTGAGAAAGGGGATCAGCTCATTGCGGGTGCGCTCTGCGCCAAGTGCTGTGGCAATAACCTTGAGCTGGGTGACCGCGTTGAGTCGCTTCTTTATTTCCTCGCTGCGCAGTTCGTCAAGAAGGCTGACTGGCAGAGCCTGCTTGACTTCGACTTTCTTGATCATTCGGTTTATTGGCGTTTAATTTCTTCTTAATTTGGACGAAGGGACAACTTGCATTTCACATCGGCGGTTAGGCGGCACCTGCAAGACTTAAAACCATAAGCACTATGGAAAGAATCTGTGAGGATTCTTGAAGAGAAACGATAGTCAAATTCATTAATACTAACAGTGACCTAGTCAAGGACAAAACGAGGGCTAATTTGTCAAAGATAGGAATGTCTTTGCTTCAGTTCAGCTACTTCCAAGCAAAGTAGGCAAGCAACTGTTAGGCTCTAACAAATTTGTTGAGGGGAACAACCGAAGACCCTTTTTGGGGAAGTTCGTCCAATGGTCATGATTTCCCATTAAATTGAATGGGCAAACCTAGCCTTATCGAGTATAATCCCGTAATCGAAGAATGTTGAATCGATTTTAGCATAAGCGATCTACGAAGCAGAATCTTCACTGACTTTGCTATTCTTAGGAGTATTGAGGAGAATCAGGACTCTTTGATCTACTCTCATGCCAACTGGTAGGCACTGATCAAACGGCAATAAATCTTCATGTTGCTTGGAGGATCGCGAAAGCATAGTAAGTAATTGTTGGAGATTGCCTTTCATCTGCCGAGTTATCATTAAATATGCTTGACTGCAGATATGCCTCAAGTTTGTCAGAATTACCACCTCCCAATCTACCGACGATTAATATGTCAATAGTCTCCTTCTCATCGTTAGAGCAAAAGGTTACAGCCAATTCTACTGCTCATTCTCTTCACTCCGGGAGCAATTCATTAAAATTTAAATATCACTCGCCCCGATAGAGAACATGGAGACCTCCGAACATCCTGTTCTGGTGGTACAGCCACGCAACCGACCACCCTCCTCATTGGAGTCCTGCCAGCAATCCCTGTACGGTCGACTGCTGCTGCAGTTCCTTATCTTCCGAAACAATCAACGATAATTGGAGGAACTCACCACCACTAACCAATTCCTCCGCTAGAGACTGCAAGCAGCCGATCAGTCGCTATCGAGCAGCCAACAGCCCATCTCCCACCAGACTAAACACCACATCCGACGACCGTTCAATCAAATAGAAAAAAATTACTTGGTTCATTATAACATTAACCGTAGTGCGAAGAAGGCGGATGCAGCAAGCGTTATGCCAGCAAGGCTTCGCTGAAGCTTCACACCAAGATCAAGCATAACAAGGAGAACGTTCCAGCAATGGGTGGCAACACCCTCGAATGACTGGTTTGCTACTTCAATGAGTTATTATAAATTTGGATGCCTCGTTTAAGAACACTCCGCACCAAGAACTTTCCAGAGGGTTGGGAGGACATCGAACCTACTGTCAGGGAGTTCGAAAAGCAGATGAAAGATGCAGAGAATGCGCCAATGGATGCTCAGTCCAAAGTAGAGACACTGTGGCGCATCCACCGATTGCATCACCAGCGAAGTCGCTACATCTATGAGCTGTACTATGTCAAGAAGGAGATCACTCGGGAATTATATGACTTCCTGCTGAGGGAGAAGTATGCCGATGCACTGCTCATTGCAAAGTGGAAAAAGAACGGATATGAGAAACTGTGCTGCTTGCAATGCGTAGCCAGTCGTGATACCAACTACGGCGGTGTCTGTATCTGCCGTGTACCCAAAGCAGAACTCTAAGAAGGCAAGCTCGTGATGTGCAAAAACTGCGGCTGTCGGGGGTGCAGCAGTAACGACTGATGTGAATTCAAAATCCAGAAGTATATCAGGTTCAGCCAATGTGGCAGCAAATTACCCTATCACCCAACAGGTAGGCTCGCTTGTTGAGGATAGTTAGGTTTCGGACTCCCTCCTCCATTAGCTTTTGCTTCGAAAGTGTCAGACCGTTCTGGTCGACAACAGCAAGTTAACCTGACTTGGTGGCAAGCAGCAACCTATCCTCATATATTTCAAAGCAGGCAGCCGGAAACAGTTCAATTTCACGGAGGATTATGTGTTCCTTGAAATTCCTTTCCTGGAGTCTTCCTGTCTCGTGGTTGAAACAGAGATAGCTCACAGCCGATACGAAGTGAGCAGTAACTTCCTGAACGCTTTTGGCTGTTGGTTGATAATTATCAATGAGGTAGTACTCCAGCTCCTGTATGTTTTCCAGTTCGACGACAGGGTTGTACAATCTTTTCAAGCACTTTCTGCTCCAAACGTTAATTCGCCCGTTCCGGCAGCTCCCCAGCCAACTGTCGTAGACTTCAAATTGACTTACTTCCAGCCGAAGAAGATAGTCTTTGACCTCAGCCAACTTCTTCACTTCTATCTTCAGCTGCAGGTCATTGTGCAAGTAGATCATCAGAACTTCAGTGCGGGTGCCTACTAGAATGCAGCGGGTGTTTGGGATGTGGTGGATACTGCACACGTCGTTCTGGAGGGTGCAGGAACCCAGGACGTCCCGAAGCGTATAGAAACCGAGAAGGTTGCCATGACCAACCACAAGCATGCCAAGTTCCTTCATCCACTTCACACAGTTTACTGCTTTCTTTGGTTTATAGAAGGATGAAATTTGATCCAGAGTGTTCAAGCAGGTCAGGGAAGCAGTGGCGTCATCTGAACCTGTAACCATGGTGTCGCTATCAACAAGGTCGATGCAATTTACGGGTTTTGTGTGACTGCACATCACTTTTATGGAGAGCAGCTGGGTTGGGTCCACTAACCACATCACTCCCAGTTTCGAGCATACCATCATCTTGGGCTCATTCGGTTGTAGCTGCGATACCATCGATATCGGGGAGTCAAGAGGTAGTATGGAGGGTTCCTTATTGGCTACGGCTTCGAGTAGTTCATCAATGGTGTGCACCTCCTTCCAGATGAACATGTTGATGGTGTTGGTGAGCAGAAGGAGCATGCCATACTCATACCGGATCTGCAGCACTGGTGATTTGAGCACAGACTTGCAGAGCACCAGTAAGGTAGCACTTCGCGAATCCACCACGAGCAAACTTCCATCGACAGTACCTATCATGATAAGCTCTGTGGATTGTAGCTTGACAAACCTAGCAGTCGACATTCCGTTAGTCTTGCTGACAACTTCGCCGACAAGCAGTTCTTGGTACTCCAGTGTTTGGATTGAAGTTACTCGGTAGTAGAACAGTGAGTTCGTTGTGTACACTACAAATTCTATACGTTGGCTGTAAGGGTTGGTGAGGATGGTTGGCCGCTAACCGTTGCCAAGGTAGGACTGGGTTATCAGTCGTCCACTCGCAACTTCGGTTACACCGATTAATGATCGGTGGCTGTTGTGACTGCTCACAGTTATCACGTAACTGCTGCAGTTCGAGAAGCAGTATGACAGAATGTCGTTGCCCTCGAGCGTTACACTCTTGAAGTGCATGAAGGACTGGCTGTCGTAGAGGCTTAGGCAATTTCTGCTGGTAAAGGAAAGGAACCGTTCAGTGCTCTTAAGTTGATAAGGTCGGTATGGGAGCCTGATCAGTTTCTGCTTGAAGGGCTTTGTGAAATAGTGAACGACTAAGTATTCATGGGACGGCAATATGATGCAACGCAGGATAGGATTCCATACAAACTAACTTAAACTGTTGAGGCTAACAGCCGGAAAGCCATATATGAATGTGGGGATGGGCTGCTCCCCGCCCTGTTCACCAACCTCCACAGCCTGTTGTGACGATTTAGTCTACCTGGGCTTGATGTTTGTTACCTCCAAAAACTCATTCTCGTCTTCTGTCATAAGCAAATGATTTTCTTTGAATTGACGATTCTGATGTTCTTCGGACGCACCCAAGAACGTTGATTGGGTGGTCTCATGTTGGTATAGGGTTGCTGGTTGTTGCACCGTCCTAACGCTTTCGCCCATAAAGGTTACGTCAAGCTCCTACGAGTGGTTGACAGCTGGGTGATGATCCGACAGCATGTCTGGATCGGGAAGTTGTTGCGGGATTTATTCGATCCTCGGAAGGTTCCTCGCTTTGATTCTCCAACAATAGATAGCCCTGCTGGCTTCCCCCCAAGCAAACAGTAAACCCTCGTCGTCGTTATCAGGGAGCACCACCCCACCCATTTGTTCGGGTACTCTGACATCCTATCTGACTGAGCTTCCCAATATCTTCATAGTCAAACTTGACTAGCCTCCGCAACTGACTACCAATGGAAAATTGACGGCTAGAGCCGAATGTTGCTCCAACTTGAACATCCGTTCAAATCTGTGATTGCGGTAGATCGTGTGCGTGGAAGCTGTGATCACATGTAGAAGCTCCCCACTGTAAACAATTTTCTGGAGCTCTACCGAATCGATATAGAGGGTGTGAATGGCCTTCAGTGTCCTCGTGCTAAATATAGTCACTTCCACTGCTGTTGTCGTTATGAAAAAACTATCTCCACGTCTGTTAAAGCCCACCTTGAGATTGTCCTGAGGAGTTGCCTCATACTCACAGAGTATCTCCAACTGGTCATCCATCAGATAAACTGTCCCGTCACGATCTCCACTCAGAATGTATTTATCGCCCGGCGCAACATCCATCGTCACCACACCGATCCGATGGTGCTACCGTTCCTGCGTCAATCTAAACTCCTTCATATCAAATCTCCTCAGCAGGCCTGATTGAAACCCAGCGATGAAAGTCATTTCATTCTGCAAGACTACCAGCGACGACAAACGATCGTCGTTGATCTGGAACTGATACTACTGCGAGAGGTTATCCGCGAAGATCCTCCAGACCCGAATACTTCCGTCCTCAGAAGTTGTTACCAATCTCTTGTACATCTGTTGGTAGTGCAACGACAGGATCGAATCGGAATGCCCTCGCATTAGAAACTGATATTTAGCTTCGCTGAGTAATAGCTTTCCAAGGGTGTTGTTGTAATGGGTGAGTATGAGCTCATTGGGAGTGTTCATGTGTAAGTACTTGATTCGATGCTCCAAAGGAATCTCTAGCAGCAGTGTGAACTCAGCGATGGAATACACCCTCACAGTTCCGTGGCTATTGGCGACCACAAATGAATGGTCATCCAGCTGATGTATCTGATCGAGTTCAATGGTGTCTAAGCTCACCGCTTCCTCGAGCGTACACTTCGACACATTGATCACATTGAGGTTACCGTTGCTGGAAACAATGTATGCTCTCTCATTAGTGAGCATAAAACCAGAGTTGAAACTAACCTTCCTGACTGCCTCTCCCAGGTAGATGCAACTGCCTGAAAGCACATCTTTCTTGACTTTCCACACCCGCACATTTTCAAACCCAAAGGCGATCAAACCGTGAGTATATGACTCGTTGTTGAAGAGCAGCAGCCCCTTGATATCGTAGTTGCTGATCTGCTTGTTCAGAATTGTATTGTCAGCCACCACCATCAGAACATTACGGCGCATGTAGTCCCTTCCAGTGAGCACAAGCACTCCATTTTTATCAGGGTAGAGTCCCGTTACTATTTCCAGTCCAGTCTGAAAATACTTCAATGGTTGTTTCATCATGGTATCGAAGTAGGCGACAGTGCCATCATCGTAGGCCACTATCGTGAGATTAGCTGATAGCTGCTTGAAGAAGCTGATTGGCTTGTGGGTTTCGACCGGCTCGGGTGTGAAAAGATACCGTCCTAGCGTGTAGTAACTACCGACTGCGACTTTAGCACCTTGATGGAACATCAAACTAGCTTCCAAAGTTGGCAATGGACGCGGTTGCATTATTGCCACCTCCATGACTCCATCATCATTGTCAACTACCGTACGTTCCTGAGACGCAGATGAGTTAGTTATCCGAGGTTGCCTGGAGTGTTGCTTCGGTGGCCGACCTGATAATGTTCTACTTGGTTTCGGTACTTCCGTCGCTTGCTTCGGCTATTCTTCGGCTATCTTTTCGCTGAATGTCACCCTTTTATCGTTACTCTTTGATTTCTTTAGTTGCTACTCGCCTGTGGCTTTCGATGATTCCTTCTGTAGTGATTCTTCTTTGGTGTTCGATTGGTTGCGTTTATGTTGGGAATATGGTCTCTTCTTGGCCGATAGCTTCTCGTTTTCAACTGCAGGTTTCTTGTCGGTTGTTGCGACAACGTTCGAAGCATTGATGTTTTCGTTGGGGTGGGTTCCCAATACAATGTATGCGTACTTTTCAAAGAACAGCTTGTTACCGTGTAGTGGCATCACAAGATCTTTTGGGAGTTCCTCAACTGACCACAGTTGGTGACCTAAGTAAGCTCCTTTGACCTTTATAGTTGCTCTAAACTCGATCTCTGCCAGTTCGAAACTTAGCTTGATTTAGTTCGGCGAGATGAGCTATTGAGCAAACTCATGTAGATCCACCACGAGAATAGCCCACCGGCTATGTGGCCATTACACCAAGGGGATGTTAGCAGTGTTGGCGTTGAGTAATTTAACCGTCTTATGAAGACTGCTGAAGTGCAGCTTGTAGATGCGGCCATTACTATGCACTGTCAGTTGGAAGCTGAAGGTATGTCCTGGTTAGCCCACACATTGCATGTACAGATATCGGTGGTTCAGCGGTGACTTGCTTTTGGTCAGCGATAGCTTGATGTAGTTAGCAGTGGAGACGTTCCCCTGCACCGACAGTACCTTCCTTCCGATTAGCTTGTCATGAGTGACAGTTACCGATCCCTTTTTGTCCAGCTCCTTCAGGTCAGGTAGTTTGCATAGCTTAAACAAGTCCACCAAGCTGTTCATATTTAAATTTTTGCAGAGGGCCGTTCAGCAATACCATCATCACTTATTTCCTTTGTTGGATTCTTCTGGGAACTTCCACTCCTTGCCGGGAGTGTAGTGTAATGCTGTATAAAGCTCCTTCCGGGTTTGCATCTTTTCCACTGAGTTCTTCTGAGAACCTGACTGTCTTAGGTCATTAAGGAATGTGTTGACAGCTTGCATTGCAATGCGTAGGGTCGATACCGGATAAATCACACAGTTATAGCCCATCTTGGAGAAAGTGCCGATGTCAATGTATGGAGTTTTTCCGAATTCTGTCATGTTGGCCAGCAAGTATACGGATTTCTTGTGTTGTCTAAGTGCCTTTGCGACCTGATCGAACTCTTCCACAGAGTCGAGACCTTCTGGGAAGATCATGTCGGCTCCAGCATCGATATACATCTTACTGCGTCGGATGCACTCATCCAGTCCGTAGACTCCCTTTGCGTCTGTACGAGCACAAATCACAAAGTTCCCATCAGAACATTCCTTGCTCACTTCTCGACAAATCTGAACTTTCTTTACCATATCCTCTGCTTTGATAAGCTACTTGCCATCCAAATGCCCACAACGTTTAGGGAACACTTGATCTTCAATATGAAGACCAGAGGCACCAGAGTAGTAGTATTCATGGACAGTGCGAGCACACATCTATCCTTATCCAAATCCGGTGTCAGCATCTACGAGTATCGGCACGTTAGCAGCAGTACTGACCTATCGAATTACAGTACTGAACTCAGTAAGGGTCCGCAATCCAATGTCAGGAACTCCAGAAGATGCAGTCAATGCGGCTCCAGAAATGTACAGAGACTTGAAGCCGTTATCTACAGCCAGACGAGCAACCAATCCGTTGAACGCGCCAGGAATCATTAGACATTCACTTTCAAGGAGTCGACGGAACTCCTTAGCACGGTTGAGTAGCTTCATACAAAATAAGTAATTTATATGTGGATCAGGATAATAGAGGACGACTGACAGACGGGGAGAAGTTCGGGTAATAATAATTCGGTTAATTCATCAATTGCTTGGATCTTGAGATGAGGTGTTTTCATTAAGGATAGTGAGGGAT
>ERZ724508.1083-NODE-1083-length-17241-cov-5.516874_pt1 | contig 17241 bp, 26 predicted proteins | sample MGYA00376041_ERZ724508 | MGnify/ENA primary metagenome ERZ724508 (study PRJEB28724, sample SAMN07190887) | wastewater metagenome | isolation source: effluent of sewage treatment plant in Hong Hong | place: USA: Christiansburg, Virginia | collected 2016-03-01 ...
CAGCTCTTCAAGCTGATACACAAGGAATTATTGAGAAAGGGGAAGTCTTCCCTTCTTAACCATAGTTCTAAGCTAGCATATGGTGTCGGCTGTCTTGCAGTACATCCATAGAAACTCGACCCGGTAGAATCCCATGTCGATAGTCAGGAGAGTTGAGGTGGGAAACCTATCTAGACTGTCCCTCAAAGTCTTCAGAAGGTAGTGCTTGACAAACACATGGTCCTGATGTGGCTGGGCCTCCTCATTTCCATAGGTATCCTTGGTGCTATCATAAAGCTTATTTCTCCGCTTGCAGCAGCAGCCTGCATCCTCGCATTGATTGATATGCATCTTCAGCAACGACGATATGTAGAGCTTATCTTCCTTGTTGCTGACAGTCTTGAAGATGCTGACGTAGCACTTGAAGAAGAGATCGGCCTGTAGTTCATTGGTCACCTTATCGCCATCGTTGATCAGACTCTGGAGCCGATAGTTTCGAAAGTTAAGGAAAAACTTGAGTACAAACACCTGAACTATTACCAGCATCATCAGCCGATTGTTCTCTATCATTTCGATGTTGATGAGCCACATCAGTAGGTAGCAACAGTTCACAGCCAAAGTCAACACCTGGCATACTCCCTCCAGCTAGGCCAGCCGGGGATCGTTGTAGCTCGTTTGATTGCAGTTCTGTCGGATGCACTCCATGCCGTACCCTATGTTCGCCACCACCAGCAAAATCAATGCGATTTAGTGCTGTCTTACTGCTGGTATGCACCCAACCACTAACACCAATAGCTTGCTACAGAGTTGGAACTTTGTACGCGGGTTTCTGGTGAAGCCATCCTTAGTTTCCAGTGAAAAATTGAAGTAGAGCAGCTCGTCATTGGAGTAGAGTGCCAGCTGCAGCAGCAGACCAGCTACAGCAATATATAAATATTGGTTGCCCTGGAAGATAACGTAAAAGAAGTTACCCAGGTTGGGAATTAGTGCCAACCGACAGTAGACCTGCAGTACGCGAGCTATGAGGAATTTGATGTCCTACTTAGTTCCATTGAGCAGCAAGGCTAGTACCAACAGCAGGTTGATCAAAGTGGCAGCCGAGATGGCAAGGAGGAGTGCGATAGGACTATCACGAACACTTTCAAGATTAAGTGTGCTCATGAAAGCCGCAATCCAGGTTTCCACATGGGGGTTGGCTCGACAGCTGGTCAGCCCAAGTACCTGAATGCTCTGCACCAGGATTACGAGGGTTGCTGCTTCGCTGCTGGTACGCAAAGCTCGCAAGTACCGGTTGTTATTGCGAAACAGGCGGGTCTTCAAATGCTCCAGGAGTGGCCTCGCAGGAGTTCTGTCAGGTTCCATTAATATGAAATATTCCAATCACGATGGTCCCTTTGTCTTCTGTCGCAGCAGCTCCTCACCCTCTTTTCTTGCGATTTCCCTGTTCCGAGCGATTTGCTCGTTCACCCGCTGGTTGTTGCTGAAGTCCTCAGATGAATTCGAGAATAGCGTGAAGTAAGCAGCTGCAGATTGGTTTAGTGATTACCCACTCCAAACGAGCCACTGATGAGAAGGATCAGCATTGGTGCAGCTGAGATTTTTTTGGCATGCTAGGCCATCTTAGCCTCTTCTTTGAGCCTTTTGAGTTGCCTGAGGACTAAACGGGCTTTGATCATTGCAAATTATATATGTTTGACCTCAAAGAGCAGCAACAGTTGACCGAAGCGATTCGCGAGTACTTTTACCTCAGCAGCAAACCAACCGAACTACCTGTGATCTTAAAGCAATTGTTTGAAGCAGTAGATAGGCCTTTGGAGCAGCTGCGCTACCTCTATGAACCTCTGAGGGACTCATCAGCAATAGGTTGCCGGCAGAAGTTGGAGGAACTCCGTGACTGTATGGAGCGGCTTACTTGGGATCCTTATCTGGGTACTCTGGTTCAAGGGCTTGCTGGCGAATAAGAGAGGAGTTGCACGGAACTCGTTCAGTGGCTGCTTCGTTTTCCGAGAGCTCTCGCCAACTTTCGGACGAATATTGATATTGGAAAGGTGCACTCAAGGCTCGTGGAAGGACTTCCACAACTGAATCATGCAGCTAGCCAACTTGAGGCACTCAGCATTTTGATGGTGTTAAGAGAGACTGAGCTGATTCTCCAGAACAGTGCAGTGCTTAAGATCGCAGCCTCGAGCCTGCTGCAATTCAAAAGTGGGTACAGCTTGGTATTGGCTGCGATCAGAGAGAAAAATGTGTCGGCTCTAAACACGCTTGCTGGTGGTCTTGCCGAAGATGAGTTGATTAAAATGCTTGTTGATCACGTTTTGTTTGTTGAGACTCTCAAACCTTCCGCTGCTTTGCTCCTATTTGATATCTGCTCGAAGTTTCTATCCCCTGCTGGGATTTCCACAATCTTCAAGAAAATCGTGTTTCAGTGGGCGAGCCCTAATTTCGCCAGGATTCGTTCTCCAAACAGTCAAAAAATGCTCAGCAACCTCATCAGCCAGCTGCTCGGAAGGGTGAACGTAAACGAAGAGGATGTGATTATGGCAGTCAACAAAGGCATTACCTGCCGATTCTAATATTTCAAGGAGGAGTAATTTGTGTGTCAGTCTGCTGTGATAGTCCTGAAACACTACGCCAAGGCTCTTGGGCTGAGTGAGAAGGATGAGGGTTCGTTCGATATCAGAGATCTCAGTGATTTGTATCCTCTTGATAGCTTTGCAGATGGCATAGAGCAAGAAATTCCAGCTCAATCGATAAAGACAACTGAAACACTTCCACATCAGCTCTCGCACAAGCAAGACCTTGAATCCGAGAGCAATCCAACCCTTAACCAAGAAGACTCCAACCTACCAGTTCCCGAAACTGAGTGGGAGGAACTTGCATTTCGCCCAAAAAACCTTTACGACTGCTACTTGGGTCTACTTGGTGAGTCCCTTCAAAGAAAGAGATATTGTCTCAACGCATTAGAGACTCTCATCCGGCAGCAATGCTCAGATCTAGTGTTTGTCTGGCAAAATCTCCTATCGGTTTTGTTGACCCTCAAGGACTAGAAGGAATCCATCACCAACTTCGTATTATTGAGGACTAAAGCCATTAGTTCGTTAATAATATTTCGCCCTATCGATGTTGTTCAGACGATCAGTGACCATTTCTACCGGGACTGCTCACTCACCGATCGCCTCTTTCTTTTAGACACAATGGCAACTGCCGTAAGATAACTCGCTGATAATCCTATGAAGTACCGACTCGTGGAGGAGGAAGAGGAAGAGGAGGCATATTACTTCAAAAAGATAACTTCGAAGTACAGTAAACAGCCATCATAATGCAGCTAAACCAAATTCAAGCGAAATTCGCGCTGGGAAATAAGAGGAAAGATCGACGAGAGTAGAGCAGAACAGTCGAAGATGGGGCCACACTCGCATCCTCCACAACAGACCAAAGCCTCCAGGCTAGTTGGTGTCAATGAGTAGACAATAGCTTATGATTGTGGGAGAATCTTCGCCGTTCCTAAACCGACTCTATGTGGTCGTTGACCAGATGTTCTTTCGGTTTGTGCTTCCACTGCGCAACAGGTCAAGATAACTGAAGGACGTATTGTATGCATGTAGTGTCCTACATCTTCTCAGTGAGTTCGCCCACAATATAAGTAATCCCACTAAGCCACTTAGAAAACTACCACGGAAAGTACAACATTATCGAGGAGATGCTGGAGCTCCACCAGCTGATCAACGTCAAGGATATCGCCATTGAGCGAAAGAAGCTATCGTTGCTTCTCAAGATCAGCACCACTGTTGATTGCAATCTATCTCGGCACTCGCTTGTGTTGGAACTACTGCTGAAGATCGTACAAACCTACCAAGGTACCCACCACCCACCAACTTAGACGATAAGTATCCATGGTTCGACCCATCTCTACGAATGCTCGTACAGCTTCTAACTTAAAATATCCGCAAGGTGCTTTCAACGTTTAGTCTAACCGAGAGTTGGCAACAGTCGTGACCCTTTGTTACTGAACTATCATTGGATTGACGGTGTCAATAGGGGTTCCGCTTCCTTCTAGAAGCCGCTTGCGACTGGTATAAAAGCGATGACTCACACCAATGGTTATAATATTATCTCCCATTGCCTCATGAAAATCAGTCTGCTGTTGCTGGCTCTGGCCACGCTGATTGGGTTGGCTGCTGCCTACGCACCTCCCTACCACTGCACCGAAGATGACGAGATTGACTGTGCAGATGACATTCGCGCAGGTACCACCGGTCGGTTAGTGTAGCGTTCCCCGTGTGTGAGAAGGCCGCTGAAGGAGGAGGATCTGACACTGAAGCTGATTTGGAGTGTATCAAGTACTTCAACGCTCTCAAGGCTAAGTGCTGGCCATGCATTTGCGTCATCGCGAAGCTCGATAAAGTCACCGTCAAGGGTTGCTGATACGCTTGTCGCTCTTATGTTCAACGAAGGTGTGAGGATGGTTATTGCCAAACTATCTTACCAAATTGGGTTGGTAGGTTTATGGGGTGCCCAAAGTACTTAAATTAGACGGTCAAGTGAACTTTCTTTTGTGGAAGCTCTCACAACTTATTCAGGAGGGTTTACTTCTTGAACACTCCAATAATGAATTTGATTTGCTTCGTTGTACTTCTATTCGGAAGCGCACTGGGAGCTGTCTATAGTTCTACTCAGTATCGCAACCTCTGTCTTGGCGGAGTTGAGATAACCAACCTCAACCACAAACAACGAGCATTCAACAGTGGCGAGTGTTCGCCAGTAGTATTGGTGCCGGGGTTTCTCGCCACGAGTCTGGTCGTGCAAATCGATTGTGAAGATCTGAGGCAAAGCAGTCCAGAGATATTCACAGCTTGCGGGTGGACTACTTGTAACCGCAGCCTGCTTGCAAGTGGGACAGCCCCAAAATCCGAATACCGATTATGGATTGGTGAACCCCTGACAAAGTTCTTTCCAGTTCAAGGAAATTTGGATAAGTGCTTAGGGGATTTTCTAAAGTTCGCTGATGGAAAGGACAGCTATCAAGAGCCGAAAGGGATCAAGATTACCTGGTATGGGGATACTCCTTAGACTAAGTAGCAAAGAAGTTGTGGAGCCAACGCCATAAGGGACTTATCAGGAAAGATTAACACCCTTCGGCACTGTGCACTTGATGGTTTCGCCAAGACAATTGACATGTTGGAGAACTTGGGATACGTGAGCGGCGTTAACTTCCAAGCTGTCCCTTACGACTTTCGGTTTAGTGCAAAATCCAGCGAAGCCTCCGAGATTATTGTGAGAAGCATAAAGGAACTAACAAGGAACACTGGCAAGAAAGTCATATTGGTTGGTCATTCCTGCGGCATTAGCCACATCCTTACGGCACTGACCAAACTGACACTAGGTGAAAAATCAGAGCGGATTGGTGAGTACATTTCGATTGGGGCACCGTTTCTTGGAAGTGCCAAAGCAGTAAAATAGGCAATCGCATGGGACGAATCACTTGTCAAGAGGATTCTTAACATTGAATTGGGTTTTGGATGCTACAGTCAGCAAATGCTAGCCCTTAGTTCCGGCAGTATCGTAAACTTCCTGCCACGATCAAGCCTTTAGGAGTTTACTGGCTAGCCGTGGATAAAGAGGCTTTCGGCATCACCACCAAAGTGGTTGCCGACCTACACCAACTTCAGTTTCAACCAACTTGCAGAGTATCTGAAAAAGCCACAAATCATTAATATTGCTGGACAAGACTTTTCAGGTGATCTTGAAGATTTCCGGAGGTTATTTAACGAGAGAAACAACAGTCGGATCCTTCGGAGCCTTCAATAAGGGTTCGATAATGATCCTAAGTTGTTCCACCTCAATACGCCAGATGTTCCAACCACAGTAATATTCTCTGCACGATATCCCACCGAAAGCAAGTACTCCTTTCCGGAGTGCGATAGTGTTGCCGATTGTGCAAAACTTCCCAATATTACTGAATACTTAGCTGGAGATGAAACAGTCACTGTCATATCTGCTGTCCTGCCAGCACTCAAATGGATTGCACAGGGGAATCGAGGAAGCGTTAAGCTAGTTGAGTATGGTGGATCACCAATTCCCATCAATCCACACTACTCAGTACTGAACAGCTCATGCGCCAATTTGGAGGATATTCATTGTCGGCATCCTTGCATGCACCAGGACGACACCGTTGTCTCACACATCTTTGATAGGCTGATCCGAAGCGAGAGGATTGGACGGGGAGTAATTACACATATCCACTGTGCTTCGCTAGCCCAGCTGACCAATTGAATTCTTATACTTATATTCGCTAACCGTCAGGGGTGTGTTTGCTATGGAAGATTCCAGTTCCCGTCCTCTGGGTCAGACCAAAAAGCTGAAGAGACTTACTCAAGATGATGTGCAAGACTCCGATGGTGAGGATAAGCCAAGACAATAACCAGTTCCGAAAAAGCAATCCAAACCGAAGCGATAGTCAAAATCGAAAGAGAAGCAACCAAGAAAGAGAAGCACAAAAAAGAAGAAGCACGACCCTCCTTCGGAAGTAATCATCGAGTAAAAGTCTTCGCAGCAGTTGCCAAGGTTAATAAACAAGAAAGCAGCATCGCCCACGAAGGTAACATAAGAATTAGAGGAAGACAAGCGAGCAAGATTATATAAGTCGTCTGAAGAGTCCGACGAAGAGGGGGTGCTCGGGTTCGTTGGGCTGCAGGAAGCCGAGAAGAAGCCAAGACAAAAGCGAGCAAAGAAAGAGAAGAAGTAAATCCGGACAAGCAATAGATTCTTCAAAGATGAAAACTTTCACTGCGGCAGTTTCGACTATTCAGCTGAGGCAGATACTGCAGATGCGGAGTGTTTAGAGCTGAAAATTGAAATTAAGGAGGTCAAAAGCACAAAAACTGTGGATTTCTTCAATAAAAAGTCTGGGGCGATAAAGAAGATGAAACCAACAGTCTAAGATGTCTCAGCCAGTAGGCAACATTAAGTCAACAGGGCATGTATCGGGCAAACAGAGATAAAACGGTTGGTGAGCAGGGAAAGTTCGCAAGCTGATAGTGACTAATTCGATATCGAATTGCAAGTGCCTCGAGTGAACGTCGGCAAGAAGAATCAAATTGTGGATAACACTCTGTTTGTGAAGAGGTTCACCGATAAACCGTCGTAGAAAGAAACTGTGCCAATTCAAGAGGAGAAGCAGAAGATCCGAAAGAAGGTATCGAGGGACGAATACATGCGAGAGATCGATGAAAGCATCAAGAACAGAAGGGCACAATCAATATCAGCGAAGGATATTAGCGCTTCGTTTGTGATGAGCAGCCTTGATGACCTTAATGTCGGCGGGGGGCTAATTGCAGAAATCAATGAGACTTCTGAAAAGGATGCAATTCAGTCAAACAATGTCAGCCTAGCTGGAAAGAACAATAGCCAACCGATAACTAAGCCAGTCGTATCAGAGTTAACCCCACAGACTGTGACGTTTCAAGAGATTACACCATCGGTGGTTACTGGGTAAAAGAATGAGGAAACGCCTACTTTACCTAAGCCAAAGCAGCCGGAGAAGCAGTCGATTGTTAGTCAATAAGTCAATAAACAGAAAGGGAAGCAAACACAACAACCTAATCCCCTGATGCGGTTCTTTGACGACGAAGCGGAAGAGTCGGGAAAGGACAAACTGAGTGGTTCGGAGAATGAAGAAGGTGATGTACCAGACCTTATCGACGACAATGTTGACTACAACTACAACAACGAAAATTTGGCCTATCAAAAGTTCCTTGAAGATGAGTTCAAAAGGGATGAAGAACTTGTTCGGAGAATAACAACCAAGCAATACCCTATTAAGAAGAAAATCCAATATGATGCTAACGATAGTCGCAAAGCGCGAATGCAGGACATCAAGGACCTCGTCAGGAGACGAAGTGATGAGAGCAAAGAGGGATGTTCTAATCAATAACTACCACCACTCCTAATCGGCAACGACTGCAACGAACCTGAAGTAGAGATCGACCTGAACAGCCAGATGAGAATGGAGCTAGCAGCTAAGCAGAACAGACCCTTTTGCCGTTGGAGTTTTGTCTAACCAAAGAAGCCTACTACTGCAGGTGTTCCTAATGGCAAGCGCCACAGCCTGTTGAGCGTAGCGACCGGCGACACGGCTATAACCAACTTCAAGAACAGGCCAAAAAAGGAACCGCAGAAGTTCGTGGCAGCTGCATTGCATAAATTTCTCCAGACTCCCAGTCAGCACGAGTGATTGCATGAGTAAACAATCAGAAAGTCAAAGGTTTCGATACTTTTTTTCGGCATACTTGACCTTATGACCGACGATTCGGTTGAGGTTCTCCATTGACAGTTTGGATAGGGCATAGCAATACAGTTATTGTTGATGCTCGCTAACGCCCACGTAGTTCTCGAATAGTTCCATCAGCATGATGCAGTCCAGAAGTTAGTTGCAGTGTAGCAACCGTTATCTATCCTCTTGGTTGACCTCCCGGACGTACTGCAGAAGCTCCTCAGAGTACAGTTTGAGGGTGGGCTCGTCAGTGCTCTGTGAAGTGTTTTACGCTTTATAGTAGCGGTAGCACTCCTCGATGGCTGCCAACTCGGCAGTAACTATCTCCACGAAACTGGCCAGTTCCTTGGAGTTCTTTATTTCATCGCGCTGGCTATGGGTGTATTGATGGTTGGTATCCAAATCGCGTATCGATCTGAACATCCGAGAGTGCACATCCTTGCATCGGCTGAGCAATAGCTGAGCAACCCTGATAAAGCTCGTGGTATATTCTTTCCTTACGGCTTCCTGAGCTACCGATGCGAGAAAGAGGATCTTTCTCCTTTCCTTCCAAACGAAACGCATGAAATTGTTCACTACGTTGCTATCCTCCTCCTCACTCCGAGATGTTACTCTTGGGCTTTCCACTGACTTGAAGTATTCAATGTCCTGTAGCTTCGACAACGAAAATTCATTCTTCAACTTTTATCTGAACAAAGGCGAGGCAAGGAGACCCTCCCATGAAATTCGCTTTGTCGCGTTGATAGTTAGCATCTTGCGAATAAGGTCGGTAAGCTCACGGCTGATCTTCGGCACTGGAGGAAAATAGAGGTCCTTGTTGTCAATTAGTTTGATGAGTTTGCCAATTGATCTGTCTTAATACGGGCAAAATCCATATAGACACTCGTAAAGTACCACCCCAAACGACCAGACATCGGCCTTGCTTGTGTAAGCCGACCCTTTGAGCACTTCAGGCGCCATATAGATTGGGCTCCCGACCATCGTGTAGGCCATTTCGTTGGGAGCCAAACACTTACAAAATCCAAAATCAGCAAGTTTCACTGTCCCGCTGTTAAAAAGTATGTTTGATGGTTTGATGTCTCGATGCAGTATGCCGTTCTCCGAAAGCACTCGAAAAGCAGAGAGTAGCTGCCGGGCAACTGCGAGAGTTTACTCCTCTGATAGGTACTTCTTGCGATTGATGAGTTCTTCGAGTGTCCCCTGCTCACAGTACTCGTATACCAGGTACATGTTGTTGCTGGTCTTCAGAATCTGCACGAATCGGACGATGTTGGGGTGCTAAATCTTTGACAGTATTCGAATCTCATTCAGGGTGAATTCCTCCAGCTTGGGTACTTACTTGAACTTGTCCATGCGAATGACCTTCACAGCATAAAGTCCGTAAGTCTGGGTATTGAAGGCTTTGTAGACCTTCCCATACTGACCCTCCCCAACAATTTCCTTTAGAACGTAATTGTCGATTGCCTTGTTCATTATAATCAATAATTATGGACGCCAACTTTTACCTTGACGAGAGTGGCTTCGTCAGGAAGGACTGGCGCAAGTAAAGGGAGGAACGCTAAAAGCCAAAGCAAGAGATGGGCTTCCTTCAGACGGTCACCAAAGCCGCTCGCGGTGTGTGGAGCTCCATCGGGAGCATATGGAGGCCAAACTCAAATAATTGGAAACAGGGATAATCGAATAAAGAGGTTATGCCGTCGGCTAACGAACAAAACCTATCGACCGACAATATACCAGAGAAGGAAGTGGACAAGCCTAAGACCGCGATGGTGGATGAAAGAGCCCCAAGCGAATCGATTTCAACTGCAGTCACAATTCGAATAGCGGCAGAGATGCTGTCGAACCCCAAGCAAGAAGACCTTCGCTAACCTGTCCAGCCGAGCTCTTCGCCCTCGAAGCCACTCTCCTCTGCCGACTAAACGATCTCCAAGCTGTTCAAGGAAGAAGATGTTCATTACAGGATGACTCGGCTGGACGGCGTCGACCTGTACCATATTGTTGTGGATCGTAAAAGACATTATATCCTCAACAACCGCTTGGAGCCGGTCCCGTTGGGTGTTGATATAAGCAGTGAACCTGTCTTTAACACGATTATTCGTTCCATCGACTAAAAAGAAGAGAAAAGAGCCAGAGGCATCCTTATGACCAACCAAGAACTCGAACTGTCGGAGAAGGCGCGTCTGAATGACTTGAACCGAACAATGGTTTCGTCTGTGTCTGCAACTGACCCTCCTTCATCGAGCCAAACCATTCCGGATGAGATGATTGATGAATCGATCGCCACCAAATCCCCAGTCAAGCCCAAGCAGACTACAGGTCTCACAACCGCATAAGTCAACCTCAACAGTTATGAGATGGTTGAAGAGAACACCATTATTCCGCCCAAGAGCTCCATGGCTCTTCTCTCAACTACCAATGAACATCAACTGCTCCAGCCAATGCTTCGACCAGAAGAACACGAATAGAGAGCAGAATCCGAGGATATCTCTCCACTATTCTCCCAACAGGAAGCCTTGTTTGCTCCCAACCGTCATGTCGGAAACCAGTCAATCCTCGAGATCAACCAGGCCACAAACCCATTCATCTGCGAAAACAACTCCGGCCAACCCCAACGCAAGACCTTCCATCGCTCGGCAACCTCCAACGGTCGCTCGCGTAGGCAGGTTGAGCGTCCCGAATGATCCCCTAACGTTACAGACTATTGATTGCACTGGTTGGTCACTGAGCCTTTGCTTGATGAGGGATGTGCGATGCGTCGTAGATCATCATGTAGTCGTCCTTGATCCAAACACTGGGTAAGTCTCTTGGCCAGATGGGATATCCACTCCCAAACACTCGATAGCCGACTAAAGACTTGAGAGCCATGTTGACTTTGAACTCGGCTTGTCGAAGGTCGGTGACAATGTAGCTCCCAGTCTGCTTGAAGGTTGGAATGCCAATGACCTCATCGATTACAAGCTCAAGGGTTTCGTATCCAGGAACAACCTTCACTCTTATATTGGTAGCAACGACGAAATCGCCAACCTTTGTCTTGGCGGTGTCGTTGGTCTGAACGTAACAGTTAAAGTCTAAGCTGAGCTGGAAGATCTCGTCCTTGTATCTCTTGAGGCTAAAGAACCCATCTTCAGTAGCGTTACATGCTCCAGTCAAGGCAGTTCGAGGCGCGAGCTTCTGGGTCTCCGGAATGATCTCGTAGAGATCACCAGCAAAGAACTGGAAGGCATTGGTCTCCCACTCTTTGGTTAAAACAGTGTTGAACCAACCATTTCGAAGGTTGGCTAGAGCTATCTGCCTCACCAAGTCCATGCTGATGGCAGTTTGAATTCCTCCAAAAATGCTGAAGTCCTCATGTTCTTCGGGAACGTCCTTAGTGCAGTCCGTTTCGTTCCACTTTTCCATGAGAGTCATAAAGAAAAGTTCGAAACCTCGCTCCTGGGTGATATTGTAGTAGTAAAGCTCGTTGGTTACGTTGAGGGGGAGCACTCCTTTGTATGGATGATGGAATTCATACACGGTTTTGTTGTTCATAACCTCTTCCTGGAGGGTTTGGTTGAGAATTGCAGTGTAGTTATCGTTGAACATTTCCGTGATTTGAGTTTTGACATTCTTCGGGGTGATGGCTGTGATTGCCGACGAAAGAGCTTGGTTGAGACCTGTAAGCTCATCATCGCTCAGCTTTGGGTCAACCCTTTTGACTGAGATTGCTTGTGGCAGTTCGATAGGTTTAGCAGAAGCAAGTATCCACTGTGGGTGGCTACGATCATTGAGGGTAATCTCCTTGGTGAAGTTGATAGGGCTGCTGAGCACAGAAGCTACATTACTTGGAGACAATACCGTAGACTCCTCCAGTCTTCTCTCCGCCAGTACGACCGATGCTATAGTTGAACCACAGCTGGAACTCAAGGAAGCCACCATAAATCTCGATGTTGTCGCCAGAAATGATCTCTGATTGCTGCTTGCCATCGTTATAGAGGCACTTGGTAGTGAAGTTGTACACGGTAACGTTAATGCTACCGTAGTTGTACCTCGTGGTGTTGATTCTGACCTGCTTGCATAGGACGGCAGTCGCGTCGGTCAGCTCGTCCTGCTTGCCAAGCGAATGCGGTGAGAGGTAGTTGGCCCAGGTAATGTTACACTGCTTGGCTGTAGCGGCTAGAACTAGCATCGCAACGAGTAGGATTTTCGCTGTCATGAAGGATATCAAATTATACAAGGTATGTTTTGGCTATCACAGCTCATCACCCAAGTCGTCAGGCCAGTCGAATACAGTATTGTCCTTGATGAACCGAATGATGTTCTTGGGGGAGATGGAGTCGTATGGGAACTCAACGGGACTTTTCTTCTGCCTATGGCGTAGGTACAGCACCTTCGGAAGCGGTGACATGGCGACTTCCAGCACCAGCTCGTTCCGGCTGAGGTTGCAAGCAAACACGTGCAAATTTTCGTTTCTTTTGAGGTACTTGACCATATACCTGACGAGGCTGGTGAGGTTCTTGGTGGTCTTATGATCCTCCTCGTATAGGAACAGCAGGATATCTTTGGGCATTTCCTCCAGCAGATGCGAATTCTAAAGGGTGAGCATGCTGGGATGCTTTGATCTTTCGGTCTTGAAATATTGCTTTCCGGATTCCTTTTCGAATGTTTCTATGAAGGCATCGATGCGCGATGGGATGACCGGTGGCTCCAGTCGATAGATGAGCCCTTTGCTGGGTTTTGTCGCAATCAAGCAGGGCTCGTCAACGACTCCGAAATGCTTGCGAACAGGCTTGAATTCTGAGTGGTGAGGCTAAATTCATCACAAGGTTACATCAATGTGAGTGAAGATTATATTGGGCTTCGATTGCGCGACCTTGTTGAGATAATGAAGCATATCTGTTTCGTGGTTCTTGTTGATGAAGATCACGCCATCCATTTCTACGGTTGATAGGGCGATAAGTACTTTTGTGGACCATGCTCAGCCAGGCCTCCTCACCGAAGTCCAACAGATGCGAGGTTATCTTTCTCAGCTCAGTTTCTAGCTCGGGAGTAAAGTCACTTGACTTCCATTTGCTCAGGGTGAGGGAGGGTTATTAACCATCTTCCAATGCCATTCTGTGGTACTCCTTGTATTGATCCCGAAGCGCCAGGAGTTTGACCAGCTTATAGCTCGGTGATGTCTATTCGCCATGGTAAATAACGACCCCCTGCTCTGCTTAAGTCTTCAAAGGAAGTTCGAAGCTCATCTTTGCTTGAATCCACTCCTTAATCTTTGACACTTTGCGCTCATCGAAGTAGGTGAGAGGAAGATCAATTCCACTATAGAACAGCATCACCGTCGGAAAGCTAGTTACCTTGTACTTGGTACCAAAGTCGGTGTACATGTTCCCATCAATCTTCCCGAATTCCACATTGTCCTTGAGCTGATTGGCGAGTTTCTCATAGAGTGGTGTGAAATCCTTACAGTGCCCACACGTGGGAGAATAGACGTAGACCATGAGCCATTCACTGGTGCGTAGCTTATCAGGGAAGTTATTGGGATCAAGCTGGGCTACTTGTCCGAAGGCAACAGCCAGCAGAACCACTAACAAATACATCGTGTTCGTAGCGGCTTCAATTAATAATCTTATGAGGAGACGCAGCGGTTCCAATTTTGAAGAAATTGTCGCCAGGGAATTCAATGTGTTGAGCAAGGTTGAACAGAACGAAGTCAATAGCCTCTTCAAGAAAACCGAGCAGCGCAACGGAGGCATCAGCTTCTACGACTTTATCAATATCCTGCGAAGTAGGTGTAAGGTGCTATGGTAGGCTGCGGCTACGACATCAACGAGGAACGGAAGAACCGGTTCAACAAGGATATCGCCGTCAAGGAAATCAAGATCCTCGATTTTGGTGTGCTGCTTTGGGCGGCATCAGTACTCAAAAAAGAGAAGGAGGAATACGGCGGGAATACACAAGCCGAGGACAACGAATACTGTAACAATAGGTGTAATTTCAGTGGATGCATTCGTCGCGCTCGGTGGCGGTTCTGACAAGTCTGGTTATGTGGTCAAAAGTACTCTGATCAGCACCATCAAGAACGAGTTTGAGTTGGTCTTCGATATTGATACACTATTGGAGGGACTGGAAAGCGTTGACCAAGACCGACTGGACTATTCAACCTTCTGCGCATTGTTCGAGCAGGATAAAAAGACATTGGGCAGAAAGGGGAGCGTAATTTCGGTATCCCTTCTTGTTATTTCAGCTGCTTTCGCAAAAGACCATGGAACATTCCGACTCAATGAAATCCCTGGTGGTTGACGAGAAGGATTTCGATAAGTACCTAGCTAAGATTGAGGGACACGAAGCCATGTCGCCCTGACCATTGATCACCGATTTATCCTGGAACGTTGCATTATTCCCTTGAGTGATTATAATATGCACCAGCGACGGTTGCGTAGTGCGAAGTCTCAGCGTGATCAGGAACTCACCAAGTTCATCGAAACCTTCAACCGTTTTGAAACTGCCTTTGCCAAGTGCCAGCAACCTGATGTCCGTTCCAAGCACAAATTACTGCTATTCGAAAGGCAGTCCACTGGAACAATACGCAGCCACAGCCGCAGCTACCTTTCGGAGGTGGATGCCTTTCAGAACTCGCCTCCAAGAATGTCGACACCCACATCTGTGCGTGCCCAATCAGCCAAAGGTCGATCGGCGGGCAACATCCTTTTAAGAGGATCAATAGTCACCACACCTGTTCATTCTACCCGTGGGTTCTGCTCCACAACAAAAGACAGTCACAAGGAAGCATGGCACCTTGCGTGCACCTCTATGCTATCGGCCTTGTACCGTGCTAAATGCGTTGACCTGAAGGTAGACTGCAACGCCAAGCAATAAAAGATATTCATCAGCAGACTGGAAGCCAAACTTAACCAGCGAAAGTTTGTCTGTCCCGAGAATGGATTTGGACTGGAGTCTGCGAAAGTCATAGAGAAGTTTGTGAGAAGCCATAGCTCGCTGATTATATTGGTGCTTGACAGAAATTGTTTTGGCGATGAGGCAGTAAAAGTGATTGCTCAGGCAGTTCCTGGCTCAAACCTGATCAAGCTGTCGATGGTGTCGACGAACATGTCGTGGGGTGGAGCTGCTGAGATATTCAACAGTCTGTACTAAACTGACAAACTTACCTAACTTAATCTATCTTCTTGCGAAGGGCTCTACAGAAACAAAATAGGCTATGAAGGTATCAAGGGTCTTCAAAATGTGCTCAAGAGTGTTCAGACACTTCATTGTCTGGACGTATCTGGTTCGGGGATAACGATGGAAGGGTGGCGAGCGGTGTGTTAAGGTCTTTCCGGTAACCGCTCATTGTGTAGTCTTTCAATAGGCAAGAACGACCTACGTTCTGATGGTTTTGCATTGCTCATGCCTCGCCTTTCTCAGTGTAATCTTTAGAAGTTCGATGTAAGCCGCAATCATATTCAAGACCCTGGTTTGATAGCCCTTGCAGATGTAATTGGTGGGAGCCAAAATAGGAGATGCCTAGCATCTACTCTAAGGATCCTTGATCTCAGTGACAACAACATCACATCGATTGGATTTGAGTACTTCTGCCGGCAACTTGTCAAGAACTTTACGATCGAACGATTGTGTCTCGATAGGAATCCACTATCCAAGGGCAACCGCTTCCAGATCTTCAGATTGCTGCTCCAGAGCACAAAAAGTCTGACCTATCTGAGCATCCGGAACGTCTTTCTTGAACAAGAAGACTTCCTCTACCTGAGTGAAGGAATGGAGTATAACACCAGCCTCATCGAATTCGATATGAGCGAGAATTACCTGGAGCGAACGGCTTTCCTTCAAGTCTGCCAGTTTCTCAAGGTCAACAGGATTTTGAAGGTACTGCACCTCACCAAATGCAATATCTCAGACGATGGCGTTTCTCAACTTGCGTAAGCAGTCGACAAAACTCGGACATTAGAGAAGCTGTATCTCTAGCATAATTTCATCAAGGATAGTGGGGCGAGGCAACTTGAACAATTGCTCGTGAGGAACTCACAGCTAACCGGCCTGCACATCGAAAAGAACATGGTAAGCTTACAGAGGCAAAGAGACATTCGGAGATCGTTGGATGAGAATACCTTGGTGGCTGCCCTCGGTGAACCGAACATGCTGGTTTACCAGCTCAAATAGGAAGACAATGTCCGGAGACGTACTACCCTGCTGGAGACCATTGCAGCCCTGTAACGCAAATATGAGTAGACTTACCGACACAATCTACAGTAGGACGTACTGTACTACGATTGCGCAATCGACGAAGCTCGACGCCACCTGCAACACGAGAAGTAGAAGCTGGCGGTAATGTAAACGATAGGCAATTTTTACACAACCAGCTGAGTGCCATTATATTATTACTTTTATGTCGGGAATATTGAGCAGCCGAGAGATCATCAAATCAATTCTGGAGGAATGCACTCCGGAACAGTACTTCGAACGGAACATCGGTGGGGTGTGCAACGTGAGTCACTCCCACTTCCGGGATCCCACCAATCACGTGTTCAAGCAGATCACTGTCAAATTCAGCACTGATTCCGAGGCACTGAAGTCTCACTACAATGATCTGAAGTATTTCTTCTATGACGAGGTGGATGTGACCTCCGTGAACGCAAGCAAGTGCAAGAACTTTCTGCTGAACCACCGGCACCACAGTTACAACTCCGAAGAGGGGTACATCTTCGTCCTGGAAGGCTACACCTTCGACTGCTTCAAGCTTATGCATGACCTGCGAAGTAAACCTGCGGTGCTGCTCAAGGTTGCCAAGCAGGTGCTTCGCTGCTTCTGCAAAGTCATTAACCTCGTCAGCTAAAAGGCTGCGCAAGAAGAAATGGGGAAGAAGTTCTGGATTCATTTTTCTCTTACTAGCTTCAAGGCCATCTGCCTCAACGAAGGGCACATCATCAAGTTCGACTGGACGGATCCTTCATTCCTCCCCAAGGATGTGGATAAAATTGACTATGCGAGTTACTTAAACC
>ERZ724508.1084-NODE-1084-length-17228-cov-4.127875_pt1 | contig 17228 bp, 12 predicted proteins | sample MGYA00376041_ERZ724508 | MGnify/ENA primary metagenome ERZ724508 (study PRJEB28724, sample SAMN07190887) | wastewater metagenome | isolation source: effluent of sewage treatment plant in Hong Hong | place: USA: Christiansburg, Virginia | collected 2016-03-01 ...
GTTGCTATTCCGCTCGTTTCGCTCCTTGTTCTTGCTGCTCTCGGTAGTCTTTACTTTTTGGCTCGCTACCGACGTTTCAGAACTCTCCTTAATCGTGAAAGCAGTGAAGTGGGGACAGCGCTTCATACACAATTCGTGGCGATTGAAACACTTCTCAATAATCATGAAGCGGATATCGTTCGTAGTCGCAAAACTGGTAAACTGACCGCTACTGAAGAAGTTCTTATTACCGACGTGCGTGATGTGCTAAAATCTGCAGAGCGTATCGTTCAAAAAGAAGTAACTGATGTGACCAAACTTACTGACTAACTAAACTACTTACATTTATGCAGCTTTCCAACCGACACTTTATTCTTGGAATTATTGGACTAGGCATCTTATTGTGGGGTATTTCACAGTATACTGACAGTGTTGTAGCAAAAAAACTTGACTCTACCAGTCTGGCTTTGGAAACAAATATTGCTGAACAAGAGTTGGTACTATCAACCATTGCTGATCTCACAAAGCGAAATGAGGCGGATGAGATAACGGAAAGAATTGTGGTTGACTGTAGCCCTAATGAACGGCAGCAATTTGAGACACTGCTCAATAAATTATCGGGTGCAATTTCGCGATCTGAGTTAACTGAACTTGATCGACTCTTTTTTGCTTGTGGTAGTTACTTTGCCAACAAAAAATCAGTTATGGCAGCTCGTATGTCACGTGAAGTAACTGTATATGAAGAATACATTGCTCTGCGCTCACGTATTTTAAAAGTAGATGATATGCTCAGTAATCGGGTAACATTGTGGCAGCGAATAGCTGATGATGAGTTAAAAATGGCAGCTGATTTTACAAAGTTGGTTGAACTGCAGCGTGATATCATCATGGCTCTCCTGGCCGGAAAAAGTCGTGACTCAGAAGAAATTGCCGCCACACTCAGTACCGTCACAGAAATTAAAAACAACATGACGGTTCGTATACAGCAAATTGAGACCACCAGACGAGAGTTGCAAACAATATGAAGTCAGTTCGGCAGGCATTTTTAGGGTTCATAAAAAAACGACGCCCCGTGCCGCCGAATCGGACGGTGCGCTACATGTTCTCTATTGCATTTTTGATAGCAATTATTTTGAGTGTGGCGTCGGTTGTCGGGAGTTCAAAGTCTGTCATTATGCTTGAAACCAAGCAAAAACAACATGCCCCCGGGGAAGCCTTTTCAATTGATATCTATGCTGTTGCTACAACGCCCGTCAATGCGGTGTCTCTGTCGATAGCCTATCCCGAGGATAAAATTGAGATTTTGGGTATTGATCGTGGTGAGTCCGTAATTACGCTTTGGACAAGCGATCCGCGGGTTGAAAATGGGGCAGTGATACTCGAAGGGGGGACATACCGTAAAGGTTTTGTTGGTAAACACCTTATTGCCACTATTAATGCCAAAGCCCGAAGTACTGGAGAAGTTGTTATTACCACCAAAGAAGCTAATCTTTTGGCTGGGGATGGTAAGGGGACAAAAATTGACGCAAAAGTGGGAGAGGATAGCGTTGTTCGTGTCCAGATAGCTGAATCGGACGGAACTATTGAAGGCGAAGCGGTGGTACTTTTGGTGAGTGATGTTAATGCCGATGGTAAGGTCTCGCTTGAAGACATCAGTATTTTTATGGTGGAGTGGGTCAAACAAAACAACCGCTACGATTTTAATAATGATGGATCGATGACGTTTAAAGATTTTTCAATCCTGCTCTCAAACTATTTCCGCTCACAGTAGTCGATTACAGTAACCGTTTTGTGTATCCAGCAGCGACTAGGTATTCATATGCTGCCCACACGTCATCGGGTATTGCTTGTGGAATCTGAAAACCTTTTGTTGGGTACTCTTTGATACGTTGCAAGTCACCTACCATAATATTTCGTATCAAGTCAGGGTCAAAAGCATTCTTGATATATGCATCAAACCCAGCCACTGGTGGGGAAGTAACAATCAATTGGCTATTTGGCCAATGAATTTTTCCAGTAGCGTACGCACGCCGCTCCATGTATGGCTTTTGGACAATAATAACCATATTTCTAGCGATACCACGAGCAGTTAAGAGTGGTTCGGTAAATTGATAGTTCTCACCACTGTTATTGGCGCGATTTTCAACAATGATGTGTTCTTTGGGAACACCACTGGCTACAGCAATTGCCATCATATGATCTGCTTCAGTTCTGCCACCGTACGCGTCCTTTAATAACTCATCACTATGTTGTCTACCATCGCCAGAGAAAACCAGCCAAGGAGCCCAATTACTTTTCCATAATTCAGCAGCATAGTGAGCCACTCGCTCATCAAGTGAGCCAAGTACAAAAATAATATCGGCTTTCTCAAGCTGATGATGCAAAAGCATATACTCCCAAACCAATGCTGTCGCCTGTTCATTTGTCATGAACGCATTCTACAACATAACGAATTATATTGACAATGTACCTAGTAAATACTCAAGTAATGTTCCGAGCTACAATTTTGACTGTTGATAAGCAAAAACAACCGTTGACATTTCCCTGGTATTATATGTTGGATGGGACAACGTAGAACTTTCGTTTTTCGGAAGTCCCTTTTGAATGAAACAACTACCAGCCATTAGATCATCGTCGCCACCAGGTACACCCCTGTTGTATCGACTTGTCTTTGAACGTGCTTTTGTACGCCTGTTTGTCGTTGTGCTTGTTTGTTCATTCTTACTCCAAACAGTTGAGCGAGCTTTTGCTTCTGAATATCTTCCAGACGCGCCGGCTGATTTACCAGTTACTATTACCGATGAAGCAGTGGCAACGATCCAACAAGAGTTCTCTGAACGCACTGAACTCACCGAGCCAACAGCTGCTCCTGAGTCTGTAGTTGAAGTGCCTCTGCCGGTAGTCGAAACAGTAGTCGAAGAACCATTCACGAATCCAGCTGATACAGTAAATGAGCCAGCTCCACAAGAGTTACCATCAACAAGTACACCACCTGAAACTTCAGAGGGTAGTGAGGTAGGTGTTCCATCTGAAGCCCCATCTGACATCATTGCAACGTCAACTATTGAAGCCACTACTTCGGTAGCGACCACTACCAATGAAGCGACACCGACGCTTACCGTGGAGAGTGATCAAATGATTCAGTTCAATAAGGATAATTGTTTGGCTGTTGAGGATGGTTCCTTCTATTGTCAAAAGGCCACCACAACACTACCCACGACTGACGATCGAGGATTGTTCTCGTTGCCTGATAGTGATGGCGATCTTGAAATTTATATCAAGAATAATGATGGTATGCAGCAAGTCACATTTAATACAGTTGACGATGCTTCACCGTACTATGATCCTGCTTCGGACAGCCTCGTGTGGCATCGTTTGGTTGATGAACGATATCAGATCGTGGTGTATGACCTCGCCTCAGGTGAAGAGCGGCAACTTACAGATACAAGTACCAACAACATGGAACCTTTCCGTGCGGACAATATCATTGTGTGGCAATATTGGGATAATGATGCCTGGCAGATCATGCTTTATGACGGTGATAAAGCCACTCAGCTTACTAACACAAGTGAACATAACTTGGCGCCGGTTATTCGTAATAATCTTGTGGTTTGGCATCGTGTGCAATATCAAGAAAAAACTATTGAAGTATACGACCTTAACTCAGGTGCGTTTATGACAATTCGCGATGATAATGGTGGCACCATTTCTAATCCACGTATGGTTTTGGTGTACGATGCCGCTATGGATAACGGCGATATTGTAACTCGCGGCTACGATCTGGTAACTGGTGAAATTACGTCATTTGCTGCTGAACCGGCACCATTGCCAGAAGAAATTCCTGATCCGGACAATACGGGAGAAACTCGTGCTTTGTTGTCTGGTAAGTCATCAACCGAAGAGGAAAATGGAGACGCAGCTGCCTTAGGTGATACTACTGCATCAAGTACTCCGCCTGATCTTGAGCTTGCGGTGGCCTCGACAACTACCGAAATTGCGACGACGACTGATCTTACTCTTGACCTAACTAACACTATTGTTGAGTCAGTAGTAGTTCCTGAACCAACGGTAACGGTTCCTGATCTCGTAGTGAGTCCGTATATACCTGAAGCTTCACCAACAACTATACCTGTGGTCGAATAGGTTCTCTACAGCAAAATCGTAGAAAATATAGCTTCAACGTGACAAAATACATGTATGCGGAGGTTTCCAGCGTTTTTTTGCTATGGCATGCGACAAATAATCGCAGGGTTACTATTGGTAGTTACTCTCGCCCTCAACTTCTCGTTTTTGGAGTACATGGTATGGCCAAACTTTGCGCAAGCCGCACAAATAACAATTGATAATTCTGTTAGTACAGACGCCAACTCCTTCTTTTTTGGAGGCTCGCAAACGGTCTTTATTTCTGATCAGGTTGGTTACAAATTCTATCGTGATGCTGCGAACACCTGTGTCTACAGCAAAACCACTAACGGCGGTAGTTCTTGGGGGGCGGCAGTGACAATAGACGCACAAACAGACTGTGCGAGTATTGCTGTTTGGTATGATCAGTGGACACCGGGTGATTATGGATCTACCATCCATATTGCTACGATGGAAACAGCTTCGGCAGTTGACCGTTTGTATTACAATGCGCTTGATACCAGTACTGACACTCGTCTTTTGGGAACGGCACCCGTGATTACTAGTACCAGCTCTGGTCAAGGAGGTACGTTTACTTCAGGTACTAACAATGTAACTATCACCAAAAGTATTGGCAACGAAGTATTTATGGGTATCTCAGATGCCTCCGATTCATTTGTTGTTAGTTGTGATATCGATACTGGCTGTACTACCACTACGGGTTGGATTGAACCAGGTGGAGCACGGTTTTTGGACCTGGATAACGACTGGAATATTCTATTGCCGCTGACCAACGGTAATGTTCTTATTGTCAATCGTGATATCAGTGCCAACATCATCCGATCACGCGTTTGGGATGGATCAATTTGGTCGGCAAGTTGGACAACGATTGATGGGGCGGCGGTTGAAAGTGCTAGTTATGACACCGGTATGGCGGCAGTTGTTGATCATGGGTCAGGTGATGTTTATTTGGCGTATGCCGCGGACAATGACAACTACACAACCTTGGACCATGATATCCGTACGGCAAAATTCTCTTCAGGTTCGTGGACAGGAACAACCGCGGTGTTTACCAACACGAGCCGGGGTCTTAATACGGTTGCTATTGCACTTGATACAAATACTAGTACGGTCTATGTCGCCTATATTCTTCGTACCACACCAGCAACTGCTACCACAGGAAGCATTTTTTGGGCCACCTCGACTTCTGCTATGTCAACTTGGAGTACCGAAGTAAATGTGTCTGGGGTTACAGCAGGTGATCATCGGGGACTTGATCTTAATCTCATGAGTGATGAGCGGATTTATGTCAGCTGGACTGATCCGGCACCAGACGACTACTTTGGAGATACCTTGGCTGACATCGCACCAATTACAAAATTGTATGCTTCGGGTACCGCTACTAGTTCTATTACTGCCGGAACAACCAATGTCTATGCAGGGGGAAAATTTGCGCTGCGTGAAAGTCAGTCGAGTCGCAATGTTACAGATATTGTTGTCACGGAACGGGGCACCATTGATGGTAGTACCGCGGTCGAAAATATAGAATTATATTATGACCTTGATACCTCAGCACCATATGACTGCGCTAGTGAATCGTATGGCGGATCAGAAACACAATTTGGACTAACGGATACCAATGGTTTTTCTGGCGCTAATGGAACGGCCAGTTTTTCGGGACTGCAGAGTATTTCAACAACTCAAGCGATGTGCTTCTATGTGGTCGTTGATGTGTTAGAGGCTGCACTAGACGGTGATACCCTGGCTATTTCAGTGGAAGACCCAAATAATGATATCATTGTCACCGGCGGTGTTGATGTGATGCCGGTTAGTCCCGTACGAACAGCATCCTCAAGTCTTATTCGAAATGATGAGTTAACCCAGACACATTTCCATTGGCGTAATGACAACGGTACCGAAACAACTGCTACCTCTGCAACTGGTGCAACTGCAGACACTGCCATTGCTGCTTTACTCCCGAATATTCCGCGGCGACTTCGAGTTCAGGTTTCAAATGAAGGTACTCTCTCAAGTGCAGCAACGAGTTTTCGACTCGAATACGGGGAAGCTACGCCTACCTGTACAGATGTAGTGAGTTGGACTGACGTTGGTGCCACCAATGATGCTTGGAATATGTCTCTTTCGAGCAATTTTGTCGAAGGTGCAGATACTACGAACATTGCGGTTGGGAGTGGTGGTGTGACAGATGAAAATACTACTTTTTTAACCCCAAATGGTGGCATGCGTGAAGTTTCGTCGCAGACTGGCTCACTGACACTTTCTAGTACCAACTTTGTTGAATTGGAATATTCAGTTGTAGCGTCGACCTCTGCAACAGAAGGTACTACCTATTGTTTTCGAGTAACTAATGCCGGTACGGCATTGCCGGTGTATTCACAATATCCTAGTGTTACTATTGCCGCAGATGTTAGTGTGACCGCTTCTGGTACACAAGCAACGTCACTCCTTGTACCATCAACCAATCAGCATGTCGGTGGGCAATTCGTCTTACGTGAGAATACCAGTGGACGTAATATCACAAGTATTATGATTGCCGAAAGTGGAACCGTTGATGCTCAAAATAATCTCGATAACATTCTCTTGCGTTATGACCTAGACACCAGCGCCCCGTATGACTGTTCAAATGAGACGTATGCTGGTTCTGAGACCCAGTTCGGGAGTACCGATACAGATGGTTTCTCAGGCGGAAATGGCACCTCTACCTTCAGTGGATCAGTTGCTATTTCAACGACCCAAGCCATGTGTGTATACGTTGTTTTTGATGTTACCACATCGGCCAATAATGCTGAGACTGTACAGATTGAAATTTCTTCACCCGCTAATGATGTTGGGGTCTCCGCTGGGTCGGTGTCACCATCAACGCCAATTGCAATTTCTGGGACCACCACTCTTGCTGGTCCTGTGATTACACAGTCTGGCTATCACTGGCGTAATGATACGGGAATTGAAACAGCGGCACTATCGGCTACTGGTGGTGTAGAAAATACTATAGTAACTGATCACTCTGCTAACACACCGATCCGTTTGCGATTAGCCTTATCAAATGAAGGTGCAGCTTCATCAGTTTCTACCGCTTATCGATTGGAGTTCGGTCCTCGGGTAACTACCTGTAGCGCGGTGAGTGTGTGGACACCGGTGGGGGATGCTACTGACGACTGGAATATGTACGACAGCAGTAATCTTACTCATGGAAATGACACTACCAATATCGCTGTCGCAAATGGTGGTATTACCGATCCTAATCTAACCTTTATTGCGAGTAATGCAGGTATTCGTGACACGACGAGTACATCGTCAGCTTTGGTGATGAGTACTACTGAATTCGCTGAGTATGAATTTAGTATAACTTCTACAAATATCACTGGTTTTAATACCACGTACTGTTTTCGTTTGACAAATAACGGTCAACCGCTCACTTACACAAATTATGCCGAAATCACAACTGCTCCCAAGCGCGATTTCAAGGTGCAACGCGGCACTGCGACCATTTCTACCACCTCACAAACATTTGTTGCTGGGGTTGACTATACGGCACCTTCAGCGACTACGACAGCGTTTGTTCGTATTACTGATACTCATAACACTGCGCCGGGACGTACCACTGCTGGTGGAGGGGCACAGAATGCGGACGATATTACGGCTTATATTTCCGCTTCAAATTTAACGACCAGTTTTACAATTTCTCGTCCGCCAGCGGCAATTAGTAATACTCGTGTGAATTGGGAGATTGTTGAATTCATTGGAGATCCTGGAACTGACAACGAAATTAAAGTCCGTGGAGTGGGGAGTGTGAATATGGCGAGTCCTGCCCTGGTCGCAACTGGCACTGCGATTAGTGGGGTCTCTGATAGTAATGATATCGTAGTGTTCGTCACTGGTGCTGAAAATCGTGATACCGCAAGAAATGTCTATTATGCTGGGCAAACGACTTCACAGTGGAGTCCAACGAGTTCTGCACCGGTGTTTAACCGTGGGGTTGGTGGGGCAATTATTAATGTCAGTTATGCGGTGGTTGAATTTACGGGTATTAACTGGCAGGTGCAACGAATCGAACATAATTATACTGCTTCAGGTACCGTCGAGACTGAATCTATCGCTACGCCACTAAATAGTTTGGCCCGTTCATTTATTCATACCCAAAAGCGAATGACTGCACAGGGTAACGTTAACAACTTTGGACACGAAGTGTGGCTTTCAAGTATCGGAGCCGTGTCGTTTCGTTTGGAACCAGGAGCTACGTCACCGGGTGGTCATACGTCGGTAGCGTGGGTGGTTGAGAATCTACAGACGAGTGCTGGCGCAATGGATGTGCAACGGACAAATGGAACTACTAATGCAGGTACCGAGCCGGTCACATTATCCATATCAATATTCTCACCAATAGAAGCGACTAATAACGCCTCAATCTTTGCTAATACCAGAGTCGTTGGCGCAAATACGACCTTCCCGCTCTCGATGGCGGGGGCACGAATAACTGGAACTACGACGTATGAGTTGTGGCGTAGTGAAGCATCGGGTGACATGACCTACCGAACAGAAATTGTTGAATGGCCAGTTTCAGGTTTGGCAGTACGACAAAACTATTACCGGTTTTATACAGACAATAATGCCCTTACACCGTCCGATCCGTGGCCTGCTGGAGCCACAGATTTGGGTGAGAATAACCCCATAACGGTACTTGATGAGCCGCTTGGTGAAAGTGAACGAGTCCGTTTACGGATGACTTTGCGGGTTGCCAATGCAAACTTACCGGCTGGTCTTTATGACTTTAAATTGCAGTACGGATTACGGGTCAGCTCCTGTGCTACCGTAGCTAGTTGGAATGACTTGGATGCACCCGGTGGTGCAGGTATTTGGAGAGGTTATGCCGCTACCGGTACAACAGACGGTACGTCGTTAAGTGCAAATCCACCGTCTGGTGGAGATCTTCTGGTATCGGTCTCCGATCGTGCCGGTAGTCTCGTTGAGGCAAATCCTTCGCCAGCTAACCCATTTTTGGTTGATCCAGGAGAAGATATTGAATACGATTGGTTTGTAGAACACAATGGAGCGATATCACGAAGTACCTACTGCTTCCGTATGACGCGTACAGATGGTACACCACTTGACGGTTACTTTAACTACCCACAGATACGTACCGCTGGATACTCACCACAAACAAAGCATTGGCGTTTTTATGACGACGCTGAAAATGAAACCCCATCGAACCCACTCTCGGCTGAAGTGGTTGCACCAATTGAGGTGCAAAATGAGAATATCTTCGCGCTGCGGGTTACTGTTGGTGAACGAAAGAATGTTACTGGACAGGATGTTAAGTTTAGTTTGCAGTACGATGAATCATCGACGTTTTCATCACCTCAATCCGTAGTAGCAACTTCATCTTGTACGGCTACTTCAACCTGGTGCTATGCTGATGGTGGTGGAGTAGATAATGCAACAATCACAACCAAAGTTTTGTCAGACGCAGATTCGTGTGCGTTGAGTCTCGGTGTTGGTTGTGGTACTCACAATGAATCTGGTATCTATGACACAGGGTTTACTCATCAAGCTGGGGCCAATACCGAGTTCGTCTTTTATCTTACTCATGCAGCAGCCCGTGCTGGTGCCGTTTACTACTTCAGGTTGTACGAAGTATTTGAAGATGTACCTGTTCCATTAACTGCTGGTGAATCATATCCAAGCTTGGTAGCTGAGACGCCAAAATTGACGTTGAGTATCAGTGGTCTTGCCAGTGGGACAACTACTGCTGGAGTTATAACTACGGCGACCACCACTCCATCCACGGTAAGTTTTGGATCAATCCCGATCGATACTGATGCTATCGCTGCCCATCGTTTGGCTGTAACAACCAATGCAACAGACGGGTATCGTGTTCTCTCCTTTGCTCGGCAACAATTACTCAATGATTATGGAACTGCCATTCCTGCAATTACGGGTTCTAATGCTAGTCCTGTCGCTTGGGCAGTTGGTTGTTTGGTGGCAGCTACCGGATGTACGGGGTACCATACCACAGATGCTACCCTGTCTGGCGGTTCCACTCGATTTGCGCCACTTGATAGTTATGCCGGACTACATACCTCGGTGGCCGAAGTTATGTATAGCCCTATTCCGGCCAATGATAGTCATGATATTGTATACAGAGTACGAGTTTCGGGTACTCAGCCGGCGGCAATTTATAGTACAGAGGTGGTCTATATAGCGGTACCTGTCTATTAACACTGATCTAACAATATGCACTACTTACTTTTTTTAACATTACTACTGGCACTACCGTCATTTTCACATGCGCAGTCATATACTGTAACGCCACCAGTGATTGAGCATAAGGTAAAGCCCCGTGACATCCTAGAGGATGCAATAAAAATCACTAACACAGGCACTGTGCCTGTAAAAATTTTCCCATCAGTGCACCCCATCGCTCTCGGGGAAGATGGATCAATTAAAACCTTTGAGTCACCAGTAATGACCGATCAAACTCGAAATGTAACAAGTTGGATTGCTATCTCACGAGCTCGTCTTGAGCTACAGCCTGGCGAATCAGCAAAAATTCCTGTTACCTTGACCGTTAACCCAAATGCAGTCCAAGGTGATTATTATGCCTACATTGGGTTTGGTTCCGGCGATAAACGTGATGAGGCAGAAGCGGCCGTGATGTCTGGACGAGCGCCAGGTGTTACGATGCGCATTTCAATGGCAGATATTCGTAGTGAATATCTGCGGCTGCATAGTTTTACTATTGATCGCTTTGTGACCACTGGTGACACAATTCCGGTACGTTATGAGCTCGAAAACATCGGTGATTTGCCAGCCACGCCACAAGGTGAGATCATAATTTATGACGTTCGAGGGCGTGAAGTTGCGAGTCTTGCTGTTAATACTGATAAACAAGTACTCAAGCCTGGGGATTCTGTAGCTTTTTCTGGAGTTGTGCCAAAAACGGGTATGTACGGAAGACATAAAGCTTTTTTGGATGTTGAGTATGGTGAACGCCAGCGTGCAAATTTATATGACACAACCTTTTTTACTGTTGTACCCTTAAAATCAATTCTCATAATATTTGTTGCGTTACTTATAACTACGCTATTGCTCACGATAATGTATATTATGAGAGGTCATCGAGTGCGGATGGTGCATGATAATGAAACCTTGCCAATGTACATCAGAGATGGTGTGCACAGCGATCTAAAAGACCATGATATCAATCTCAAACACAAATAAATATTTCTTTCTGGCATTTTTTGTAGGGGTATCACTACTACCGCATTTTGCTTGCGCGCAGGAGCAGATGATCTCACAAACACTCTCCGTTTCGCCTACTCTTTTTGAGATGCAAGCCAATCCCAGTCAGTCGTGGACAAGTACATTACGGGTTATTAATGTCAATGACTATCCACTGACGGTGTATCCGCAACCAGTTAATTTTGCGTCAAACGGTGAAGATGGCCGCGGCGATCTATTGCCCATTTTCTCGAGCGAGACTCAGGGAAAAACTTTGGCAGAATGGATTACGGTACCAACTGATCCTGTAATTATCGAACCACAAGGAACCGCTGAAATTCCTGTGGCTGTAAAAATTCCTGATGACGCTTCTCCTGGTGGACACTACGCAGCAATATTGGTTGGTACAAAACCACCAGTAGAAACGTCAGATTTATCTCAAGTACAAACTGCACAATTTGTTACGGCACTCTTTTTTGTCCGCATTGCAGGAGATGTGATCGAAGCTGGTGACATAAGGGAATTTACTGCTGAAAAAGCCGTCGTCAAGAAACCTGAGGTGTCATTATCTATGCGCTTTGAAAATACCGGGAATGTCCATGTGCAACCTCAAGGTGACATAAAAATTTTCAACATGTGGGGGAAGGAACGCGGCTATATTCCAATAAATCAACAGACGCACTTTGGCAACGTGTTGCCGCAGAGTATTCGAAAATTCTCTTTTACTTGGACAGGGGACACCGGTGCCTATGATATCGGTCGTTACAAAGCTGTAGCAACCCTCGGTTACGGAGATGATGGCAAAAAATTCGTTACCAGCACAACATATTTCTGGGTTATTCCATATACGACAATTTTAGTATCCCTTCTGATACTTTTTATCGGTATAAAAATATCGTTGTGGCTGATTCGTCGATATATAAACCGCATGTTGGCATTGTCAGGTGTCAATATTGATGCGCAACCATATATTCCACAGCATGCACGTAAACAAACAATTACTGAAAATACAGTTATAATAAAGCAGTATAGTGGCGTGAGTGCGCCGGTACGAGCATCTGCTCAGGAAATCATAAATAACTGGCGTAGAAGTATTGGGTTTCGCAAAAAGTTACTCTCGCTTTGGCAATATGTCATGCACTATCGATGGATATTTATCGGTCTTTTAATTGTTGTTGCGGTACTGTATGGCTCATACCTCGCACTCCAAGGTATCTTTAAAAACGATGCGCACTATGAGGTGTCGATTAGTAATAGTGGTACTGATATGGTTATGTCATCTGAAGATATCGCATACCAAAAACTCCGCCAAGCAAAAATTATGCCAGAAGCTACCGGTAACCAACCAGCAACAATTAAGGTGGTTAATGTGAGTGGGGAAGCTGGTTTAGGCGCTCAAGGTAAATTTGCTTTGGAAGAAGCGCTGTTTTCAGTTGAATCACTGACGGTTGATGAAATGCGTACTGATGCAAAAACCAGTATCATTTATCCAGTTGCGGAAGAAGAGTTTGCTTTGCAACTACGTGCAGCGCTCGGTGTAGGTCTTTTGTCAGCTCAAACTGATCAAAGTGAAACCGCAATTATTATTAATATTGGCAAAGACAGTCGTCACCAATAGGTGTATAATTGTGTAGAAGTTACTCGATAACCGCAATATGTTATGAGACAGAGAGATATTATACTTGTTTCAGCTCTTCTAGGAACAATTGTTTTAGGTATGTTTTCTTACACCTACTTGGTTAAGAAAACTGTGCCGATTGAAGCTCCGGTTGTGGTGCCAGAGCAAAAAACAAATTCTTACGGCATTACTCGCATTGACGGTAAACACTTTTATCGAAATGGTATCCATACAATTGTAGGTGAAATCCCAATGCCAACACCATGTGACTTACTCACTTTTACAGCCGCAGTAGCTGAATCAATGCCTGAAAAAGTCACCTTTGATTTTGGTGTTATAAATAATAGTGATGCATGCGCCACAGTTGTTACGTTGCAACGTTTTGTAGTATCCGCCACAGCCTCATCAGAAGCAGTACTCAATGCTCGTTTCAATAATATGCCTGTAGAGTTGAATCTTGTTGAAGCTGCTCCAAACGAAACACCTGAATCTTTTGAATTATTTATTAAAGGATAGTATGTCAACCAAGCGATCAACCGTACTCTTCATTGCTGCTCTTACTCTGCTGCTTGGCATTGGGGTTTGGTTTACGTATCGTACTGTTGTTGAGCATCGGGAACTGCAAAGTGACGCTGGACAAGCGCTTATTGATAGTGACGTTGCTAATCGCTTCACTGATATTAATGGGTCACCGGTTGTACTGGCTGATGATGTTGGGAATAGAGTAATCTATGTAAACGCCTGGGCTAGTTGGAGTCCATTATCACGAGACGAACTGATTGCACTCAATGAAGTAGCTGGTGAATTCAAAGACAAACCCATTACTTTTATTGCACTCAATCGACGGGAAACTTTGCCGCTCGCACAAGCGTACCTTGCCACCTTGCCTCCACTAGTAAATTTAAATGTCGTCGTAGATTCAACTGACGAGTTTTATAAAGATGTGTCTGGGTATGCGATGCCAGAGACTGTGCTCTATTCAAAGTCTGGAGCACTCTGGAAACACGAACGACAACCACAAAACGCAGAATCGATCCGAGCTCTCGTTAATGAATTGCTGGCCCAGGAATAATATTCCTATCCACTTTTAATTGGCGAATGTAAAGCAGTTTAGGTGGTAATTTGCTATAGTAATATTACTTTATGATGAAGCACCGCATCATTGAATACACTTTTTTCTTCAGTTCTTTGGCACTTGTGGGTGTTGCAGCGATTTTCATGCTGATGCCATTTTTAACCGCTTTGGCACTATCAGCGATAACTGTGATTATCTGTTATCCGATGTATCGTTTTATTTTGCGATTCATCACACGTCAGCGTCGAGGTTTGGCTGCGCTCCTCGCTACACTGATTGTGTTTTGCGCAGTAGTTATACCTGTCTCATTCATTTCGTCGTTATTAGTTAATGAATTTGTATCATTTTACCGATCTGTCGAGATGACTGGGCAGTTACCAGTCGATACTATGCTCACGGGGCTTGAAACTTCTTTGCAGCACTATATCCCTGGTTTTGAAATCAATCTGTCCGAACAACTACAACAAAGTGCCTCTTGGTTTGCAGGTAATCTAGGGACAATTTTTGCCGGAACTTTATCGGTTGTCATAACATTTCTAATAGCTATGTTAGGCTCGTTTTATCTCTTCAAAGATGGCGAGCGTTTAGTAGCTTGGCTGGTATCAGTCAGTCCACTTAAAGATACCGAAGACAAAATTATCATGGAGCGAATTGCTCGTTCTATCCGTTCAGTTGCTACCGGTACGGTACTTGTAGCGATTCTTCAAGGTGTTATAGCCGGTATTGGTTTTGCGATATTCGGTATTCCACGCCCAATAATGTGGGGTACAATTGGTGCACTTGGAGCATTACTGCCTGGACTTGGTACGATTGCCATTATGGTGCCTGGTGTTCTGTACCTGCTCTACCTTGGCCATTTCTCAATGGCTATCGGATTGGCTATTTGGGCTGGTATATCAATCCTTATTGTAGATAATTTCCTCAGTCCCTATTTGATGAGCCGAGGCAATAACCTTCACCCTTTTGTTGTTCTCCTGGCTGTGCTTGGTGGCATATCGGTATTTGGTCCAATTGGCTTTATTATAGGCCCGGTGATGATTAGTCTCTTTTTGGTACTTCTTGAACTCTATGCACAGTATATCTCTGATGACGGGATACCATTAAAACGAAAGCGTCAATAAACTATGATTGAAAAGAAACAGATTGAAACTATTTTAAAAGCTAACGGCATCCCTCCGACTGCTCCAGACGAAGAAATTCGTTCAATTCTTATTAGTGCCCGTTGGGACAACAACGATGTGGATACAGCCCTTATGGTGCTCAAGGAGAATAAAGACAGTAAAGTAACTCATGTTGATACACTCCACCGAGTTTTTCACTCAGATGAACGCCTGACTCCCGCTGACATTAGTTCACTGTTAGGTGTGAAGGTCTCGCTCAGTGCTGATGATGTTGAAAATGTTGAGGTGAAGCGGCGCAAAATCGAACGGGCTCAAACCATGGTGGCGCTTACCCTTGCTCTCAGTATTGTGCTCTTGGGACTCACATATCTTATGTACACAGAAGAGGCTGGCGTTTTTCATGGTGATTCCTCACAAGCATCTCGTCCTCGCTAGCGGGCTGGGACTTATATGTGTAACCGGCTTATTATTTTTTGCCTCTTTCGTTACTGTTTCCCCAACATCAAGCGCAACAGAGAATTCTAATCTGTCAGCCACATCCACTACCATTGTGGCCGAAACAGAGAGTCAGGCTTCCGTCTTTTTTACTGGTGACAGCATGCTTGCTCGTCATGTCGAGACTCTTTTACGACAAGATCTCATTAAACCTTACGATTTTATTTCATTGTTTTCTGTTGCACAGGCAGTTTTTACAAACTTCGAAAGTGCCATGAGTAATCCTCATGTACCGACGCCGAGTGGAGCAATGCGCTTCTCGTCCACTCAAACGAGTCTTACACTTCTGGAGTCACTCAATATTTCACATGCGTCACTGGCGAACAATCACTCCCGCGACTACGGGCGCGAAGGTTATGCGTATGCCAGCACATCACTCCGTGAGATCGGTATAGTGCCGTTTGGTGATGCAGTAACGGTGAGTAGCTCGAGTTTAAGCTATGTCACTGTCGGAGATACAAAAATCGCAGTCCTTGGCGTACATACACTGTTCGTGCCACCAGATCAAACTATACTGAAAAGTCTTCTCATGGAGGCCAAGGCCAAATCTGATTTTCAATTTGTATACATACATTGGGGTGATGAGTACGAGCTTATTCATAATCAAAGTCAAGAAACACTTGCTTCCTGGTTTGGAAAAGAAGGTGTAGATGCCGTAATCGGCCACCATCCGCATGTGGTTCAAGATATCGGTATGATTGGTACCATGCCAGTTTTCTATTCGCTTGGTAATTTTATTTTTGATCAGTATTTTAGTGAGGATGTGAAAACTGGTTTGGTTCTTGGTCTTGAAGTGAGTGAAAAGAACCTCATGTGGCGATTGTATCCACAGTCACAATGTGCAAAAGCCACTCCATGCCTTATGTCTAAAGTGCAAGAAGAAGTCTTTCTCACAACTCTAGCCGAACGTAGCGAACCACTGCTTTTTGACCAGATTATGGCCAAAAATATAATGATTCCTCGGTAACACATTGCTTTTTTGTCGATAGACCGTATCATTATGGTACTTATACGTAATTCACCGCTGTATGTTTTCCAAAGTTGAAATTGCCGGAATTGCCCTCAGTGTAACTGCTATGGCAGCGGCACTGTATTTAGTTACCAAAGATGACACATCGTTGGCAGTTAGTCGTACCTCGCAAACAGCCGAAGTGGGTCGGATTTTTGTATCTGAAGACGGGGATCAAGCCAATAATCTCCGTAACGCCATTGTTGGGGCAGCTGATAGTACTGGTAATCTTTCAAAGCTCATTGTCGATGACGTTATTTTTGGAACAGGCGATGAAGTGAAGGTCGGGGACACCGTCACCGTACACTACATTGGAACACTTCAGAACGGTCAGGAGTTTGATAACTCAAACAAACGCGGCACACCGTTCACCTTTACGATTGGTGAAGGAAAGGTCATCAAGGGTTGGGAAGAGGGAATTGTCGGCATGAAAAAAGGCGGCAAGCGTATCCTCGTTGTGCCAGCAGATCTCGGCTATGGCGACAAAGGCTACGGCCCAATCCCAGGCGGCGCTAATCTCGTATTTGCTGTCAACGAACTGAGATTGACAAATAAGCAGAACCCTGTTGA
>ERZ724508.1086-NODE-1086-length-17208-cov-6.219845_pt1 | contig 17208 bp, 22 predicted proteins | sample MGYA00376041_ERZ724508 | MGnify/ENA primary metagenome ERZ724508 (study PRJEB28724, sample SAMN07190887) | wastewater metagenome | isolation source: effluent of sewage treatment plant in Hong Hong | place: USA: Christiansburg, Virginia | collected 2016-03-01 ...
CCTCTCCAACTGTGACTGATTGTTGCTGACGATCAGATGCTGTACTGAAGAGTAGCGGAAGGTAACGAACACTGTGTTCGTCGGCATCTGCATTTTGTTCGTTAGGTAGCGTTCCTTAATTTTTCGAGCCATCTAGTGAACCCGGTCTTTAATCTGATCGTTGAGTTCGTCGAACCGTCTATAGAGCTATTACCGTTCTGTTTGAGGTTGTTGGAAGTTTGTGCTATCAATCGAACGGCGATCTCGAAGCCAACCCCGAAGAATCGATTGGAGGTGACTTCGTTATCTTTTGAGGCTTTGGAGTTGCTCATCCCTAATCTACTCCTCCTCAAGATAGTATGGTTAAGCAATATTGAATCTCACTATCTCCAGTGGCTCCAGCTACTTGTTCGGGTCGATATCATCACGGTAGTGGTTGAGGATGGTCTGAAACACGTCTTGGTTAATGTCAGCAGACAAGCCTTCTATCATGATTGTGAAGTCAGATGCGCTAATTGTAATGCGGTCAGTCCATACTTACAACTTTCTTTGCCGGTAGTTCATCACAAGGAACCACAACCCCCACAGCATTACCATGATTGCTCCCAACCAACTTTGGGTTTGATAGAAGGAGCTACTGCCCAGCGTTTTTGGATGAAGCGATACAGCCATAACAGTACAGTCTAGCAGCCTCGGGCAAGTGTCTGGAGCTAGCTCCATACTGGTGCGAACAGCGTAGAAAGAGTATACCAAACCTGCGATAAGTAGCATCAAGATGCAGTTTCTCATTGCTTCAAACAGTAGAATTGTTGAACTTCCTAGCCCCGACACATTGTTCAGTGATAATGACAGTGGGATGGTGTCCTATTGACGCTTGAATCCACAGCAAGTGCACACTCTAATATTGGTTGCCTGGGAGATCCCTCCCAGTGGATCTCCTTACTTCTCGATCACGTCCGCTAGTCCCAGTCTGTTGCACTCGGCATGAAGATGCGCCAAGTCCGAGCTTGGGTACCGGAGGTACTCGAACAGTATTTTTCGAAGTTCGTTCCGGTCGGCTACTGGATTTGTAAGACTCATCTCAAGCCCAAGCTATCCGTAACAGTTAAGCTCCTATACCTCTCCAATTCCAGGAGGTAGTCTTGCCGACAGTATGGGTTTAGTTGGTGGAGTCCACTGCATCCACTCCGAATCTATCTATATATCGAAAGCAATTGTTTGTATCATTGGGCATGTGGGATAAGAAGTAACAATTCAGTCATTCAGCTTGGCCTCGTTCTCCGGAATTTCTGGGTCAGCTGCTAATTCTAATAAACTGCCGACGTTAGCCTCTTCTAGTATCGATGAACCCTTGGCCTATGGGTCGATCTCAAGCATGGTAACAATATCCTGCACGTTGACTGAAACACTACTAGGATTTATCGAAGCTTTTCGTTTCAGACTGTTCAGGAAGGAGTGATAGTCGCGTTTTCCTTGGTATTTCGTCGATGGGTTTAATCTATCGTATTCGGCAGAGAAGTGGATCCGTTGCTCTTCGTATATCATGTTTTCGGGGTGTTCGTGTAAGAAGGTATCGAAGTATGCCTACATCGGCAGCATCATGATCAACACTGAGAAAGCAACTCCGAGTAGATATGGGTAGTATCTTTGAATTGAAAACTGGCCCTCAAGGATAGGCCAGAACACAGCACCTCCACAGAACAGTAATGGGCACATGTATATGAACTGGCAGAGGGTGTGATGCACTAAATCAGAGCCAGGAGGTGGTCTCTTGCTCCGTCTCAACAAACAATACTTGTTGATGCAGTACATCAGCACAATTCCAACAGCCGAGAACACTGCGATGATTGGCTGCAGGGACAGGTAGCAACTCGTGAAGACTAGTGTTTTAATTGGGTAGTTGTACTCGTCGCCTACATCAAACACCCTTCCTTCGTACGCTTCGTTGAGTTCTTTCTGAGAGGAGGAGAGTCGGCTTACTGATGAGCTGAGCCTGCTTCGCTTGTATGATTTGATAAGATACTATAAGTCAAGTATTCTAATGGCCGGCGGAAGAAAAGCGTTGACAATAGCGAGAAAGAACACTCCCTCTGCAAGCCCCTTTTTGTCATGGATGTTGTGCTGAATCACAACTTTCTGAAGGTAGGTCATCACAACCATGTTGATGATTTGTGTTATTATTGTCTTGACAGTACGGCTCTTTTGGTTGTGGATGCGGGTATGGTTACGCTCATACTCGGTGAGGTGCTTCACCAAAGCTTCAAGAGCCTCGTTGATGATAGTGATGACCAGTGGTGCCACTATTACGTTTATTGGGCTCCCATTTTAGTACTGCATTAGCACCACATCAAGTAGGTATATCGCTGTGAAGGTTGTCAGGAGCATCAATGCACTCGCAAAGTACGTTATGAGCTTGCGCAGAAAGACTGTGAGCACTGGCACTCCGATGTTACAATAAAGTATGTCCTCCGGCTCAGGTGCTCGAAGCACATTCATATTGATATCACCAACCCGCAGCGGTACTCTGTCTGCCTGTTGGCAGAACAGGAAAGCTCTGAACCTCTGCAACAAGGATCTATTGTTGAGCACCACAGCGTGCTGACACTATGAGTAACGAAAGGTTACGAACACCGTTTTGGTGAGGTAGCTTCTTCGGTTCTCTACGAAATGCCTCTTTATTCGTTGGGCGATCTCACGCACGCGAACCTTGATAGCTGAATTTATGCTGTCGAATTCTGTGTACACCTGTTGCCGATAGGACGAGGACACCTGAAAGTGAACAGCATCACCATAGCGGATCCGATTGAGAATCCATCTACGCGTTTGCTATTGCACCAACCGGCGTTTGGAGTAGAGGCTACTCAGCTCCTCGTCACTAATGTCTTCAGCCTCAACGAAGTAGGGTTCGGCAACATTGAACTTTACGATTTTGAATGGGGGTAGAGCATGTTCCCTGTCGATTTCCTCTCTATAGCTATACAGTATCTACTGCAGAGTCTACTAATCTATTTCCACCGGCAGGTTTGATATCATTATGGAGAAGTCTGAGGCGCTTATTGTGTTCTTATCTACATCGAGCTCGATCTGACGCTCGCGGAGGTTCATCCAGAGAAATAATAAGCCCCAATGAGCGACTAGAACCGCTCCAAGCCAAGATTGTACTAAGTGGGTATGGTTGGTTCCATTGTGCTTTACCTCGTTTGTGCAGCTCATTGCGAACGGACACTCCCACCCGAAGACCTAGATATGCTGTGCGACAGCATACGCAGAGTACACAAAAGTGGCTGCCAGCAGCATCATTACACAATACTTCATCATTTCGAACAGGAGGATGGTCGAGCTTCCCAATCCAGAAAGATCATCGAATGAAACACCTAACGGCAGCGTTGAAGGTTGCCGTTTGAATCCACAACAAGGGCATACCTTCAAAGTTTCTGCTTAGTACGTGGACCGAACTATAGTCTTCCCACTCTGTCTCCCGATCAGGTCGTATGTTCCCAGCCTATCACTTTACTCATGCAGTTTAGCGAGCTCCTCACTGGGGTAGTTTAGGCATTCAAACAATATTTTCTTGACTTCGGCTCTATCTCGTTAGTAATTGTCGGGATCCACCACCAGTCCGAGTTCTTCGAAGCATTTCTGTTCGTCAGCGTGGGTTAAGCTTGCTGGTTTGAGATTCGGTTCCATACGACTTGACAGCCTCGCCAACAGCATCAACCCAAAACTAAAAAAGAATAAAAATGAGCGCAGGTGGGCTGTCTGTTCGGACTCCTTCGATAGACTACTTGACATTCTAGATTTTGCATAGCGCCCTTTCAGGATTTTCGAGTGATGGGTAGAGACAACCAAACACGCTTTAAACCAAGACTTCCGACGTGATTTAGCTATAAACAGTATTCGTATTTAGCACTTCGCATGAGCAGCTCGAAATATTCAAACGATAGGCTTGATGAGTTTGTCGTAGAGCAGGAGGATATCGGTTCGGGTGTCCATTCCACGTAAGGATTGTCCACTAACCAAGTGTTATGCTAGCTCGCCATCAAAACAAAATGTTCGCCATCAAGCGATACAACACAGATACAGCCACTCTTGATACGCTTGCGGAAGAAACTGCCGTACTCAGAAGGCTTATGAATGGAGGTGGTCATCCTGGCATTATCGAGTTCTTTGGGGAGAGGCCGAAGGCAATTTTTACTACTAGGAATGGAAAACAAGAGAGCATTGTTGCTTTGGTGTTGGAGTATGCCGAAGGAGGAGAACTCTTCTCATATCTTCAGAAGGGAAGCTGTGATCCTACTATCTGTCGGGCCTACTTCTTGGAGCTTTTGTCTGCAGTGCGGTATATGCATGAGCAGGGAGTGTGTCACCGAGATCTGAAGCCATAGAACATAATGCTAGATAGCCAAGGACGGCTCAAGATCATTGATTTCGGGTCATCGGGATTTGCTGACAAAGGCCTACTCAACAACCGAGTGGGAACTGAACCTTATATGGCGCCGGAAATCAGATAGGGATCTTACGACGGGTTACAAGCCGATGTATTCTCGCTGGGAGTAATACTCTTCACGATGTACTTCGGCTATCCTCCCTTCATTAACGCAAAGTCTAACGATCCTCTGTACACGCATCTGTGCAAACCCGACGAAAACGATCGAGCCGCGTTCTGGAGTTACCACAAAAAGAGAAGACCTGTATTAGCCGTTTCTGAGGACTTCAAAGATCTGATCGCGAGGATGTTAGCACTGCGACCGACCGACCGACTATCGCTCACCTCCATCCGAAACCACACATGGTGTCAGGGCGCAACTGCAAATTCCGAGACACTATACACTGAGTTCATGCGCCGAACGAAGGATTGCTGATGGAGCACAGCACTTCACTTGTTAATGCTTACTACATGTTAATTTTGTAACAACACGTTGTTTAGCTGGCGGGAGATGAGGACGTGGAAGAAGCTCAGTCGCCGATTAAATTCCTATCTGGATTCATACTCACTGCTCAAGGGAAAGCGCTGGTTGTTAGCAACCATCCTGTTTGTAGTGCTAGCCTACCGCATAACAATCCACGAATACATTGGTGTGATGTATTTCTTCTGCCTGTACGTTCTGTACTTGCTGGTCCAGTTCTACACTCCAATGGGACTACCCGATCCTGACTAGGACGATCCCAATACAATCGTAGGTAGGCAACACCTTAGCGTAGAACTTCCGTACACTATGCAAAGCGACGATCAGCCGGCACTGCGCAGCATCACAGAGTTCAATCTTTGGAAGAAAGCAATGTCGGCATTGTTAATAGCACTTACCTGCACCTTCTTCGCAGTGTTTCTCATTCCGGTGTATTGGCCGTTCCTTCTCTCGTACTTCCTATTCTTGGTGTTCAGCACGGTTCGGAAGCACTATCGGCATATGAACAAGTACGGCTACTCCTTGGTTGACTTCGGTCGGAAGCAACACGGCCATTCGTGACCCTGTCCATAATATTAAGCTAATATCGCTGGAAAAGGGCCCGATTAGACCGATCGCAGTCCATTGGCACAAGGAGTGCATGCCAGATCGCATTCAAAATTCCAAGCCCGGGCTAAGGATATAAAGCAGGTGCACGATCAGCTGGAGGCCCATCAGCGAAAATTCGGAGCTTTGAGTCTTTGTCAACAAGTTGCTTACTTAATTTCCCTATCGAGAAAGGTGTAGATAAGGGATGGCATGTTTTCCGACTGGCTGCGGTTGCGTCTCACCTCCATCTCGGGCGTCGGGTTGAAGCTGCACAAGCTGAGACTGAAGCCATCGTTGCTGGAGAGGTTTAGCTTGCTGGGCGATGGCGGGGAAGGCGAACTGTATGACTCTGAAGCCGTTGAACACAGGTCCAGCGGGGGTGGATCGTCGGGGTCCTCCTTGGGCCTAGGTTACGACAGTGCCTACCTAAAGAGTATTGACAGAGGGTCTTGCTCAAACATTTCCTGGTACTCCTGGTAGTCCATAGACGAGTAGTAGCGTTCACGCATGCGCATTGGTGTGGGCTCCATCGCAAAATCAAATAATATGATTGTGAGGTGACTGCACGGCCACACACCAACCCAACTAATTTTTGTTTAAGGCACCTGTCTACGCCCATCGAAGATTAATTATAGAATATGTCTTCTTCCACCACGGAGTTCTCACAGCTTAACACCAGCTGTTCCAAGATGCGCTATACCTTTAGCAAGGAAGGTCGCTTCAAGGAGCAGATGACCAAGAGTTCGTACGCAGTTGCTGCTAGATAGGATCTACAAGTTTTACGAGTTACCCAGCGTGAGAAACGGAAGAGCTGCTGGATTTGGATACGGCAACAAGTGTGGCCTGGCCAGAGAGTAAACCAGTGTTTGATGTAGGGCTGGTGAAAGTCCCTCTCCTCAACGTTACAACATCACCTCGCTGTTCGAGGAGGACCGAACTAAGAAGAAAGGTTTTGTGTTTGGTGAAAGCCGTGACGTACCCATTTCGTTAAGTTCAGCACATGAAGGGTGCGGGAATCCTTCAATAGTCCAACATTCCTGGCCCAGGCAAGTACGAGAAGTCTTCGACACTTTCGAAGATTTCCTACTCAATGAGGCAGAAAGGCAGTTTACCGTCGTTGGCTATCACGCCAGGACCCGGGGCATGTATGGTTCGAGTCGATTCAGATGAATTACCGAAGGGTATTGACAAAGAAGGAATCTATCCCATCGCCAAAATGAAGAATTCGTGTTGCAGTGTGATCAATCCCGAACCGGCTAAGAGAAAGTCGAAGGTGCCAAGCCCTGGTCCTGGCTACTACGAAAACAATAAGGTTGGGATCTCCAACAACGGCAGTATAGTGGTTTCACAGTGCAGCAACTCCCGATCCTTCCATTTCCCTCACGAAGGAAGAAAGACTTTCGGGGTGGATTCAGCAGGTACACACCTGATTCAGTTTAGTGCCCGGGCCTGGAGCTTACAGTTATTTGTCGTAGTTCAGCGGTGGGGAACGAATGCCAACCGTACCCTCCTACCGTAAGCAGCCAGCTAACGAAAAGCCGCCAAGGTGATTTACCAAGCATAATAATTTGCGAATATGAGTTTGATTGTTAAGCCTTTAGAAGCGAAGCTCGACAGGAACACTGATACGTTCAGCAAGATGGTAGCAGCATCCGCTTACGGTAGGATCCTTATGTGCTCATCACCGTCGGTTCGGAAACGAAGAAAACTAGTGTAGCAAAGGGGCACGGTAAAAACCCTGTTTGGCATGATATACTGAGATTCGCAGGGAAAAGCGAGCTTCTACGAATCGTCGTGAAAGATGAGGATGTCGTTTCGGACGACCTGGTAGCGGAAGGTACCTTTAATATTTCCGGTGCCTTCGTTAATCCAGGAGTTCCAAAGACATGTAAAGAAAGCAATTTATGCAGTTCCAGTCGAACTCCAATATAAAGGCAAGGCTGCAGGGAAGATTCTGCTGACTGTCGAGTTCCAAAACCTCGGCTGGTGAGCCAAACAAAAGTGATAACATATTTCTTCGACGATTTCTGTTTCTATAGGTCAGATGTTGGCAGCTGCAGGGCTTCCATAATCGCCCAATGTGCTCCTCCTATGAGGACGGTTGTAGTGACCATGGATAGCCACGTTGTGAAGAGGACCCGAAGCCGATACTGAGTGATCCTTGTCCCAGAACCATTTGTTGACGAGGCGGGAGATGTAAGCGGGGTCCATGTTGGAGACTTTAGTGGCGACCTCAGTGCGGCTCACCAAACGGTTGAGGTAGGTAGCTTGGAAGGCGTTCTCCTCAGCAGTGAGTGCTGAGCTGTGCTGGCTAAGAAGCTCGTTCCAGTATTTGTTGCGAGCACGGAATACTTCATGAGTGGCAATCTATAATAAGCCTTGACTTACCCTATTTCCAAACTCGGTAAGGATGACCTGGGTCATGAACAGATACTGGTTGTTGAACACCTCATTCCCGAAGATGAAGTTTCCGAAAAGACCAACGTCTCCGTAAGGGAAGTAGAAGGGCTCATTAACTAAGATGTCTGGATAGGTGGCCAACTTCTCGTGGTAGAAGTTGTATTGTAGTTCTGGAGAGTTCAAGTGAGCTCCAGTGAACTTATCGACGCGATACTTGCCGATAATGCGCTTGAGCAACTAAATAAGGCGGTGCTTGGTACTCTCATGCCGTAGAAATCGGGATCAGTGTAGCCTGGTGCTCTGAAAGCAATAGCAGCGCTGGTGTTTGGAATCTCATCATCGCGCATGAACATCACTGAGGGAGTGAAGTAGGGCTGAGACGAGTTGGCGACTTCTCCAGCAGAGGTCTGAGGGAGCTTTCCAAAGGTGTTGTTAACAAGGTCGGTTAATCGTTTGATATCAACGTTGCCGGCAGCCGAAACAACGATGTTGCTGCCCACATAATGTTGCCTGTGGAAATTACGCACCTGATCAGCAGTAATATTGTGAATGTTCTCCCGGATACCACGAACAGGCTGCCCAAGGAAATGATCACGGAAGCTAGTGTAGTGAATAGCTTCCATCGCAGCGGTCTTCAAATCCTTTGTGCAGATGGATGACTTGTGTATGCTGTCCTTCTCAGCTTCAACCTGCTGCTCATCGAAGGTGCTGTTGATCAAGATTTCTCCGAGGTAGTTTACCGCCTGCTCCAGCTTGTCGTGGGGGAACGTGATAGTGTAGCTGGTGGTCTCACGAGTCACCTCGGTGGAAACGGAGCCGCTGAGTGCATCGAGCTCCTTGCCGAGTTGCTCCATTGACTTGTTGGCAGTTCCCTTTGCTAGCTACTGGTTGTACCTTGGTGACGAGGCGCGACACAAACGTAGCCGCTGAGCTGGTCTCAAGCGTTTCGTTGCGAGAGCCGGCGCGCACGATGACAGTGATCCTATCGTAACGATAGCCTGTACGATGTGAGTGGACCTAACCAGCTCTCGGTGCAAACCTTTACACCGTTGCTGAGGTTTTGATAGCCGAGGGGACGACTAACCTTGAGAGCGTCAGGGATCTCTCCGAAGGGTAGCTCACCGAACTCAGTCAAGCGGCTCTTGCTGAACTGGAGGAAGTCACGCTTGATAACTCCATTGATGGAGGCCTTTTCAATCTCACTGGCGAAGCGACCGATGATTCGGTTGAGCAGAGCCCTGCTACTCCTCACGGCGATTCTGTTCATACGATTATCAAATATTTTATGGTTGGTGAGAGCACGGATATTTCACAGCCGGCCCGGCAGTAATTATTGCTGTAAGGTCCCTCCGAACAAACCAGAGGGGTGGGCTGGTTGTATACTGAGAGAAAATATTTTAGGATGGAGAAAATTACCAAAAGCATATACAAGCATCTATCCCTTAAGCCTGAAGGTTGTTCACGTGGCATCAGGCTTGGGATCCCCGACTAAAAAGGTCGTCCATAATCTATCGTTGTTTTCTTCGACCTCGTCCATAGTAGCTTTGAACATGTCCTTGACTTCGATTCGGTACTTCACGTAGTTGAAGGCACAACTGTTCACACAGGCTGCGACCTCAGCCATTCTGGTTTGGTTGCCTTGGAAGATTGGGTCGTTCACTTTGAGGCACCTTTTCAAACACTGCACTGACAGGTTGTGTATGCTCGCCTCGAAGATTAGTGGTGGATCCTGCTTCGGACGCAGCCGAAAGCTCTTCATAATATTTTGAATTATACGAGATGACTCGTGAACGTAACCTCGCTATCAAGACGGGAATCAATAAGCAAGGTTGGGAAGAATCCGACTTTCCCATCGCATGTGAATCGTGTTACGGACCCTCGCCGTTTATGCGCATGCTCAAGGAACGATATGGGCAGGAATGTAGGATCTGCTTTAGACCCTTCACAGTGTTCAAGTGGAAAGCAACCAAGGGGACTTACAAGCGTACAGCCATATGCCAAAACTGCTCAAAAACGAAGAACCTCTGTCAGACCTGTCTAAGCGATCTTGAGTTTGGTCTTCCTATGGAAGTTCGGGATAGACGTTGCGGAATCGCAGGCAAAGCACTCCTCGACTAGAACTTCACCACCCCATAGAACAAGCAGCTGAAGCCGCCCCCTCCTCCCGGTCCACCACCCCCACCAAAACAAGACCTATCCGAACAGATCGTAGTCCTCCCGTGCAGCACAGTCTTCTAAGAATCAGATTCCGACTGACGATATTGCTTCGCAATTAATTCTAGAAACAAACTTTCCCGATGTCCAATTATAATGATTGTTGGCTGGGGTGCACTTTTCGCTTTAAATCCATTCTTGCTGACGCTGTGCCAACACCGCTGAAGTTGTTATGACGTCATTATATAATCGGCTCCTTTATAGCGGCGATATCTCTGGTGGATAATGATATTTTATCAGCAGCATGTCACACCCTAAGGTCAGCAATGTCATGACCACTTCGACGGGTCAACCGTTCGATCAGGATGCGGACTCCCTGACCGCAGGGGAGTACGGTCCAGTCCTGCTCAGCGACTTCCACTTGATTGACAAGTTGGCTCATTTTGATCGTGAGCGCATCCCCGAACGTGTTGTGCACGCTAAGGGATCTGGAGCTCACGGTTACTTCAAGGTCACCCACGATGTTAGCAAGTTCACCAAGGCGAAGGTCTTCGATACCATCGGCAAGATTACACCCGTCTTCACGAGGTTTTCCACCGTTGCTGGTGAGAAGGGAGCCGCCGATACTGCTCGTGATCCACGAGGATTCGCCATCAAGTTCTACACTGAGGATGGTAACTGGGATATGACCGGTAATAATACACCTGTATTCTTCATCAGGGATCCCAGTAAATTCCCCGATTTCATCCATACCCAGAAGCGTGATCCTCAGACCAACCTGCCCAATTCTACCTCTGCTTGGGACTTCTGGTCTCTCAGCCCTGAAAGTACACATCAAGTGTCCATCCTATTTTCTGATCGAGGAACCCCCGACGGATTTAGGCATATGCACGGTTATTCCTCACACACCTTCCGCTGGATCAACAAGGAAGGTATTGCACATTGGGTCAAGCTCCACTTCCGCACTAAGAGCGGCATCAAGAACTTTACTGCTGAACAGGCCGATGCTTTGAAGGGTCCCGAACCAGACTATGCAACCAAGGACTTGTTTGATCACATCGAAAGCGGTAAAACTGCTGAATGGACTTTGTACATTCAGGCCATGCCTGAACAGGATGCTCTTAAGTACCGCTTCAACATCTTTGACGTTACTAAGACGATGTCCCAGAAAGACTATCCTCTCATTCAGGTCGGTGATCTTGTCCTCAACAAGAATCCACTCAACTACTTTGCTGATACCGAGCAGTCAGCCTTCTCACCTGGCCATCTCGTTCCTGGTTTCGAGCCCTCTCCTGACAAAATGCTCCAGGGACGACTTTTCAGCTATCCCGACACTCACCGCCACCGTCTTGGTGCCAACTACGAGCAGATTCCAATCAATTGCCCCTACCGTGCTAACACCCACAACATTTATCGTGATGGCCCAATGAACGTCAGTGGTAATCAAGGTAAGACCACATCTTATTGTAGGTAACAAGAAAAACTACTACCCTAACTCATTCAAGACTTTCTCGTTCGCTGAGGATGCCAGGTACACCCCTTACCGCATCACTGGTCTTGTCGGCAGGCATCGCCCCAACCACCCCAACTGCGACTTCAAGCAGCCAGGTGACCTGTTCCGCAACGTTGTTTGCGATACTCAACGCAAGCACATGATCCAAAACGTTGCTGGCCATATGAAGGGAGTTCCCCGTGAAATCCAGGAGCGTGCGACCAAGAACTTCTTCAAAGCTGACCCCGAGTTTGGAGACGGTATCGCTAAGATCCTCGGATTCCCCAGCGTCAAGTCACGCTTATGATCGTTTGAGTGTGCGGCAGATGAACCGAATATTAATTTATAAACCCTAACGAATATGGATAAGGAACAGAATGAGCAAGGCAGCAATGGTAGCTTCAGCAAGTATCGACATGTCGAGGGAGAACGTAGAAGCCTTGATCCACCTCCCAACTCCTCAGAGAGGAAGCGCCGCTACTACCTTCCCGAGACCTTCGCTGCTGGTGGTGATCGAACGAAAAGTCGTGGTTCGTTCGACCGGTACGACCGGTATAGGTATCCGGTGGGTGCTGCACCTGGAGGCAACCTCAGCAATCAAAGTATCCGAAACAGCGCAGGCAGAAACAATAGAACATAGTTCTCTCCATTTCAACCTCGAACCGCCGAACTAAACAACAGCAGCGATTTAGGCAAGGAAAACTCGTTGAAGCATGCGAACAATCAGCACAGGGATGAGGTAGGTCATCGACCCAAACGTGAGGAAACGACTGTATTCTCACCCTACGAGGAGCGTCTCAAACAGTATCGCTACGATAACATCCGAAAGCAGGAAGTGGCAAACGTGTTACCATTCCATTTGAATGAGTAACGCAAACTTGCTGACAGCCTCGGCAACTTGAGAGAGAGAATATCAAAAGAGCTCTCATTTAAACAGGGTAGGCACTACGAACATCCTCTACCTTTGCCAGTCCCACCTCCTGCACCGACGATGATCGTTCATGAAGTACCTCGCGCATTTGGATCTTCTCCACGCGAGACCTCGAAAGACATCATCATCGAAGAGTTGAGCCAGTCCAACCAGTACCTCAACGAGCAGATCATCCAGTACAAACAGATCGTTCATCGGTTGGAGTCAGAGCTCCGGTCGAAAGACAGCAAGATGTTGCTGTGCACTGAAAATGTCGAGCGTCGAGTGATCGAAGAGCGTCTGAATAGCGAAAAGATTGTAGCAGAAATGCGTAACGAAATTAAACTCTTGCTCGAGAAAAATGAGTTGCTGAACAGGCGACTGGACCAACAACAAGTCGAAGGGCAACTGCGGTAACGTCGCAGTGAGACATTTTACAACTCTAACGACCGGTATCGTAAGCCACAACCACTGCTACCAGTACCAACAGGCAGCGAAGAAGATAGTAAGCTGGTCGATTAGCTGACTCAGCTCATCAACCGTGAATATTTCCAAAAGGTTGCCAAGGACAAACTGCCAGGCCGTATAAAATCCTCGACCAAGGAGCTTCGTCCCCTGATCAGCCAGATCTTGAAACGAAACGTCAAGCTGGAATCATTTGCGAATTGCATTATCGATATGCGCAGCAAGATCGCAGGAAGCCAATAAAACGACCTCAAGAAGTGCTGGAAGTGGCTGAAATCATTGGTCGAGTAGGCTTACCGTGTCAAGAAAATTTATGAAGGTGAAGTACGGCAGCGTTTGCATCTCCGGTAGGGCACCACCAGCTAGGAAGTGTGCCAAGCCTTGCTCCGCAAGCTTTGATCATCTACCACTTTCTTTGCTGAATTTCTTATAATCAGTTCACTAAATCCCATGAGTTTCTAATCCACCATGGTCGCTGCTGACAAGATGCGGGCAAGGGCTGAAGCCAAGGGAACCAGCTTTCTCAATAAGGATCAGAAGCTGGAGGTGTACGGGTTGATGGAACAGGGCAAGAACGGAGATGTCAATATCGAACGTCCGGGTATCTTCAGTCCCATCGAACGAGCAAAGTGGGATGCTTGGGAGAAGAACAAGGGAATGCCCAAGGAGCAGGCACAAAAGCGTTACGTCGAGCTTATCAAGGGGTACTTCAAGCAGTTTGGCCAGGAAGACCTCTTGGCTGAGCTCACCGGCTGATATAACCGTTCCATATCACAAAATATCCCTGATGGGAATAAAATGAGCAGAATCTCATCGAAGATTATTGATTGGGAGTGTTGAAGCAACTTGTGCTCCGGTAGCTCATAATTTTTTCACTGTGGCGCCATATAATATGATATAGTCGGAGCTCATCGAGACCCTTCTCGGCAGCCTATCAGAACGGTCTAAGGAGGAGCACAATGTAAAGATACTCAGGCTTATCAGGGAAGTTGCATAGGTGCCGCTCGATCGTGCAGTGGAGATGTTCGAATGCCTACAGTATGAGTTCATAAAGTTTATATGCACTGAACCTGGGGCGAGCCGCGACGATGAACTGCATTTCTACGAACTAAACAATCCAAAGACCCTGGAACGAGTGGTGTTGTTGCCGAAAGGGCGAAGCCTCGACTGCACTTGTCCACGCTACTTCCAATCATTGTTAGGTGAGGGAAGCCGCTACTGCTAGCACATAATATGTTTGAACATGCTAGCTCGATTCAAGGATGTGCAGCGGCTGCGTCAAGTGGAGCTGAACCTTCTGGACTTCACCAACGAATTAAAGTCCAAAGTTATAATTTGACGTTCGTTAGGAGGCGATGCCATTTCGGGAAATTATTTAATCCGGCTGCAGGAGCCTATTGGCACCAAAATGCCTTTGTGCACTTCAAACTGAAGTGAAATCGGGTCAGCTGGCACCTCCTGTCGACCCTCGCTGAAATCCGACCGTTAAATTAATCGTCAATAATTCAAATTTCTCTTATGGTAAAGCCTGATTGCTCGGCCGCCCGTAGAAAGTCCACCCGACCTACACGCATGCCCAGTACTGACACACCCGAACCTCGTCGCCACAAGCTCATCAAGAGGGAGTACTTGGAGCCGATCCCCACCTTCATCAAGGTCGAGCCCTTCGCTGAGCAACTCTCTGAGGAAAGCGAGGCTACAAGCACCCGCATCAAGAAGAAACCCTGGAGCGAGGACGAAGACGGGCTGTTGAAGCGCCTGGTAGACAAATACGGTGCTCAACGTTGGTCCTTTTTGGCGAGGTTTGTACCTGGCCGACTGGGTAAACAGTGTCGGGAACGCTGGCACAACCACCTAAACCCTTCAATTGTGAAGGCTGAGTGGACCCACCACGAGGAGTGGATTCTTTTCCTCGCCCATACTGCTTTGGGAAAGAAGTGGGCAGACATGACATCGATGCTACCCGGACGCACTGACAACAGCATCAAGAACCACTGGAACTCCACTATGAAGCGAAAGGTACAAGGCTTCGCTTCGATTCTACAGAGTACTATCATCACCTAATCTTAGAACTTCTCGAAAAAGGTGTGGATAGCCACTTGGACAAACGCACCACGGAGCCCGGCTACCTCACAACTGAAAAGGAAATGCTGAAAATCCTTATCAGCAACAAGTCCACTCTAATGCTGCATAACCTCACTGCTGAGAAGCACGAACCAGATTTCCAGAAGCCACTGGAGGAAAGCAACACGCAAAAACGGCGGCCACTGGAGCCCGTGCATCATCCCGCAAACCAACAACAGACTGCCTTCGTTGCTGAGGATTCGACCCGAAAGGTAGTTCGAACTTCCCACAAGAAGCTTGATTCAAAGGGGCTGTGTGGCCATACTCCCACCAACTTGAGCAAGCTGATCTTCGAAACCCCTATGAAAGAGAAGACCCACGAATTTTAACAGCGCAACCTCTTCAACTCGTGTTCGCCGATGAACAGGCTGATCTTCCAGTTGTGCACTGAGAAGCCCATGGAGGAGCCCAAGCAGGAACACCGAGACGAGAACGCCAACCCGAACCGCTAGGAGCAGTATTGCTAGGACTACCTAACTTTTTGATTGTTGGCTGCTGCTTATGTTGTATGCCCGACGTAACACACGCCGACGATGCAGCGTCGGCGAGCTGACTCTGGGTGATTTATTGTGGGCGGTGGGGCGACAACCGGAGGGCCAATGCACGCCGACCGAAGTGATACCCTCCGCCCATTTTGCAGTAGTTGTTGAATTGATTATAAGTTGTATAGCATACAGAGGGCATCACAAGATTGTCAGACGTTAGCGATCGAACTGGCAGCAAGAGTCCATCCTTCGGTACCAGCTAAGGAACTATCGTGGTAACTTATTCTCCAGAAATTTTTGGAAGTGACGGGAGTTGATGCGAGAACGAATGATTGAGTAGAGCTGAGTAGATTCATCTCGTACATAAAAATCGGCGGCATCAGGCTCGTTCCCACCGCAGAAATCATTCCCCGTTAAAAGTTTTAGCCATTCGTTAATTCCATTCACTAGCTTTTCTTTGGCTTGGGAATAGGTCTATCTTTGCGTTAGGATCTGATAAATTCCCTTGACCGACCTTGACAATATCTTTTGAAGGTTCATCCGGAGCACTGCCAAAAGGATATAAGACCGTCCTCCCTTCCGATACGATTCGGGGTCAGCATCGAAGGTGTTTTGGGTAGTTAGGACTGGATGCCAGAACACCACGTCCAACGGTTCTTTGATCTGCTTCTTGATGAATTCACAAGCCGGTCCCACCCATTCCTCATTGCGAGTCACCTTCTCGAAGAAGTTGTTTTGAGTCATCCACTGCACAATACTGTCCTCGCCACGTAGTAGGGTCATCGGATAGATGCTGTTTTGCACCTTCAACAGCGGCCACCGCTAGTCGTCAGGCCGATTCCGCAACTCCTCCTTATGTGCGTAAGTCAGCGCATCAAGGAATGCAACGTTAGAGATCTATCTCAATCAACTACTTACCTTCTTAAATCCCAACTTGTTGTAGTTCATCAGTGCGAAGATGAGCTGCGACCTCTGGCAATCATGCCGCATATACAGCGTAAATTCGATCTGATTGTTTGCGTAGTGTTCGTCCAGCTTCTGTAAGAACTGCTTGCCTTAACTCTGCTTCCGTAGAACCTGGCCTTGATGGCGGCGCTGGGTTACAATGCCTTGCAATCCTGAAAAATCTGCTTTAGTATTGAAGGCTTACCCCTAGGGTCGGTGGGATTGTTGAGATTGTTCTTCTTGTTGCTACTGAATAGTCTGCTACTTTGGATGGAGAGTAGGTGCCTCAGTGGGAGCCACCTGCAAGCGGCAATATTATTCATTGTGTTATACGAAGATTGTCAGTAATAGCTGCGGCTATCGGTTCCGCTAATCGCACTACGTCGAGGATCAACAAGATCTTGTTGGTGTGGTTCCTGCCGAATGTGCACTTGGGACTCCACGAAAGTGTTCTGAAAAGTGGGCGAGGTATCTCTGTAGCATATACCATCATCCTCGATAACCCAGTAAGTCGCATCGAGAAACTGGTCGTCTTCGTTGTTTTTGTTACTGAATTTCAGGATAAGCCCTATTAACGTACCGGTTAGCGAGGATATCGCGATAGATGTGGCTAAAGCGCCCATCTGTCCCCCTCCTGTACTGAAAGGTAGAGAGTAACCTGTATCAAACGTTACCTTGGGGATCGGAACAGTTGGGAAAGCAGTGTAAACTGCTGCCCAAATTCGTCCTTGCACAGCAGATAGCACGAACATACCAATA
>ERZ724508.1088-NODE-1088-length-17198-cov-5.042350_pt1 | contig 17198 bp, 26 predicted proteins | sample MGYA00376041_ERZ724508 | MGnify/ENA primary metagenome ERZ724508 (study PRJEB28724, sample SAMN07190887) | wastewater metagenome | isolation source: effluent of sewage treatment plant in Hong Hong | place: USA: Christiansburg, Virginia | collected 2016-03-01 ...
GAGCCTGCTGGTCAAACATAGCGGTACTATGGATCGGCTGGAAGGGTCAGTTCACAATTTGGAAGCATAGAATAGCCAGTTACGAGCCCACAACGCAACGCTGGTCGAAAGAGCCAAGACAAATGAGCAACAATCATAGGTGCTGAGACTGCGCTCAGAAAAATCAAACGAGAAGATAGAACAGTTATGCCTTCGGATAATCCAATTGGAAAACGAAGTGCAGGCAGCCTCCGAGAAATAGAAGACATTGACGAACTTCAGCGTCAGCCGCAAGCACTATGCGGAGAAGCTGTCCATTCTCCCTCATGAAATCGAACGGCTCAACTTGCTGGTTGAAAGCAAGGCCCATAATATCTGTGCACTGGAATCGTAGATCCGTAACAGCAAGACTGAATCGATGAGGCTAGAGAATTTAATGCATGAATCCAATCAAAGGCTTCTAGAGGAGAAAGAGGTTAGCCGAAAAGTCGAGCATTACGAGAACAGGTTGGCTTTGCTGGTGAAGGAAATTGAAAGACTCAATAGCAGGGAGCACAATGCCAAGCTTAAGGAATCGTCGTTTGTTAATGCCGAAAACAGGGCAGCTTTGGTACAGCGGTAACTCTAATCTCAAAAGCAACAGGTTCAAAACTACGAATAATAGTAATTAGTGTTCCAATGCAGCCTGAACAAACTCACCAAAGAGTTCGACCGGAAGAGCGAAGAGGCAACCAAACTGGAAAGGGACAATGCTCGTTTACAGGAGATCGTCGATAAGGTGTTCTTTCAGCAGGTTCCACCGAATATCTATGCAGAAGCATACCGGAGAGGCTGACCGATTGTTATCCATACTGACTTCTTGGTACCAGTAAGTCAGGCTTTGGAGGTCAACACTGCAGGGAGATCCCAATGGTGACAGCAAGTATCTGTAAATCGAGCACCTTCTGGAGGCACTGCAGATTGAGGTGAGTTCGCTGAACATCCGACTGGCCAGCACGAGCGTGGAGATGTAGAATCTCAGATAGATCCATCGTCAGCATCAAACGAACAATTCGAGCAGCTATCTGCGAGTCTCCCACTGACGCTACATGCTAATGTATAACGAATGGAACATGCATCAGTATGGTGCTGCTTGGTTCAGTTTGCTCACGACTTCATACACCTCAGTCTTCAGCTTGCCGAATTCCCAAGGCTCGTCCAGTTCGTTGACTTCCTCGTTGGTACGCATCATGCTGATTAGCAGAGATAGGTCAACTCCTTCCTCAGGTACTGGAAGCGTGTTCTTTCGGGTTTCGATCTGCAGGTCGTAGAAGTCTTTGACCTTGTTGCTGACGAGGTTGACCGGGGCGTTGGTGGATTGTTGGTTGGCGACAGCATCAGCCTCAATGTCAGGAATTACTAGGATGTTTTCGTTGGCCTGCTACCAAATAGCCTGCGACTTTTTCTCAACCTTCTGGGTCGTGTCGATCTGTGCATTGTTTTTGCTGAAGCCCCAGCCTGACTTGGTTTACTTGCTCATTTCAAGATTTAAATTATGGAAGCCACTGCATAATAATTCTGGGAAGCCGCTGAGCCTATCCACTGATGCACAGTCAGCAACGATGCATTGAACGTGTGGAATGCAAACTTCACTGATCGGAATGTATTAATATTTAGTCATGAGCAAAACTTACCCTCAAAAGAACAAAGCAAAGTGTCGGATGTGTATTCGATCACTTCCCTAGCAGATCGTCTGCGGCTCCTGCTTCACCGAAATGGCAGTGACACCGTTCGTTGAGTTTAAGAAGCTGCACAACAGCAACATCGAGAAGTGCCAGAATGCAATAGCAACGGTCCAGCTCCCTCAAGAGAAACTCCATATGCTCAGACTCAGAAACCAGCGATTAGCCCGTATCAGAAGATTATAGCAACAACGGCAGCTGTGCGCGTAGTCAAATAATCGTATCAAGCTCCAGCAGGCACACATAGACTCAGCACAAAACATCCTTGCCAACATGGTCGGTGCTCGGCTGGCTTTACTAAACTCTCTCAATTACATTGAAAGTTAAATTAACAAGAAGATGCATACCGTTGAGGAGATTCTTCGAGAAAAGGAAAAGGCTTATGCTCGAATACTACGGCTGCAAACGGTGCTCTTTCGGAATGTATATCAAGCCACTGAAATGTCCATGTTAAATGCGTACTCCCCTGAGATTGCACTCTGCAGACTCACCCTCCCAGTCTTCGACGAGGACACCGAAACCAGTGTCACTTTCGAGACAGTTCAGATCATCACAAAGGTTGAAGACGAGGTATGGGCACACAACACCATCTTCTACTTGGAACGTGTGTTTATTCGGTTAATGCTACTCGCCAAGATATTCTGCTAAAATGTGCCTTACAGCCTCAAAATGAGGTCATTCTGCTAAATGTGTGTTGTAGATCGGCGATTGCTGCTTTACGTTGAAGGAAAGATTGCTTAAATCCCAAGAAACATCAAGCTGCTGCTCAGCTGCTCTCGAAAACGAAAGAACAGCATTTATATCGATGAAGAGGTTTTGGGGTTTATTCAGACTGACATTGACTATCTCCTCTCAAAGGTGGGTTCCAACATTGAAAGTGATCAGGATCGACTGTTAAAGCTAAGCGAATCGACCATGGAGTTTTTGAAAGACCCACACGGGTTCCACACTGTCAGCAAGTAGTGGAAATCATACCTTCCGTGCTCCATGATGATCAGCGTTGAACGTCAGAAGCTGCTTGAGCTGGAAAAGCACTAAGAGTCGAGTTAATCAAGCGATGGCGACATTATAGTGATTGAGGACACCGAGTTACACTCGCTACACACCTCCAGCGAAGACTTGGATTTCGACGTGATGGACCTCGACAAGAAACAATCTTACTGAATACCCACTTCTCACTTTGCAATCCAGATTATACATACTGTCAGCAGCACTTCAGAACGTCTTGTTACTTGGCGATTTGTTGATAGACTGGTACAGATTGCCGGTGATCTTACAGATCGTGCGGTAGAACTCATCGAAGGTGATGCTGCCATCCCCGTTTATGTCGAACTTTTCGAAGCACATCTCGATCTACTCTTCAGACATCTTGTTGTCCAGCTTCCGCAGCAGCTTCGAAAAGTCTTCCAGTTTCAGGCTTTGGTTGTGATGTTTATCGTACGAATCGTACACCGCGAAGAAATCCAGGTTGTTCTCTTCAATTCGCATTCTAAGTTTCTACACGACCTCTCTGAGTAACGCCTCCCTTTCGTTAATCCTTTCTGACTCGGGGGTCTACTAATCTACGAACACCATCGTCTGTTTCTTCTGCAACTTCGGTTGAAGGTTGATTGATCGCATCCTCACTCCATGCTCCTACAGCTGCCTCTTGAACTACTAGAACTCGATGGTTCCACTACCATCTTCGTCGAACTTCGTGAATACAAACTGGCACTCTTCTTCGGTGATGTCCTGATTGAGGGTTCTCAGGAGAGTAAAGAACTCTGGCTTGCTCAAGCAGGTGGCCTTCGAGTATTTGAGCTTGTTGAAAAGCTTTTCGAGATCGATATTCTGGGAATGAATCTCCACTCGCAAACTATTAATCACGTAACCTGCCTTTTCAGAAAGTTTTTTGCTTTTTTCCGTGAAGCTATTGAAGAAGCCTTAGAAGATCGGGTGCTCATACAGCTGTTGCCAGTCCATCCTCTTCTATTCGCTTGGCTGCAGGCATCCCTTCAAGAAATTCACAGTCTTTTCGCCGACAGAAATAGTCTTGGGATAGGTAAGCGGCGTTTACTGAATGGTCATTACCAACTCGAATTCGGAATGAGCTATCCACGGAAGGCAACCGAACAGCATCTAGATTGACTTGCAAAGCGTACCTGGTAAAACAGTACTCCAATGGACCACACATCGCACTTGGATGTGTACTTCTCTCTCTTGAGAATCTGTGGAGCCATGTACAATGGCGTTCCGACCATACTCTTGTGCATCGTGTTATGAGCTACAACATTCTTGGCAAACCCAAAGTCAGCGAGTTTGAGTCGACCTTGATGAATCAAAATATTCTCTGGCTTGATGTCTCGGTGGATGATGCTGTTGTTTATCAGCTCCTGGTAACCTGTACACACCTGCTTCAGATTTTCTATAGCGTCATGCTCCGGGTAGTGCCCAATCTTTTTCAGTGATGACTTCAGGTCGCCCCCATCGCAGAGCTCCTGTATGACGTAGTAGTTGTTCGAGGTCTCAAGGATGTCTATGAAGCCTACAATGGCCTCACTTTTGAGCTTCCGCATGATCTTAATCTCACTGACCAGTGCCTCCTTCACGTAGTCATCGTGATCAACTGCATTACACCATTTCTACTCATCTTCTTTGGTAGACACTTGATTGCTACGACTTGCTTCGTTGTCTAGTTGACTCCCTTGAAGACCTTACCGAAAGAGCCTTTACCAAGCTCCTAATTCATGTGCAGAACGTAATTTTCTATGCGCTTCCGCTTCATAGCTGGGCCTAAATTGAATCAAATTTAGTGGTGGTTGAATATCTATGTAACAGACATTAGCAGCAATAGAGATCCTTTTGGCTCGCCGATGAAAGCTCGGAACAATCATCAAATAACTCGTTTTCTTTGTGTTTTTAAAGACTTTATGTGTCAATGCTGTCTATCAATTAATGCCACTTCAGCTTCTTCCCTGTGCCCGATACCTATCAGCATCAAGTTTATGCTCAACGGAATCGAGTTGTATAATACCATAATGTATGTTTCTCCTGTTAAGCATGAGGAGGAGGAGAAAGTGGTATTTCGCACGAGCAGACCGCAGCCAAGTCGTCTCATCCAAAAGAGATCGAACCTGGAAATAGAAACTTAACCGACACCGTTGTACTCCAACCTGATCTCCCGTCATTATCCTATCCCCTAGTTTCGGCTGCCTCAACTCACGCCCACCCCACGGAGATCTCGCAACATCTCTGAACCGTTCAGGTTCCGTAGCAATCGCGATCTAATGAGTGCTTTAAACAAAACACCTAACTTCGAATAGGTCACTACTGAAAAGAACACTCGCAAACACCGTAGCAAGAGTAGAAAACTGTACCGAAGAATACCAACTTCGCCACGTGTGCCTACTGTCCCGTATTAGTTAGAAGCTGACATTGGCGTTGAGCAGATCAACTAAATTTTGCTTTCAACCGAATCCAAACAAATCGTGCTTCGGCTTCAGCGACTAAACTCACTACTGCGGCGGCTCTCCTTCATTACAGTACAGGAACTCATCCTCGTGTGCAGACTCGTCCGATATGACAAGAATGAGTATCTGTTCCACCACAAGAAGACTCAAAGCACCCATGGCTTCATTCTCATAACCGGTAGTGTGCTGCTCAAGAATGTTCGATATCGCAGCAGGTTTGTGATGTATGAGAACAGCACGTTAGAAGAACAGAACGTCATTGCTTGCCGTTACAACCACCACAAATAAAGATTCAACGTTGGCAAGAGCACCAGCGACAACACCGTCTGCCTGCGTATCAGCAGATCCGAATGGGAAATGGTGAGGCGCCGCCTGATCGACCAGTATCAGCTGCACGAGGATGTCAAGCTGTTCGAGTCGGTGCTCCGCAAAAACTTCTGCGAAAAGATGTCAGAGCTCAACCAAGCTATCTACAAAGTATAGAGTTGACTTATAATGTTCACAAGACAACGCAGTCGATTGCACATCCAGATTATTATCCTTCGACCGATCGTATAAACAATCCTATCAAATGTCGCCTCCCAGCAGCTTCCGCATGACTGCGTTGTTGCTGCGTTTGAGGCTGTCAACTTCGTGTTGGTAAAAGTAGCCTAGGATGGCCATTGTCGCTCCGAAGACCAAAACTTCTCCGTATGGGACATCACCCACGATATTACGCCTTTTCAGCCACGTCCAGCTCGTCTCCAGAGTCTTGTTCATGCAGTAGAGTGCGATCTAGCACTGTCTCGACGGGGATTCAAAGACCAGTGCGATACCTCCGAGAAACCCTGTGAGCGTTGCATAGTCTGAACTCAATGATATGCTTACTTCCGGCATATCTGTGCAGTTGGGTGACCCCACATATGCTCCTCCTGACTATTGACAGGTACATGCTGGCGAAGAGCATCGACTTAACATATCCCACTAGAAACTTGATCATAGTCTTTCGAAAGCTGGATAGACTCACGGGTACTTGTCTCGCAGCTTCTTTCGATTGAACATGAGCAGCGGTATGAGATGCACGAGCAAGTAGATCTTGTACATGGACTTGCAAGTATTGCTCATCTGGAAAAAGAACTTCTAGTTGCAGCTGTGGTCTGGGTGCAGTTCCCCACACTTGGCAAGCAGCACTGGCTCTGAGATGGCCTTTTCAATGAACGCGGCAGTTAGCATTGATCGATGTTCGGTTGGAGGTTCTAAGCTTTAATAACACTTGGTCAAGTTGATTAACTCGGCTTTGCATTATTCGAATGAAATTCTATCACCAAGCAATCATATGGCGAGGTTGAAACCTCCACCGGTAAAGCGCTTATCGGGAAGGTGGATCTGGATTGTGCCATCCTTCAACTGCTTATTCAGAGCTTACTTGTTCTGCTGTTCGCGCTTCTTCTGCAGGTAGTATTTCTTTGTGAACGTGTCAAGCTCCTTGTTGAGGCGCTCCAGTTCGATCTTGTATTACTCCAGAGTGTCACGGTACGACTTTATCTCGTGCAGCATGGTCTGCATTTGCTTGCTCTTCTGGCGGAGGTTCTATTCGTAGATGGGAATCATCTTCTCCTCCTCAATCGAGGGTTGCCGTTTCAAAATGCTCTAGAGTTCCTTCAGCTATTTTTCTTTGTCCTGCAGCTCCTTCTCCTTCCGGTTGACTTCCTCTGTCTTACCAATTAGCCGTTTCTGAATTGACTGGATTTTGGTCATCAACTCGTAAGTGGTTGAGTCGGTGGCTTCCAGCTTACGCCATCGGTGCACGTTCATCGGATTCTGAAGTTCCTCCGAGAGAGCTTTGACTTTAAGTTTGGCGTCAGTGTTCTCTCGCATAAGGTTGTGAATCTCATTCTTGAGGTCCACGATAGAGTTGGTCTGCTGCTTATAGCTCTTTATTTCGTTGATAAGCCCAACAATTTCCTCCTTTTTTGTTTGGATGTCTGCCAGGCGTTACCTATACTGAGCCTCGCCCTTCGAAAGTGTGGACTGGTTTATCTTAATCTTCTCATACAACAGATCTGCCTACGCAGTTCTGCGAATAAGCTGAGTGCCCAGGATGTCTCTCTCAGCAACCACCAACTCGTATTCCTCTTGCAGCTTCTGCTTCTGAGTTTCAGACTACTTGATGATTGCGTATAGCTTCTTGATCTCGTTGTGGTAGTTCTTTATCTTATCCTCTTTTTCTTTGATGTCACGCTCGAACTTCTCGATTTTCTTGGATTCCTCTTCGATCTTCTTATCCTTCTTCTTATGCTAATTATGTTCTCGCACCAGCTAGCTTTACTTTGTGTCGATTTACTCCTTCAACTGTGAAATGTTGTGGTTGACCATCTTATAGCGTCGCTTGTACTCGTCGTTTTACTATTGAATCTCTGCGAGATTCTTGGACACGAGGTTTCTATCGCTACGCACATCCTCATATAGGGCCTGCTGCTTCTTGAGCTTTGCCTCAGTTTCTAGATTCTGTTTTTGGAATTCAGCGATGAAGTTGTCGCGAAGCTTAACTTCGTCACGGGAGTAGAAGTACTTGGCCTCTGCAGTCGTAGCCTGCATGGCATACGAATCGCGCTACTTCTGCAGCACCATAATGCTCTTGTTCAGTCTTTCCACTTCCTTCTTCTGCCCGAATATCTCATTTTCCTTTTCCTTGAGTACTTTCTATTTTGACAGAATCTCCTATTCGATCTTCTTATTGTTCGCATCGGCTCGCTCAATTTCTTTCTGATACATATCTCGATCACGCTTTAACTTCTCGATAAAGCTGCGATCTTTTTGGGTGTTCTTCTTATCGTCCGATATTTCACTTTCCAGCTGGTTCATCCCGCTTTCAATCACCTCCTTTAGCTGTTCGGTTTTCTCCTTTTCCGTTCGGAGCTTCTGGATTTCCTCGTTGATGCGATTCGCGATCCGAGAGAGCTCTTTTGACTTTTCTTCCTCAATCTCCAGTTCCTCAGATCGTTCCTGTAGTTCTCTTTCCTTTTCATCCTTCAACCTTCTGAGTCCCTCCATGATAGACTCCATCTCCTCATTTTTGCCTGTCTCCACGTCTATCTCCTTCAGAAATTTCTTCTCCTGCTTCTTTTCCTTCTCGACGTTAACCTCATAGTAGTGTAATTCTGCTTGCTTTTCCTTAAGGTTAGCATTAAGGACCTTGCGTCTGTCCCGAGCATCAGCCTCTTCTACTTTGGCCGAGTCGAACTTGACTTTGATCTGCTCGAGCTCCTCCTTCTTTTTCTTTTTATCCTCTTACTCTTCCTTCACTCTCTCCTCCTCCTTCTTCTTTCTGACAACCAGCTACTGTAGCTTTTGTTGAAGTTGTTGCTTCTTTTGCTCCACCTCATCGATTTTAACTTTCACCTCTGCAAGCTAGTCCTGGTTGGCTTTGACGCTGACCTGCAAAATCTCCTTTTCCTTAGCCAGCTACTCGTTCGTAGTTTTGTATTCATGCACAGAGGCAACTTGACCTTCCGCCATGGAATCGTTCTGTTCCAAGATCATCTGCAGCTTCTTCATCTCAGCTTTGCGCTTTTCGCTCTTTTGCTTGGACAGCTCTTCGTGCTCTCGCGATAACTCGATGAACTTGTATGTCTTCGTAAGCTCGGCTTTGAGATACGAAATCGTTTGGGAATCGTCATTGCTGAACTTGAGGGCTGACTGCACCTTGGTCGCCCCTGCCAGAATATCCTTCGAGAGCTCCCTGCACTTGCTCAGCAGCCTCTTTTACTGTTCGTGAGAGCCTTTGAGCGCCTTGTTTATCTTTTCGTACTCCACACGAAAACGCTCGAGGCTTTGATCGCTCGAAAGGTTCACCAGCACGCTTTGGAACTATCTCTCCAGCTCGTCGTACGCTATGTTCTCGATGCCGTACTCCTCCACCTCCTGCTCCATGAAGTTACAATTATTTAATTATGGAATCGCACCGGCTGCATTTCCTAATATAACCCAGGTTGGGCCGCTTTGTGCAACATCGCAGTAAGTGACCCCACTGCAAGCACAGGATGAACTTCGTATAATAATATTTATTGATATGCAATCGCTTCCGTCGTCGTTCAACCCCTCCGACTACGAGTTCCTGATCAAGTCACTGACGCAAGATCCACCAATTGGCAAGTCAGAGAGCCTGAAAAGATTAAACACTCTGGTAGCCACCGACAAGAAGCAGTTCAGCGGTTACGCTAAGCGTATTGTGGTGTGCATGCAGGAGTTGCTACTTGAGCCTCGTGTACAGCATGTTGCTACTGTAGGAAGACATCAACCTCCTGGCTTCCACCTTGGCGCTATAGATCATCAATCTTAATCCCAGGGAGATTGAGTACTACGTCCGAACGAAACTTCTGAAAAACCTGGTGAAAAACCTCGGCGACGCCAAGCCACAAATTCGCAAGACCAGCCATTACTGTCTGCTGGCCTATGTGAAGACCTACCGAAGCTTTGACGATCTTATCAGCAACTATATTATGGAAGGATTATACTCCGACAGCTGGCAGCTCAAACAAAAATGTGTCAACTCCTTCCAGTCGATACTCATTATGGAGGCACGCTACCTTAATTGGGCTGCTCCTGACTTCAAAAGGTACTTTGAGTTGCTGATTGATCGACTCAATGACGAAAGCCCCTACGTTCAGAAGGCAGCCTAGCAGTGCTTAATTAGTCTCTGCAAACTGGATAACGTTAGGGCCTTCAGCAAGAGACTGTCGCCTGACTATCTTACTCTCCTCAAAAGCTTTCTTGAGCAGCAGAAGCAGCACGGCACGATTCAATAAATCAAAATCGATATGGATGATGGCAAGCAGAAGGTTGCACAAACCCCCGAGACAGTCGAAAATAAGACACTCAGCTCAGCAGGTCAAAGTCTGTTGAGTTTCGATAAGTCTCGAATCGACGACTACAAGTCGTTCAATGTCTCGCACAATAACAGCAACATGAATAGGCAGGGGACTCCACTTCTCGAAAAGATCGCAGAGAGGCAGAAGTCTCTTGCTCCTTCCACACCCTACCGTTACTCTGAAAAGTAGACCGAAAATCGAGAGAAGCCTGCAGAAAAAATTGAGCTACCCAAGAGGAAGTTTGACACGCCTTCCAGGGTGCGGAAGGAAGAATCATCCAAATCTACTGAAGTGGAACTGCCACCAGTAAAGTCGACAGCTCATATTCAAAGATTGAGAGCCTCCAACACTGTGATCGAATCACCTCAACTGCCACCTCCTCCACCTCCTCCGCCAAGCCCTCCAAAAGAAGTCGAAGTTGCACCAGCTCCTATGTCCTCATCACCTGCTCCGGAGACTTTACAAGGCATGATGGGAAGGAAGATATTGGACGACTTGAAGAACGACAAGGACTGGAAGGTGAGGTCGGATGCCATCGAGGAACTCCAAAAGAAATTTGAGGATTGCAAAGATAAGCCCGAAGCCGAGAATGTTCTGAAGAGCTTGCTCCCGATTCTGATGAGGATGTTAAGTGATCCCAATTTCAAGATATCGCTGGCGTCAATGAAGATGGTGTAAGAGATCTTCGGCAATACAAGCATTAATCTGGATATGTTCCTCAGCAGCCTGATAGATAAGCTCGCCGATTCCAAGATTGCCATTCGCCAGAACGTTGCTAGGATAATACGCAATCAGTTTTCTCGAACACAGAACAGCGCATGGATTGATAACCTGCTCCAGGCACTCCGCCGACCCAACACAAACAATAACGCCAAATAGGAAATTCTGTCACTGCTGTATAAGTTCTACGAAAGCGATGAAGCACAGAGCTACAACTACGAGCGGGTGCTCAACGAGTTGTGCCCACTGATGGAGGACATGAAAACAAAGATCAAGATTAAGACTCTGGATTGCTTGGTTATGGTGGCCTTGAAGTCGGGAGAGCTATAGGTTTCCAAGAGTATTGTTGGAGGCAACATCAACCAAGTCTACTACGAGATGTTTATCGAAAAGGTAAACAAAGAACTCAAAACAGGTAAATGGAACATCGAACCTGCTTCCACCAGCATCTTCAACAAGAAGGCATCAATCCACAAGAGTAATGTTCCCAGTAAATTAGATACGCTCACCACATCATCCAGCTCAAAAAACCAAACAGCATCGTTTAGCCGTGAGCCTGCAGAGGACAGTCGGCAGAGTCCCGCGTTGACATCCAATACTGTCTCCATGGAAATTATCGGCGATAGCCGAAGGAGGAAATACTCTTCGGGGATGGACTACACCACTGGCAAGCGCAACCATAGCATTAATTCGTCATTGGCTTCGACAAACGAACGGGCTGCTGCCATTTCAATTGCAGGGACGTCTGCTCGAAAGACCGACGAGCTGATCTTCCGGAGGTCATAGGATGACAATGTGAGCGAAAAAAGTTACGGCGTAATCAAGAGCTTCCGCAAGAAGATCATTCGAATGGAATCGAAGACGGAGTATACGAGCCGTGAAGGGTTGCTTCCCCTGTAGAACCCATAAAAGGAGTTTAAAGTAGTGATGGAAAATCTAAAATCAGAGGAATGGCAAATCGGGTTTGAAGCTCTCAATAAACTGCGGAGAATAATTGAGAATCACAGCGAGCTGATTACAAGTCAGCACACCCATAGCATTGTTCAGGATATCCTCAAGCTTGTTGAGAGTGCTCGATCCTCGCTGTCGAAGAATGCAATGATAACTCTAAACGAACTCACCAATAAAGTCAGGAGGATGTTGGATGCTGACCTCGATTTCATCTTCGGCAAGCTTATCAAGAAAGCTGCGGACACCAACTCATTCATTACAGAGGAAGTCAAGAAAGCCTTTGTTTCGTTGGCTGAGAATTGCGGTTAAGCCAAGGTCACAACGCAGCTAACTACCCATCACCAAAGCAAAAGCTTTTCGGTGAAGCAGACTATCGTCTACATCCTCGAAAATGTTGTGAATATGTCACGCTACATTGAGAAGGATTTGAGTCGAATAGTGAGCATACTGGTGAGCTACCTTAACTAGGGATCGTTGGAGATTCGATAACGAACCAAAAAGATCATCTTGCAATTATTAGAGTCTGTTCGTGGAGAGGATGTTGCCAAGATGATACCTTCCGATCATTTGAGTAAGATTCGGAAGAAGGAGCCGAAGGAAGAAAGGGATGAATCAGCGAACAATGAACTGGAAAAGTCAGTTGTAATACCCAAACCAGAATACAACCAAAAAAAGCCGCAGAAGATTACTCAGTTCCCGGCTGAATTCTAGGCTATAGAGAGTCTGCTCCAGAAGTGTGAGAGCAGTGACTGGAAGCAACGGGTCGAAGGGATGAAGGAGATCCATGATCTAAGCGAAAGATTCTAGGCAGAGTTCGTGCAATATAAGCTCAGCAGTCGAGTGATTGATGTGCTTTCCAAGCAAATCAGTGATCCAAACCTGAAAGTTGCACTCAATGCTTTGGGGATATTCAATGAACTGGCAGTGAGACTACCTAGTCTGGTGTAGAACAACCTAGCGGTCGTGGCGAACGAAATCTTTAACTGTTTTGGCTCTAACAAACCTGAAATCAGAACTCAAGCTGAACTCTTGTTCGACAGCATTGCAAACAGCATAGAGACATGGATGCTATTCCAGCATCTCTGCAACGGCTCCATATACGGCATCCAAAAGGCCCGTCCAGTGATTCTGGAGAAGTTGGTTGCAGTATCAGAAAGAGTGTATCAGAAGAAGCCACTGATCTACGGCAAAAACATTTATAACACACTGAACAAGCTACTGGACGAAAACCGACCGGACCTTCAGAACGGACTGCAGCAGCTGGCTGAGAGCTGCCGGGAGCTCGTGGGCAACTAAATTTTTTCAAATTGCAAGTCGACAATTCGAGACTACATCAGCTGATGCTTAGAAAGAGTTCATCCTCGACTCAGAGTTTTTTGCTCTTGTAGCTTTGGTAGCGGCTGATGTTACGCTCCAAAAACTATGAGTACTCATTACGGCTGAGCTCGTTCAGTTCTTCGTCCTTGGATGTTGATTTCTGTTTTATGCTGCGAGAGCGCAGTCGTCTGTGGTTCGCCTGTTTAAGCTCCATCTTTCGGAATTGTGGAAGCTTGCTCTCGGAGCTCGGGTCATCAATGTTATGACTTTCAAGCGGTTTTGTGTGGTGACTTTAGCTTTTGAGACGAGTAATATTTGGGAGAAGCTTGATCGGATCCTTGCTTTAAAGACTCTCCAGGAAGGAATAGAACCACTCTTCGTCCTTTCTCGGAGGAGGAGTCTGAGGAGGTTCATCCTTGACACTGTGATACTGCCGAGAGGAAGAGTCCTCACGGCCAAGCATTTCGTTTTGCTGGATGATGATATGCTCCCGTCGTTTGAGTTGGTCCAACAGTAAATTAACTTCAATTCTTTGGGCCTATAGTTCAGTCGTTTTCTTGCTCTTTTGAATCTTTTATGATTGAAGCTGGCTTATTTCAAACTGAAGCACTTTATTGTTGATGTACTCCATCACCTCTCCTCTTTGTGTGGGTTTGACACGGTCCAACATCTACTTGCGTCGTTGACGAACAGAGTTGTATTCCTAGGTCAGTGCATTCCTCTGCTGTCGTAACTTTTCCAATTCAGAAGGATCTCCTTTGCCTCGAAACATTTTTTAGCCCTTGCTTTTTGCGTACATTGTGCGAAACTCATCAAATTATAGACTTTGCAGCTTCTCCTCGACTTGCATCAGCTTTTGCCGAATCTGCACTTCATTTTGAAAACTCTTTTCTAACTCGTACTTTTCTGCTTCGCTGCGATTGCTAGAATAGTCAGTGCCCAGCTGAGCACGGATTTTATCGTTCTCGCCTCTCAGCTAGGCGATGATACGTGCATAGTCTGCCACATGAGTCTTATCCACCTTCTTGTGGTTCTTCTTCAGTTTCACCTATATTTTATTAGTGTAGTTCGAGTAGACCAGCGTATTGTAGCTTTAGTCATAACTACTTACGGACGGAGAGACCGTCGAGATCATCGCTGTGCGAGTATTACCACCTACGTTGAAAATGGAGTGTACCTAGACTATCCTTCAGTAAGCGGGTGAGTTTGGAGTCTCGAAAAGGGACGTGGTTGTGACTACCTTTTTCACTGTTCCTTGCCAGCTAATGAATGCAATTGCCAAGTACCAGCAACGACTGGTTTATCTTTTTTGACTCATAACTATTGAGGCTGGTACCAGCTTTTTAGGAACCCGCAAGATCAATCAACGATAGTTTAGAGTATGTTATCTACTGCTGTAGTCCCTGGCACCTCTCCTTCTGCTCGACTGAGATCTGAATGATAGCGTGACTTCTCGATGAACTTTAGTTCTGACTAGTCGCTTGAGTTTGACGACGTCCACTGACCCTCTTGAGCAATCTGTTTGCTTATTTCTCAGAGGAAATCAGCACCTCGCTGGCTCCTGCTAGGAATACTCCTCGGGAAGGAGACTCTCTTAGATCTACTTGATTCAACTGCTCAGACAGCAGATCAAACAGATTTTAGTTGTAGAGCTCAACACATGTAAGCTTTACGAGAAAGTCGTTCTGCTACATCCGAGGCTCGAGCTCTTGAAAGAGCCCCTTCAGCGACAGCTGTACAGTTCCAAACTGTATATCAGTACCAAACATTCTGCGTCGAACTAAAGGTACGTATAGGTCTTGCCCGAGCCTGTTGCACCGTAGGCAAATATTGAAGCATTGTAACCCTGCAACAATCCGGCAATTAAAGGGCTTGCGACTTCAGTGTAGATTGTTCTGTTACTCGCTGTTTCATCGAACACACGATCGAACCTGAAATTGTACTGGCGTGGTTTCTTATCGATCCAGTCCATTCTCAGACTCTCCTCGGACTCCACTGTTATGCTTTTCTAGATGTTCTATCGCTGGTTTAATGGGCGCACCCGAATACAGACTTTTATGCGAAACGCCTGATATTCCTGTTCTGTTGCCGCTACTGGTTAGGTACCCACTCGCTCGGAGTGGTAGATACGCCTTCCTTTCAACTTCGAATCATCCCGAATACGGTTCTCGGTGAGCAGTCGTTGCCTCTTGAGCATTTGCTGCAGGTTATTAATATTCCGATAACCAATTGAATTGAAGAGCAAGGAAACCCTGGTCAGCCCCCAAACCAAACTGCTGCTCAAACTTTTGTCGATCCAACCACCAGCAGATTATAATTATCATGGATGCAATCCATACGACCAAACAAATCAACTGTCCCTCATCTACCACCCAATCATCGGAGTCGCCTTACTCAACATCCTATGAATATGCAGTTCTAGACAAGACGTACTTCAAATATGAACAGAAACGTTTTATGGCAGTGGTCGACGAAATCAAAAGGCTGAGAATGCCTGAACAGCTGTGCCGATTCATCCCCTTAACGAAGAAAGTGGAGGTGATCAACCAATACAACGAGCTCATGAACAAGCTCATCAAGGGATTTGCCGATATTCAGCATGAAGCGTAAGAATTCCGGAGGAACTACGACGTGGTTGCGAAGTTACGGAGGGACAGCTCGATGGACTACAGCCATTTCTACCGTTACATCTGCAAGGAAGTCAATACAGTGGAGAATTGCTGGAATGGGTTGTTTGAGGAAGGAAGTCTTAGATCCCTGAACAAAATATTTGATACAATCGGCCTGATGAAAGAAAAGATAGATCACCAGTCGTCGTTCAACGTTAAAAAATGGGCATTGAATGTACAAGGACTGTTCAGTAGTCTGCACTTGTTGCAGCAAAAAAAATCTCAGTCAAGAGGAAATCAACGAAAGGAATAACACTACTGCTGCAAGTGGCTTTGAAAGAAAGACCCACTTGCAGATCCTTGCTGACTATTATTATTCCCATACATGTTTAAATATCCCTCTGACCAAATGACGGAGACGTAAATAGTTCCAGAGTTAAGTTACTTTCCTAATTACAGCTTGAAGCACTGCTGAGGTTATTTGCTCATTAAGACTTGTTGTGGTGATCAACCATTCATTCATTATTAATCAATGAAAAACATTTTCCTCCTGATAGTGGTGGGACTGTTGCTTGTTCAGGTCCGGAGCGAGTGCGGATGGGACGGCAGTCAGTGCTACTACTACTACATCGATGGCAACGGAGACACCCAAGGAAATTGGTACTGCTGGAATAATGACAACTGCACCTAGTATTCATGGGGCTTTTAATGGGGGGTTGACCCCAGTGGCCGCTATGCAATTTACTCCGGTTGGTGCGGATGGAACAAGTATGCCTGGCGTTTTTGCCACGAACGATGTGCCAACTGCTCAGGTGGTGCACATACTCAATGTTCTAGATGCAACTCAGGCTGGTACCTCGGAATATTTAGTGGACAAACTAGCACCTGCTACAGTCCAGGAGCCTGTCCAACTGGCAGTGTTGATCTTCCTGGTCAAATTGTGTGTACTGCCTGCTACTACCCGTGTTATCAATGCATGGGAACCATCACAAACTGCTCCGCATGCACTGCACCGTATTACCGAGACTATTGGACCAACTGGTGTTATTAGTCAGGAAATTATTGCCCTAATGGAACCAGTTCGACAAGAGGCCAGGTTATTACAAGTGGGTCACGAATTTGTCAGCTCTGTGATCCAATGTGCGCAACCTGCAGCATACCCAACAATGCTGGTTGGTGTACGATGTGCACCAACACGTATTATCTTTGGCAGCAGAGTCAACACACATGTAGCCCTGCCTGCCGAAACGGAACAGGTGCACTATACGGTTAGTTTGAAGGAGGCTCCAACCAATGCGTGTAGTGCAATAATACTTGCCGAAGCTGTAACACCACTTCAACTAACTGCTTCACTTGCATGGTTGGAAGTTATTTGGTAGATGATTCGGCTACCTGCAATACAAGGTGGAAGAGTGGAAACTGTACGATTTCATGTACAGCTGCTTGCGAGGGAGACAACATTTGTAGGCCTACATAATGCCCCTTAGACTATTACTTCGAAGTTGAACAAGCGAACGTGGCTACCCTCTTGGGATACAAATACCCCGCTGGAGATGATCGCCGAAATACAAGCCTCTGTTAACTTTGCGACTATAGATGTCG
>ERZ724508.1089-NODE-1089-length-17194-cov-6.870996_pt1 | contig 17194 bp, 8 predicted proteins | sample MGYA00376041_ERZ724508 | MGnify/ENA primary metagenome ERZ724508 (study PRJEB28724, sample SAMN07190887) | wastewater metagenome | isolation source: effluent of sewage treatment plant in Hong Hong | place: USA: Christiansburg, Virginia | collected 2016-03-01 ...
AAATATTAAATGACTTTGATCTTAATAACTAAATTTAGCAAATAGCAAGCTTATTGTTAAATCTAAAAGAATAATTTGTCTAAATAAATGTAAAATAAGATCATAATTCTTCTGCTGAAAAAAATAACACTAATAATAAAACTAATAAATTATTTGATCTTTGTTTGCTTATTAAAAACTCTTAAATAATATACAAAGTAGACAAGTTAATAGAAGATGAACTAATCTAAATAATTATGGACACATAGTTTACAAGCAATATAATACTTGCAAAAAAACTGACAGAGAAGTTTAATAACTTATTCTGTGCTCAAACATATGTTTAGGCTCTAATTGATTAACCCGGAATTGAAAATGATAAGAACTTTCTATACAAATGATATTAGGCCAGGATCAATAACATTCTTTAACAATTTCATATCTAGTATACAAAAAAAGTTATCAGCTTATATTTGGAAGATAGTGAATAGGTTAACCCTAAATAACTGTGTGAGTCTATTTAAACTTTAGTTCAAGATTATCTATAAGACTAATAATTTAGCTACTAAATGATAATAAAGTTTATATAAGAACTAAAAGAAGATCCAATCATTAATAAATAAAATAAGACTTTACTAATTCAGCTTTATTCAATAAACCTGTTATAGTAAAATCAAGTAGAAGAATTACTTAAGTAAAAAGCCTTTGCAATAAATCTGAGAAACTTAATAAATTTGCAAGAGAATCAATCCAAATAGCCTGATAGATAATTATAACTAATAGATATTTTGAACAAAAAATAAATTACTCTTGATAATTATCTTACATTTATAAATCTTGCTGCTCAAAACAAATATCTTAATGAGGATTAATTAAGTAAAATATAAATTTAAAAAGAACATATTAAAAGTACATAAGATAATAGTAATCTATCATAATCAACTTTTTAATAGCTTTACTTTTGAGTTAAAGAATTCGATTATCAACTTTTTAACCTAATTGATATTACCTAATATAAGCCTAAATGTTTATTCAAATATAACTCTCTTATAAGCTACTGATAGTTTGATTTTGTCTCAATAAGCAATGACTTAAAAAACCAAATACTAGGACTACAAAAAGATAAGGATCTTTATATTGATTATTTGATCAGTAAAAAGTACTTGGAACTTTTTAATTTTTTGGTCTTTAAGCAAACTGATTTTTTGTTGTCATCCTCATTGGAGAATTTATTAAGCAATTTAAGCAAATCAAATACTAGATTTTTTTAGATACTGGTTTAATTCTACAAACTTAATAATAAAGAATTAACCCATAAAGAATGTTCTTAAAGCATGAGAAATTTATTCAAATCTTCGTAGGCTTAAAAACTTCACTTTATAAATGATCTTAATCAGCTTTGCAATTAATAATATATTTATTTATAATGTAATGAATTTTCAAATAAGTTTAGTTCTTTGCTTGTCAGCATAGATTTAAGCTGCTAAAGTGTGAAGACTGTAAAGACTTTATAAAATACAACTAGATAAAACAGCTCGACTACTATGACATTTACAACATGTATTTTAAATAGTTAAAAATAATATCTTATTGACAAAGATAGTTTAAAAAATAACTTTCTTTAATTAACAAAATAATTTCATCCAGATCTCAGCCAGACAAATATTGAATAAAAAAACGAAAATTTTTAAATAATAAAGAATGCATTTTAGACACTAAATGATGACATTAGTTGAGGATATTATTTAGTAATATAATTAGTTAAAATTGATGCTTTATTTTCAAGACATTGAAAAAGTAAAAGATGTTGGAATTAGTAGCAACTTTTTAGAAAATCTCTTTGAAAATAAAATATCATCAAAAAGTATTGAAAAACCAGTTTTATAACCTAATGACATTAAGCACATGTAAAAATTATTCGAAAAATAAAACTACGAAGAAATGCTGGGAATTTTAAACAGATAAAAATATCTCTAAAAATACTATAAGTCTTAATTCGATGCAAATTAAAAATAATATATTAATTAATAAATTCATTATAGTATATTGTAGTAGTTCTAAAATTTAGCTAAATTCTCTTAAGTTTTATCGGTGTCTTAAATTTCTTTGAAAAACTAATTTACTTATTTTAAGAACAACCCAAAATCTCATAGGTGTTCTTCTCCTTTAAAATTACATGGCTTAAAATCTAAAGGACTTAGATAAATTGAGCTGATAAATTGTGACCATTATTCATCAAAAATGAAGTCCAAATTCTTGAAAATTTCCTAACCTTCTTGAAGCTGATCAATAAAATCTTAGCTCTCTAAAACGATGCTCTCTAATCTCGTTGTCATCTAGTTATCTTTGGCTACTAAAATAGCTTATATAAGCTCCAAAATTGCCTTTTAAATTAACAGCTTTTTTAGATCGAGATCCTTTGCTAAGGCTAAAGCGTCTCTATAATGAGTATATAGTCAAAAATGATTGATATATTTTTAAGAGAAATTATGAGCAATTTCTTGAGTTTCAATTTTCTCAATTTGGCTCATGACATCGTGGAGACTGAGCTGATGAATACTATCCATATCAAAATATAAAATAATTTAATTATTTGTAATTTGCTAATTAGAAGCCAAATATTTGAAGATTGAGTTTCTTATGGTCTTGATAAAAAATCTTATTTTTTGAAATAAGCCTATTTATTATCATGTTTGCAAACTCCTTGTTTAATAACTGATTCTAGCACTAAAGAGTCATATTGACCACTTTCTGGACCATAAACAAGCTAAAAAGATCCTTTCTTTCCTCTATTAATTAATTAGTCAGGTAGTTTAAAAAGAGGTCTTCAAATCCAATGAAAAAATCAATTAAAACTATAAGATATTATTCTTGCTCTTGAAAATAGACTAGTTAAAAAGTTTATAAATTCTTAATAACATTATTAAGGTCATTTTAGAAGCTATTTTAAATATCGTAATTTTTCTTAATCTGTTATATGTCTGGTATATCAAGTATTTATTATATAGCAATGATATTATTATTTGTTTATATCTCATTTGCTTTGTCAATAAAGTACCAGAATAAAGAACTAAATATCTTTGACTATAAGGCATTGTGTGTTATGTCTTACGAAATATATTTCTTATTAGCAAGCTCAGATTTTAACTCAAGAATTTTTATTTAATCAAGTTATTATTTACTATTATAAACAATGTTCATGTAGAACAAATACTCTTCATTTATGTCAACTAACTTAAGCTTATATCCTTTAAATATCTTTTCTTTAAAATAATTATAAGCATGCTCCCCCTTTATGATCCATTTTTAGCCAATCTCTATTATGACTCCTAGAGGAACTTTGTCTCAAAATATTTCTATTGTTTATGAGCCAGTTATATCTTCTATATTGAAAATGGCCAAATTCTCATTCATTTTTATAATCTTGACAACTGTGCCACAAATTACCAAAGAGTGTTTAGTATGTATGTCTCTTGTATTAAAATTACTATCATTTAAGTCTTTAATAAAAGTCTTGACGCTGTTTTGCATTTTATTCTAAAAAGATAGCTCCATTATAACAAGTGTTTAATTTTATAATGGATATTAATATATTTATATAAATTTGGACAAATCTTCAAAATCCTTAAAATGAAATAAGAAATTAAGCTGAGAAATAAATGCTGGAATTAGCCTAAAATGACCAAGCTTTATTTGTTATAATCTCAAGCTTATAATAGCTAAAGCAGTTTGTGGTATAGAAATTTAGTTTTTTGAAAATTGCCATTAAATTCTAGCTTTTGAAGAAGAATAAAAATAAAGAGCTTTTGATACTTTGTCTTAATAATTTGGCAGCTTATTGGCTAAATACTAAACAGTCTCTAGAAAATAAGCTTGTCTCTGATATACTACAAATATTTGTCATTTATAATACAGATAAAACAATGCTTTTGTAAACAAACATTTTTCTTAATATTTTGGCTTAGTTTTTGAACATTTAAAATTAAGAAGAAAAATCCTCTTATATTAAGTAGTATTATTATATGCTAAAATAAATTAACAAATAATTGAAGCTTAAAAAAACTGTCTTATAGTTATAAAGAGATTAATTTTTGTAGATTATTAACTAGAGCATTTAGAGCTATATTAATATATAAATACTAGATAAGCATAATAGAGCTTAAAAACTCTATCAAATTAAGACCTTATTTTTATTCAATCCTTTTGATTAAAAAAAAATATCAGCTTAAGACTAAGAAGCATAGTCTCTATTATAAAATATCTTTTCAATATTAGTAAGCAATTTAAGCAATTAGAGTCTAGATGAATATGATCTCAAGCTATTAATATTTATGTTTAAAATGATCTCAAACTAAATAGAAGAAAAAGTTTATCAAATGACAGATTTTTTAATATATTTTTTTGACTAAATAATATTCATACTGTAGAACTAAGATCTATAAGTCAAGCTTGGTTACTACATAAGAAAACTATTAGCCAATTCTTTATAGCTTTTGGTTATTTAAGCTAATGAAAAATAACCAAATCAAAATCAAATAAATACTAACCTTCTAACAATTCTTAAAGAGCTTATCAATAAACAAAAGTTCTTAATTTTAGAAATTATTTTTTTCTCAAAGCAAAGTCCCGTTTTTAGTTTTGAACAAAATGATATTATATAATATATTATTTTATAATCAAAGGCATAAGAGCCATCAAAGCTAGGCATATTGGATATTAATCAGCAAATCTTATCCATAATATATAAGCTTTATACTTAGGAGACTCTTGAATTTATTTAAAAAATAATAAATCAAATTTTGTAGAACTAAATACCAAGCATAAATCAGCTTTAATAAATAATTCTACTTTTGATTAGCTTCAAAATTTAAGACTAGCAAATACTATAAAGACTTAACATACTACAGCTATTATAGTATCTGTCTTCAAATGAAAGCCTTTAGATTTATTTTTATCCAATTTTTAATAATATTTAGCTGGAATAAACTCAATTAAATTTGATTGATTTTTAGAACTTTTTTTTTCAATAATTTTGAGAAAAATCTTTATAAATAAAAATACTATGCTTATTCAGCATAAATCATTTATTATAATATGATTGATTTAATCAGCTTGATTATTAGCTTTTGGTTGAGCTGTTATTTTACTGCTGGGATAATCTATTATTGAAGATTGATGAACAAGAATATTAATAAGTAATATTCAAATTTATCAACCAAATAATATAGAAAAATGAGCTTTTAAAATAGCTTAATATTATTGAGAAACTATCTTAGTTTAAAATAGCCAACATTTGCTCATAATAGCCAGCAGGATTTTTAGATACAATTTCAGATTTGCTTGAAAATCTGCTTAACTAAGACTACTTTTAATATACTCATAATAATGTCTTATAAGTACTGTAGTTTTATTTCTAACTATTAGATGAAAATAACTACATGACTTTGATTAGTCTAACAGGAGCTTTCTTATGAAGAAGCTATCCTCAAATTGACTACAATACTTTTATCTTCCTCAAAGACAGCATACTTAAAAATCTAGACAAGTATATATTTAGCTTTTAATTTGATAAAGAAGTTAGTTTCTTTTGCTGTCTTATAGAAACATGCGAAGAAATCTATTTTATTGATCAGCAAGCTTAGCTTAATTAATTTACAGGTTACTGCAATCAGCTGATGTAAAATATTGAGATCTTTTAACACAAATAACAAATCAAACTATACTAATGGTACCTTAGATATTAAACATCAATTTTATTATGCAGCATTTTCTAAAATAATTTCAATGTTTAAAACTGTGAAAATGTTTTAGAAATTATTATTAATAAAATCATTAAATAATATGTAGAGAATTTAAAACAAAATAATACTCAAAAATCGAAAATTGCTTAACAATTGTTTACATAAGTAATAACTTTTTGCATATGAGTACTGATCATTAATTAGTAAGAGTTTTTTGAGTAAATCTAAAAATGAATTTCCTTTGAAGAATTTTTGTTGTTTTATTTTAATGGTCTGCAATTTATAAGCTCAGATAATTCAAAAAAAATAAATCTATTTGGCTTGTTGTATTTTTTAAACATTTTGCCAATAGAGTCCTATTAACAGTACTTAGCTTAAATTATAGATGCGATAGCAAAATTCAAGTAAATTAATTGCCATAATGAAAATAAATAAACTATTGATAAGAGACATTATTCAGATAGAAAAAACTAGCTAAACAATGTTTAACATTATAGCAATGAGCAGACAATGAGTGAGTATATTAAGTTTAAAAACAATATAGAGCAGCAAATAATAAACAATACACTCAATGTAAATAGCTAGACATTATTTGCCTTAAAAAACCTATAAAAAATAATCATAATTATTTATGCCTAGTTTTAATCTTAATTATTCTTTTCTTCTTAATCAATATTATTTTCTTGATATTTGTTATCATAATAAAGGCTTTGTTTTAGCAGCTTAGCATTTATGACTTTTTGATACTCATGTCAACTACTTTCAATTCTTTAAATTAATGTATTGAAGCTGAAATCTGAGCCACTATTTATCTGAACTATTTTATCTTGAATTTCATTCTCAAACTCAATAAGCTCAAGATCCTTTAAATAATTGTTCAAGCCTGTCACAATTTTATTAATATTATTCTCTATTACAAAGGCCTTGTTTATTTTCAAAGGAGCATTTAAAATAATATCATCAACAACTTCTAACGACAATAGATTAAGAGCTCTTTCATAGATACCCAAAAATGGATAATTTTAGCTGTTTTTTATCAGAGAAATTTATTTATCTGAAAACAAACCTACTATTAAATAGTCTCCTTATAATCTAGCTTTTTATAAGAACTGAACATGGCCTGGATTAAGCACATCAAAAGAGCCTGACACATATACTATATTGTTTCATTTTGGTCACAAATTCTCAGCATACTTAAAAATATTAGAAATTGACTAAAAATATTTATTTTATTTCTAAGTCAACTACTCTTCTTATTTACTCTCAATTTCTCTTTGCAAAATTTTATTAACCAAATCTGTTGTGGAAATTCCAGTAGTCCTTTGGCACATTCAGAATTTCCCAATTTTTTCAAAAGGGGTGTAAATTGACTCTCCATTCTTATCATAAATTATATCATCACCATGGACCACAAAATCAGCATTGTATTTGTCTAAAATGCTTGGCTCTAAAACATATGCATCGACAACATCAATTTCGTCAACCCATTTGCAAGCCTTGCCTATCATCATTCATTCTTGCTCATTATATACAGTTGGTCCTTTTGCCTCTAAGACTGCTTTATCTGAGTTGATTAGAAGAATAACCTCATCACATATTTGTTTAGCTTATCTTAAAGCCCCAAAATGTCCAAAATGTGTCAAATCAAAAACTCCTTCTACAACACCTCTTGTCTTTCATATTCATCCCTCTTAGAGTTTTATCTTTTACTTGTCTTAAACATATTACTCCAAAACCTGATTATAATTCTCATATATTTCCTAGTCTTGTTATGAAAGCTTTATTTCTTTGCAAATCTCTTAAATAATATTCTTTGTTTCTTAGTCCTTATTTAAAAACTCATTTATAACATGAAGTAATATTTATCAGTTCATAAATTATAATATTATATTATTATATAAACCATGTTTTTAAGAACGGCTTTTAATTATAGTTGATAAATCACCACTCAAAGCATGTTCATTAAGCAAACAAGATTTTTTATGTCATAAGGAAAGTCCTAAAAAACTAACGAAAATAATCCTTAAAAAGAGCACTAGATGGAGCCCATGTTTCATTAAGAAGAATTCAACAAAGACAGAGTACACGTTGATACTTTTAAAAAGGCTCTTGGTCATATAAAGAAAAAATATGCTCGAGAACATGACATATTAATTAATGAGCTTAACTACTATCATAAGGCTGTTGAGCATAGTGAGAAACAAAAGCTTGAAATTGAGTCATTAGAAAAAGCTGTAGAATAAAACAAGCAAAAACTTCATGAGCTACAAGAGAAGTTTTAATAGTCAGAAAACGAGGCTAAATTAATCAATGAAAGATTGACTAAGAAAATCGAAAAAGAAAAAGTTTTTGCTATAACAAAATTTGCTTCAGAATGTTTGGATATTCTTGATAATTTTGAGCGATTTTTTGAGAATGAGCACAAGAATCATAAACACTTGCAATAAAATCATCTGTTTTTAGATGGCATACAAATGATATATAAGACTACTAAATAAATTCTTAAAAAATATGGCGTGGAAGAAATGCCAGTAAAGGAAAATGAGCTTGCTGATTTCAATAAACATAATGTGATTTTTGTTGTATAAAATGCAAGCTTATAAGACAATACTATAGTGCATATTTCATAGAAGGGATACATGATTTAAGATAGAGTTCTTAGAGCTGCAAAGGTTGGTGTGGTTAAAAACTCATAATAAATAAAAATTATTAATTATTTTAATTTTATATTCTTTAAAGGAGGCTATTTGATTTTCAAGACAGATTTTTCTTTAGCAGAGTTTAATAAGACCTTTAATGAAGACTAATTATTATTAGTTTTTTTAGCTTTGTTTTAAATGAGACTGCTTTTGGGAATTTATTTAATACTTTTTGTCTTTAATACTGATGGAATCTTTTTTGATCAATAGCTGCTATTGTATTCAGATTTATGAGAAGCTTTTGAGAAGCTTGATTTTAAAGACTTTACTGATCATTGATTGGATATTACCGACTTTTATGATTATGAAAATTGAGAGATTTTTGAAATATTGAGTTTATTTTTCTGTATAAAATTGTTTTTGTCTTTTTTGAAAATGTTCTTTTTGGAATCAATAATACTTCTGCTTCGAATTGAGGCTTTATTAATATTGTTTATTTGTTTAGTCTTGTTTAGTTTGCTTTATACTGTTTTATTATCAATGATTGAGTTCTAAGATCAAAGAGTAATTTTGTTGTTAGTATTTTGGTTTTTAAGTTAGATTTAAAGCTACTTAACTTGCAATTATAATTCTTATATTTTTAGAGACTGGTCAACATCTTTTATTTTATGTTGATTTATTTTCTTCAAAAGCTCGTTTTATTTATCTTGATTTTAAGATTTTTCGTTTGTCTATTTATTTTTAGTATTTTCAATCTCTTTTTTTAATATGTATTATTTTTCCTTATCAATAAGATTTCAGTTTTGCTCATTTAGGATTTAAATTTATTCCTTAAGCTAGTTTATTGGCTCTTAATTTTTCTATTATTTTGTGTATACTGTTTGTTATACTGTATTTTCCAGCTTAATAATCTACTGCTGATATTTATACTATTCAATAGCCTTTAGAGGAGGCTCTTATTTCGATGAAGATTATTTTAATTAGTTTTGTAAATTAGCTATTTAATTCTCAAGCTATATATTTTTTTATCTAAGCTTCTCTAGACCTTCATTTGGCTAAAAACCAGTTAAGCTAAGATCCAAACTCTCTTCTATATTTATCTTATTATTTGCTAATCAGTCTATGATTTATTTGAGCTCATTTGTAGAATTTATCTCCTCATAGGTCAACACTAATGGATACTGTATTTTGTCAAACTCAACCTAATAATTAATCAATATATATCTATTATTATTCTATTACACCTGGCTCTTAAATACTTATAATATTACCATTGGATTGGTTCATTGACATATTGGTTTTCTTGCAATGGTTTCTTAGTAATTATAATTCAGTATGATTTAGTATCTCAAATGAAAGTGCTTCTGATGACTCATCAAAAACTGACATGAGCATTTTTCCAAATATTTTGAAATTCTTTTTTGAGCCTAGTCAAGCTGTCATCTCCTCAACTTATTAAGGCAGTAGTTTTAAAGTCCATCATTAATAACTGTTATTTTACTTCAGCTCTATTTTTATATCCTCTTCTGTTTGTTTAAGACTTAGTAAATATTCTTGCTTGTTAAATTACTTGTTGTAAATTCAGTCTGTAGTCTTTGTTAAAATTCATTAGCAAATAAAAATATATAATAATAAAAATCTAAGATTAAAATTATAACTTATAATAATGATGTCATTTAAGGTAAATATAGCAGGGTAAAACAGTATGTGTGTTGATAGCAAAGAAAATAATGCATGGATTATTGGATAGAATATGAGCTTGTAAAAATTTAATATATAGACATAGAATATTGATGAGACTTATTTACTATCGGATAGCTATGAGTTCTTATGTATTATTGATTAATAAATTTATGCAGGAAAAATAAGATAAGATCATGCTGAGTTACAGCAAATAAATATAAGCTAAGATATAATAGATTACAAGACTGTGTTATAAATCCCTTATTAAAATTGCAAGTTCTTTTAGTACTAGGAAAATATATTGCTATTATCCGAAGACTCTTTAATTTTGTTTATTACTAAAAATTAAGCTCATTTTGAAATAAAAATAAAGTACTAGTAAATACAAATATCAACTAATGAAATTATTATGTATAAAAACAGCCAAATTTTAATATATTAAGTCGACTATGAAACAGAATTACTAATACTTAAATAATAATTAAATGTTAATGAAAACCCAAAAGAATTTAAGCTTCTAAATAACGGCTATATAGAAAAAATTATATAAGAAAAAAGATATAAATATTGTGACTTTTTAGGCCAAGTTTTTTACTTTTATCAAGAGGATATTTTACACATTGAAAATGTTGTTCAATAAAATTACTTTATTTTTATATAGACTCAGGATAAGCTGTTCATTTATGATCTTGAATGAAAATCCTTTACAAATGAAATTCTCATAGACTCCACTGTTTTACAAATCTTTTTATAAAAGAACTTAATTTTGGCCCTGTTTTAAAACGGGCAGCTAATTATACTAGACCAAAATGATCTTGTATTCTAAAAATGAAAAAGAATCATTTAAGAAGATGAGTCTGAGGAAAATGATAACATGCTTATTGAGGAGCACTAAGAATAATAACAAACAATTATTTAAGATAATATTATGTAGCCTGAAACAGAGCATCAAAAACAAGAAATAAAATAAGAGATCTTCGACTAGTCATAAAGCATATCATAAAAAAGTCACAACGATGCCCAGGAGCCTCAGATTAATATAAATGAAGACAGTTTAATTAACTAGTTCCATTTCAACTCAGGATATATTGACTCCAATGGACTTGTAACAATTTTGAAGCAAAACATATTTGGACGAATTCTTCTCCAAGAACAGCTTAAGTAAATAGAGGTCTGCTACAAGGATAACTCTATCATGCCTAAGAAAAATATCAACAACAAACAAAATTATAATCTTGCTGACCTTAGCCAAACAGGCTATGTACTTGTCTACAGTGGATCTGAAGAGCATCAAAATCAATTTGATGTTGAGGAGAATCATATTGAGTGTTAAGAGATCTGTGCCATACTGTATTTTCAGTCAACCGAGACTGACAACGAATGGTCAGTGTATTTTAATCTTTCTATTAATATTATTTTGGTGTCGATGTCAAATTAATATATTTGCCTGGGAACTAATACAGATGAGATAAAGGTCTTTAATTTGGGAGGCACCGAGATTCTTAACTTCTAAAACCCTAATTAACTAATCAGCCTTTGCTGCTATGAGAATTACTTAGGAATTTGTGGCTTGTGAGGAAAGCCTATAAACAATAGACAAAATCTCAACATATCTTTATTTGATCTTAGATCCTTTAAAAAGATCTCAGAATAATAACTACCTATTACACCAGGCTCATTTTTAACATTTTTCACACTATCTGAGGAAGCAATATTTTACATACAAGATAATACTGGAAATGCTTATAAAAATTTTGGGCTAGATTTTTGGACCAAAATCTACCAAAATAAAAAAGATAATTCTCTTTGGGTTTATGGAGTAATTGATAGTAATCTTATTGGGTATAAGATAAAACTCAATGAGTCTGTGCCAGATCCATCAGAGAATTATCAAACATTTAAAATAATTCCAAAGGTCTATTTAAATCACCAAAATACTCATGATATTGCTGAGGAAAAACTTGTGCTAAATTAGATTGAGAATTCTAACAATGAGATTATATATTAGTTATTAAGATAGTTTAAAGAAATTCAAAGTGATAATATTCAGCTTCAAATGCTTTAGGACTAGATAAAAAATGAACAAGAATAATTGTAGGCATTTTTGGCCTTAGAGAAAAACCAGCTTGAGTATATTAGGTAGTTGGTTGATGAAGGCAAACACTATTAAGCTCTTTACTATTTACTCTAGGTCTAAACTAAAGAACATTTTGAAATTGGTCTTAAATTCTTCTAAAAACTCAACTTAAATAAGCTCTCAAAACTAGCTAAGAAAATTGCTAATGAAAGAGGAGTCTTTTTGATACAAAAAAAAGATAGTAATAAACACAAGAAAGAAGACCTAGATGAAAAAAATATAAAAAAAGAACAGCTTGAGAACTATTTCAAAGACTAAGAAGATGATCACTAAAGCAGATTTGTTAAGAACTTTATTGAAGATTTTCAAAAATCAGAAAGCAAGGCTCCAATGGAACAAAGCTCTTAATAAGAGGAATATAAGAATTTTGTTTAATCTAAAAAAGTCAATGTAGATCTTTTGAACCAGCTTGACGGAATGATAAGCTAAAACAACAAAAGAGTTAATTAATACTACTTGTTTAATATTTTATAATTTATTATAATGGAAAGGCTTATTTAGGAATATGATTTTTGATAGAAATAAATTGAGGACATTGACAACATACTTGATCAGACCCATTAGCAAATAAATGACTATTAAGCTGAGTTAATTGAACTTAACAAAGACATTAAGGAAAAAAAGAATATTTTGAAACTTAAATCAGGATGATTGGATTTTATAAGAGAAGAAAAAGAGTCTAGTTTCAACAAGCTAAATTAATTGCTTAAAAATAAAAATGATGTATAGAAAAAACAGTCAAATAATTTTGCTAATAAATTTAGTTTTTTTGGATACTTTCTAGGCTCTCATAAGAATGATCTTAATACAATAGAGACTACAAACGGAAAAATAAGAAAATCTGAAAAATAAACAAACAAAAATATGAATTAAGAAATAGATTATGTAAAGGAAGATAAAATAGAGGAAATAAAAGAGGACCCAGACGATATTCTAAATACAATAAAAACAATCACAAATTAAGACATATAAGAATCACCAGTGATGGATGTCGATCTCAATAACGAGCATAATAATAACAACAACTATCAGCATAGCATCTCAAATGATGATCAAAGTAGCAAAGAAGACTCTGATGAAAATCAATAAGAAGCTCTTGAAAATATAAAACAAATTTTAAACGAAATAGAAGAATAAATAATAAATAAATTATTCAAAATTATTAAAATTATTAATGCTTGTCAATAAAAGGCTTAAACTTCTCATCCTAATACTTCATTAATACAGAGTCAGCAAAATGCTCCTCACATTGCTCTCTGCCTTAGAGCCTTGCATAGGTCAGATGACAAATTTTTTCTGAATTAAACATCGGCCATTTCTAATTATGAAACTAATCATAAAAGGCTTCTAAGCTCTCAAGGTCTACAAAATTGATAAAAGCATAGCCAACATTACACTGGAACTTCATATCAATAGGCAAATAAAAGAAATCGTATTTGCCTCTAAACCTCTTGTTCATAAGTTGAATAACGAGCTCTTTTGTGTATTTATTTGGTATGTTCTGTATCATAACCGTAGTCTAATTAGTGTGTTTAATTCTCTCTTTAATAATCTGGAATTTCTTTTTGTTTTCAATTGGAAAATTTTGTTTGTTTGGCTTGAACTTTTCTTTTACTTCAATGCTTGAATTTTATTAAGGAATCGTATATCCTGCCTGGCTTCCTTATTTAGCCTTTAATTAGTTTATTCTATCCTTAATCTTTTCCTTGAAGCTCAGAGGCTTGGCAGCAACGTTATTTTTTTAAGGCAAAATTGCCGATAAATTTATATTTTCTGGGAGCTTTTTAATTTAACCTTTATTAAAGTTCATTGAGCCCACAGTGCAGCTGAGTTTATGAGAGAAATTCTGTTGGCTGATGTTGAACTGGTTGTCAAAGGAAACGTTTTCCGACATGTGCCAGCTCTTTTTATGATCCATTGAGAGGTCGTCTTGAATCATAGACAAAGTGTTTCTCAAGCTGTCAGGAATATCCTCATGATTTGGACTGTCTATATTGTTATGAGAGGAGTAGTCATGAGGGTTAAAGACCTTGGAATTGAAGCCAAATGCAGCTGAGACTTTACTAAGCACGTCTTAAGAGGAGCTATTGGATTTTCTCTCTTCATTTATTTAAGACTTTTTTTTAAGAAACTTAAATTGGTTTTCATACTTCTCTTTAAGGTCCTTGCTGGCTTGCTCCTCCTCAGAGCCACGAGTGCCTTTTTATCCCAGCTTGTCTTGTTTTTCATTATGATCAGTTAGCTTTATTAAAGAGAAGTCATAGAATAGTGAGTTTCTTTGCTCCTCTGTTAGAGGGTCAAAGGTGGTTATTTTTTCCTTAAGTATTTTATTTGTAGTTTTATATCACTCTGTCAACATTACAGTAAATTTAGATTAAAATTATAATTGCATGAGCCAGTCTAATTGCAAGCAAATAACCTGGAACTAAGTGCTATAGTTTCTTGCCGACAAGCAGAAGTCTCTTAATGAGCTGCCAAAAGACAACATTCCTAAAGACATTGATTTTCCAGTAAAATAACAAGCACATATTATAGACACTATAAAAATTAAAGAATGAGGATTTGCTCAATCAATTGAAGCAAATGAATGAGCAGAATATTAATGATTTGTTTGGAAAGTATAAGAGCCAGCATAAGTGAATACAGAGTGATAATAATCTTAAATAATACAACTCTCTTAAGAACAGATTTATTAAGATGATGCAGGAGGGCAAAACTGATTAGGTATTTTAGAATAATACAAAAATACAAAGCAATTAAATCAACCATAGAAAAAATGTGTTTTCGGATAATATTGACTATTATTTAAGCTATAAGAAGGAGCATGATTTGGATACTACTTAGATAGAGATGAGTGCTTCCTGAAGAATAGAAAGATCTAAGACTGTCAATACCACTAAGAATAATTATTAATATAATAAGAAAGGAATAGTTTGCTAAAGTTTTTCTAAATAAATTCATCTTGATAATGTTGTAGAGTATTATTAAGAAAATAATCAGTATTTAAGCATCAGCAAAGACAACACTATTAAGTAACATGAAATAAATAATGAATAAATAAAGACTAAATAAATATACTGAGAAATTTATGGTGAAGTGATTACAAGTGAATATTAAAATCAAAGACTTTTTATTGGAGACTGCTTGGGCTTTTATTATATTTTTGATTTTCGTCAATAAAATTTAAATCTTTTATTTTAAAAAAATATTAATAACAAGAAAATCATTTCAATATCAAGTTTCAATAATAAATAATTAATCATATAGAGTAATAAAGTATTTATTGATAGGGAAGAAACCATATCAGAGATAGAACATCTAAAGTTAGATAATTAAAAGGCTTAATATTTATTAGGTAAATTTGTTGACGAAAATAAATTTTATCTATGCAAAAATAAATAAGCTTAATTTTAAATTTCTTTAGAAGACATTGAGAAATAAATTTCTTTATCAAAATTTTATTAAGAGTAAAAAGTCATTTAGATTGTTAAAGATATAGAGTATAGGTATGATATTATGGCTTATTAAAATGGAGTTGCTTAGTTATATGATCATAGATAAAATAAACTTATACAATAAATAAGATTGCATCCAAAGAACCTAAGCAGCTTGGACATAAATAACAACATATTACTAAGCACTGATAACCAGTGTTCAATTTGACTCTGGGATATAAGAAACTATAACATACTTTAAGAAACATAAGTTGTCTTGAATGCCAGTCAGCAGAACAACTTTAAAGCAAAATTTCAAAAGGAATCCGAACAAAACAATTTTTTTGCTTATGGACAAGACGGCTATCTTTGATAGTTCAATTTTCTAACAAAATAATTCTATTTTTATAACTTTAATTATTATATTATAATGCAGACTGATTTAACAGCAAAAGAACTTGACAATATTGTCAACTATAAATACAAATCAACTCAGCTTACATTTATTGACAAATTTATGACACCGTTTTGGAATTGATGCGTAACATTACTACCTTTGTGGCTTGCTCCAAATCTCATTACTATAATTGGATTATTAGTATTAATATTTGTTTAGATTTTGTGGTTTTTTAACAGCTTTTATAATTGTATAGAAAAATCATTCTTGGTCTTTATCTAAGTTCTAGCTATATTTATTTATCAAACATTGGACGCTATTGATGGCAAACAGGCTTGAAGAACTGGTAGCTCAAATTCTCTGGGATGTTTATTTGATCATGGATGTGATGTAGTCTCTTTATCAATAATGATATTTTTCTTAATAGATTTTCTTGACTAAATAGAATCAACTTTTACTAATTATTTAGTACTAATTGTTACAATGACAGACTTTTTGTAAGCTCATTTTAATGAACAGAAGATTGAGTGATTATAGACTTCGTTTTTTGATTTTGGAGTCACAGAGTTTGAGCTGCTTATTATTGGTGTTGGAGCGATAAGGTTATTCAAGCCTAGTGTATTTGTTAGCAGTTTATTTGGATTATAAACAGGATTCATTATAGAGATAATTTATATTGTAGGATGTGTTGGAGTCTTTTATCAAGGCCTTAGAGTTTATGTTGATCACAAGTGCGATGGGAAAGCAACAAAATAGCTTAATAGTCCTCTTGAATATGTAATGATTTTCATACATCTAATTATGATCAGTGGAATAGCCTATCTTGGAGAGGACAGTTTTCAAATAATTTATTGGTCCTTTGCTTTTATCTTTACACCTTTGGCCTAAAGAATAATTGTCTTAAATCAAGCTAAGAAAAATATAAGATTGTTTCAGCCAGAAACAATAATTCTTATTTTGTATGTAATGTTGAGACTGCTATTAGGCTACTCTTTCTTCAATATATTATACATAGATGTTATTCTATTGATCGTATCAATAATAAACAATATATATGTCTCATAAAGACTTTTTGGCTAAGTCAAAAATAGACTTGGAGTTTTCTATTTCAAAATAAAGACCAAAAAAGACTAATAATATTTATAAATAAATTATATTTTAATTTTAATTTTTGGGGTTTGGGG
>ERZ724508.1090-NODE-1090-length-17192-cov-4.885511_pt1 | contig 17192 bp, 24 predicted proteins | sample MGYA00376041_ERZ724508 | MGnify/ENA primary metagenome ERZ724508 (study PRJEB28724, sample SAMN07190887) | wastewater metagenome | isolation source: effluent of sewage treatment plant in Hong Hong | place: USA: Christiansburg, Virginia | collected 2016-03-01 ...
GATCTCCTTTGCTTTCGATCAACTCGATCTCGGTCTTGTCGATACTCAAATCCATTGCGACCAGGCACGTCTCTATCTCTTCGGTTTGTTCGATCTCTATTGCATCTTTTGTTGGGGTCTTCATTCCAACAATCCGATGAATCTCTATCTCGACGAACTGCCCGATTGTCTTGGTTGTAGTCACGACCATCACGACGGCTTCTCAGACGGTTTTCATCTTCCCGTTCGTCCTTGGACTTTTTGTTGAGAACTTGATCTCTATTATGGTAACCATCTTGACCTTTTCTTCGGTCATCTCGTTCACGTTATATTCTCTTCTCGTCTTGCTTTCGGCGATGTTGTTCCCGTTCATTGTTACGGTTGCCAATTTAAGTTTGCCTCTCATAAGCTTGCTCCCTTCTGAACTTATATTCACGATCCTTGTTGTTTTTTGCCCTTCTGTCTGCCTCATGATAGGCTTCCCCTCTCATTCTGTCTTCATTCCTCTTATTTCTAACCACTTCCTCTCGAAAGTCTCGGCTGTCTTTCTCTTCGGAGTCATCCAATTCACGATCTCTTCGTCGGTCATTACGGATTCTTTGATCCTATCGTTCACGCCTTCTCCTTCTTTAATCGCAATCGTCGTCACAGTCTTGCTTGTCTTTGATATCTCTGCGATAGTCATCTCTTTTCTTTCGTTCTTTATTGTTTTTTGCGTTATTCCTGTCTCGGCCTTAACGACGATTATCATTATCATCAACTTCCTTCCTTCTCTCGTGTCTTTCCACTCGATGATCGTCAAGCTCCCCTTTCGCAAAGTACTTGCTAAAATATATTTTGTCCTTCTCGTCTCTGTTTTGTTGACGTTCACTACCTCGGACCTCCTTTCCTGCCATTTACCTCTCCTTATGCTCCTTCCTGTGGCGTATAAAGTGAACAATTTCAAGATCCCTCTTTGCTGCGAAGTTAGGATTCTCAAGCTTTTCGCGAGCCTCCCTCGCCTATCGTTCTTCCTTGCTTTCAAAGCGGCTCCGTTCCTGTTTGAAATGTTCGAGTTCAGCATTATCTCGTTCTTATCGGAACTTTCGAAGGTTCTGTTGATCTTCTTCCTTGCGTTGGTTATCAGTTAGGGAGGCTTCCTTTTGTTCACGGGCGAGCCTCTCCGGTTTGGTTTCTCGTCGAGCTTGCACTTCCCTGAATTTTCGGAGATCAAAATCATTGTGCATCTCTTCGATTTCTTTCTTTTCGTGTTCCTTCTGTTGTTCGGGTGTTTCAGCGGTTTCTTTTGATTGTCGATCTTTTCTTGGCTCCGATGTTTCCTTGGCATATTTTTCTTCACGCCAATTATCAAGATCGGAAAGATCTCTGAAATGCTTCAGCTCTTGAAGTTCCCTTTGTGCACGTTGCTCCCTGGTTTCATGTTCTTCGCGTGTCTATCTTCCCTTCCTTTGCTCTTCAGTTTCCGATCTCTATCGTTCACGTCGATAATGTTTAAGTTCCTTGAAATCTCGTGCAACCTCAAGTTCCAGAGTCTCTCGGTAGTGCCTTTGCTCTTCACTTTCGTTTTCTTCTCGATCCTTTCGTAGTCTTGTTTCCTCTTCGGTCTCGCGAGATCTTCGTTCTTGCCTAAATTATCGCAGGATCTTGGAGTCAGGCTCTTCGGCTCGTTCCTTCACATAGTCCTTTCGTGGGTCTCTCCTCTTCGAGCGATGTTGGTCATCATCATGATCATCATCATATCGGTCGTTATCACGGCGTCCGCCATCGTTTCGTTTGGAGTAGCCACCTCGCCTCGCATCTTAATCGTCTCGATCTCTTTTTCTTTGAGATCGCCTCCCCGAATCCTCGATCTCCATTGACGAGTCCTTCAGACGATTTTCGGACTGCATCCCACGGTTTTCAAAACGGGCATCTAACTCCCGTTTCCTGTTGGCCTGAACTCCTTGAGTCGGTACTTCCCCTTCGATGAACATTGCAAATTGTTTATAGGTTGAAAATCACGCGCAAGCTTTTAAAGCCGAGAATCTCTACCGAACATTTTAATATTCGTACCAGTAAATCAGCAGACAGACGGTATACGGGTGTTTTGGCTGTGGCGAGTTCGACGATAACCCAGCTAACATAACAATCTTCCCATTCATTTAACTTTTGGCTGGTTTCGTTTGGAGCCGAATGCTGTGTGCTACCACGGTATACCCGCAAACTTAGTAATCCAAGCAAAATCAGTTGTGTCCATTGGTCATCTACCGCTCCTCAGAGGTGAGTTCCAGAAGTACAGTCAATTTCTCACGGATATTACGCTTCTTATGGTAGCTTGTGCTGTCGTTCATAAAATCCAGCAATAATGGCCGGATAAGCTTGATGGCCTACTCAGAGGGTTCTTCGTTGTGACGTTTGCTTGTGGTAATCTTGTCGGTTGGAATCGCTAAATCGTGAAACTCGACCAGATAGTTTCGCATGTCTTTTTAGGATGATTCCAGTCGCGACAGGAGATTCTTCAATCCACTATTCTTATCGAGCAGCCTCCTATACTAGCGATTGAAGGCTTCGCTTGTCCTGCTAAACTCTACAATCTTTGCTCGAACCAGCTGGTAGCCCGAAGTTTATGGATCCGGACGCAGTTGGTCGATGATTTGGGTGGTCAGCCTGTTCAGTTCGAGAGCATCGAACTGACGGTCTTGAGGAAGTGCTCTGACTCTGGCAACGTAACGCTCTATAGTCTCGTCGGTTAGAAAATGGGCGTAGCTGTCATTGAGGAACTCGGAAATCTGCCGATAACTACCTCGAAGGTAGCTCAACACCGGATAGTCGTTGCGGAAGAGTGGATTAAGGCAAAACCCACCAATTAGTTTGTCACACTGTTCGAGCACTCCACGAAACAATTGATATTGATGGCGCATGAATCGCAGTCCTTAACTCAGTTCTGCCTGTTCTTCCTCGACAGCGGCATCTTCAATGTGTGCTTCAATTAGGCTCGTAAGATGCCTTCCGGTCTCGGTAAGTTCAGCGAATTCGCGATTTTTGCCTTCTATACACTCGCAGCTATAGGGACGACCGAGTCTCAGCTGTTGAATGTCCTCTTTTTGCTTTGTCAGAAACTCGTTGGTACGATTCTGTTCGATCAGCAGTCTTTTGATAGTGGTATCCTTCTCCTTTAGCTATCTCTCAAGTCGGCCAATTTCGAGTTTATGACTTCGGAGTTCCCTTTGAGAGTCGGCCAACGATCTTTCCAAGGTGATTAACTGACTCATCAGCTGTCCGTTCTCCACCTCTTCCTTTTTCAGAAGTCGTTCAGTTTCATCCAAAGCTTCTTAGTATCGTCCTAGTTACTACTTTCGTTTAGCTCTTTCGGATTCCTCGAGCTCGACCTTGGCTGCCTGCATAGCTTTCTCTAGCAGTTCTGCTTCGGCTCGTTTGAGATACAGTAGGTTAAAGCAGCTTCCCATTCTCCGATTCACTAATTTCTTCAGCAAACCTCCTAACCTTTCTGAGTGTTTCAGTAGCAGGGATCGTTCTTTGATTGTACTTTGGAGACCCACCCAACCAGTACTCAACGACTTTTTCACCAACCTCCCAAACAGTACATTACTGAAGGATACCGACCGACTGAAGATGTTAGCGAAACGAGTATTCCTTCTGAATGCTTTCATTGTCTATCGCTTAAAGGCAATCACAGAACGGCTAATAATACGGCATACTAACTTGTCCAGCTTTCTGAGGAGTCCTACCCGCTGAGAGTACTAGTTGATCCTAACTGTAACCTCCCTGAGCTTGTTTCGATAGACCTTCTTAAGTACTTTGATGAGATGCTGTCCACTCTTCCTTGTTGCTGTCGACATCTGCTTCTCCAAATCGACCTTCGAGCTACGGACATGACTATAGCTGCATCCAACGAGGGTAAAGTATGCCTATCTCTTGAGACGTTTCAAATGTCTTCGGAAGAGGTCTTTGATTTGCTGTCCCGCTTTGACAATGTTCTGATAGCTGAGTCGCACACACTGCATGTTGCGCTTTAACCTTTGAAAGGGCTCCAGTTTTGCTAGAAACAACTTCTTACCGATCAGTGCTGCGAACTGACGAACGTTGCGAATTGGTTGTGTGAGACTAAACGTTGAGAATGTTTTGTTGAGGGATAGACTATCGGCCCCGCCGTTGCTGGAACGTCTGCTCATCGCTAATTCGTGTTTTGTTATGCCGCTGAGATTCAGTTCATCACGTTCACGAGTCAACCTCAGCATGACCCGGTAGTAGAGCCGGGTTACCTTGCCCTGCAATACGCTCACTAGCCTACGGGCTGCTAGTCTCTTCAACAGAGCGTGATCGCCCTCGACACTTCTCATCATCTCTGTGAGTTGATGTGTGGGACGGTGTACCTTTGGGCTGTGTTCACCGCTAATGCTGCGGGCAGCCTTGAACTCGAACACACCGTTCTTGAAGACTCCAGAACCCGAGCGATGCATAAATTAACTTTATTACCACCGATTATTGAAGGTAGGTCACTTGGGGATCGTAGCGCTATGCTCGCCGGCAAAGATATGCGAGTAAGCCTCACGGAATTTCTCCGGGTCCCACGGTTGGTCCGACATTCGCAGCTTATTCTTTATCACATAGACGAAGGCCTACACCTTGCTGCCGTCTTGAAGCTATACGGTGACTGGATCGCGAGTGTATTCGTATTCGAACTCATCGAGACGTTGAGTGTCCTTGCTGTTGATATTATAGTAAAGTAGGCCTTCGACTTGCTCGCCTGGATAGTGGATGATACCGGGATATCGTTGGTTGATAAGCTAGCGACGCCGATAGTCCTTGAGTGTTGCCTTCTTGGACACGTACTTTTCGGTGACCAGGGGATTCATCACTGGTTCGAACATAAGCGTGCCGTAGGTAAAGATGTTGATTCGCTTTTCCATTTGGTGGCGAATGCGGACTGATTTAATCTATGTTAACACTTTATGTGAATCACAGTTCATCGTCGTGGTCGTGGTCATGATTACAGTTGTGGTGGTCATGATCGTGGTCGTGATCGTGATCGTGATCATGATCGTGGTGGTGATGATCATGGTCGTGGTCGTGGTCATGATCGTGGTCATGATCGTCAAGTCCACTTGGTCCAGTGCAGAGGTGCTCATTGCATCCTTCCTTCTTTTCCTCAATCGTCTTGAGATTGTTGGGGTCTTTAGTGTATGATGCGAATTTTCCCTTGCCAGCAAGAATATCTTCGACAAAGTCTTTGAGATGGTCCTCATCGAATGCCTTCCTCATCTTCGAGAACAGCTTCTTGCCGTGATGAATGGCAATGACTGAAGGATAACCACTACCCTCAGCACCAAACAACACCTCAAAATCGTACTGATCGCCACCTTGAGCCCAGATAAATGTGAAGGGCTTACCACGGAAGCTTTTGCCGACTTCTCGCAGAGTTTCTAGATACTTTTCGCGCTGTTCCTCGCTCGAGTCGAGGATGTGAGGGAGGAAGGTGATAATACAAACACCTAAATAAGCTACAATCTTACTCTTCTTCTTGCAATTGGCATCATAAATAGCTTGAGAATTGAGCTGTTGAAGGTTGTAGACAGCCTTAGAGCCACCGTTCTGCTCTCGTGCCCATTCAGCCATCGCACCAGAGCTCCTAGCACCTTCGTAGTTGACAACAGAGTCAAACGACTTCTTGCCAGCTGGGAAGAACTTAATGGTGGGGTATCCACTCACACCGATCTTTTGAGTGATCTTTGTGTGCACGGTGGAATCAACCTTGGCGACTTTGACCTCACCCTTGAGATCAGTTGCGAGGGTAGCCCATTCCGGAGCGAGATTCTTGCAGTGTCCGCACTTCATTAAGCGAGGTCATTACCCATGGAGCGTAGAACTCAATGAACCAAGGACCCTCATCGTTCATAACCTTCTCATCAAATTCGTCGTCAGTGAGCACGATAACATCATCCTCCTCTGAGCCGGAACCTGAATCGTCAGAGTGCGAGTGTGAGTGCGATGAAGCTGGTTCTTTGAGCTTGTCAAATGCAATCTGAATTCGTCCAATAATGTACCTTCCTGACCTCATCTAAAGCGAAACTGACGAAGTCCTTTGCGGACCTGCCACCCTTGTAATCTTTCTCCTGTCCATTCACCAAGAACCTGATAGTGGGGAATCCTTGGATGCCCTGCACGTTAACCTTGTGGGTTCCAGCATCAATGGCAGCTACCTGCACAATGCCCTTGAGAGCACCAGCAGCCTTTTCCCATTCGGGTGCCATGTTCCTACAATGTCCGCACCAACTGGCAAAGTACTCCACAAACCAGATTCCAGTATTCACCTGCTCGTAGTTATCACTGTTGAGTGAAACAACGGGAGAGCTGCCCTCATAGAAGGCCGTAGCCATCGCCAGCATGACTGCCAGCAAAAGAACCTTCTTGATCATCCACGTATGATATTATAGAGCATTCCAGAAGGATTTGGGTTAGGTTTAAAGCCTCAACCATCATCAAATGAGAGTGCAGACCTTGGGCTCCTCCTACCTGCTAAATTATATCTCATCGCCCATCGATTTTGAAAGCTTGACGTGGTGGGTTGACTAGAAATGTCGTTCCGTCAACCATCTGATCACCTGCTTAATGTTCATCGGCTGGTTGGTCGTACAGTCAACTAACTTTCCGTCCAATGATTTTAGGCTCAGAATGTGCTCGAATTGGGCCAGCTGCGGTTGATGAGATCTTGCGAGCACACGGCTCTCGTAAAAGGATTAGTTTTTGCTATTGCCTGCGATCTATTTGTTATCATAGCGCAGCTGCGAACTTGATTGACCATTCATCAGCTTGCGTATGCCACTATAATCTTCATTCTCCGGCTCGATGATAACTGCAAGGTTGCAGCTCCCCCGAACGAAGTCCGAAACGAACACGTCGTAAAATTGGTGGTTGGGGTAGTGAAAGTTTAAGCTCAGCCACAGACTTCTCGTCAAGAGGCTTTTAGTGAGTTTAATGAGGTTGCCAAGATGCAGCACGTGGGGTTTGCTTATCTGTTTTGTTCGTAGATCAACAGTAGTGTTCAATACTGACTTCAGATGATTTAGGTACCCACTATGGGAGGGGTTGCTGGTGACCGAGGCAACTGGCTCAGGCTCGTAAAGCAGCTGAACCAACCGATCGGCTGCTCCCAGCAGCATTACATCGATGTGTTCAGCCAGTACAATATCGCTGCGTTCGGCCATTATAATCCCATTTCGAACTTGGTTGGCAACTGCCATGTCAAAGAACACTGCCATCGAGATCTGCCTGAGGGTGCGTCCAGCAAGCAGCATCGACCCTCACCTAAGTACGAAAGCCAGCGCTACGTAGACCTTAACCAAGAAGAGAACAAGGTGGAACTATTCATACCTCGCAATGCCGATCAAGGCTATATTAACAACACTGAGGAACGGAAAGTCTTCAGCTTTGACCAGCTGTTCGACATGACCACGTCGCAGGAGAAGATCTTCGATAAGGTTGCCAAGGATGTTATAGATTCGGCTTTGCAGGGCTACAACGGTACCATCTTTGCATACGGGCAGACCGGTTCTGGTAAGACGTATACCATGACGGGCGATTCCGAGAGGTATGCAGATAGGGGTATCATTCCACGCACAATCTCCTACATCTTCAGCAAGCGCCAAAACAAGAAGGTGGATGTCACCCTCAGCTACTTTCAAATCTATGAGGAACAAGGGTACGACTTACTGGATGCTGAAAATGAGACAAAGAAGCTGACAGACCTGAAGAAGATGCAAGTGATGTGCGCTGCGAACGGGCAGATGACCATCAAGAACCTGAGTGAGCATCTTGTCGATAACGAGGAAGATGCTTTGAACTTGCTCTTCTTGGGAACCGTCAACCGTGTGGTCAGCAAAACACCTATGAACGACGAGTCTACTCGATCTCACTGCATCTTCATGATCAAGCTGGTGGTGAGCTAACCTGGAAGCGATATCAAGAGCGAAGCGTTCTTGCATCTGGTGGATCTCTCAGGCTCAGAACGAATAAAACAAACAGGAGTGGAGGGCTTGCTGGAGAGGGAAGCACGATCAATCAACCTCAGTCTCCATTATCTAGAAAGGGTCATCGTAAGCCTAAACAAAAGTAATAACGCAACAGGCGAGCACGTGCATATTCCTTATCGCGATTCGCTGATGACGATGGTGCTCAAAGACTCGATCGGTGGAAACTGCAAGACCCGCATGATTGCAACTATGAGTCCACGGACTCAGGATATCGCTGAAGGCATAGCAACATGCAAATTCGCTCAGAGAGTTGCGATGATCAAGAATCAGATCGAACGGAATGAGCGGGTGGATCCAGGCGTTATCATTCAACGACTCAAACAAGAAAACGCCCAACTCAAAGCTGAACTTGCTTTGCTGAAAGGTGGCGATGTGAAGGATGAGCTCGACAAGTACTAAATTGAAGAGTGTCGGGAGAAGGTCAAGCAGTACATGGACACAGATGATCCATCAGTGAAGATCATCCTCAACGATCGACTCAAGATTCAGGAGTGCTTCTACTACTTCAAGATGATATGTAGGGAGGCGAGAGCTACAGGTGGCGGTGGTGGTGTTGTGGCTGCCAATAAATCTGCCAAACCATTGGAAAATAGCAGTAGGCTGAATAATGGTAGTCAACCCCCGCCGCATCCACCAGCAATCAGCAATGAAGACACCCTCCGCTATGAGGATGAAATAAAGAAGTTGAGGTTGTTAATACATCAACGCGACAATGAAATTGCCCTATTACTGTCCATGATCAGCAAGAATGGGAATCAAGGGAGTGTTGGAATCAACCTTCCTGTGAAACGCGAGGAGGAAAACTTATTAGTTCAGAGCGTGTTGCAACCGACTAATGAGGTGGTCTTCCCTGCCCAGATTGCTCAGAAGTAGCTCGAGCAGAAGATTCTCGCAGAATCATCAATCAAAGGCGGACAGTCTCGCACAAACATCAACAGCAACACCAACAACGAGTCAGGTAGAGTCTATTCTGATCATAGAAATGCAGGAGATTCAAAGCATGCTTTTGCGACCATTGAACCTAACAAGCTAGCAACTGCTGAACCATACGGTAGCCTTTGAGCAATTCCGGAAGGCATACCGCAAGCAAGAAGTTATAAAGCAAAACGAGCAGGTGATGAGGCAGAAGATGTAACAGGGAAAGGAAATCGGAAAGATCGTAAATGAGTCCCGTTAAGAACTCAACCGACTGAAAGTTCGACTGTAGACCCTGAAGAAACAGATGGCAGTGCAGAGTCTCGTGGATAATGTCGAGCCAGCTGAACACCCCGAGGAAGCTGCCATTACCAAGGAGATTAACCGACTCAGGGAAATCTGTCGGGTCAATTTCGACAAGCTGCGATAGGTTAAGACAGAAATCACTACCATTCAAAACCTGCTGAAAAAGAATACTGAGATTCTCCAGCGTGATTTTGAGAAGTACCTGGCCTTCACGGAAAAGGAACGACGCGAGGCGATGAAAGGTGTTGAGCCTTCTGTCTTGGCTTCGAGTATCCAAGACGAGGAGGTACAGAAGCACTTAAAGTCCTTCTTCAACGCAAGAGAATAGCTTAGAAAACGTTGATAATGCTTGAAGATTAATTGGCGTTGATGATTAACGAGGCAGCTATCAAAGGGTCTCGTCGACGACTTGCTCTGGTGCAGCTTCCTCAGCCACAGGTTCAGCAGCAGCGGGTTCGGGTACGCCCAATCCAAGTCTTTCGTATGCGATTCTTTGAGCATTTGGTGGCAGCGCTCCAACTTTCTCAGCTTCGTAGAGAGCAAAGTCAACGATATCCTTGACGCTCCTGCCGCCGGAATATGGCTTGAATTCTCCGTTGTGGATGAACCTAATGGTTGGGAAGCCCTGGATGCCTCCAATGTCAACTCGCTCAACTGCCAGATCAATAGCTCCGACCTTGACAAGCCCGTCAAGAGCAGCAGCAGCTTCCTTCCAAGCTGGCTACATGTTTCGACAATGTCCACACCAGTTGGCGTAGAGCTTCATCATCCAGGTGCCATTATTAGCGAACTCGAAGTAGTTGTCCTTGTTGAGGCCGTAGACCTTCGAGTCTTCGTAGCTGGCTGAAACGGCTAGCACAAGCGCCAGCAAAACAACAAAATTCTTCATCGTGTATCCTGAAATTATAATTCGAAAGGACAGGAGGGCTCGATATCAGCAATAATATACATCGAGGAAGTGCCAACAGTCATTCAAAGATAGGAACTGGATATAAAGCAGTTGAGAAACACTGTAAATTTAACGCTAGATGGTATATGGACGGTGGAGGAGAACAGAATGTCCCTTCATCTGGTTCAGGTTCACAACTGAAAGAGATTCAGCAAGTCGAAATCGGAAATAAGAAGCACCACTTGAAGCTCATCTGAGGACTTCATACTTCAGATTTTCACTCGAATTAAGGCATCGGAGCAACCTTATACAAACTTTATGGTACATTCTGTGACCTTGCAAATGCAAGCTACTCTCCTCAAATCCACAAGTGATAGAGTTTGAACAATTTCAAACAACTATGCACCATGAACTATCAAGCTCATTGGCCAATAGCCTTCCTCTCCTCTCCTGGGCCAAGCAGGTACTTGTTGGTCTTGGTTTCCACACCCTCTGTCACGGTCTCAGTCACCTCTTTGGTACCGTCAGGCTTAAGGACCTCTTCAGTCTTGATGGTCTTCTTCTTACCGTCCTTCAAAGAGCTCTTCTCGGTGATGGTCTTGCCTGACAGACCCTGTGGTCCTCGCTCCTGCACAGTCGAGCTCTTGTAGGTCTCAGCATACTCTGCGTTTCCGTTTCCAAGACTCTCGATATCCATCCAATCTCGATCAAACTCCCTCTGGATCTGAGATGGAGTCTTGAAGAGGATGGGCCTGAACAGTTTGTCATCTTCATCCAACAGGAAGGGCTTGGTGTTGAAGAAATCGTTGAAGATGGTGTGACTTGTAATGGGCACCAATTCACCGAACTTGAAGTCGTCATAGCTCCTTCGCCTGGCGGCATCAGAAAGATGAGTGTAGGCCTCATTGATTTCCGTGAACTTCTCCTCAGCAATTGGATCAGTGTTGTTCTTGGGATGATATTTCAGGGCCAAGTCTCGATAAGCCTTCTGAATTTCATAGAGGGTAGCATTCTTTGGGACACCAAGGATTTCATAGTAAGTGCGCTTGCGGTGGGGGTACTGCTTTTCGAAGAATTCCTTCTAGCCTTCATGGAGGAAACCGTTTTCGTTGTAAAACTTCTAGAAAGTTCGATAAGCATCGTCGGTGCTGTATTTGTGGATGAGGTGGTCATAGTTATCTCGTCGAGCAGGGCTAGAAAGCACATAGTAGGCCTCGCTGATGTCGTTGAACTTGCGTTGGGCATGAACTCGGTTACCTGGGTGCTTTTCGGGATGCCACTCAGCCGAAAGTTTTTGATAGGCGTTATCAATCTCTGCCTGGGTGGCCTTGTTAGTGAGACCAAGAGTAGCGTAGTGATCCTTATCCTTGTGGGTTGACATTGGAGTGTTGTTTTTCAGTTGGTTTAAGATTATAGATTTGCAGAGCATTTATAGGGCATCTACCGTTCTAGAAATTTCGGTGCTAAACGATTATACCGAGCGTTTATGGGATTCTAGAAGCATCAGTGGAGGTGTGTTGAACTCCGGTACACATCTCTACCCAATGGTCCGAAATATTTTCCATCAGTTGCGCTGAAGGGCAGATTCAAATCCTCTACCATGGAGATTTTCCTGTCTACTTGAGGTTTATCGATTAGGAAATAGGTTGATTGGTTCTGACGAGCTGGTACTGTTGCCGCAGCATGCGTTTCCGTCGACATATCCATTCACTTCCGCTCAGATCTACTCATGCAAATGGAACACCCGTAATTGATGAGTTTGAATTATTACTTCGAGTGACCCACCGTTACGGTGGATTCATGCTACTGCGCGGTTACAGGCTCAACCATTCAACTAAATTCTTCGATAAACCTTCGAAATAGATTGCTTTTTCCGTGCAGAGAATATGACATCATCACTTTGGCCAGCTTAACGACATACTGCTGGAGGAGTTAATTGCTGCTGGCAGCAAAGGCCAATAGGGAGCAGTACTGCACCGCGAACCGAACCCATACGATTAGGGTGGTTTCAGCGGTCGAAGAGCATCAGTGAATATGCTAAGTATATGGGCACTGAACCAACAGCTCCTTCTGAAGAAGTACAACCGATCACCTCAGTTCCGTGTCAGGAATGTGAAAGGCTACGAAACCAACTGTCCGAGACTGATGCCAGGCTAAGAAGAATTGAGTTGGAACTCAACACCTCCAAACAACTTATGGCCGAGCTTGTAGTTCGGTAGAAGGTGGTGTCGATGAAGCTTATGGACATGCAGACCGATAGTCAATTGTCGTCGAAGGGGAAGCTGCATGCTGATGACGGAAGTATGTCACGACAACTCTAAAGTGCACTACGGGTGGCTCTTGAGCAGTGCAAGGACTCTATCTCACTGCTCAAGAAGGAAAACACGATGCTGACCTACACTATCGGGCAGTGGCAGTAAGCCTATCAAAACCTTCTACAGGATAAGTCGGCTCAGCGCCCTTCCTTCTTAGAGGATATCACCTCTATTCTTAACACCAATCAGCCGAGGTAGTCAAGGGAACCTCCTGTGAGCTTGCGCGCCTTCGACCATGCACATAACAGTTCACTAACGAGCCGGTAAACGCAGCAGTCCAGCAGCAGTGCATCGAATAGCCTTGTGGATAAGTTAGGATCAATTAATACGGATAAGAAACTCACACAATATCAAATTCACATTCTGAGGGAATCTGAGCATACCCTTCGCGCCTCCCCGGCTGGACGATTTCAAGCAAATTTGATTGGGACAGATGTCGGTTCAGCCATTCTCAATATCCACGAATGAAATTTCTGCCTCCTTGTATTCGATTGGTTAGAACTTTATCTTAAAGAATCATCATAGACTATGCTACAAAAGAAGGTCTTGGTGGTGGGAGGAGGGCCCGTCGGGCTTGCAGCTGCACTGTTTCTCAACCAACTGGGTATCAAGCCTCGAATCATTGAGAAAAACACTTAGTTCACTGAATACTCAAAAGCTCTTGCTGTCAATGCTCGCACCATGCATTTACTGAGAGACATTGGTGCTACCTAACGCATACTCCGAGAGGCAGTGAAGATCAAGGAAGCTCAGATGTTCTTCAACGAGGAGCTGGTGATTGCCCACAGGGTTGATCTGCCAATACCCGGCAACGATTACAACTTTATGACCGTCTTTCCTCAATCTCGAACCGAAGCCATCCTCCGTGACTTGCTGAAGTAGCGAAACATCCAATTAGAAACAGGCGCATCTCTAACCAAGCTGGAGAGTAGTCCAACTTCAGTTAAGGTTTGCATTGAGAAGGACGGCCACCAAGATACCGATAACTTCGACTACGTGTTGGGAGCAGACGGTGCCAAAAGTGCTTGTCGAAAGCTACTCGGTATCCCATACCTTGGTGATACGTTTAAGCCCGAGATGTATCTATCTGATTTCGAGCTGCATAATCCTCCCAAAGAGCACCATGTTGAGACTCATTTGTGGGCCGATAAAGCACTTGCCATGATTCCAGTCACCAAGGATACGATCAGGCTCATATCCAATGTTCAAGACTATGTGAGCCTGGTACCAAAGCATTTACAACTCGGAAAGGAGTTGTGGAAGAGTAGCTTTCGCGTCAATCATCGAACTGCTCAAACCTTCCAAAAATAGAGAGTATTCCTCGCAGGAGATGCCGCCCACGTCCATTCACCAGTCGGCGGCAGAGGGATGAATATTGGTATCGAAGACGTCTACGTATTCTCGCGTTTGCTTGATATCGATCAAACCGGTCTGTACACGAGCATGCGCAAGCCTATTATCGATGACCTTGTCAAAAAAATTGGGCGAGCAACCGAGTTGTTCCTAGGCAAGGACAGCGGATAAGCTCGAAAGAAGATTCCCTACCTCCTTCCAACCATCCGACTCCTTGGAAAGAATTAAATCAACAGATTCCTTCTCGGCTTAGACCACTAGATTGGAATATGATAGCACCGCAGTAATTCTTATCGACACAAGTGAAAGTACGCTCAGTAGTAGCTATTCATTACAGCCTTCTCCAGCCAGTTCGTAATGCGGTTGGTACTGAACTCCTTCTCAATCAGGAACTCCTTCAGAGCTTGCTGGTTTATCGGCTGCCAATCGATCTCGAAGCCCTCTTTCTGCACTTTTGCCTGCGTGAACAGACTTCTCGCTACAAGTGGGCTGAAGTCGGTGCTAATTTTGTATCTCTCCTGCTGGGAAGGGTTCGATCGAATCCATGCCATAATCTGCAGAATATCGTTATGCTCCTGCAGAAGTTTGTAAGCTCGTACGGGTCCGATATTGCTGATCCTGCTGGTATAATCGCAACCGCAGAGAATACAGAAATCGATGAACTGTTCCATCGTCAGTTTGCTATCGAGGAGCAACTTCTACAGCGATATCTCTTGGACTTGTTCTGAATTGACGGGAAGCACTACCTCGCTTATTGAAGTTTCGGATCAGGTAGTGAGCTCCGTGGGTGAGTGTATCCATATCCTCAGAGACTACGCCGTAAGCAATGCCGACCTTGCATAGCTGAGCGCACTGCGCTTCGGCTTCGCCAGGCGCAAGCAGAACAGGCATCCCCATCAACCTTAGCATTTTCATCGCGTCCTGCTTCTCGACCTCTGTGATGGTTACTGCTCGCTGCTGTTGTTTTAGTGCTTCCAGCAAATCTCCCTGCAACTAGGCTACTTCAGATTTTCCCTGAGCTTCTTACTTCTTGTGCTTTCGTTTGAGGAGCTGAGCATCGCTGTTGAGTGTACTTATTTGTATTTCTGAGCGGGCGGTCTTCCGTCGAACACCCAGATGGGTCTGATTCGATTTTCAATGCAAAACATTCCACGGCTCAGTAGTCCCAACAGATGACCTGTTTTATTGCCAAGCCAATCGGTAGGTGTGCTGATGGTGTTACGAGTAATCGCTGTGTAAACAATAATTTGTACTTTGCGTCTTCACAAGAAACTGGTACATTGTATTGGAAGCATCAACAGCTAGTATCCTGCCAGCATAGTTTGTTGGTGGGTTATTGGCGATGCATCCGGGGAACTTACTGCGAAGGAAGTCCATGAGTTTGAGAATCCCCATCACCTTACCAATCTGAACAGTATAAACGATAATTGATATGATCGCCAAACTAATTTTGCTGGCAGTGGCACTGCTCTACGTAGTTTAGAGTCAAACCTGTATCTCCAACCATGGAACTGCTGTTGAGTGGTTCGTGGTGCTGAAGGTGCCTGGACAGCGTAATGGCTTCGGTTACTACGACTCCCAAATGGAACGTTCGGGAGCAAGACAGATCGAAGTGATCACGGGAAAGAGTTTTATTGAACCAGGATTTGCTGTGCATAGCACTCTCAAACAGATCAACGATCAACGGCTCCAACGTGTCGCTTGGAGTGATCAGCCGCCTAACGGTGATGCCTCTGCGAGCTATGCTCACTCCAAAGCACTGATAGCCTTCAATCCTTTGACCGCAAAAGGCTTTCAGATTGACCATTCGCTACCAAGGTTCCCAGAGTTCGACTCTGCCCACAACGTCAAACTCGTGAACAACCCTAACTCCAACACTTATGGGCAACATGTATTTTGCATGAGTCTGTCCATGGAGGAAATGGAAAGGATCGCTCAGAACACGATCTTCATTCGACCCTATGTGTACGAGATGGGAATACAGAACGGACCGGCTCAGCTTCGCCTCGCACCGAACTTGCTGAAACTCCAAAATACTAAGGCTACGACCCCAGATGTTTTCCGATATGCCAACTTCACAGCTGGTTCGACGAACGTTCGCGGAATCTTTAAGACCTCTGGAAAGAAGACTAGCATCTTTGGAGATAGTGGAGTAGGTGGAGGACTCATTGCAATGCTTCAATCACCTTTGCTTGTGGAAACTTGGAGAGGAGATGATGGAAGCTATTGCCCTCGCCACGATACTGTCGAAAGGCATCTGTCCCACCAATCACTTCCAGGCTTTTACTCTGTTGAATATATTTCAAAAGTGCAGCTTAACCCATCGATCTCATGGGTACGAACACAAGACCATTCCAAGTGGGCAGTTGCCAAGAATGTTCCATGGACATGCTTCGGTGGCATGAACAGACAGAAGAGTCAGTGGTTAAGAGGAGGACAATTTTTCTGTTTGGAATCTGCCATTTTGAACCAGGTAATGAAATCTATCATCGGAACCCACGAGAACTGCTCATGATTCTCTAGATAAAGATAGTGTGATAGAGTTGAAAGAAGGATGGTTGACTTATTGGAATATTCTATGCAGGGTAATATCATTGGTTTGCGGGGTCGGTTGGGGCTTGGCATCCATCAGCCTTGTCAGCATGCTTGGAGGCGTTGGGATGCTCGCTGCGCCACTTGGACTTCTCTTCCTCGGTGAACTTGTGGTGCTTCACATATCCCTTCCTAGCATTGAGATGTTCAGCACGCCATTTGGCCTTCTCTTCTTCAGTCTTTGGAACATGCCTCGCTCCATTAGGATGAGCTGCACGCCATTCTGCTTTCTCTTCTTCCGTGAACTGGCGATAAGGTCCCTTGGCTCCATTGGGGCGGTTGGCACGCCATCTGGCCTTCTCTTCTTCAGTCGGCTGACGACGGAGTCCCCATGCCTTCTTGCCCTTCGTGTCTCCTTCATCGCAGTCTTTTCCATCATCATCGTTGCTGCGCTCCTCCTTGTCTCCGCGCTTACCGCGAACTTCTGAGACGCTGTTGATAGCACACCCTTGGTCCCTGATGGTGGAACCAGCCAAGACCATAGCAGCAAGTGCAGACAGAACGATGAACTTCATTTGGTATCGAAACAATAATTGATTTTCTGCGAGAGAAGCACAGAATTTAAATTCAAAGAAGAAGCTTCCATTTTCAACCAATTTTGAAATAGTTTTTCGAATTCTACCAGGACCGATTGACCTCTGCGTTTGGCACGGAGGGGCTCGTTTTAGCGAATCGTAGCTACTGCTATGCTTAGGATTGACGACCATAGCACATGCGAAACTTGTCGATATATTGCTTGGGGGTTTCTCTTCCACGAAGGATTTTCCAAATGTTTAAAACCAGTTTTGGAAATTGACAGAAACGACTGATGAA
>ERZ724508.1093-NODE-1093-length-17163-cov-5.969780_pt1 | contig 17163 bp, 27 predicted proteins | sample MGYA00376041_ERZ724508 | MGnify/ENA primary metagenome ERZ724508 (study PRJEB28724, sample SAMN07190887) | wastewater metagenome | isolation source: effluent of sewage treatment plant in Hong Hong | place: USA: Christiansburg, Virginia | collected 2016-03-01 ...
AGGTCCTGGATATCGAAGACAGGAGTGGCCAACTCTCCAGCCGAGTATTCTGAAACCTATCATCTACCCACATAAGATCTGAAAGAACCCCTGCTATCAAACCGTTTTCTCAATAACCAGTGCTTGACAGAGCCGTCCGTCCGAGAGCAGATATCTTATGTCGCAGAAAGCATTCCCTTGAACAGTCTTACTATCAATCGAAAGGGGGAATCTAAGGCCGGCCCTCGTTACTTTTGTCAGGAACGCCATGATATCATCGAACTATCCAAATGGATCGCTGGCAAAATGGATTCGCTCAGGGAAAAAGGAAAAATCGACATTGAAGCATTCGTTGACTATCGTCAATTCGTCGTTAATGTCGCACTCACCCGCCTGCTCGGGTTAATCAGGAAATATTCATTTGAGGCTGCCGAGCTTATGTCTGAACTCTGGAGCAAGACCTTTGGATTTATGGAATTTCTTCTGATGCTATTCGCGAAAGACCGTCGAAGGTAGGAACTAGCCATCGCTACTCTTGAGCGTGAGAAGGAAGAACTTCATGTATCGTACTTAGAAAGACTGAAAAAATAACAACAGCAGCTGCGAGACAACCTCGAACATCTTAAATCTGACTTCAAATCCAGTATTGTATCTGGTAGACAGTTTAAGAAGAAGTGTTCGCAACAAGCCAAAACACTGCGGTAGGAGAAGCATCGTAGTAAACAGTTTGAAGAGGCACTCATTCGTTCGTTGCATATAAACATGCAATTCGCAAGCGGTGATAACCTTCAATGGAGCTACCGAGTATTTCATACTCTTTATCGATCTCGCAACAAGCCAACGAATCCATCAAATGGTTCCGATAAGCCCGATGACTATTCTGAAGAGGGTGCAGACTCCATTATTAACAGGCACCTTCGGGAAATGGAGAGATAGCGAGAAGGGAGCAAAGATTGGGAGTAGTTCGATATCGGCAAGGAGAACGAATGCCAAGCGAACGGCGAACTCGAATAACTATCTGTCGAAAAGATCTTGGAACTTGCGGCTCCAAAGTACGTGGCCTCCTCAACCACAGATCTACATCCTCTCAATGAGATCGGTATTCAGACTACAGTTGAATTTGTGCACCAAACTTCCAATACATTGCCAGTTGTCAATAAGTAAGTCGGGCTTCAAGTGTGTCTCGGAACCAAGGAGCAATCTACGCAAACTACAAAGGAGCCAGTCGTACAATTCAACAGGCACAAGAACAGGTTAACAACTTCCAAGATCGTTCGGCCGACGACCATCAATCAAGCAGTCATTAACGAAGTCTCCTCTCAGCATACCTCGAAAGAATCATCTTAAAGTGCCAAATCACCGAACCCCTCCCTACAGCGGCAGCATTAAAGGCAGCACCAATCGTAGTTTGTAAATGACTCTGATTAAGGCAGCTTCAAAGTTTCCCGTCTAAACAACTCACTTGTAACAACCAAGCTCCGGCTCAAGAAGCCAGAGTCTGTATATACTACAGTAATGGAAACTCACTCTGAAGAGAGCACCTCCTTTCTTTAAGAGGAGGAATAAGAGAAGCTTGAGCCTCTCGCCAACTTTAGTCAAATTTACTCCAGCAATAAAAGAAAGCTTTTAATGAACGAAAACAAGTTTAAGCAGAAGCTTATGAGGAAAAGAAGCTTCTGTAATGCTGATCGAGCCTACAAACCCGTGCATCGCAACCGCGATATTCCTTACATTGACAACTATGTATTAGGAAGGAACCGCAGGCAAAGACAGAGATACGGAAGGTGGGGGGAGGATATCCTATCTCATGAAAAATTTTGGCAGAATGTTATTCGAGATGTTAAACAGAGGTTAGTGACGCCAGCAAGTGTGCCAATGGCAACCGCCAGCCTCTTCCGATTATTCTCACAAACTATTCAGAGCCTTTCCCGGGCTTACAAATTCAACAGTACTCAACCAAAGATTAAGAGCTCAAAACCGCCACAACGACGGCACATGCATTGCCTAAAATACATAATCATGAGGAGACTATGTGATTCAATGCGAATGCAGTCTGAGAGGGAACTCAGGCAGATCGTAAATAATTTGCTGTTTCTTCGCCGTACAAAAGAGCTTGAAATGTTCAGTATGCTAATGGGTCTTTCTTAGGGTTACGGAGAGGTGGGTGCTATTGAGCTTGAACTTTATGTCAGGACATTTGCTCTGCTTGATAGCACAGAGAAGTTCCAAGTCTAGAGGGAGCTACGCACCTCCACCTTTCTACTAAGCGAGAAGTTGGACGATATTACAGAGGGCTTTTTCGAACCTGAAGAGAAGGAAAAGTTATTACAACGGCTGTCCAGAGGGGACAGCCCAACCCTCTCCGTCGACTAAGTCGCCCGTACACTCGTCAGGAAATATAACGAGCGAAAGAGATTGAGTTACGACAGCTATGAGTACCTCTTCGAATGCGCCAAGCATTTTGGGACTGCCGAGCTGAAGAGTTTGGTTTGCCATCTGAAGCTGAGCCCGCGAGTAAAGTCGATAATGCTGCGTTAATTCGCTAAACTGCTTGACTGCAGCACGCCGAAGACCCGCTACATCTCTTACGAGCGCTTTTGGATGTTCTGTGAAAGAGTGCAGTTCCCAACTCGCTCAGTTCTGCTGGATTTTCTGAGGAAGGAGTCAAGCCGGTGCAAGGAGGTCAAGTAGTACTGCGGCGAGTCGCCGGACGCCATCATTTAGCTGCTGGCTCTGCACAACATCAAAATCTGTCCGCTGCTGGTCAGTATCATGAACTTTATGGCTACGTGCTACAATCCGACCAAGAACGACTTTTGGGCCAACTTCCTCATATGCTTCTGCAGCCATGAGATTCTCGAGCAGAAGCTGAAGCGAGTCCTCCCAGAGGAGTTCAGCTTGCTCCAAGCTATCGAGCCCAACGCTGACTGCTAGTGATATTATATGGGATTGCATTCCCCGTCCAAATCTCATGGTTTAGGCATCGAGGCCTGGCCGAACACGATCAAACTTTATCGATAAGTTCCTTCTCGAGGCCTGCAAGGAGGCTGTATGCTGCTCTGGCCTCCTCGAAGATTCGATGCTGGAGCTTGAAGATTGTGTTGCATTGCCTGGTCAGGTAGCTCTTAATCCCATTCATTTGGTTTAACTCCTGCTTGAGAGTGCCTGCATGACCATATTGTATACCTCTGCGCTCCTTGAGGAACCTTGTGATATCCTCATGAAGGTTGCTTCGCGTGCCATTGATATTGTTCTGCCCCTAGTCGCTGAGTATGCTCAGCATCTTGGAACATTCCCGGAAGTCTTCGGTAGAATAGGCTTGCTCGTGAGCCAGGAGCAGGTCCTCGGAGTCGGAACGAAGGACGTTTTCCCTGCCTCCATCACTGCAGTTCCTCACTACTGTTGAGTCCAAGCTCCTGAGGCTGTTCTTGCGGATGGTCCGGAACCGTCTCACAGCCTCATCAAACTGCATGATCTCCACAAATAGTAATTGCTGTTTGGCTGGTGCCGCTGGGATTTAAGCTCGCTCCGAAACAGTCGTACTTAGCTAATAAATATGTTCGAATCGCTAAATGGTGATCAGCAGTTGCCGGGGCCCATCTGATACTTCCTGAGCTTGTTCTTTTTCTTCTCGACTTCTCCGAGAGCCCCACCCGGAATCTTGGTCACTTCGAGGCCGATCAGCTCCGCCTCAAAGCTGTAGTCCTCTTCGGCGTCCTTCAGGAAGCTGTTGATCACTTCTGGTTTGTTTGCCACGTTGGTGAAGGTGAACAGGTGGTTGTAGTCGTAGTCCTCCATCGACTGCTAAGCTAGCGTGTACTTGCTGCGAATGGCCTCACGCATCTTGCTAAAAATCAAAGTTAGGCCAAAAGGACCACGGATAAGCCTCAGGTCGAGGCCCTTTTCCTTGTTCTTCTTCTCGATGATTTTGCGGAATCGAACTTCGATCTCTTGAATTGTTTTAAGGCACCTGACACAGTTGTCAATAATCTGCTCGTCGCTGTTCAGCGACAGGTACTTCCAAAGGACAATGGCAGAAAGACCATTTCGACTTCCAGATAAAGTCGAATCCATAGAACCGATATACATGGGAGAGCTAGGGGGGTGCAATTGGTACTTGTGTCGGCTCATATAGACACCCAGAGGCCAAGGTGCTCCGGGGAACTTGTGGCCGCTGGTGACTGTTGAACAGATTTCGGGAAATTTTGTCATATCAAGGGTCGGAATCTGGGAAGCCTTGTACTCCACCTTGTTACCGTTTAAGTCGATGACAGTGTCGACGACTTGGTCAGGGTTGTTCTTGAAGTGTTTGGCGAGATAGGGCATGTAACAGCCGCCGTAAGCGCCATCCACGTGGATCCAGTAGCCAGTACGTGTATCAGTGATCACCTCCTTTGACCCAGGCTTCTGGACCTCACGAACAACTTCATCCAGACCGTACTTCGCGAAGATCTTCTTGAGGCGGTTGATGCAGACCTCGAGTTCATCAAAGGCGCCTGTAAATGTCGTTCCATAGTTGAGGACAACCATTATTCCGTGCCGGCGAGCTGCGAAGTATTCCACAAGCGCCGCGAGTTTGTCAGGGTCAACCCTCCCGTCGAGATCGTTGTAGACTGGGACGTGATCAGGGAAAGGTTCATCAGCTTTTTTTACTCCTGGTATCTCGGCACCAGCGTAATGCTGATTACCATACTCGCCGAATCCTGGCAAATTCATTAGAACGGCAGCCTTCAAAACCGAATAGTGAGCAGCGGCCGAAGCGAAGAACACAGTTGGTTGGAGAATGTCAATTGGCTTCTCTCCCTTAAGCTGAGAGATAATTCGACCAACTTTCGGCACCACCTTAGATTTCTCGGAATCAACAATCAGATACTTCCCTCCGACGTAGTCGCGACCCATCCATGCAGCCATAATATTACCTTCTGAGCTTCCCATGGAAAGGACGTATCCCCAATATACATCAGGGTCCTGATGAGAATTATCATGCGGATCGGCATCGAGATCCATGTTCCTCATTCTTGCGTTCCAAAGCCCAGCGTAGTATCTGATGACGGCATACTCAATCTCCTTAGAGTTGAGCAAGTAAGAGCCCTTTTGGTTGGGGTCACCAATATTATTGATGTGGACATCCAAGAACTTTTCGAGGCCAGCAGTGTGCTTAATATCGCTATCGAGCTGGTAACCGATACATCGGCTAGCCCGATCATGAAACACTTGGGAGCAACTCTCCAGCTTCCGATCGATCTCTGCAGGAGGTAGTCGTTTCTCAGGTATCAAGTATTTGTAGATGTCCCACTCAAGGATTTTGTAGAAGTAGTTCAGTACGAAGTCAGCTGGCTCCATGGATATCTTGATTCGATTTTATATTGGTAAAGTTGAATGATGATGATTAAAAGTCCTGTAAGACTGGTTATCAGGCAGCAAAAGTTCCATTGCTTTATAGCAACTTTGTACCCACTGAAACGGTTCCTTCGGAGATTCATTCTCTTCCCCACCCAACAAAAGATAACAGAAGATAATCGGAGACCCACTAAGAAAGCTGTTGACTATTGCAATGTAGATTCTGAAGAGGGCAATGATCAATTTGTAGGCCCTCCCTTTTTTGAAATGATAAGCTTATTATCTAAGTTATGTACGGCAGCACAGAACTAACGAACGACCTTTTAGCAATGCACCTCACCAAAAAGCCGTATGCCTAGCGCTGCAATTTTCTCATCCAGCATGGCAGTAGTTCATTCTAGTTGTCAATAGGCACAGAGGCAACAGTGCTGGACCTCCATGAAGCCGTACTGAGAGTTGCTAGTTTAGGTAGCCCAGCGTATCAACCTACCCGCCAATACTCGCTTCGTCTGCCTCGAGTCGAACAACAAGAATGAGCTAGTGGACTACGTGCTCTGCCGGGGAGGCGAACGATTAGGCATCTTCCGCAAAAACGAGATATTCCGAACGTACTGCACAAATTACCTCGAAGCTGACATCAGACCTTGTCTCGGAGACTTTATCTTCCTGAAATGTCTCGGACAAGGTGGTTCAGCAAGCGTTTATCTCGTTCGAAGGAAGAAGAATGGACAGTTGTTCGCACTCAAACAGATTGATAAGGAATACTTCATTGAGTTCAAGCGCATGGAACAAATTCTACGGGAAAAGAAGATCCTTTCGGAAGTGGTTAACGATTTTCCGTTCGTGTCGTTACTACATGCGAGCTTTGAGAGCGAGAGACATCTGAACTTCCTGCTATAGTACTACCCAGGAGGCTAGCTGTTCTTGCATCTTCAACGTCGACGCTTTAGCGAGCACGAAGCCAAGCTATACTTCTGTGAGATCGTCCTGGCGTTCGAGCATCTGCACAAAAATCGCATCATTTATCGCGATCTGAAGGTAAAAAGCGAGTAACGCAGCCTGAAAACGTGATGATTGACTGGGATGGACACGCTCGTCTTACAGACTTTGGGCTGTGTAAAATGAACCTTACCCGCGATGAGCTCACGCATTCCTATTGTGGTAGTCCAGAGTATATGGCCCCCTAGCTAAAGGAAAATCAAGGTTACAACTACTCAGTGGATTTCTACACTCTCGGCGCTTTCCTGTTTTAGATGGTTGTCGGTGTGCCACCTGGCTACAACAATCAACCTATTTTCTTTCCCGACAAGGCATCAAAAGGGTTCATCGAGCTGGTTAAGGGCCTAATCGATAAGGACTTATAAAAGCGTATCGATAGCTTTCAAGTAATAAAGTCGGCGAGTTGGTTGGCGGGTGTCAACTGGGCAGATATTTATAGCAAGCGTTATGAAATGCCAATAAAGTTGTGCATCTACGATAGCTACGTCCACGAAGAATTCGTGAAGGTGAAGGTGGATAGCATGAACCTCATGAGCGAAGAAAAATTCGACCGGCTTTTTGACATGTTCTACTACAACAGAGATCAGCAACGCCGGAACAATCACGTTGGCGGAGTAGATAGACACAACAAAATGCTCGGCCCAGATGCCTTTAAAAAGTCCAAATCTAAGAATAAGTCACGAAAGTCATCGAAGGAGAGAGAATCCCAGCACAGCAAATCAAAACAAAAGAAGTAGACGAGTCGCGAACGTAGCACAGAGGGCACTTCACGGAAAAGCAGTAACAAACCACAACGTGCAAACATCAACGCTCTTGCAAGTCGCTCTAACGGGATGTTAGAAGTCATTAGGGGTATACCACCGAGGGTATACTCCCCTGTGGTGCTTAGGGAGCCCGGCTCCAAGAAATATACTTTTCGAAACTGATCCATTCTGCTTGTATGGAATACTGGAATACGGAATTATTAGATGGGGGCCAGCTGTGGAAAATGCGGGTAGCAAAACAGCAGAGCAACGCCCGAAATTCAGAATGAGAATATAGACCCGGTGGTAAGTTCAATCGGAGACAAGGTTGATCATCTACCGACTGCAAGCTTCAATCGACAGCTCAGCAGTAAAACTGTCAAACGTCGCTCATCTCAGAAACCGGGGTCTATTTCACGGGACTTTCGGACACAAGCAAGCCGTAACATAGATGAACTGGAGAACATTGAGACATTTACAGAAGTAGATTCTGCTGATAGGCTGAATCCACAAGTTTCCATGTGTTAGCCAATCCCTACGGAGGAGATGTAAGCCTTTCTCAAGATCTTCGAGCAAGAGTGCTTGGAGAAGGCCGTGGAAATTCTCAGAAAGCGATAGCAAACTTAAAAGCCAACGAGAGGGTCTGCTATGAGCAGCATCCCCTCACGTGCATCCTAAACGGGAAGTGTTTTAAGCGGAAGTCGTGTAAAACTCCGTCTCGATAAAGGATTTGTACGGGTGCTCCATAAAAACATCAACGACTGCTACCAGTTTCTGCAGAAGTTAGGATAGGGCAGTTTCGGCTCAGTTCACAAAGCAATTTGTTTGAAAACCAATCAAGAGCGAGCCATCAAAATCATTCGCAAAGGAAAGTCGAACAAAATGGAAGAAACCCTGTTCGGGGAGCTAGAACTACTGAAGACCCTGGACCATCCAAATATCATAAAACTCTACGATATTTTCGACTTTCGCGATTTCTTCTACGTAGTTACAGAATATTGTGACGGTGGGGAACTTTTTGCGGCTGTGAAACGTAACCACCACTTTAGCGAGCGTGATGCTTCTGTTATCCTCAAGCAGTTGCTCAGTGCAGTCAACTATATGCACAGTCGAGGAGTCGTTCATCGTGACCTAAAGCCTGAAAACATAGTCTTCGAGTCTGTTGTGGGTACTGACCTCAGTGACAGTCGAATCAAAATCATCGATTTTGGCACTGCTGAGACTATAAAGAAAGGGAAGAACTTAACAGCAAGGGTTGGTTCACCGTTTTATGTGGCCCCGTAAGTACTTGCGCAGAATTACAACATCAAGTGTGATATCTGGTCTTGCGGAGTTATTCTGTACGTTCTATTGTCGGGTTACCCACCATTTCGAGGACGTAGCCACGAAGAAATATTCGCCAACATTGCTCGGTCTTCTGTCAGTTTCGACGGTAAACTCCTCTCTAACTGTAGACAAGGTATGGAACAACATCAGCAAGGAGGCGAAGGCATTAGTCAAACTCATGCTTGATAGAAATGTTGGTAGGCGCATCACTGCCGAAGACGCACTGAATTATCCCTGGATTCAGCAATGCACACGTATTGAACCCATCGGCGAAGAGGCACTGCTGAACATGGAGCAGTTTTTCGTAAGTCAACCCGCTAATTTAGTTTAAGAATAAATTCGTCGCAGTCATCGAAACCTATCTCGCAGCGAATGCTATTTCCGCAGCTGAACGAAATGAACTTGCCGAGAAGTTCAAACAGATCGATAAAGATGGCAACGGAACACTCGAAAAGGCGGAAATTGTCGAGGCCTACAAATCCATCTATGGCATTGTCGATGAGTAGGTGATCACTCACATCATCGATACCATCGATATCAATGGTTCAGGCAAGATCGACTTCACAGAGTTCATAGTGGCAACAAGCAATCGTGACAAACTGTTCCAGCGTAAGGGGTTAGAGCAAGCTTTCGACTATTTCGACACAGTAAAGATTAGGTAAATCTAGGATAAAACTGGCTTCATTGAGGCCACTGAACTGCGTGAACTTTTAGGAGGCAGCTGTGACAACGACTAAGTGGCGAAGATCTTCGAGTAGCTTGACGAGAACGGTGACCACCAGATAAGCAAGGACGAGTTCATTGCGAAGCTATTGCCTTAGTGATTGCACTGCTATAATAGTTTGGAGTTGAGATGCCGCGTTAACTAGCTATTGCTTACGGCGAAATCAACAACAACAACATCAACACGATTCGCAAGCTGCACTATGACACGCTCCCGGTCAAGTACAGCACTGGTTTCTATTACAAGCTCATGATGGAGTACACCAAGCACTCGCGTACCGTCTTCTACAATGACATCATGATCGGCTGCTACACAGTTCGCATTGAGGATTACGAGGGCGTGCAAGCCGCTTACATCCTCACCTTTGTCGTGCTAGAGCCCTATAGGAAGTGCAAGATCGGTACTCGTATGATGGAGAATCTCGAGAAGGACATCCGTAAGCTGAAAGACGTCAAGTGCATCTATCTGCATATGCACGTTCAAAACGAAGTCGGCAAACGCTTCTACGACAAGTGCGGATTCCGCGTGGAAAAGCGCCTTGACAACTACTACACCAATCTTGAAGAGCCACATTGCTTCATTCTGCGCAAAGACTTGAATGATGAAGAGCCACCGAAGTGATTCATATGTATGTGAGTAATGCGTGGCGTCGCACAAACAGAAACCAATCACTATCAAAGGCAGCCGACTCCCCGAATAATCATTGGTGCTGCAGAAATCGGATATAAACTCGAAGCCATTGCAGGTAACGGAGCCACCGATGGTAAGCGGCTAGGTCTCCCTCCAAAGGAGACTGTTGATGAAGGAGCGGCTTGTCCGTTGAACTGGAAGTTTATTGAGTTTCTCCTGCGGAAATTCGATTGCATCCTCGAGCTGAACTCATCAGGGTGCTCAGCTATCACTGAAAGGCCGTTTCGGTTGCTGCTAGGTAGCTGTACTGGAGACATTAACACCATGGGGACCGGCAGCGCCGATAATACCGGTTCAATATACGGTTCTGCTGGCCTCATCTCTGGAGCTGTTCTGTGGATGCACCCCATCTTCTATTTTAAACGATATTCTAATTCACCTAAGTTTGCTTTGGAGTATTTAGCATGCTGCCGTTGGAGGCTATTGGAAGATGGCGGCATGGATCAATAAAAAGAATAAAAAGTTAATGTTAAAAACCCCTACTCGAAAGAGGGAGTTTAGCGAGTTTCGCAATAGTCCAACCCCAAATGCTACTATCAGTCGCCGCACAAACGATAACGTTTCGCCAGCGAGAGCATTGACACCGACACCTTCCCGGCAGCTACTCACCCCAACTCAGGATAGGCAAGGAGGATAGCTCAAGAACTTAAACCATCAGCGAACAACCTCAACGAGGTACTTGAATGTGCCAACACATACGATGAGTAAAGAGAACCATTCTCAGTCCAAGCCAAAGGAAATATGTGTGAACTGCGTTAATCACATTCTGGTAGAGCAACATAAGTCAAAGCAAAAGCAGTAAGCTGACGAGAACAACCGGTACATGGAGATACAGCGGCAGTTGGCTGCTGAAGAAGCACAAATACTGAAAAGAAAATAGAACGAGAAAAAGCTCCGCTAACTTGAGTACAGTCGTGCTCGATAAACTTAAACCCGCAAGGATCGCGAACGCCAGAAGATTGAGGAAGAACGGAAACGATAAGTCGAGAATTTACGACTTCTGAAATAAAAAGAGGAGAGAGAGGGGAATAGACAGCAAGAAATCGAAAGAGGCAAAAAGGAAAGTTTCAAGAGGGAGTTAGAACAGCAAGTGAGGGATTAGTTGGAGAGGAGAAAGGTAGAGAAAAAGAACTCAAACCAAAAAGCAACGGAATATCCATTCAACAATTTCGGAGAAAGGGACGCCCAGAAAGAAGCAAAACATGCCAAACGAACCGCTGAGTATAAATAGGCTTTGAAGCAGCAGATTGAAGATAACGCCAATCGTGCTCGCAGAGAAAAAGAACAGGACAGAGAATGGCGAGAACGGCAAAGATAGTTGGAGAACAGCAAAGTCCTTTTCGAACCAAAAGCCAAAGTAGTCGATGCTCGAAACGACTATCTTCGTCAACAGATTCAAGAAAGAAGTAACAAGAAACTGCGCGAGCTGGAAGAAGAAAGGAGGAAGACTGAAGAGGCTACTAAGCAGGCAGAACAGGAATATCGAGATAGCATCAAACAACAGCAGAACCTGACCTCCACAAAGATGGACAAGTACATGAGATAGCTGAACTCTCAGCTTCAAGAAAACAGATAAAGGAAGCTACGAGAAAAATAACTCGATAAGTCGCCTGGGTTTTCGGAAACTCCTGAGTAGCGGAAACAGCAATATCAGGACTGCGACAAGTGCCATGTAACCTTCCCCAAGAACTATATTTCCATCTTTGACTATTGATTTCTGACTGACTTTAGAAACTAATAGCTGGAGGACCTGATGGCCCGATTGTATTCAATATTTAATGGAAGGAGAAGGAGAGCAACCAAGGAGGCATGGCAAGTGGCACGACTGCAAGAAGCTAATGTGCCTTATCTGTGCAGTAATGGGCTATGCTATGCCGTTCGTGGGTTTTATAGGTGGAGCATATCTGGGGAGATGGCTTACAAAGGGCTACGAGAGCACTGCGCTGCAGATCTTCGCAGGAGTGGTATGCGGTGGAGCATTGGGTGGGGCGCTTGGACCGATAGGCTTTGTGTGGTATTTCTTGTTCATGAAGATGGAACACCGGCTGTGCGCTGAGGAAGATGATTATTACGGCTGACCGTTTGCATTCGATATTACAGAATTAACGTCTTACAGGTGTGAACTACTTTATTTACTATGTTAATTGCCTCAAACTCTGAAAGGGAGACTTATCGAACTGATACGATACAAATGTAGAATGGCTTCAAACCTCAACTCTGCACCACTGCCAGTCGTCTTGACCCTTTTTCAATCGCAATTTTATGCTTATATCAGCTTTGGAAGCGTGTCACGAGTTCCGGATCGGACAACCTCCATTCGTATACCTTGCACAAGAACAGATAGTGAAGCTTGTTCTTGGGCGGAATCATGTTGTTGAGGAGGATGTCTTCCAGTTTCCCCTCTGCCAATTTCCTCTGAACAATCTTGCGGTTGAGATCATTACGTTACTTCTCGAGATCACTCTCTCCAAGCCCAAATACCTTGATCAGATGCATGCGATTCTTGCATTACTTACCCAGCAGGCTCTTGAAGGATTCTAAGCTGTCCAAGTGAGCGTCAAGAGTGCGTGACGAACCCCTAAGTTTCTTCATTTCACGGAGCAGAACTCGAAGCAGATGTTTGGGCGCATTGGTTGCTTTCCTCTTCTCCAGGGGATGATGAGTAAAGCGCGCTAAGAGATCAGTTGGTTCTTCTTCTGCTTCCTGTGGATACGTCAGTCCATCCAATTTTGCTTAGGGCTCAGTAACACCATAGGTGGGTGAGGGTGTGTTGATTTAGCGGATAAAGTCGTCTTCTGAGGGTTCAGAGTAGTGTAGTCTTAGAGAGGGGTTGTCGGAGTCAGAATCGAATTCATTGAACATTAGGTTTTATAAAATTATGGCTTTAGACTTATGGTCTTCCAATAATGACCCGAAACTCATAACCATACCAGTCATTTATCGACTTTGTTCAATCACGATAACCGTCTCGGTCGCGAGACTTGTCATGTCTATGCTTCTTAGCCTTATCCTTGTGGTCACGGGATCGATCCCTACGATCACGATCACGCTCTCTGTCACGATCGCGCTCGCGGTCGCGGTCTTTGTAGCCGCGGTCTTTGTCCTTCGAACGCTCCCGTTCGCGATCACGTTCTCTGTCGCGGTCACGATCACGATCACGGTCGCGCTCACGCTCTTTTTCCTTTTCTCGATCCTTATCGACTCCTTTATCTTTTTCCTTCTCCCGTTCCCGTTCTTTGTCTTTCTTGACTTCCTTGCCCTTCGATCGGGATTTTCGGTGGCTCCGCGAGCGACTCCTCTTTCTAATCAAAATAACATGAGAAACCGCACATTTACTTGTCCTTGGGTTATTCTCGAGACTTATTGAGGTTGTTCAGAATGTCAAGTCGGATGCGAAGAGTTTCGATTTCGTTTCTCAACCGAAGGAAGCCTTGGTGAATCTTGCCCTCAAGATGAGTGGTTATGCGCTTCTCAGTATCGTTGATGGTCTGAATAGCTCCGCAAATCTCACATATCTAAGTCGTCAGTCGCTTATTACCTTTTGTTGCTTTTGGGCGTTCACTTGCTCATCACCCATCGTCTCAATTTCCCGCTTCTTTTCGCGTAGTCGCTCCACATCGTTCATGCAGCGTTCACTATCCAAAATCTGTCCTTTCTCACCCAGAATCTCAGCCTGCGTCATCGTCTCTTCGATTTCCTTGTCAATGCTTATCAGCTGGTCGACAATTTCCTTCGGTCGTTCTGCAGTATAGTTCGACTTGCTGTCAATGAGAGCTTGGTTCTTCTTAACACGTGCCTCAACATCACCAAGTCGTTTTTCGATCCAATCTGAATGAGCGGGTATTTACTGATGCACTCAACCAAGTACTGCTTCTCGTACTCGCCCTTGTTCTTGTCGGAATCGAACATGTCCTTAAGGAAAGGGTCATGGCGCATTTTGCACAACCCTTCGTCGTAGTTGGTGTTCGGGAACAGTGTATTGAAACAGAAGCAGATCAGGAATGGCTTGCACACCTACTTTGTATGTTAACTTACATCCTTGTTTGAGTAGTGATCTCGATGCTTGATCTCGTCCTTGGTTTTGTTGCGGTCGCGGCCCATCAACTTGTCAAGGATATCCTTGCTCACGTCCATTTAAAAGAGATATTATGCATTACGCAGAAGTTCATTCGAATTAGAATCTCCTGCTCCCAACACAAGTTCGGAGTGCCATAAAATCAACCTTCATTGATGCAATTTCAAGGTAAGAACACAGGAGTCATTGAACTTCCTCATCGCTAGCTTCTGTATAATAGGATATAGGCAGAACCATCGAGCACCTCTGATGGTGACAGCAGTTTGGATTTATTATCGTTGAATTCGTACCACTGCGATAATCGTAAAGAGTACTTGATCAGATCGTCTTGCGAAGCAGTAGTAATGCCCTTTGTCGAGTGAGCCACTGTGGATAATGACAGCAATAAGCTCAAGCAGTCCCTGGGCATCTCTACTAAAAAATCTGCTCAGGTCCATGCTGGCAGTATATTTGACAACGGAGTTGTTCTTACTTGTGGAACTCGCAAAGCGTTTCAAGACGATCGTTAGGTAGGCCGGTGGTTGGGAAATTGCCAGCTTTCTGGTTGATTTGGTTGTTAGTGCACACTTTTAGCAATGAATAGGGGAGTCGAGCTTCTCTTCAGAAAAATATTGATCCAAACAAGCTCCAAGGTTGTCATGAGTTATCTCGACTGTCAGCTCCAAAAATGGGTCGTAGGTGACAGAACGGTTACCGCAGTCGCCACATTTCACGGTGTTCCTCAGCATGCCAGAAAACAGCTGGTCGACTATGCTGGGGTGTTTCTACAAGTATTCACAGTAGGAGGCCAGTCCACCTTGACCATTGCCTGTAGTCTTGGCACGTTCTTGCTTCCTTTCGGCTTGTTTTGGATTGATCTCATCTTGCAGCGTTGAAAGATAGTACCTTATAAATTCATGGCTATCATGCTGGGTTGACCTATCGAACTTCTTCTCTATGAGCTCCCTAAAGCTGATATTTCGGATGTACGGCAGCTGTGTTTGAGTCATTGCCTGGATCATGATGGTCGTTTATCGACAGAGCTTTTGTTTAGGGTTTAACGATTCGTAGGTAATCTTGGTGTAGGTAGCCTTGTCGAAGTATTCCACAAATTAGGAAACAGAAAGCAAGCACTGCAGGCCGCTGTTCATGAAGCAGCTGTACAATTTGTTTTATATGCCCTTCACCGGGAGGACTCCGACTGGCGATTTCGGTTTTTTTATTGCTGGGCCACCGCTATAAAGTGTCACCACCATTCTCCAAATTTCCTCAGTAACTTCATAGAAGTCCTTCTTTGGAAGAATATCAGTTCGGACTTCTCCATTGTCGAATAGTTTAGAATTGTCGATTGCACGAAGCTCACTTGCACCTTCTGCTCTCAGATAGTCAGTATACAGCTCAGACCATTCCATCTCAACAAGGTAGAGGTTCTTGCTGTGCCTGATATACTTTTTTATAAATTGTGCCTCTCTTTTCTTCCTCGAAGAAGCTGTTAGCCCTTTCAATTAGGTGATTTCGTCCTAAAGTTGATCGCCGCGATGGTTCTTTGGTGTGCTTATCTTCGTGCTCAACTGGCTTAGTGCTACTGAATTGTCTCCTGGCTCACTATCCGCAAGCGAACAATGTCGAGGGTTCTGCACCATAACTTCACTATCGTCGTTCGGATTGGACTGAGTTACCCATGTTAGTACCGGAGGCACAGTGCTTGAGCCGCAACTGAAGCAAGCGAGAAACGATTGCATCTTCTATTATACCGAATAAGCGAGTTCTTTCGATGATAATGCCGCCGATCGGCTTTATCTGTTCGTGAGATTGCTGTTCAGTCTTGCACTGAGTAGCTCATTACATTATAAAATATGGGCACCCGCAACTCTAATCTCATACGCAAAAACCGTATTGGACTGGAATGGGAGATCTGCGGGGAGCGTGCACACGAGAAATGCACGATAGTCAAGCATCGTTACAATGGACGCATTGCAGACTGCTACCACATATCACTAGATCCTCGAACAGACTTCTCAAGCGAACTCGAAATTTACAACTACCGGAGGCTACAGAACTCAGGACTCGTGCAAGTATATGGCGCAGAGCTCATCAATACCGAAGCTCCTTCTTTCTGTGGAATGGAAAAGGTTGTGAAGGTCTTGACAGAGCCTATACCCTACCGGTTAGAAACACTGTTCAACCTACGTCTTGAGGAGGCCTTGTACATCCTCATGGAATCGCTCAGAGGCTTTTACGAGATATTCTAAAGACTCGGAGCAGTGTAGATCAATGATGAGCTGATATGCATCACACCTGAGGGATTCGTGAAAGTTTGGGTGAATCGACAACTCGCTCACAACCATCCGAGAGGTTCCCGGACAGTGCTTCAGGTCGTCAGCAACGACTATGATATTGACACAGTTGGCAGGAGCGAAGCTCAAAGCGTCAGAAACATATTCGAAGTGGTTGAATAGCACTGCACAAGAGGACGCTATCCACCTGAACTACTGGCTAGTATTATTTCCAGCAAGAACATGGGATTTGCTACTGCCCAGATCCTTATACTCGATTACTGCAGCAACTATGGAGTGACGCTGGCTGACCATCTGGATATAGAGGCCATTAAGAAAACAAGCACTCAAACCAACACAAGCGGGACTGAAGAAAAGCAGTACGGTTAAACTACACACCCCCTCTCCTCAAAACCAACTGCGGCTGAAAAGCCTGAGCAATCTCTCTCGGGTCGGAACTCTGACTTACAACGGCTGGACAGACGCTTCATCTTCGAGGGCAGCAAATGACATCTTACTCCTATATTGAACATTCTCTCGTAGAAATTCCAAACTTCAAACTATGATGCAGTCAGTCAAGAGCCTCGCTGCTCAATAGCAGCTCAAAGCTTCACCCGCGCGACTGCTCTTATTCAGCTCCATCAGTCTCATCCTGCAGCAAGACAATATTCACGCTCTGTGCTACGTTGGCATGCTGCTCGTCGAATGTCTTCAGCTTGTGTTCTATGCCATTCACAGCCGATACTCCTTTCTGTGGCAAAGTCCTGTTACCACAGGTCTGCAGTACGGTACTGATGCTCTTATATAGTTCTTAAATTCCTTGATTCGTCGGGGTGGCTGCATCAGTTTCCAAGTCTCTTGCTTCCCTTCGGAATCATTAGTAAGCAATCACTAATACAGCTCTGCTTCTTTTGATCGTCTTCTTCCTGGCAGCAATGCGTCAAGGTAGGCTAGTCGTAACAAACCCGCGTTGCAATCTGACATCATTCGATCAGTACATCCTCAAACCTCTCAACGTTCTTGCTGTCATGT
>ERZ724508.1094-NODE-1094-length-17145-cov-5.516267_pt1 | contig 17145 bp, 25 predicted proteins | sample MGYA00376041_ERZ724508 | MGnify/ENA primary metagenome ERZ724508 (study PRJEB28724, sample SAMN07190887) | wastewater metagenome | isolation source: effluent of sewage treatment plant in Hong Hong | place: USA: Christiansburg, Virginia | collected 2016-03-01 ...
TGAGGATAGATTGCTTCACGTTGAGTCGGTGACCTGATTGCAGTACTCGCATGAACGGTACACGTCGAAGATCGAAAGCATCAGATCTGACCATCCTCTCGAGAGAGTCTTCAGGGCATCGAGAGACATCATCTGGCACATCCCGAATGGTGTACAGGGCAGTTTGTAGGATTAGTTCAAACTGGTTTCGGCGGAATGCACTATTTTCTTGGCTTTCAGCCTTCTGCTCCAAATCTTTGACAGCCTTTTCATTCTCCTTGATTAGGTTATTAATCACGTTCCCGTCTTTTGGGTTTGCCGTTTTCGCCATATCACTGAGTTCTCGTATCGAAAGGTGAAGCTTCTGTCTTTCATTTTGGAGATCGGCCAAAAATCTCTCTTGGAACGAAAAGGAGGTTTGATAGAGAGTCACAAAATGCCGACTTATAGATTCTGGGTTGGCGCAGTACAGTTGCAGTTTGAGTACATTCTTGCTGAGGCTACGATACAGAATTTCGTCAACTTCAAGGGGACTTCGGTTCCACAGCTGGCTGCAATCGCTTGGAGAGATCCAACCAAGTCTGATGGTCATTAGGAAAGCTGACTCGACAGCAATCTCAATGGCTGCTTGGGTCAATGGAAGCAGCCGCCTTGGTTTGCTTTTTATTTCAGACAAGGGCCATCCCATCAGCTCCGAAAAGAACCTTGGGTTTCTGTAGCATTCATCTTGGACTCGGTTATTAATAGTGCGGCGGCACGCTTGGTTATACTTCTCGTCCAGGGCAGGGAGATTCTTCGGCTTTAATACTCCGGTCGAAATGACGGTCATTTAAGCAAGTGTATCATTGCAAACTGGGCATCGTAGTTGTGGTTCAGGTTCCAAATCAGAGTAGGCGTAGCTGCATCTTCTGCTTCTGCAAGTTAGCATGTTGTGAGACCGAGGTTGGAGCTCCAGAACTTTCCGGTTTTCAACGATAAGGAAGCAATCTGGCCCACCCGGCAGATAATTACCGTGAAGCTTATCAGCGACCCTCTGTACAAACCACCCTTCTTCGAAGAACACATTCGTTAGCGGGTTATGCGTGTGTCTGGTAGCTATCAACCAACAGAAGTTACTGAGAATAATTTCGTTGACAAGTTTCTCTTGTTTGTCATCAGTCTGTGTAAACAGAGTAGTTGTGATGATCTTTTTGACCAGCTAAGCTTCGAGGGCGATATTTGGAATTTCTCTTTGCTTCCTGGCCAAGAGATCGTTAATCTTGGCAGTCGCATCCTGGTTCGAGATAATGTTTGATGCGTTGTTGCGGAAGAAGGTGAGGAATGCAAGTCGATCTTGGTAGCTCTGAGGAACAAGACTCACTGCTTCTTCTAACAAGCCTATCCCATTGAATCTCGAATCGGCAAACTGTGCCAGTTTTTGACGGACCTATTCGCTGGGCTCCACTTCGTATCTCACGCCCAAAGCATTTTGCCGAATAGGGAGTTATGGAGAATACCGACTTACCCACGGCAGGCGATTGATAGAAATGTACCTTCTTATAAACTCAGGAAACGACAGTCGCTTGACGAGCAGTTTTATAAAATAGATCCTCAGGCTTTCAAGCAAAACCATCTTCTGGTTGAGTATTCTCTCAAGTTCTTCAAGCGGCAACGGCTGAGCCTCCATATCATCGCCAGTTAGTTCGAGGTAGGCAGCGTAACACTCCATAGTGTGCTTTCCGTAGATGGCAAGGAACAAACATTGAAGTGGGTTGGCTTTATCTTCGGACAGTGGTTGGAGCCCTTGATCAAACGATTTAAGAAGCTCAGCAAGCTGCAGTTTCGGGTCATCGTTCGTCTATACTAACCAGCGCCTCAGCCCCTCTGAAAAGTGTTCTGAGATGACCGTTGCAACTGTAGTATGCATGTTGTTGTTGAGCATTTTATTGACAACGGCAAGGGGCCGACTGAGGTACCGTTCATCCAGTTGATCGAAGGTCTGTGAGCAGTCGAATTCGATTTGGACATGTTAGATAGTCTGCCGGATTATATGCTGTGATTGAGCACTAAATATCTTGCTTCGGTTGGTTTCTTCTAGAATGTCAATTAGAAGCCTTTCATCGAGGGAGCCAGGTTTCTGCTGAAGGTAGGCCTAGCATAGCAACTTCCCACGGAAGGTGTCAACTCTCTCTTGGGGCAGCAGTCCAACTAGAGCACGGCTCAAAATGTTCATCGATTTGAATCCAATCTCCTTCGAATCGTTTTGGAGCAGTAACTTTCCTTCCAAAAGCTGAACAGCCTTCTCGAATTCGACATCCCTCCACATTTGCATGAGTTCGTGTTGGAGCCTGCCCATCCTACTCAGAGCAACATCTGCTGGGCTCACCAATTCAATACAGTTGTAGAATTTGTCGTATTGTGTCAAGAACCGCTAGTATCCGCCTGCTTGCTGCATTTGTTACTGGTCGAAGCGAAGTCCCTCTTCACACCTTTCAATGATAAGTCTTGTGAGAGCTACCTCCCGTACCTCAGTGGAGTCCTCTGTAGTTTGGAGATAGTGCATAGCCGGTGAGTCTTCATGGAACAATCCGCAATCGGCAAGGTTTACCAAGAGGAACACGGTTGCCTTCCACAACCTTTCAGGAATGATCAAACCAATAATTCTTTGGAGGAGGGTTGACTGCATGGGCATGAATTTGTTGAAGATCTCGAGGAATTTGATAAGCTTGCTGGATGATACCTTGAGCACTGTTTGTAAGTATTCGTTGGCAATTTCGTAAAGCAACAATTCCCGACCCCAAAAAAATTGTTCAGTATCCAATGCTGAAAGGAGTGGCGACTATCCGATTTTCGTCGCAAAGAGAGGATGGTTTAGCAACAATCCCGATACCCTGAGCTAGACCTACTCTCTCGTTATCTGTGCCATCGACATAGTGCAGGTCAGGTCGAGGCTCGGTGGTTTCTGATTCTTGAATTGCCTGCAAATATTCAAGACACTTTCGTCAGTTTCGGAAGCACCGAAAAGCACAGGGAAGGCTCGAGTAAGCGTTGGAAATAGTCTCGGCTGCTTGAGAATGATCTTCTGACTTCCAAGTTACCTCGGTGCTTTGCTGGTCAGCAACTCGTTTTGCCCACCTAGGATGGAGTCAGCGAGTGCATCAATAAAGACCTTTTTGGACTTTTCAGCCTTAGAGAGGAGTGAAGCTAGGTATGCTTTGGAGTCTGGACTATAGTAGCAGGCGATGACCAAGCTATCCTGGAGATTGAGCTGGTAGATAACATCGAGCTCCACAATGAGCCTAACAAACGCGTTGAGTGTATCTTCGAACTGCGCGAGGAAGTACATGTCGACTGCTTCGAACGAGCTGTGTGCCAACATGGCAAGTCTGCGATGCATTAGCACTTCCTGCTTCCAATTTTCAATCTGCATCTGCGTCAATAGCCGCTGCATGAATTGGGTGCTTCTCCTTACGAAGTTCTCGTTCTAAGGGAGAGACTGCAGCATTTTCCAGAACAGAGGGCGGTTCGCAGTTATTTCGTTGGGCGTTTCGTAGGTAAACTCAAATCTGCTGATAGCTCGATAGAAGATGTTGCTGAGCTTTGATTTGACATCCACAATATGAGGTCGCTCGATCAACAATCGATCGATATTCTTGGGTGAGCAGAGCAAATTTATCTGTTCGACTTGGAGGGTGTCCAGAAACACCTGCTGGTAGCCGTTGAGATAGCTGATTTCTCTGGAAAGTCCATCCTCAACGACCTCCAATCTGGAAGTGGCCAGTACTATATGAACTCTCTTAGTGTCCATTGAGTGCGGAAACTTCTTCATAGTCTTGTCTATGAGGAAGATTAGCATACACAGGTGCTTTCCTTCCGAGGAGAGGTTCAGTTTGACTTGCAGAGTCTCGAAAATGGGACTTTGGAAGAACTCTTCGAGCTCGTTACGGAGGTCTTTCTAACAATTCATCTAGCAGATTCGCAGGGTCTTGGTCCTTGGACCTTTCGAAAGTAGATTATCGCTTGTTATTTACACGCGCTGGTCGTAGGTTGTTACGATCAACAATTGGCACTCCATTAAATTACGATGGTATTTCTCGTTGATGCATTTCCTGGCGAATTCCACTTAACCCTTGTCTATGAGATCTGTTTCAACGAGCAGCTCAAAGTCTCCGGTGCTGTTCATCAGCAGAATCCTTTTGGCTTCTTCAACCTGAGTGAAGTGATCGGCATGCTCCATGATACACTTGATAGCCAGGGATGCCAGTGCCTATCTGGAGCAGTTCACGATAAAGTTTTCTCTCTTGAGCAACTGTCTTTCTCCTACAAACACCTTATAGAGCATCCTATCGATCCAACTCTCAAGTTAACGGATCAAACTGGCTTCCTCTTCAGTGAGCAATCCACCGATATTCAGGCAATGCTTTTCAAAACGATTAAGGAATGGAGGATCCACCTCAGCAAGTTTATCCTCATTTACGTAGACCAGGCAGTTGAACGACGGATGCACAAAACACTTGGGATTGTAGTTGGCACCTACACTGACTCGGCAGAAGTTACGATTGCCCACTCGATGGAAAGATTTGTTGAAGAGATCGTACAGGGAAGTCTGAATGTTGTTGTTGACATCTTTGAATACCAGTAGGTCTCCTCTGCTCACATAATTGATGACATCGCTTATCACGTACAAGTTGTACTACTCACTATGTTCGTCTTGTTTGAAGGTACTCCCGTGGATGGTTATCACGTACCGTTGTTGGTTTTGCTTGGTTAGTTTGTGGTTGACCAGGAACACAACTGATTCGTCGTTGATTATCTCCAGGAGGCAGCGGGACTCAGTTTAGGCTAGACTTTTGTGAATCTGTTCCAGAGGGTCAATCGGCTCTTACTCTTCGGGGATGGAGTTGAAGGCTGGCTGATATTTGCTGAGTATTTTCATGAATGTCACGATGCTTTGAGGCCTTCCATCAAAGTTTTTCGCAACGGCTCTCTTCACAATCGCGAGCAGCAGGTTCCTATCGTTATACTTCACTTCACGCTGCTTAATGTTGCAACAGATGTCCTTGATAAGGGCATAGAAGTCCCTCATACCGAAGAAATCGCGGTGGTGTGCCATCTGTTTCCAGGTCTTGATGAATTCAGAATAGGCCATTGAAAGTGCTTGAACATAGGTACTGAATTTATCAGGGAAGGTTGGGTCGTAACTTTCAAATATCTTGTCAGCAGTGTCTTTGAGGTCTTCATCATCGGGGAGAGGACGGTTGATTACGAGAAATCTAGACATTTTGGCAGCATCGAGCTCCCAGTTGCTGATTCCGATGAAGGCAAGCTGGTTGTTTTGCGTTTATAGGTGCGCGTGAAGAACTTTTAAAGGATTGTGAACTGACACTTCTGCCAACCCAATTTCTTCAAAGAGTATGCAAGCGATCGACTTTGTACTCTTTTTCTCCAGCTCAATATTCCGTTCAATTCGATGGGCCCTCTGAAAAACCTGCTCAACTCCCTCCGAAGTGCATGACTCGGAGCCCTGGAAGTAGAACATTTAGACTCCAGGCAACCCCTTGAAGTAGTCTTCCTCAGAGCTCGTTCCCCTTAGGTTCGAGAGTAATAATTTGACAGAAAGCGATTTGGAGCAGCCGGGCATTCCCACAATAATAATTGGCAGTCGGTTCATGAGACACACAAAGCACGAGAACACATTTTCTCTGAGCGCAAGGTTAGTGGCGATTCCGACCGGCCGATTCATTCTGCAGAGGTAGTCGGTCTGTTCATTTTCCATGACATTGTTCATGTATCCCTAAAAGTACCCCATTTCAGCTTCTACCATCGCCAGGCAATTCCTGCGTAGCTCGAAGTCACTCAACCGCAAGTAGTAGCAGAAGCACACAGTCAGGATAAATGCCCGTTACTCTCGAGGCATCTCTTCGGAGTAATTGAAGTCGAAGTCAACATTACGCACTGTCCTGCGATGTTGTTCGATGGCTTCGAACGGCATATTTTCCATGAACCAGTTGAATAGGGTCTTGAACCTAAACACGTCTCGGAGGTTGGCTGCACTCTTTTACACCTGATTTTGGATCATTGCGTGGATTTGAATGAGAACTTGAACGACCTTCTCGCGACGATATTCAATCCTGTGAAGGATCGCTCGGATGTAGAGTTCAGTTTCTCGGGGTTTGAGTTCCTCAAAGTTCCACATAACCTCCAGTGTGCTTTCAGGAGGTGGTAAGACTCGGTAAAGCAGGTTACCGATGTGGGATGTACGTCTTTCGTAACCAAGTATTGGTCTTCTTCTCTCGTTCGCTCGGATATTTCGAAACGGGTTGCAAGCAGCCAGAAACACAACGTTATTGCAGTTAAGAGGCTCGCCGAGAAAGCGATGCTCCATAATAAGTTCGCTGATGTAACCAACATCGTCGGTTGTATTGAATTCATCGAAGAATACCCACAGTCTCTTGCCGAATTCCTCAAGAACTTTGCTTATCCTTTTGATCTCCTCAAACTTTGCCGCCAATACCTTTTCATTCGTGCCGGCATTAACGTTCAAGCATAACAACTCGTCGCGATAGACATTTTTGGCAAGGAATCTAATGAGTGCTGTCTTGCCGACACCTGTTTCTCCCATGATGACCACTGGCACTTTGGACTTAATCCTTTGCACAATCAGACACATTTTGAAGAAGTTATCGAGCGTGAGCGAGTAGTCGTCCGAGGGTACCAACTCATACTCTCCCACGCCTGCTATCTCTGTGAGCATTTTGAACATCTGAGCTGCGAGTTACTCCTCTTTGAGGTGTGACAGCGAGCTCCTCGAAAACATGTTATCAATGTAAGTTTGGTTGTTAATGTTGTTCCCTCTGAGCAGACCATCCTGGATGAGGATGTACTTCTTGATAATCTGCGGCACGTCGTTGTGGTCAGTGTATACGAATGAGTAGGTTGTTTCGTCACTGTTGCTCAGAATCAGAAACGGAAACTTCTCCAGTTTATCGTGAAATACGCCAGTTGCCATGAGCTCTGCAATATCGGACTGGTTGACTGTTCGAAGTAGGAAGCATCTGGCGTTGTCAATCAACAATTTCAGGTAGCTACTACGGTAACGGTCAAAGCCTGCCTCTTTGAACTCAATGTGGTAGTCGTTCATCAACTGGACGGAGTAGTAGAAGCACTGTCCAAAAACCTTGAAAGCTTCGAAGAGCAGCTGCATAAAGGACAGGAACTGCACGAAGGAAGGTTCGTAGCGTTGCATAGGCTGGAAGAAGAACTCCTGGAGCAGTGAGGGGATCTGCTCGGCAGTAAAGCTAATATTGACTTCGGAGAAGCTGGCAAAAGGAAGCTCTACGATATCGATAGTGCCGTCCCTGAGCATCGCCAAGTACTGTAGTACGAACATATGCGATCTGCAGCTTGGGTTGAGCTGGACAGCTTCAGCAACAGGCTGTTTAAGGTTTACTATTGCCTATGAATATGTAAAGAGACTCAAGCTTCTGTATTAGCGCAGCTGCATCTCGCCCGTGATGTTCTGAATTTCCACGTAAAGGGTAAGATTCTGTGATAGATAGTGGAACCCTTCGTGATAGACAGCCCTGAAGAATAGTAGCTGCAGCAGCAGTTCGTCAAGCACATGCTTGTTCTTGACCCCATGCAGTTGGATCACGATGGACTGCCTGTCTTGCTTCTTCTGAGTCATCAATGCTTTAAGCCGTTCCACCACCCTGTTGATGTCGAGAAACCCACAAAGCGGTAAGTACAGCAGCTCTCCTTTTTTGTTCTATCTTGCGTGCCTATCGATCCAGAAAGTCTTACCGTAGCCTGCTCGCTTTGAATGGACAAGTTTTACGTTAAGATTGTTGTCTACGAAGTTTTATTAGAGCCTTGCGTGATCGAGGTCTTCTCTGATCAACTGAAACTTTTTGTGGTTCTGTAAAAAGCTGTACAAACGCTGGTTGTTACTTCTGCAATCCAGCAGAAGCAGCCGGTTTCTCCGTAGCTTGGGTGCCAGTTTATCGCTTCGAATATATTCCTCCAACAGTTCTTCGAAGTGAAGTTGGGTGCGGCTGGGGAGCTTTGAGGCCTCCACAACGATGTAGCATTTGTTGCTGCTGTCTAGTAGACTTCGAAGAAGGAATGTTTCCACCTCATACTTAGTAGTGCCATTTTTGCAAAACAGCAGCTGAGAAAGATTGCGGTTTGGCCCAATGGTGGCGAGAACTGCTTCATACAATTTGTGCTCCTCACAGACTGACATCCTCACGATCACAGGCTGTGGCTCGGCGAGTATCTTCCTGTCTGAACGACTATCTGCAGGGCGAATGTCGAAATATTTGAAGAATTCCTTGGCAAACTCCAGCTGTGTGAGTGGATCTTTGACTATCTTCAGTCTTGGCAATATATTCTTTGCTTCATCGGTTTCCAGGAAGAGAGGGAAGGTATCGTTCACCATTGGAATTATCTTGCTGAGGCTTGGATCCAGCTTGAGTTCGGTCAGTGAATTTATCAAGTGTTTGAGCTACCGGCCTTGGAAGTGGCAGAAACCATAGGATTCTTGGTAGACATGCTTAATCTCAAGTTCCCACTTACGCTCATGGTCTTCAAGCCGCTCGAGGTAGGAAACGACGTTGCCGAACTCCGCGTTATCGATATTGAAGTTCTTCTGTGTCTATTCAGTGATAAAGCTGTTGGGGTACCCCATATTCAGCAGTCGTGCATACAGCTCAAGTATCTTCTCCAGCCGTTCATAGAGTTCGACGAACAGTCGAAGTGTCCGAATCTCTTCGTCGAGAAACCCAAAATCTTCCTGTTTGTTCCGTTTGAGTGAGTTGATGATCAGAAGTGATTTATCCCGGAACTATGCCAGCTGGCGCTGTGTGAACACCCGTTGTTGACTCGATCGAAGGTCGTTCTGCTGCATTTTCATCTCTTTCTCATCGGACTCGTTATTGTGGGTGATAGTTACTGTGCATGACTTCATGACATCCAGCACATTGAACTTGAATGACGCCTACCGATGCTTTACCTCAGACAATTTTTGCTAAAGAGTTGCCCGATGGAGTTCGCAGGATTCCAGGCTACCGGCAAGGCTTTCTCCTCCCCGCTTGGTCTACTCGTTGATGAACTCAATCAAGGCCCTTGTAAATCCCTTTAGAGTGGTATTGGACTTGAGCACTCCGTTGTAGAACCTGTGGACACACTGCAGCTAGATCACATTACGGGAGTTGACGAAGCCCTCTTCCTGTTCATTGATATATTCCTTCAGCTCATCAATATCCTCTTTCTTAACTCTCTCCATCATGGCCCATACCTGCTAACAATCACTAAGCATACCTATGACTTTGTTGGGTTCATCCTTCCGATCCATTTTGAATTGCAAGCTTTGGAGCAGTTCTGAAAAGGCGAGGAACTGACTGTTAAATTACAGAGCATTGACTTCCTTGAGGCTGTCAGTGCTAATCTTTTGGTAAGTATTGCTGAGGGTAGCGAGAGTGTCAACACACTCCACATCGTCGTAGCGTATGCACAGGTTCAGCAACCCCTTGTGGAGCTGAGAGGTCAGCGGGACGTTAGTGTAGTTGGTGTAGATCAGCTGGATAGTGCGAATATCCTCCGGTGTTGCCCCTTTATGAATCTTCATAACCTCGGCAATGTCGTAGATGGACAATCCTCGAAACATTTCCGACACGTCTTCAAGTGTTAATGTTTTGTCTTGGAGTTGCAAGAAGTACTTCGCTAGTCTTTGTCGAAGAAGTCCCATTGCGCTGTTTAGCGCGTCCACAAACTATACAAACGAAAGATGGTCGGATATTTTTAGGACGGACTGGAACGACCTGAGTTCGTAGCATTCGAGAAGTTGCTTGTCGAGCCGAGACAAGTCGACCCCCTATATCTTAAAGCTTAAATATGGGGCTTATTTGAACTTATAGAGAACCTGTCGACAGGCCTGTCTTGGTGCTGTTAAGCTATAAAGCTGCTGGAATTTTCCGAAGAGTGCTTCGTACTTAGCAACCTTTTCTAAGAACTCCTCGCATTTATGATGCAGACCCTGGATGATGACACGGAGCTTCGTACCGTCACAGTATCGGAACAGTTATTGCATGTACTTCCAGGTGTCTTCGGAGTAATGTTGCAGCTGCTTAACCCTTTTGTAGCTGATTTTTTCTTGTTCAATTTAGTCTTTGACTTCATTAACACTGTTACTGAGCGTCTCTCTTGCACTTGCGTTGATCGAGGTGGTTATTGCCAGCCTGCAGTAGATCTTTGCCTGGGCTGGGTTGTTGAAGAGGGTGTTTCGGATGTCATCCGGAGTTACCTGCCTTATGTTGTCAGCATCGAACAGTCTAAGCATCAGATGGTCTCTGATCACCTCTGGAATACGTGTATTGTCGCATTCATACAGAAAATCAAGCAGATTCTGCACAAGTCCAGGCCTCTCCCGATCAGCGGCTTTGACTCCATGGAGAAACAAATCCATGAGGATGTCACTCAGCCACTTGGCCAATGAGAGCATAAAAAGCCACCCACCGTTACCAATCACTTCACGGTAGCGCATCCGATATGATTTAACTTCCCGATCATAGAGCGACGTCACCATGTACCTAAAATGCTCATAGTTGGCGCGCAAAGATTCCTCATTAACAGCGTTACTGAGAATGCCACATATCTCTTTGAAGGGGTGTTGCACGAGTGCTTCGTTTAGCTGATTCGATAAAGGGGCGAGTTTAGCGATACTCGGATTGCACACAATGGGTTGATAGACTTCACTCACAAAGTTTTGTAGAATGGTTATTGGTATGAATGCCTGATATTTGCTGACCATGCGAGTGGTGCTTCCAAACATATTGCTCCTATAGCTATAGCTCTCGCTCATAAAGAAATCTTCAAGCACCTCGCGTTCGAGTTCATTGACGTCGAAGATGTGAGTACAGCGGTACTGGATCAGCACGGAGCTGATAAGATTGACAGATGAAAAGGACCTTCGAGTGATTTCGTCCTTCATCTACTTTCTGAGTTTTTCGGTTAGAGTTGGCTTGATAAATACCCTCTGAAGTTCAGCTGGAAGGTGACAGAGACCAGACCAGAGCCCCATGAAGTCTTTGATATTGCCGATGCGAAAGTGATCTGATTGATAGCTGTATTCGTTGATGGTCGACAGAATCTTGGTGTATTTGATTGCTAGGCTGTGATTCTCTGCCGGTCTCTTCTCCTTTAGAATTTATTGTAGTTTCGCGAGGATAGCGATATAAGCTGCGACATCAAGCTTTCTGTGACGGTTGTAGTAGAACAGCAGTACGTAGTGGGTTAAACACTTCAATGCCGAGTTCTTTGGATCGAATATCAGTGGTTCGATATCCTTATAGGGGAGAGTTGAAGGCATCAGCATCGCTGGGTTTTTGGTGAACTGATCCTCCATTAGCCTTGCAAAGAAGGAGATGCACTCAGGGTCGATTTTTAACAGAGCGCCTACTGCTTGCGACAGCCTATCTGTGTGGTACTCTCTCCGTTCACTGTAGTAAGCTGTCTTGATGGTTAACTTGAGAACCGCTACATCGTATGCTCGATACTCCTGCTCCACATGGTGTCCTTGTCTTGGTAGATTATTGGCAAAGAATCGAAACATCTTGGAGTCAATCCCTTCATTATTCATCTCCAGATAGGTATTGGGCTGCAGCCAAGCAATACTGTAGTAGAAATTTCTGAGACTGAGCGGAGATTCGATCGTAAAGAGAAGACTTCTTAGTTCTTTTGTTTCCTCGAAGTTCTCTGCCTACAGTTGTAATTCCCGTCGATACCTTTCCTGACTATGATGGAGTTCATGGATCTTTGATGGCGGCAATAGAAGGGACAACGCTAAGAATTCTTCGACTTGGTTCATTTCGACGAACATTGCTGTCTTGAACAGGTTCAGTTTATGATATTTGAAGTAGACTCTAGTGATAAACATTGTCCCCTGCTCGGTCGGATTTGATTCAGAAGTGTTGGATAACCAAATCTCCCCATTTTTCGCGCCTTCCACCGAAAATTTAATTTCCTGTTTAGGGCGCAACTGGGTCTCGAATTGACATAGTTTGAACCTCTTCACAATTGAATCTTTGTGCTGCTCGACTCGGCCTCCCTGCTTCATCAAGTGAATCGGATTCATCGGTATTGGGGCGTGTTACGATAGCTTCAGCAACATTACTACATTGACAGTGTTGAGCGGTTGTGGAATCATCTCCCGCTTACTCTCCCAAACAGTATTTAAAGCCTCAGTTTCCGGCTCATACTTGTTAATTGTCTCAAAGCATTCTGCCATGAGCACTCGCTTCCGTTGAAGACTCCAATGCTCAACCAATCTCTGAAACCTAATAATCTGCTCTGGTGAAATAGTTTTCTTCCACTTCTTGACATCTTGGAGCATTTCAAAGACATAACGAGTTGCATTCGCATTCTGAAGGTGGTTGGTATTGAAGAATCTCTGCAAGTCAGCCCGGGTGGTTCCCTGAATAAACATGCTCTTAATGGTCTTCACATGTTTGTCGCTAAAGTAGCCTTTCAGGTCTTCATCGCATTCCTTGAGGTACTGCCTGATATCCCCCATTTAGTATAACTCATTACAAGCAGATTTCTGCAGAGGTCAATAAGGCCTATTATTTTGGCTATCATACCGAGAGAGTACCGATCCGATGACCCTCTAGAGACGCTCTCTGATGAATATTTTAATCCAAAGGAGTATCAGTATTTGGAATAGGGCTCACCCGCAATCTTACAAATCGTTCTGAAGAACTCGTCGTAGCTGATCTTCTGGTCGCCGTTCGTATCAAATATCTTGAAGCAAATGCTGCATTCGTCATCAGTCAGGCTTTTGTCGATACGATGGAGCAGGTGCTTGAACTACTCAGCCGATAGTGCTCTGTCGTTGTTCTTGTCGTAGATGCTGTACACAATATGCAGGTCAAGGTTGAACTAGTCTAGCTTTTTCCGCAGCTTCATTATGGCCTACTTGATCTTCTTATTCTCGACAGACACCGTTTACTCGCCCTCCACGAAGCTGGTATTGTTGGGCTTGAGACACGGAACATATGGTTCCATTCGAATACCGTTCCGAGACAAGCAGTTCTTTAGCTCCTCGAATTCGATACTGCCGTTTTTGTCGATGTCCAGCAGTTCGAAGATGTATTGGGCCTCCTCCCTCTCGATATCGTTATCCAAGGTCTTTAGCAGCTTCAGCAAGTCATCCAGGTTCAGGCTGCTGTGGCGGTTAAAGTTCATCTTAGTGAAGAGTTTTTCCATGTCAATGTTTTGGTAGTGGATCTTTATGCGCAGTTCATTAATGATGAAACCGGCCTTCCGTTCAAGCTTCTCTGTGATGTCGGTATACTCGCGGAACTTGCCGTCGAAGATTGGATGACTATACAATTACTTCCAGCCGAACCGTGACACCTCCTTGATCTTGAGACACCCCTCGATGAAGTTACGAGCATTCGCAGATATCTCTGGCTTACGTGGGAACAGCAGCGGGCGGGTTTCGATTAGTGAAATCAACTAAAATTCGCTTCGAGCTGGCCACGGTACCTCACCCAGCAGCATCTCGTAGAAGATCAGCCCGATAGCCCAGATATCGCACTTGGTCGAATACTTCTCCATACGCAGTAGTTGAGGAGCCATGTACAGTGGTGTACCCACCAGACTTTTGTTCAGCTGACCAATCGACCCGACATTCTTGGCAAACCCAAAATCAGCGATCTTGAAGTCCTCGTTGTTGATGAGGATGTTCTCGGGTTTGACGTCCCTAGATAATACCAGATAATAACCTGTGGATGATGCCGTTTTTTATAAGTTCAAGAAAACCCTCACATATCTGGGTAAGGATGGCTACTGCCTGCTTCTCGGGGATTTGCTTGTTCTTTACCATGTAATTGCGGAGTGTGCCACCGTCACAGTACTCCTGAACAATGTAGTAATTGTTGGCGGTCTCCAGCACATCTTTTAGAGCCACAATCCAGCGGGAGTTTAGCATGCGCATGACCTTGACCTCGGATACCAATGCCTCCTTGACATAATCATCGGAGTTAACTGAATAGATCGGTTAACTTACTGGCTTCCTTCATCAGGACCTTGATTGCGACAGCTTCCTTCGTCGGCTCCCTGTTGGCAAGGTAAACCTTTCCAAAGGAGCCCTCCCCAAGCTCCTTGCTTAGCTGGATGATATAGTTTTAAATCTTCTTTTTCTTCATTTTCGATATTATAAGTCACACTTCCATTTCGCGAGTTAAACAGGTCAGTTTCCCGATCCCATCCTTCGGTAAAATTGCATTGGTTTGCTTGGAGTTTATGGTGGTGGTTGACGGCTGCCACGGGCTGTTGAGCTTAACGTGTTGCTCTACGAGGGAGTCCTTAGGCGCTTTACTTCAACCGTTCTCTTTAGGCTAGAAGAGAAATCCGGTCTTATTCTTCCAATTGCCTTTTGCTGGAGCTTAGCGTTTTCATAATAAGCCTGTAAACGTGCAGATATCGGTTACGGCTCGAAGGTCCGGTTGAGCTTACCGTTGCACCATTCTCCTTTAGTAATCTTTGCACCTTCAGTCAAAATGCCTACCCCGTGCCTACCTTAAAACTATAAAGTACCTTTGATCGTTCTCGAATTCACCTTAATACCAAGAACCGTCAGGCCATAGGTACTTTCCGAAGCCACATTTTTTGTCGTTCTTGTACTCGCCTATGTAAGTCTCTCGAGGTTCATCTTTTCGGGAGTACCAACTGCCTTGGCCATGTTTGCATCCGTTGACAAAGTCGCCTTCAAATACCTATCCGTTGGACCAAACATAAGTCCCTTTTCCATAGAATCGGCCTTGTACAAACTCCCCTTTATATTCGTCTCCGTTGGCGAAGCGAATCAACCCACTACCGTGTTGAGCCCCACTTTCAAAGAAGCCCTTATACCTTTCACCGGTGGCTAATTCTAGCACTCCGAAACCGTCCATTTTTTCGTTCTTCCATTCCCCATTGTAGACGATTCCATTCTTCTGCAGCAGTCTTCCCTTGCCATGTTTAAGCCCATTATAAAACTGTCCCTCATAGCTGTCGCCGTTGGGATAGCGAAGGGACCCGAACCCAAACTTTTTGTTGGCTTTAAACTCGCCATCGTAAAGGTACCTCTTCGGAATATATTCGATACCTTTTCCATGCTTTTGCCCTTCATTCTTTACCATTCGGTATCCGCCAATATAAAATCTTCCCGTATCATACCACAAAATCGTGAGGCCTTTGGCCACAAAGCTCAGACAGTTGTTGTACTTACTCACGTTGAGTAAATATTTTTCTTCGGTGCTGCAAACTCCGAACAGGGTGAACAGCTTCCTACCCAGCTGCACTAAATCCTTTGATGTCGTATCTTTATGGGGCATTTCAGGGAGGCGGGGCATCGTCATCGTCGGAAGGCTGACCTCCAAAGTATCATCACCGTTTTTTACTAGTTTAATCGGCTGTGGCATTTCCACGTAGTCGAGTGTGTTGTACAGTGGGATAGTGTTGGATTTACGGCGGACGTGTCCACCGTTCGCTGCTCTTTTTGCTATATCTCCTTCTCCTTATTACTCGTCTGTTCCTGCGAAGGTCAGTTCCCGACTAGGTAGTGATTCCTTTTCAATCGTCGTCTGGACTTTCAAAGGAACAAGCAAATCTGTCGGTTTGGCAAGAATCCCGATCTCTTGAGTCTCCTTAATTCTTAGATGTCTTCTTCCACGCATACGCTTTCCGGACGTCTCTGCGGGCTGCTAACTTGGCTCCATCTTAGTCATCCTTGAACAGAAATCGTATATGTTCTCCACCTCCACAGGTGAACCCTGATCGAAGGTCTGATGGTGCTGATTGTTGACCTTCCGACTTCGAAGCGATTTCAACTCGTGCTTGATCTGCATAATCTCATTTTCCAGCATTTGTTATTGGTTAGATACGGTGGGACTGACTCCTGTTGCTGGTCGTTTTTGATTGGAGAAATTTCTATTCTTAGCTCTTTCGCCACTGGTAATTCCCTATTGCATAGATTATTCGACTGACTGAAGCTCTCCGAAGGCTATGTTGTAGATGTTGCTGCTCAACCGGTAGTCCTTGTGAATTATGCGCTGGTTGGACCCTTTGGCGGAGGATGGAGCTTTCGATGAAGAGCTTTTCTAACTTTTGCGAAAGTCTGACTCGTCTTCCGTATGCTCAGCCTTATATGACCGTAGTTCGTGGTTGAAGCTTTGGATTATGGGTTGCTTGTCGGCTGATGATTCTTCCAATTGCAATGGTTGCTGTTTGGTCTATAGCTGAAGTTCGGTTGCTGGTTCCTGCCAAATTTCCTACTTAGTCGGTGATTGTTAGAAGATGTTACGAAGTTGCTCCTTCGATTGCTTGGGTGTGGTAATTACCAATGGCTGTTCTAAGGGTCCCTCTGAGGGTAGCTGTTTAGGTATCGCTAGGACCTCAGTCATCCGGGTAAATAAAGTTATATTAGCAGTTCGCTGGCTTCCTCACCCAATTGAAATGACGTCCATGCACATCACGATCATATGCCTCTGTTGCGTTTCCTTATGATTGCCAGCGTATGACAGTTGTATGTTTGGTAGCTGCTGTACTCCTCAATGTTCATTCCTCTGCATTCGTCTATAGACTGTCTGATTTGTGGGCCCTAGTAGCTCATTGGTAGGACAAAGAAGGATGCGCAGTACTGCACTGTTGGTAGCAAGTCAAACAGCATGAATGCGAAGCTGAACTCGACGAAGTTTCTATAGAGGTCATTAAAGTCGTTGTCCTCATCGAGAAGATAGCGGGAGGTGCTTGGGAACTCATTAGTGATTTTCTTGAGCTGGAACTAACCAAGCTCCTTGCCAACGACAAGGTAGAGAATTGAGCAGACTAGTAGCTTGGTCTTGTATTGGAAGGACTGGATGTCGAGGATGGTGCAATCGATCAGCTGCATAACCTGCCGGAAGTTCCGGTAGGAGCGTTCATCAGGCTTTTTGAAGAATACTGGTTCGTGTTGACGCATGACTGCATGCGACTTGGCGAATTCATTTTCCTAAAGGTATGTATCCCACTGCAGCATGATCCGGTTGGCCCACATATATATCGTTGGAGGGTTGAGCTGCCATTTGAGGACCTGTGTTAGTTGTGAGAGATACCTTGCAGATTTTTGTTTTCATATCGAGGTTGGTGTTCGGCGTGTAACTTCCA
>ERZ724508.1095-NODE-1095-length-17131-cov-5.369817_pt1 | contig 17131 bp, 27 predicted proteins | sample MGYA00376041_ERZ724508 | MGnify/ENA primary metagenome ERZ724508 (study PRJEB28724, sample SAMN07190887) | wastewater metagenome | isolation source: effluent of sewage treatment plant in Hong Hong | place: USA: Christiansburg, Virginia | collected 2016-03-01 ...
GCTGTATTCGCCTTCAAATTCTTTGCTGCGACCCCACCCCTCTCGAACATCGTTACAATACTGGCCTTGATATATTACTCTACCATCTTGGTATTCCAACCCGTAGCCGCTTCTACGAGACTAAAGAAACTCTCCTTCGAAGACAATTGATCCGTTGCGTCGAAGCGTACCATAACCACTGACCTGTCCATTTTCATCAAGTTGTCCGTATATCTCAAACTCTCCCTTCTTGACGCTATGGAACTTAGGGTTTGCTATTTCGATGTCCTTCGAACTGTAGTTGGTGATAATGGTGTTCAAGTGATTTTCCATCCGGCTCACCCTTCGGTTGTTTGGTAGCTCGCTCAGCTCCAGATCTTCCGAACGGCCAACTTCGTTTCCCATTTAATAATAGTTCGGTCGATTTTGAATTAGAAGGTCGGAGTGATGCTCAACCACCAGCATTTCGAGAGTTATGAACCACAACTCTACTACAAAGTAGAAGTGCCAGAAACTGATGGACCTTGCATCCATCAAGCAAGGCTTCCTCCCGATGACGAGTCTTCCTTTTCTTCACTCGATAGTGAGATTGTAACCAAACAGTATCGTGGTAGGATATCCCATGAACCTTTAGCTTCAGCGCTACCACATAGAAGATATAACTATCTCAACGATGGGGGAATGACGAGTCCAATTGACCAAGCTCACAACCGCCCATCGACTCAAAGTCTAAGTCAAGCCAAGAGCGCACACCATAGGTCTAACAGCAATTATGAATTCACGCTGCAGAACTCAAACCGCGACAAGGACGATAGGCAGCGCCGGATCGATGAACTTCTGACCGAAAACGAGGTCTTGCGGGGGCAGCTGAGATTACTCAAAGACACCAACTCAAACATAGAGCAGGAAGTCAAGAAAGGTAGTGAGGAGCTCAAAAGAATGAGGAAGCAGCTGAATCGCAACATTAGTGAACAACACCATGTGCAGGGTATGTCGGTCGAACTCGAGGAGACCCTCAGGGAGCAACTCCAGTCAGCGGAGACAAGAGCGAGGCAACTCGAGCAGGACCTTAGTCTCGCTACTCGCAAGTACGAGCATGAAAAGGAAAAGAATCAGACACTTGAGTCCGAGCTGAAATCTTTAAAAAAGTCGGTGCGTAACTACTAGTCGAAGGAGGATGACGCGAGAGGGAACACTGGGGAAAGAGCCGGTCTCATTCGGGTGGGCTAAGAGGACTTTAAAAGACAGGCCCGTTATATCCGTAAAATCTAATCGCGACTGCGCGATGCCAACCAAACCCTTGAAGAACAACGCGAACGCTACAACGAAATCATAGAGCAGTACCGCGAGGCAGAGGGTAGAGTGAAGGTTGGGGAGCCCTCCAGCCACTGGAAGGACAACTTCATCCAGGTGTTCGTGGACATGCTCAGGAGGCTGGCCGGCCGCGAGAATTTTCCGATTAAGGGCGGACTGTCCCTGAAGAAGCAGACCAAGCTGGGCTGGCGCTACCTCAAGAAATTCATCAACAACCACTACAAGGATGAGGCGGCGAGCGGCCGCGACTGACTCTCAATGGGACTAGGGAAGCTATCAACGCCATCAACGCCGTCAGCGGCGGCTGGTGAGACTGCCGGCGACTCCGTGTTTCCTGGCGAGCTGTCTGAAGGACTCGCGCGTCAGTCCGGCGATCTCCTTTTCCGTGAGCTGGCTGAAGAACCGGTGGAGACTCTACATGGTATGCTGTTCAAGTCCGTCGAAGGCGATGCAGTCGACGTTGAGGCGGTTCTTCGTACGGCTGTTCCGGTTCAGAGAGTCGAACAGTTTCTCTTTTCCACATCTTCCGAATTTTTGAACATCAAATTCCAACCTTCCGTATTCCCCCTTTGGCAAACCTCCATTTAATTTAAAATGCTCCAATTCCAACGGGTCTCAAAAGTTAGCGTAGAGAAACGATACGGGACTGTCCTAAACGATTCAAATCATCGAAGGAACTTTGTTCGTCGAGATGATCTGCCTCATGTGTTGTATTCTGAAAACTCGAGTAAATTTTCAATGCCTCTTGCCTTCCTGGTCTTTCCTTCGATAAATTCCTTAATGAGATGGTCAAGGTAACTTGGCACAATCAATTCTTCGAACCTATGCTTTGTTCATGTGAATAGTTTCTTCCAAATTCCTTGAATTCGTAAGTTGCACGATCTTCGTGGTTATTCGCAATGACAATGGAGCTTTTCTTGACGTACGCTTTGCGGATTACGTCGTGAACCTTTTCGTTGAAATATGTACTCGGAATACTCTTGGTTAGCAACTTGCTCGATTTCTTTTCCTTATGATTGATATTTCTCTGCTTCAACTAAGATAAATTTCTCAGTTCATGATCTGGGCGCAGGTCTTCGCAACCACATCAATTTTGATGGTGGGCTGATGCCTTTATGAATTCCCTTCAAGGCTTATGTCGAATATGTTGATCAATGCCTACGTTACATTTTGAAACTTTCGTGGGAATGAAGCCAAGGAAAGGAAAGTTTGAAGAATGGCATCAGAACGATCAACCGGATTTCCTTACCGCGGGCCGGTCCTTTAAAACCTCGTAGCCTTTATCAACCCAACTAATAATCGATGTACTTTGAAATTCATTTGACCACAGATAGCTTCCCAGCTGACCGCATCGAGGACTTCGGGAAGGCTTGCGCTGGTGCCCAGCTCAAGTTCAGCCATCTCGAAATTCTCAAAGGGGAGCTTAGGATCGTACCCATGGCCACTTTCGTTTCGTTCGATTCCTATCCTGATCTATTGGAACGGGTCCTTCGACTGAACAGCTACTTCATGGCCAAGGGATTCCCAGTCTTCCAGAGCCGAATTGAGATTCCCTTCGAGTTTAGATAGGAGATGGCCGACCATCACCTCAAGTTTGTGCACTATGAGGCCCACATGAAGGTTGAGTTCGAGGAGGGAAGGCTCGATGATCTCAAGAGGTTGGCAGAGAAATTCGACGGATATACCTCACATAACACCCTCCAGGGTCGTCCAAACGAACGATTCGTGACTTACCAGCAGTTCAGCCCCGATCCTGAACAATTCACAAGTCATTTGGACAAGATGGCCAGGGAAATGGAATCGGAGAGGTTCACAGTAAAGAAAATTGTCAGGGAAGTGGCTGTCTTCGATAGCAAACTGGAGTGATAGTTCGTCGAGTCAAGTTAATGAATGATCGGAGATGAGAGAGTATCAATAAAATATAAATTGCGCAACTGATTTGGTGACGAGGGGTTGTTTAAAAAGCGATTAGAAAACTATATGAGTTTCCTTCCACTCAGTCCATCTTCAAACGAAGCAAAGAAAATGCCTTGATCGGTTTAATATTGATTCTAACATCAATGACATAAATTCAATTGAATCCAAGCAAAGAGAGAAGTACAATTCCAACTCTCCCAAAAGGACCAAACAGACCATTCACAACATTAACTGCTAAGCAATGAGCATTGAGAGATGATAACGAACAAAATCTGAGCTCATCCGAGGATAGGAGGAAGTTCAGAGGTACAGTACCGCGAGGCGGTACAGTACCGCGAGGCGGATGGTAGAGTGAAGGTTGGGGAGCCCTCCAGCCACTGGAAGGACAACTTCATCCAGGTGTTCGTGGACATGCTCAGGAGGCTGGCCGGCCGCGAGAATTTTCCGATTAAGGGCGGACTGTCCCTGAAGAAGCAGACCAAGCTGGGCTGGCGCTACCTCAAGAAATTCATCAACAACCACTACAAGGATGAGGCGGCGAGCGGCCGCGACTGACTCTCAATGGGACTAGGGAAGCTATCAACGCCATCAACGCCGTCAGCGGCGGCTGGTGAGACTGCCGGCGACTCCGTGTTTCCTGGCGAGCTGTCTGAAGGACTCGCGCGTCAGTCCGGCGATCTCCTTTTCCGTGAGCTGGCTGAAGAACCGGTGGAGACTCTACATGGTATGCTGTTCAAGTCCGTCGAAGGCGATGCAGTCGACGTTGAGGCGGTTCTTCGTACGGCTGTTCCGGTTCAGAGAGTCGAACAGCTCGTCCAGCCTCTTCTCTGATTCTTTTTTATTGATCTAACTTCTAACCATGGTCTTGCTGTTTGATAACCTTCCCCCCGGTAAATCCTCACAGGTCGACATGCAGTAGTTGCTCCTTACCGGCATCTTCGCAGGTGTGGAAGATTTCCGTTAGGTTAGTTGATGCTTTTCGGTGAGGTCCTTTCCTGTATTTAGTCGTTCCTTGAATTTGCTGTAGCTGATTTGTCTGTCAGTCCGAGTCACCAACTGCTCGGTGAAAGGCTGGTTCTCTTTGTCTGTAACTTGATTGGCTTTTGACAGTGATAACCCAAGCATCTTAACCCTCAACAATTCAGAAATGGCTATCTTCGCTTCCTCATTGAGTTTGTGATCGATAGCAAACCTTTCAGCCAGCCTTTCAGGGTTTGACCTTCCATTGAGTGGTATGCTGTGTATGCCATTTCTCCCGAGATCAATAGCTACGCTTACAGCTGGCTCCAGAACATAGTGGTTGTTATTGCGCCTTAACGAATACATCTAACTTTATCGACAGTCAACGTAACGTCATTCAACGTCATGAGAACTAAGTACAATATTTCATAAGAATTCACCGGGCACGATGCTATAAAACCTTGGCGGCAACATCACATCGGTCTATAATAGATGTTCTTCTAAGTTCATTTGACTACAGAGAAGTTTCCAGCTGCTCGCGTGGAAGAGTTCGAAAAGGCCTGTGCTAGTGTGAGATGCAGGATGACTCTCATTGAGCTGTCCAAAGGGGAGTCTACCGTCCAGCCCATGGCTACCTTCATATCGTTTGACCCATACCCTCGACTGTTGGAGCACATCATCCGACTGAACTTCCACTTCCAGCTCAAAGGCTTTCCCATCAGTCGAAGTAAAATTGAGATCCCATTTGATTTCAACTCGGAGATGACAGCCAATTCGTTGGAGTTCGTGTACTTCGAGGCTCATCTGAAAGTCTAGTTCGAGCAGGAACGACTTGACGACCTCAGAAAATTGGGGGAGAAGTTCAAGGCCCATCTCTCTCGAAATTCATTGCAGGGTCGTCCAAATGAGCGATTTTTGACGTACAGGCAATACCAACCTAACCCCGAGCTCTTCGTGAACCATTTGGAGAAGTTGGCGAGCTAGCTGGAAGAGGGTAAGTTTTTCGTAAAGAAAACGATTAAGGAGGTGGCCGTGTACGACAGCAACGAGACCGTCGACAAAGGCTGGTTGGACTGATACTTGTGAAAGTGGCTGTGCTTGAGATTTTAGTCATGAAGTGTGAGTTTGAGACATCTATGGAATCGCTATTATAAGTTTAAATTAGAAAAGAAATTGGTTTGGGGTGCTCATTTCCATTGATGAAGGCCATGCCTCTGGTGAGATCCTGCTGGAGTTTCTTTGGAGACTACTTCTTGTTTAGAGATCATAAGCAATAACTGAACTTTTCAGTGCCATTACGTGTGCAGTTCTTATATATTCCAGCGATGAAGGGCAATCCACGACTTGCTCATCTCAATCGTCGCCAACCAGGCGCAGAGGAGGCACAGCAGCAAGCTCAGCACCAAGAACCCGAACAGGTGAGGGATCAGAGAGAGCAGATACAACCGGAAAGCGTACCTCGACCAATCTATCCACCTACGAACGTGGTGCCTGTCTATAGCAAGTTTGCGTTAATCAACGGAACTTCCTTCCCACCTGCAGATAGTTTGTTTAGTGTAAACGTCAACCACGACGCGGGCCCCAACTTCCTGCGTGTCACAACAGGCATCTTGCCGATGCACCCGAAGAAGGTCATCTTACCATTTGGTGCCTGGGTTATGCCTCTTGGACCAGATAGCCAAACAGTGCCGTCTATTACAGTGAAAGCACCTCTACGTTGTGCACGCTGCAAGGCCTACGTGAATGCGTACTTCAAGATAGATGCCACCAACAACATCGGATGCAATCTCTGCGGACATCGATACGTCAGCCAAGATAAGATTGATCCAGCAATCCTCAACAGCACGGAATTATACACCTCAGGTGTGTTGGACTTCAAGGTCAGCGATCCCGTGTACTTCAAGAAGGATTACTCCAAGGTCAAGATCTTACTGCTAGTTGAACTCACCCGCATGACGATCGACACTGGCATCTTTGAAAGCATTGTCTCTGCTGCGAAGTCCACGTTCGAAAGTGGGCAGTTCGACTGTGGAGTTCGCTTTGGAATTGCTACCTTTAGCCAAGGGACAACCTTTTATCGAGTGAGGAATCTCGAATAGGAGGTTATTGAATATGTCGTGGCAGACCCGACTGAGTCGCTCTGCCCACTTTCCGAAAATGATCTGTTCTTCAACCCCAACGATTAGGAATCCAAAGCAAAGTTGCTATACGTGCTCGATCGCATCGTGGAAAAGTCCAAACACGTAAAATCGACCAGTCAGGTTACGAACTACTACTCTGCGGTGAGCTGTGTAAGCACTGGCTTCGGTAACAACGCAGGCAGAATACTGCTGTTCTCTATGATTGAGCCATCAATAGCGCCAGGGAAGATAAGACCACGAGAAAAGGAGGAAATTAAAACGCCGATGAAGCCTATCCACGATGAATACCAACTCTTGGCTAGGGATTTGGTTAAGAAGCGATTAGGTTTGGACCATTTCATCTTCGGCAAGGAAGGCCATATCCAACACGAGCTAGCGACAACGCATTTCCTGTCTTCATATACGGGTGGGCACCTTTACCACTACTTCATGTTCAATCCCGCATTGTACTTTCGCTGGTTATAGTAGTGATGGCGAGCATCTGTACTTCTCCATCTACGGCAACCTCACCAGGGAGTGTGCCTACGACGTCAACTTTACCTGCCGCCTGTCCAACGGTCTATCGACATCCAAATTTCTCATCGGTGACGGTATACGTGAGGACCGTGATGTAAGTCTGGGAGTACTAGACGCATCCCAGTCAGTGACTGTATGGTTCGAGCACGAAGATAAGTACTTCCTTCCCTAATGAAGACTCACCGAAGCTGCTTTCATGCAGTTTGCCATTATGTTTACCAACTCCCGTTCGGAGCGAGTCATTCGCATCATCAACTTTAAATTTACAGTGAGCGATAAGCTGGAGTATGTGCATCAAGGCTGCGATTATCTTGCGATTGCCAACCTGCTGTGTAAAGAGCACATCAACGAGCTGCCCCGCCAACCAGACCCACTTCGAATCATAGATGGTATCTACGGATCGGTTTGTAGCATCCTCCAGCAGTACAAACTCGATCGTGGCGAGGCTAGATATTCGGAGCTGCAGATTCATCCGAACATGAAGAATATGCTGGCTTACGTACACGGAGTACTCACCTCCAATCTGTTCAGCAACCTCGGCCGAAATGTCGTGGACACACGAATTGTTTAAATTATCAAGCTCAACAGCTCAGGATTCTTGCAGTTCGCAAACCGTTATTACCCCAAGCTGTACAGCATAGATCTCGACATCTATAATACCGAGGGGGCAGTTCCAGGCGATATGATTGAAGATACCGATATAGCAGTCTTGCCCAGCAACCTACCACTCTTGGCTAGTTCGGTCAAGCAAGACTCGGCCTATCTAGTCAATAACTCGGAGGTCATCTATCTATTCGTCATGGGGCAGGCACAGGAGGATCTTCTGACCGAGCTGTTTGGTGTGACTGACACAAAGGATATCGTACAGTTGACTGCACTTCCTGAACTCGAATCAGGTCATAACGTCCGGGTGGCCAACATCATCCAAGAGCTGCGTCGACGTCAGCCCACTTCAACATTCTACCTTCCCTTGCTGGTACTTACGCACAATCCCACAACGCGAGCAGCCTTCGAAGAGCGCTTTCCACAGGTGCTTAAAGAAGACAACCGAGAGCGCCCCTACGTACAATTCCTTAAGCAACTGCATGCACGGCTCCAAGCCAAGTGACAGTATGAGTGGCAGAAAAAGATTTGTGCAATATAATATCTATTTCCTTGTCTATGCGGCAACTGAGCATTCTGCTTGCGGTTGCTCTTCCGCTGTTGGTACTATCTGTGGAGCTTCGGTTCCACGACGGAGAGATGATGCGCAGCCACCACAACCATCAGGGAACAGTTAGTACTATCCAACGTTAATGATAGATGGTCCCATCAAGGTGTTCCTCATGCCACACAGCCACGACGATGTTGGATGGCTCAAGACTGTCGATGACTACTTCTATGGTGCCGATCAGTCCACTCAATGGGCTGGCGTGCAGTATACCATCGATACGGTGGTGAGTGAACTTGCCAACGATCCAACCTACAAGTTCTCGATCGTTGAAACTGCCTTCCTGTACCGTTGGTGGAACAACGCCAATCAAACACAACGAGACCTCATCAAGCGTCACGTGAAGAGCGGTCAGATTGAGTTCATCAATGCTGGATGGTGCATGTCTGACGAAGCAAATCCTTATTACGAGGACATCATCGATCAGATGACGATCGGATTCCGCTGGATTAAGGATACATTCGGTGTAGTTCCCACGATCGGTTGGCATATCGATCCCTTTGGACATCAGGCAACCAATGCAGCTTTGTTCAGCCAGTTCGGGTTCAATGCTTGGTTCTTTGCTAGAATCGACCAGCAGGACAAGTCGGTGCGCATGGCTAATAAAGGTTTGGAGATGATTTGGCATCCCACCCAGTACTCAGGTATCGATAACTACATCTTCACTCACGTCAACTACTATCACTACAGCCCACCTCCAGGATTCTGTTTTGATAATAACTGCCGAGATGAGCCCATTCGTGATGACCCAACTCTCGACAACTATAACCTCGTTGCCAAGTCTGAGAAGCTTGTTGAGTACTTCAAGAACCAGTCACTGCATTACCGTTCTAGCAACTTATTCCACACTCTCGGTGAGGACTTCCATTATGCCAACGCACGTATGTGGTACAAGAATGTTGATAAGCTACTTAACTACATCAACGCACGACCAGAACTCAATGTTACCATTAACTACGCTACCCCCGGGGAATACCTCAAGGCAATCAACCAGGAATCTAATGTGTATCCCACCAAGTACGACGATTTCTTCCCCTACTCCGATTGTGACCATTGCTATTGGACAGGATACTTCACCTCACGAACTTCCCTCAAGGGGTTCATTAGGGATATGGGAAGGTACGTCACCTCAGTGAGAACCCACCTCGGTCTCCTCAAGGTCGCAGGCTCATCTGACTATATCAAAGCCAACACCAAAGAAACTGAAGAAGCGCTGTGGGAAGCAGAAATGGCACTGGGTATTCTCCAGCACCACGATGCTGTTGCTGGTACTGCCAAGCAAAAGGTCACTAACAACTATATCCTGACTGGCTGCAAAGCACTAGCAATTTTGAATAAGCACTACAACGAAGTCAGGAAGGAACAGATTAAGAATGATATCTCCGAGACAGTTGCTACCATCAATCTTGGGACCATCTGGAACGGAACTGCTGCTGACTGGGGAATTTCGGCAGTCCTAGCCACCAATAAGTCTGTGCTGGTTAGCCTGTACAATCCAGGACCAAAGGGTACCTACACCATCAGGCTCAAGGTTGAAGAACAGGAACTCAACATCATCTCCTCTGCTGGCACCACAGTCGCTGGAGACCTCATATGCTCAAATACCCAGGACACGAAAGACTGTGACGTCTTGTTCAACCTCGCTTTCGAGGAGACTTCCACAAGCTACGTGAAGTTGGTTCCTGTCAAGAGTGGAGGAAGTGCCAAGATCACCAAGCTCAAGAGCATCACCATCACTGAGTCTACTCGTGACTTCAATCTCTCATCGACCGCTTCCCTCAAATACACTCGATCCCTGCAAAAATTCGACCTCACCACTTCCAACGGTAACCTTTCATTCACTGTTGGTTATAACTACTACGAGAGCTATCAAAGCGATGGCCAGAAGTCTGGTGCCTATATCTTCCGACCCGCAAACGACACAATTCTTACCCCCAAGAAGTACTCTGACATTAAGACTGTACACTATGCTGAGGGAGAAGTCAATACTATCATCGTACTCGAGGGAGATAAGACTTACACTCGCATGTACTTCAGCAAGCTGGCCAAGTACGTTGACCAGAACGGTTTCGAAATGGAGACTTTGATCTCTCCAATTAACATCAGCGATCGGATTGGAAAAGAAATTGTGTTGAACCTCGCCACGACCCTACAAAACAACAAGACCTTCTATACCGACTCAAATGGACTGGAGGAACAAAAACGTGTGGTAGACTATCGACCCACGTGGCCTCTCGTACAGTTTGAGCCAGCCAGCGGTAATTACTATCCAGTGAACTCCCACATTTCCATCATTGATGTCAATACTAAGCAACGTGTTAGTGTGTTGGTTGACCGTTCTCAGGGTGGAACAGTCCTCCGCGACGGTAGCCTCGAGATTATGATCCAAAGGCGAACTACCATGGACGACTCAAGGGGTGTGGGTGAACCACTCGACGAGAATGGCATCAGTCAGAAGGTGAGACACTTCGTTGTGATCGGTGATGGCAATCGAGCTGTGCAGAAGGCCAACGACCAGCGCATTATCACATGTTGGGCTAATACAGCCTCTGCGACATTCGCTAAACACCCAGCTCCAAAACCAGCACTCCCCGTCCAGGACACAGTCAAGCTTTATCTTAGGCCATTCGCCGACGACTCCTATCTGCTTAGGCTTATGAACTTCGACACCTCCAAATCCGTAAACAGACAATTAATTGCAGACTATCGTCAACATCCCTGCTGGCTGGACCATCACTGAGTACGCGTTGGGCTATAACCAACTCCTGGACGACATGAAATCAAAGAAGTATACCTGGCGCGAAGAGAAGTATGAACTCTTTACCGGCGAGACCCCACAAACCCGACTCGGTTTCCACCTGCAGGCCGATCTTAACGAAGGCTCAGTTGACTTAAAGCCCTTCCAGATCCGCACTTTCAAGCTTACCAGAACAGTGTGATGATCCCACAAAATATCACCATTGGTTATTTGAAATTCGTGGCTACGTAGCCCTTCGAATGATAAATCATACTTACACTTAAATGAAGGGTCTCGCAACAGCAATGCTGCTCGCACTGTTGCTGTGTGTGAGCTTCTCTGCCAGCTACGATACCAAGCTGTCGCTGGAACTCGCCACGATGAGTCAGATATCATTTGCTTCACTCAGCTAAATTGATTCGTGGACGTGCGAGTACTGCAACAGGTACTACCTCAACGATGTAACAACCACTCGATATCTCAGGTCAAATCTTTCATCAATGGGCTCGATATTCAAGGGTTTGTTGGGTACAACCCCGCGAGGAACGCTATCATCGCTGCCTTCCGAGGTTCCGTCGATATTAGTAACTGGCTGGCAAATGTGGATACCGTGCAGGTCAGCTACCCAAGGTGCTCCAGCTGTAAAGTTCATCAAGGCTTCTACAATGGCTATAAGGCAGTGCAGAACTTCGTGAATGCTCAAGTTACCTACCTACTTGGCAAATATCCTGAGGCACCAATTTACATAACTGGCCACAGTCTTGGTGGAGCCTTGGCAAGCATCGCCGCAACCGAACTACAGGCAACCTTCGGAAGAGTCGAACTCGTGTATACTACCGGCCAGCCTCGAGTGGGAAATGCCAACTACGGAGCTCACATCACTAATAACTTCCAGTACTTCAGACTGGTACACTACGCTGATTTGGTTCCACACTGCCCCGCTTCGGGAGTGATCATGGCATTCAAACACGGCGGCACTGAAGTGTGGTACACGGAGAACATGCAACAATACAAAATCTGTAAATCTGAAGATTCGAGCTGTGCCAACAGCATCGGTATGATGTTTCGCACCACCAAGGACCACAGCCTCGTTACGTACTACCTTACACTACCGGCGTTGGTGGCAGGGCTACGCACCTCAATTTGATAATCGTTCATAGCAATACAAACGAGCATCCCTAATATTAACTGACGGTAAACTTCACGTTCGGATCTGATGGTAGCGTTGACGGGGGTTTATGCTTCTTTGTTGTGGAGTAAAGCCTCGCTGTGAGGCATTACCTTCCTATTTGTTTCCCTTCGGGTATTGCACAACTGAAAGTCGGCCAACAGCGTGAATTTTAAACTTTTAGCCCGAGAAGCCGTTGGTCTTTATCATAGAAGAGTGCCCATTGAAGCAAGTGCTCTTTCGTAGGGCTGACATCTCCAAGGCTACCTGCTCGCCGTGGTTGGGTAACACATCATCACAAGAACGTCTCCGGTCGGTGGATAGAGCGGCATCTAGTTCTCGCATCTTCTTTGCCATGACATTCTTCAGCAGTTCCGCCAAAGGGGACTACCCCTTCTTATGATTAAAGGTTGGACTGAGTAGTTCACTATCCTCGACGATCAGACTGTTGGTCAGACTCTCCTACTTGATCGATCCTCTGATCTTCATTCTCTTGTAAGCTACTGTTAATGATTCTTCCCCTCTTGAGTAAAGATTTTGCTCGTAGCCTTTATCCTTTGTTGTTGCTTGGTCGACAACGATGGATGAAAGAATCTTTGGGTTGTAAACTGATACTCGATTTCTCGTTTCACCGAGCTCTGCCAGGTCAATTCCTCGGATGACCTTATCGATATCGGGACGGGTTACTGGATTCCGATCCATCAGTTCCATGATCCACTTGACCAGTTGAGCAGAATAAATACAATTCTTGGGGGGCGCTGGTCCTCGATGGAGGACGATATGAGCGAGAGTCTCGAGAGTGGCTCCTTCGAAAGGGTGAGACAAATTCATCAAATGGTAGAAAACACAGCCAAGTGCCCACACGTCGATGGGGAAACTATAAGGCAAGTGTTGGATAAGCTCTGGAGCAAAGTATATGGGCGTTCCCACTCGCTGATGTGTCAACTCAGATTTGCTCTCGAGGATCTTGGACAAACCGAGATCACCGAGTTTGACTGTATTATCGCGCATGACAAAGATGTTTTCTAGCTTGATATCGCGATGGATGATTTGGTTGTCATGAAGATGCTTCACAGCTCCACAGAGGATCCTAAAGAGCGCCCAGAGTTCCACCTCCTTGTATTTGAGGTTACCATTCCTTCTTTGCTGCATTGCCACCGCCAAGTCTCCCCGCTCAGCGTACTCCATGACAATGTAAAGGTTGTCTGCAGACAAAAAAGACTAGTAGTATCGCACAATGTGTTTGTGATCGAGTTTCCGCAGCAGCTTGACCTCCTTAAAGGCCTGAATCTTTTCCTTTTAGGTAAGATTTGTTATGTTGATCTTTTTTAGCGCATATACCTCATCAGTTTGTTTGTGGCGCACCTTGTACACGACACCGTACTCGCCCTGCCCAATCTTCTCAAGTATGCGGTAATCCCACAGCCTGTTTTCAGTGCTTTGCTGCATCAATAAAAGTTATATATTTAAAGCAGCAGGACAGATGGCAGAAGCCAAGCAACCCCTACGACACAGCCTCCAACAGCATGCAGGCACGTTGGAGAAAGACCAGCTCCGCCAGATCGATGAAGTCGAACATTACCTTGCCAAGCATAAGGTAAATGCACTGCTCAACGAACTCGTAGTGGGCCTCGCCACACGCAAGCCAGAGGACATCCGTGCAGACATGTTGGCAACTTTAAAAAAGCTGAAGAAGGGCTAACGCTTCTTCCAACGATCAGACTTCGAAACGATGTTCGATAGCTATGACTTCATCGAAAAGGGAGGGCAGCAGGTGCACTTCCAAAGCATAGTGCAGTCGCTAAACAACATTAACATACCCATCAGTCAGGAAGCCTTTTTGCAGAAGTACCCGCAGTTCAAGCTTGGTAAGTATGCCAAGAAAGAGGATTTTGTGGGCATTCTAGAGAGGGAATATGCAGCCAGCACTGCGTTCCTCTCGTGATTCATAAATATTATGCTGAAACCTGACTTCTAATCGGTGCAGTACAACTCCAGTCGAAGCCCAACGTCCCTTCGCAAGCATATTTTGATGAATCCCGTGCTCAAGATCAACAGTGCTCGGCTGAAGAGCCGAAGGGAACTTAGCAATAATCCAAGACACCCACCCATTGAAGATCACAGCAGCTTTCCTCGAAAAGCCAATTCGGCTATGGGTCTCCAACGCAAAGGATAACCTCGGAGCAACGCTATTAAAAGGATGGGCAACCTCTACGCTGCCGAAACCTTCTATCCAGGAGTACTGCCGACAGCCCAGAAACTGAAGGATAGTATAATTAGGCGGAAAAGGTGTAACTCTTAGCAAGTTGAGGATTTCTCCAGGTCTAATGGCACTTACCCCGACTTCGCAGCTGAATGTGAGCAACCCGTATTCTTTGGCAGAAACATCGAACTGCACCGGCGACTGTATTTAAAGAAGTCGATGATCCAGCAACACATTCGCAATCAATTCAAGTTGCGGAAGACAACACAGCAGCCCAAAGAAGGGGGCTTTAAGAAATGGTCTACAGAGAGCTCTATTGATTATTTCTGAGGTATTCTACAGTGAGCAGCTGCTCGGATGAGCGTCGAATCTGGCATGAAATATCCGTCAATAGGTCAGGATTGTGTTGTTAGGTGCTGGCTTGCGGTTCAGCGATTTCCGGGAGTCGCGGATATTGTTACGGCTGAACTACATCTCCCGGAAGATGCTGGCTGTCTTGCTGATAGCTTCACTCAGTGAAAATGATAGCACCGAGTTGTTCACTCCGCGCAGCTCCGGCAGCTGTGTCTCCATCTCCGAAATCGATGCCTTTGCCCTGTCGAGGTAGAACATAATCGAATCGGTCTGAGCTTAGGCGTTGATGTACCTCGTTCAGAACGGTTTCAGAACGGATTAGATCACCTCTGAGATTGTTCAGCTGCAGGCTCAGACTATCCACTGTTTCGTTGGTTCGGCTTAGCTGCTGCTCTATGAGTTTTCTGCATTACTTTATCCTGTACTTTTCTTCGCTCTTGAGGCTGAGTTGTACTTGCAGTTCGCCAGTTTCGTGCTGCAGTCTATTCACTTCCGAACTAAGCTGCTAAATCTTGTTGATCATCAAACCACGCTGAACCTGTACTTCCTACAGCTGAGAGCTTAATGATTCGATGGTGGAGGACTGCTCACGTTCGTTCTGCTTGTACCGTTTCAGTTCGATGTTGACTACCTCTAGTTTGCCGATGAGCTGTCTTCGTTCGTCCTCTGCATAGGCCTTTTCAGTCTGACTGGTATTGATTTTCAAGTTGAGATCGAAGATGCTGGCCTGCGTCTGTGACAGCCGACCTGCGAGTTCAGTGTTGAGCTGACTCACCTTGGCAAGCTCTGAATTCCTTACATAAGAGAGCTCTTCGAGTGCTTGCTTCAGCTTTTCCTGCACAGTTCCAAGGTTTCTTTCGGAAAACTCGAACTGTTGCCGATAGAACTCGGCATCTTTCTCGTTTGATTTTGACTTACTCGATTCCAGTTCCCCCTTGAGTTCGGAGTTGAGTCGAAGCAGCTGATGCACTCGCTCCTCCTGCTCTGTGTTCTTCAGCTTGAAATACTCCACCTTCTCCTCCAACCCTCGGATGGTATTGCGCATATCGAATGGGTTGGTGATGAGTGGGCGTTCGCTAGGTGGTGAATGGGCCAGCTTGATGAACTAGTTCTGGTACTACTTGATACGACCTTCGAACTGGTCACAGCTGTTACGCAACTGGTCATTTTCTTCAAGCAGTTCCTGGCATAGTTGTTCGAGAGGATTCCCTTCCGGGAGTAACATGACCTTAACAACCTGTTGCCGACTTTTATTGCTGCTCTTTCTAAGCTCCTCATTCTCCTGCTTGTATCGACGAAGACGATTGGTTAGTTCACCAATGGCGGCTTTGAGGTTGTGGTCAGTACCAAAGTTGGCAGTATTGTCACCTTCGTTGAGCAGTACCCCGATGCGCTGACAAAATCCTGTCAATCTACTGTGCACCTCAATAATTTGCTCCACAAGAGATTCATGCTCGGCAGCTCGGTTGCTGAAGCTATTAAGCTTGGCTTTCAGCCCTTCGTTTTCCTTCCGAAGTTCTACAAATACTTCGGTGCGTTTATTATTGCCTGGAACATTAGCAGTGGGGCGTTTGGGTGCCTGCAACTGCGACGGTTGGGTGGGTTGAGCTTGCTGTACGTGCGAGAACTGGGACAACTCGGAATTCCATCGTTCGTTGTGAATTTGGTGTTGTCTGATGGGCGTCTGGCTGTTCTGTCGGGCCTGTAGCTCCTTCTCCTTGAGCTTGAGCTCTTCATGCTTTTGACTGATAACTCGTGATTGCTCACTAATGAAACGCTCCTGTTCTACACTACGCTTCAACTCTGAGTGGTGATGTTGCTCGTGTTGCAGCTGTTTCTGCAGTTCGATGATCGTATTCTCCAGTTTTAGTCGGCTCTGTTCATGCTCCCTAATTCGGGCTTGTTCTTGTGTCTTCTTCTCCTCCAGCTGCCTCTGCAGCCCGTCGATTTGGTTCTGCTGCACAAGCAACTCCTTATTGAGATCGGCCATACGATTGCTATCCAGCTGCAATTGTTGGAAGTGTTGCACTTGCAACTGCAGTTCATGCAACTGTCGCTGCACGGCCTGCTGCTATCGGAAGCTGCTGTCGCGGACCGGTGATTTTCTGACGTTGAGTGTTTCATCACGAATCTCTTCAAGCTTAAGCTCCTGAAGCTTAATGGTCTCCTGGTAGGTTTCATTTTCCTTGGTAGCTCTGCGCATAGCGTCTTAGAATTATGCCTTGCGGTTCTCCAGTTCATTTGTGGTCTTTTGGCAATGAAGCCTAATCTCGTTGAGGCTGTTCACATTCTGAATGTTCTCATTCCGAAGATCGTTGAAGTCGCCGGCAAGATTTTTCAGCTGAGCCTCCAACCGAGCGATTTCATTCTCCTTGAGCTCCACATCGTAGAGAAGGTGATTTAGTCGGCTTTCCAGTTCAGATTTTCCACCTTCCAGAGAATATAGTCGGTCTTCGTAACTCTTCCTCATGTTGAAGTGCTCGCTACGCTCATGCTCCACGAGCTTCGTACTTTCGGCGAGCTGTGTCTCCAGGAATCGAATACGGTCCAATCGGTCTTGGTCACTTGACTTGTAGGTATACCGCTCACTCTCCAGATGGCCTAGCTTGTCTCGAAGCTATTTTTCGCCATG
>ERZ724508.1096-NODE-1096-length-17121-cov-4.891246_pt1 | contig 17121 bp, 25 predicted proteins | sample MGYA00376041_ERZ724508 | MGnify/ENA primary metagenome ERZ724508 (study PRJEB28724, sample SAMN07190887) | wastewater metagenome | isolation source: effluent of sewage treatment plant in Hong Hong | place: USA: Christiansburg, Virginia | collected 2016-03-01 ...
AGGGCTGGCGTCTGCGCATCAGCGACATATAATAATTTTATGCTGAGGCATAAAAAATAGCCCCAAACGATAGGTTGTGCAGGATAAGATCCCCAAATCCTGAAACTGTCAGCAATTTAGTCCAGAAATATACAGTGTTTGAGACACGAAGATAAGTCTGCGGGAAGTATGTTTCAGGAATCGCTATATTAACGAGCAACGCTAGCAGTTGTTGGTTCTCGTAGTCTCAATCTAGAGTATTATGTCCTTTAAAGCCTAACTTGGGACAACCGACCGTGCATGAACTCGATGACTTCTCTGGACCAATATATATATTGTTCGGGTAGCTTCTTTTTTTCGATAAATGGGATGCGTTCTCACTCCGGCACCTAGGCAAGTGCCCATACAGTTGGCTAAGGAACCGCTGGCTCGCGCTAAGGATTACAACTTACTGCAGCAGCCTTCACTTCTCGGTCAAAGCTCGCTGATTGTCTACCAACAACCCAAACAGAAGATGGTCATGCCGATGCAAATTCTGCAGCCAATTCAGAATAGCCACAACATGCAGCCCACTGGCTACAAATATACTGTCATGGCTCCCCAAGCAAGCAACATCCAGCAAATGGTGGTGGTCAACGATTCACAGCAAAAACCTTCAACGATAATTGCAAGGTTAGGCAGTCTGAGTGACAGGCCGTCTGCTGGCAGAGACAACCCCAAGGATGTCTCTCTAAAACTGTTTGGCGAGGAGGCTCTCAAGGAAAATCGGGGAGCTCGGTGATATTCCCCTACTGAATATTTAACACAAAGGTGCGCCTATCAATAGAAGATACCCTGCAACCAGTACTGCACCTTATCGTACCAGCGTGCTCGCCAATTGTCCAGGCTTTGGTTGATGAGACTATATAGTATTTGGCCGTACTTTTGGCAGTGCTACCCGAGATCTTGCGCACGCGGATCAAACCGCTGCTCGAGTTCATCGATAGCGACGGAACCTTTCTGGAAGCAAGGCATGCTCTCTCCGTGGCTAGAATACATCATTTTCACGAGCGTTATGATCTCGTCCTTATATTTCAAGCAGGCCCTGAACCCTCTTTCAAAGAGACTTCTGAATTCCATGAACTGCAATGAGTTGGCACCTCCGAGCACCTCAACATAGTTCCCCATCAGCTTGAAAGGACAGTTCTTTTCCAGCTCAATACCTTTTCCGGGTGCGTTGGAGAGGAAGAATCCAAAATCAATGTGCACAATATAGCCGTCTCGGTGCAGCAGAATGTTATCGTTATGGCGATCCTTCACCTGCAGGAAGTAGGTAACTAGCGAGTACGCTGCCAAGCTATGGCAGAATTTGTTCTTAGCCTATTCGTGCCTGGACTTGAAGTAGTACTTGAAGAACTGCTTGAGCGTAGGAATGTTCTCCCTGAGCATGTTCTTGAGTATGCGACCCATGGACGAGGTGTCAGTGACCATTTACAAAATGCCACTGTCAGGCCCCAACGAGATCACCTCGTAGGGACGCAACAGCAAGTCAATATTCTCACGCTTGAAGATCGAGTCAAACTGGTTGATCAGTTGCATGGCGAACTGTTCTACATCAATTCATGATCTACCTTGCTTGAGGTTGTCTCCTGTCTTGACCATGACGTTCACCAACTTCCAAGTCTTGAAGTTACGGTAGATGGAACGCTTGCGGATTTATTCCTGAATTTCGCTGAAAGGGGTATCGAAGAACCGGTCGATGTAACCTTCCTTGCTTTAGGTTAGGCCGTTGTGTCGCATACTCAGATGCGGGGATTCTTAGGGTTCATGAAGTACTACATTTTTACCCTCGTCCAGCCCAGAGTTGCTGTTGTCGCTACGGGCGCCATCAGTATGTGAGCCTTCTTAGATGTCAGAAAGACCAAGTGCGTGGTCAGTACCCAATCTGTTTTCCAGATTGCCTTCATTAAAAGAACGAGCGTTCTGTTTTCTATCTATAACACTGTAGGATATTCTGGGAATGACGTGGGCCCGCTCGGGATCGTGTATCGTACTACGCTGGTCCTTCGACCTCCGCCAGGCGTTCTTCTATTCCTTTCTTTCTTCAACAGTCTTGAGGCGGGTAAGTCGAAGAGAATTTTAATCCTAGCTTAACACTGCTGCATACTCTAATAATGGTGAGAGGCTTGGAGATTGTTCGATTGAGCAGCATTGCCTTCCGACCAGCCTTTCTCTTGTCCTTGGTTGTTTGAATCTTGGACTCCTCCACCTTGAGGAACTCTTCTTCTTCTCGGAAAATTTCGATGTAGATGCTGTAAGGTGATCGCTCTTTCGTGGAGAACACCCGTGCATGGTCCACATCAATACTCAAAATCGTATAGTGTCGCAGTGAGTGTCTGAAGAACGGGATGTAGACAGCTGAAGGCAGTTTCCTATTGATATCCCGAATCGAATTCTTCAAACCGACGATTTTGGGGTTGCAGCTGGCTAGATCGTTGCCCACCTTGATCAAGTCAAACCAGAAGGAAGGTGTCGACATGAACCCATTATCGGAGTAGTTCTTGATGTGCACATTACGGACTGGCTAGCCTGAACACTCGTCTTCTTCGATGGTGCCGTACTTCTTGGCAGCCTCGATTTCTCTGGTAGTAGGTTCCACAGGTTCAATGGGTATATTGGAACATCTTGCTAGCTCCAATCCACACAGTTTGGATTCCTTGTAGATTTCCATCCGTGGCAGAAACAGATCCTGAATGAACGATTGAATCTCCGGGATGTCGAAATCCCCCACCTTCGAAATCGAATTCAGGTAGAAGTAGCAGCAATGCGAGAACAGGTAGTGCAGCTAGCAGCCACGCATGATGAACTCCACGAGATCCTCATCGTCCAGGTCAATTTGGAAGGCCAGAAACGTGATCAGTTGCGGAATGTAATATTCGATGTCGTCGCGGGTTATGGCACCTTCCACTGGGTTCAGCCGTTTGCATTTCAGGCTCTCGAAGATGTCGTTATGATTATGCTTGCCCTACTTGTACAGCTAATGTAGCAGCTGCACTGTAGGCAGAGCAAGCATTTAGTTCTGACCATCGAATTCGCGTAAGGACTTCGTAAAGGCAGGGCATACCGACGACGGTGTTTCGATGTCCATGTAGATAAGTCTGCGGCGATTGCGTTCGATTTTCGATAGCTCGCCTTGGTTGTTCTGCGGTTAGTGATTGGCATACTCGGCAGCGGTCGACACAGGGAACACAGAATGCACGTTGGGTGCAACCTACGGTTTAACTGAGAGGCAGTACTGTAGCTCTTCGGGATGGGGATGTTGATACCTCGGTCGGTTTACTTCATTACCCTTTCAATTATTAATTCGGATCAGCAAGCATGCACAAAGTCTAACATGCTGAACCAGAGAGTTTGGAGACGCCGGCATTAACCAACAAAGAAGTACCACTTTGAGCCAATACGTTAATTCTATTAACCAGCCAGCTATTGTGCCGCAACAGAAACGAGACATCACTGTCATTATGACGCCATCAATTGGAAATTGCAAAACCCTAACTCAATGCCAAGGAATTTCAACATGAGTGTAGCTGGCCAATAGGTTTCCCTACCGCCCATATTTATCATTATACGTTCTCCCGCGCAACAATGAGGTAGCATCGCTTGTCAACTCAGCCGTGTCTTCTTCAAGAGGGATGTCATGCGGTTCACTGATCCCAACAAACCCACTGCAAAGAAGCAAGCCTAAGCCAACAGTAGGCCCATCAAGATCAGTGAATAGCCGATTGACCCGAATAAACCAATCAAACCGATGAACTGGACGTCGCAGCTCAGCATTGGCTGTGGACAACTAGGCAAAAAGGCACGCCGTTCGATCCTAGAATTGCCTGAGATGGAGGATCTCAGCAGCGATGAGGACAAACCGACAAAAGATGTCAAGCCGGATGGTAAACCCACTGCAGCTAATATCACTGGCTCGTCAATCCTGTCTAAGATGCAACCAATGAACACTCTGCCAGCATAGCCAGTTAGCAAGGTTGATGCTCCCAATAAAGCTTCCCCCTCGAAATCAAATGAAGTCAAACCAACCGATGAGCAGCCGACATCAGCTTCCAAGGCAGAGTCCTCACCGTAGAAGAAGTAGCCTGCGGCAACCACTGGCAAGAAGCCCTACCGTGAGAAGAAGATTAAGAAGCACAAAAACGAACCGAATATAGTTCGGCAGGATCTCAAAAGACGATACAACGACAAGTTTCGGGGAAATCTGCTTAAGAACCAGCGTATGTACATGCGCAACGGACAACTCAAATTCAAATATCGCAAAAAGGCCAGTGAAATATCGTAGTTGGAGCTAATGGCTTCCCAGTCCTACGACATCTATTTGCATTCCATCTCCAAAGCGCTCTACCTAACGTTGAATCTGGATTCTGACGATGATGAGGACAAGTCATAGCATCAGGAGGAAGAAACCATTGACCTCAATGCACGTTCCAAAGTTGACCTAGAAAAACTTATTGCCAAAATATGGGGGTTCAAGGAGTTTCGCTTCGGGCAGTACGAGACTATCATGAATGTGCTCAATCACCGATCCACCATGTTTGTCTCCGAGACAGGCTCGGGCAAGTCACTCAGCTACATTCTATCAGCGATTCTGCAGGAAGGATTAGCAATTGTGATTAGCCCACTCATATCCCTGATGCTCGACCAGATCGAGTCCATACCGGAGATACTACCTGCTGCATGCATCACCTCGTTGCTCAACCGGGAGCAGAAGAACAGGATCATTAACATGGTAAAGTAGGGGAAGATTAAACTACTGTATATGACACCAGAGGCTCTACAGACTGACTTAGTGTTCCATCTCAAGGACTTTCCGCCAGTAAACTTCGTGTGCGTCGATGAAGCGCATTGTGTCTCTGAGCTGTCTCATAACTTTCGAACTACCTACCTGATCGTCAACTAGTTGATTAACAACCACTTTAAGTTCAAGGCTGAGAAAACCATTCTGTGCCTCACTGCCACTGCAAACCTTCAGACAATCGAGTCGGTGATGACTAAGATGGAGATTAAAGAGCTAATCAAATCCAACAGCCTTAGGCCGAAGAATTTGTGTGTGACAATTAGCAGAGACAGCCAAGACGTATATCGTTCGCTTGTTGAGTATCTCAATACCGATCAGGTGCGGAAACTGCAGGGAATTCTCATTTACTGCAGAACTCGTAGGCTATTGAGCTAGACCTTCAACTACCTCACGAACTCAGGTTTCAAAGCTGCTACTTTCCACGCTGGCCTGGAGCAAAAGGAGAAGACTCAGTTACTGCAAGACTTCCGCACATGTAAGGTGAGGGTGGTTGTTGCGACCATTGCTTTGGGTATGGGTCTCGACTTCGAAAATCTCGATTGCGTGATACACATCAATATGCCCAAGAGCGTCGAGAGCTATGTGCAGGAAATCGGCAGAGCTGGACGTCGAGGTAAGAGAGCCTACTGTCATATGTTTCTTCACAAGAATGATTACTTCACGGAGAGGAATTATATCGTAGCAGAAGGAACCGAGTACGAGGCACTCAAACTCTTCTTAAGTAAGATAAAAGAGTATACGAATCATTGTGCACGATTGGCAGTAAGACAGAGTAACTAAAGAGAATAAGAGGAATCTGAGGAAGACAGTAACGACAAGTAGAAGAAGCAAAACAGCAAACCAAAGCCACCTCCCGAGCCACGTGAAAGTAGCAACCTTAAGCGAAACCCAATGTAAGCAATCAAGCCAGCAGAAGAGGATGAAGAAGACTTGGAGGAGCTGTGCATGATGCTGAAGTAACACAAGAAGGAGACACTGAGGGAACTGCAGAAGGATGGTGTCATATGCTACGCTCGCACATAGAAACTTACATAAGAGCTTGATCTTCGGAGCGAGTCTGTCATCACAGTGCTCCTGAAGATGGAAGGTCTTTCCGAAAAGAAGTTCATAAAAGTGTTGCCACCAAACCACTAGCTCCTAAAAATCTCGTTCTATAACAACAACCACAACAAGATTCGGGAAGGCAGTCAGTTCTACAAAGAGCTTACCAAGAACAGTCGCAATTACAAGGGCAGCATCCATGTGAGACTCATCGATCGCTGCAACGAGCTTCGCATCGACCCTATTGATGCCATCAGCTAACTGCAGAAACTTAGCCACACTTACTTCTTAAAGCTAGAGTACGAGCACGAGGTTATCCTTTGGAGGTATGTTGCCAAGATGACGTTCGAATAGTTTGAGAGGGACCTATCCCAGGAACTGCTGCACAAAATCATGGAGGTTGAAAAGAATGCTCTCACGAAGCTCAAGATTATGTATACTTTGGGCTTCCTCAATTCGTTCTCGAATGTGCAATCCATGGTCAGAAGGACACCTGATAGTAGGGCTGTGATTCCCGAGAACAGCAAAACCAGCATCAGCGATCTTTTCGACAAATACTTTAGCACCGAAACCGATCGTTTCTATGATCAAATCTGTGACGGCGAATACTACCTACCAACCTGGTCGCTCGATGAGAAGGATCGCATTGACATAGAAAGTGCTGTCGATATGTTCCTACAGCACCAACTCGATGCTTGCCCCTAACAAAGACCCATCAATGTACTAAAAAAATTCAGCTCTGGTCGGATAGTCGCTAGGGTGTTACTAGGAGTCAACACCGAAGCATACAACTGGCAGACATATGGTCAGCACCCCTACTGGTAGCGTTTCAAGGACAAGTAATACGAGTAGGTGCTCGAGTGGGCTCGTCACTGCGTAACCTCTTTCCTCGCCCGTTACGACTGATAAAAAGGATGAGTTTAGAGTAGTCTGAATTGATATTACCCTTGACCTTGCGGCCTTGAGCTTTACATATTGGACTAATTCTGCACTGCCTGGCAGCCTTTTCAGCGCGGTCCACACCAAGTCCACCGAAGCTTCTTCCTACGGTGTGGACGGTTCGCTTTCTGGTGGCCACTCCGGCCCTTCCGAGCCTCCACTCTCGAATTGGCGGCACCTCAGACCCTCTCCGATTCTCGGATGACTTTCGTCACGTTTGTTTGAATCGAAACGTAAACTTAAACTCATCCAATGACAAGCACAAAGATACCCTATAGTAGCAGTTAATGCCAAGGCTATCGGTATTATGGGTCCTGCTGCGGGCAATTAATAAAACTGTGATTGAGCGAGGAAAGGTACAGCCAGCATTAACGGCAGGTCAAGATGAGTTCAAATAGCACCTACCACCGAAGAACCCGGCCGAGCAACTCGTCGACAGTGCTTGAGCCAACCAGCAGTTCTAAAGCATCGCCTAGTACCAAAAGAAGTTATGGCTCGCCTCACCCATCTTCACGTGCCAGGACGTTGCACAATGAATCAAGCCCCGTGCATAGCTTGTCGATTTCTCAGCAGGAAGTTCCTGAAAGAATGTGTGAACGATTAAAGAGATAGTCACCGCGCCGTCACAATCTTTAGTTTAACAAGTGGTACATTGAGCCGCAGCTGCGATGCGTCTAACGAGCAGCCAACTTAAAATGCAACTACAAAGCGTATAACGGTACCAGTGGGGAGTTACCCAGACATCGAATACTTCTACCAAAACCTAAACAATACAAAATTCTGGAACTGGAGGCACCCGCTTGATGGCTCCCCGAAGGAAAGTAGGACCAGGAACAAACCCCGACCATCCAACAGATAGATGCTCAAAGCCAAACTGAACATGAAGGTGCTCGAAGGCTTTAAAAAGTACTGTGGTATGATAGTTTAGGAACCTTGATGAGAGCCGGCAGCGACTTCCAAACATCGTCAAGGAGATGTTTTCCATGTGACATTCATTGCATATTCATCACAAACAATTCAGATGTCTAAACTCAACAAGAGTCTGCAGGATTACTTCCAAATTCCCATTCTCCTGAGGGCTGTGGGCGACACCAGCCAGTAAACATTGCTGAGGTTCGAGAAGAAACTCAATCAGCACTTCTCGCGGGTAGAGCTTGAGGAGCAGGATTGTGCAGAGCTCGCTGAATCAATGAAGGACTTCCTGAAAAGTCGTAGGGATACCCACAGCATGCGTTTGAAGTTTATGGCCAAGGATTTCAATAGCGATTGGCCGTAGTTCGAGGCAATCTACCGCTGCCACATTGTGATTGCCATTTACGAGGGAAACCAGAATGATCCGACTAAACTGAAGGAGAACATCGTACGTTTGAACAAGCAGATGCAAGATGAGCGACGTAAGCTAGTCAGCTTGTTGGTGATGAACCTTGAGAAAGAGAAGTCGTATGAGTTGGACATCGAGAAGTACTTCATGTTTCTGCCGGAGGTCCCCGATTAGGACTTGGCTATATTCCTGGAGCCTGCTATTCAGGAAATCACCAAGGAATCCATGATCTTCTTTGCTGAAGAGATCAGAAAACTGCGTTCGGAGGACAACGACTACATTGTGTTCAATAAGAATGAAGAACGACCATAACCGAGGCACTTGAGGAAGAAGAAACGCGGTCGATGCTTGAAATTGGCTGGAGATTACTGTTTGGTGCTGCTTGCGGATGAAGATGCCCTATCGTTCTACAAGTAGTCCATGTCAGCGCTGAAGAGCATTGACGACTACCACTGGATGATGGGTGTTGAGCAGGGTCGTGCTGCAGCAAACCTGCTGAAGTGCATCTAGATTCCCCGCATAATCGGTGAAGAGGAGAACTGTGAGTAATACATAAAGAACCTCAATGAATTCATGAACAATGCTATCCAACTGGCCCGCAAGGCTAAAGTACCAATGTTCGAAAGCGAGTGCTACTTCAAAATTCTGAATTCCCACCGGGATATTGGTTCGAAGAGTGGTGTCGACTAGTGGGCCGGGCTATTTGTGGGATAGCCATTGAAGAACTATGTTCTTGAGGAGCAGGTGATCTTCCTCTCTGAGATAGCACTCATCTTCGAATCGCTGGGGATGCTGCGGAAGAGGAATTACTACATGTGTTATGCTGCTACAATATCAGCCGAGCGGAAGTCTGATGTGAGTAGAATGCTGCTGAGCTACGTTAAGGACAATTCCCCCTCAGTCTTGCAATGGGAGGAACTCTATATGCTGTTACTGAAGGAGCTAAAGAGATGTGACACCAATGACCAGTACCGAGGAGTGTTAGAATGCACCATACTGAGCAACTGTCGGCGAAAGCTATCGCTGCTCGAAGTGGGCGAGCTTGTACAGAGCCTAAATTACAACTTACTCGACAACATCGATTTGGCGGTTAATTTGTTGCAGCTCAAGAAAGTGATGATTGAGGAATCGCCCAAAAAGCCCAAGGACAATCGTATAGGAAAGCCGCAGAAGGATGCAGGGGTTACTGCTCCTTGGCGTCGTTTGATCAACTATAAGTATCAAGTTAACGAGCCGATCAAGTTCATCGCAGCAATGGAAAACCCTTTGCCAGTGCCTCTTAACATCAAGTACAAGCTAGACAGTTAGCCGCCGAATCAATCGGCTTATAGCTCGGTGTACCTCGAAGCAATGAAGACAACTACGTTTCCTGTAGAACTACGATTGGCGGCACTCGATCATTATAAAGTCCAGGGTCTTACCATGCAGCTGTGGCATTTCCGGTTCATCGTGCCAATTCCCAAGTAAATTCGATTGGAGATCTACGATGAAAGCTCTGACTATGCTATCGACTGCCCGTAATAACTGTTAGTGGAGCGATCCTCAGAGTTAGGCTTTAAGTTCGAGCTGCGTAATCTCAATAAGGTTGCCAGTTCCAAGCTCAAGATTAATGTGTCAGTGTACTATACTGTCGAAACGGGTTTGCAGTAGAACATATTCGTGTTCAGTGACGAGCAGAAACCCTCAGCCGACACCATTACTGTATAATGTAAGGAATCTAGATTGAAGGCTTGCACAACCAGCTATTAAAGTCCCAGCCACATAATCATGGAACTTGAACAGCTGAGGGTGCACCGTAGCCTTCTCAAGAAGATTGAAATTGGCATTGATTACATCCAGAACGACGCAAGCAAGTATCAAATATCCGATCTTAAGGTGGTACCGGTGAGCTTCCGCGACAGCATAATATGCCAAGCCATCAAGGCAACTGAGTTGACTCACTAAACCTGCCGCAACTACTATGAGGGGAAGCGAGTTGTTGCTAGCCAGTTTTTCGTCTTCCTCAAGGTCAGCAAGCACCCCGACGACCTGAAGGCTTACAGCATGCAGATGTACTACCGAGAGCACAAACTGGATGAGTTCATACTGAGCGAGAGGGTCGAAATGATAAGGCAGCTGAAATTGAAGAAGATACACAGCAAGAAGGATACAGACCTTGACAAGGTGTGGGAGCATCTCATCAAGGTAAAGTGGGAATGCATTACCAACCCGGAGCAAAAGGGAGAGTTCTTCGCAGAAGTAGTGCCAGAAATCCGTAAAACGGTTCTCATCGCGAGCAACAAGGATATCAGCATGTGGTTCCATCTTAACGGGAAGAAGCACGAAACAGGCGAACTGCACATCCCACGGTACTCTTCATTAACTGTCCACTACAAGATCTATGACGAGACCGAAGCTGATTGCAGCCACGAAGTCGTGCTACATTCACGTGGCGTCAAAGAACGAAATATCGGCTATGCAATTGAAGGCAAGACAAAGTTGCGTGGTCGACACCACCTGAGCAACCATCTCGATATCGAGTTCGAGCATAACTACTCCACCTGCTTCATCGTGGGCCTGCATTTCGCCGAAGAAATATACTTATCGGAGGTGCAGCTGCATTGCGGCTAATGACTACTGTTCGGCTTTGTTCGGTTAGAGCTATTTATCGTTTGAAGAACAGCAAGAGCAATGCAGCTTAACTGTCTGGTATTCCCTTCTCCGAAGAACGTCGATGTTAGGGAGCTCAAGGTACCAGATGTGGCGATGCGCAGAGTCAAATCATACTCGTTCCAAAAGTGGAAGGCATGCAGGAAATCAGTTATTAGGACTACCTCGCCCCGCACCGGACGAAGCTGGCAAACGAGGATAGTAGCACATTCAGAGTGGGGAAAGCTGAGCATATCCTTTCCAAGGGGTCAATGGCAACCCAACCCTCTGAATAATCGCAACGTGAAGATTCTCCATTGATTGCCCGTAGCTTCACACCAACTACTCCTAAGGAACTCTCCACACGGGAGGCAACGCCCTTATCCTACTAGTTTCTCTTACCCATCACAAAAACACATGAGTCGGATACTAGTGTGCCAGTACATGGGTATATTCCATGTTTGTACCTGCAAGGGAATACTAAACGAGTGATCGTCTTCTTTCATGGGAACGCAGAGGACCTCTAATCATCGTCGTCCTTCGTAACTTACTTGCAATCCAGAACAGGTTATACAGTGCTCGCCATGGAATTCGAGGGGTACAGTATCTACGCTGGAAGCCCTTCGGCAGAATCAGTACAGCGTGATGCCCTACGCATCATACAACACCTCGCAACGAACAAGGGCTTCGAATACCACAACATTATTGTGCTAGGAAGATCGATCGGCAGTGGACCAGCAATTTTCGCGGCAGCACATTTTAAGGTTGGAGCACTCGTACTGATAAGCCCTTTCTTATCAATCTGCAAGCTGGTTGAGGATAAGTATGGCTGGCTCTGTTCTATGCTGCTCTAAGAGCGGTTCTCCAACTAGGAACTTATTGCTCATGTGCAATCTCCAATTCTGATAATCCATGGGCTGGAGGACAAGATAATCCCGTACCACCATTCGACGGGACTTCAGAGAAGGGCACGGAGTTACTGCAAGGTTAAACTGGCTGAAGGAATGAGCCACAGCTAATTCGGCTTCATGGAGGACTTTATCCGACCTCTACGGAAGTTCCTAGAAAGCATCGGCTACTGATTCTTCTCCCATAGCAGTGCACATACACCATTCACTTGCAGCACTTCCTCTCGTCCACCAAAGCCTGTCGTTCCTTGTTTCGGATGATGATGTTATTGGTTAGGTGAGCAGTCGTGGGGAACTTCTCCACCAGCTCCTCAGTTATCTGAGTGATTGCCCTGTGCACCATTGCTCCAGTCTTGGCGGAGACCAAAAAATACCGTAAGTTGTGCCTCTCCATGAAGGCCAGCTCCTATTCCGAAAGATGATCGTTTTGCTGGTCGTCGCATTTGTTTACCATCACGTACACGTTCTCCTTGTTGTCCATATGCTGTTGGAGCTGCATTGTGCTTGCGGTACCTCATTGAACCAATAGTTCTGCACCTCTCGGAAACTGTCTTTGTTGTGTACATCGTAAACGAGCAACACTGCATGTGCCCCCTTGAAGTAACTGTTGGCAAGACCTCGGAACCTCTCCTGACCTGCGGTATCCCAAAGTTGCAGCTTCACAGCTTTGTCCCCAATGTTTAGCGATCTACCTAGCTCACCGACGGGTACTTGAACCGGAAGTCCACACCGATGGTGGAGATGTAGGTTTCATGAAACTCATCATCTGCGAAGCGGCGCAACAATGAAGACTTTCCAACGCTGCTAGAGCCAACGATGACGATCTTGAAGACACAGTCGTATTCCTTGTACATTAATGATAGATTCGGCGGTCATATCATTGCAGACGGCAGCTGCTGAAGCAGCTTGAGCCGAGTCTATTCGTTGATAGGGTTGCCTGTGACGTCAAGGACCTTTAAGCGTGTCATGCCGGCCAACAAAGCGATCACATCGAACGATTTGATAGCGTTGTTGTCTGTGTGTATAACACAGAGTTACGTAAGTACAGACTTTCGAGGTTACTAAGAGTTGATAGCTTGTGGAGCTCGCTGTTCAGGTAATTAATTTAGCCTGCATAAGTCAGCATAGTTACTGAGATCGAGCTAGGTAAGACTTGTGAGCGTGGCTAATTATCCAAGACAGGTGATTGTCAGCTTACTTCCAACAAGAATGAGCCTCTGGAGTTTGTGTTGGCACCTCGCAATGAGTGATACTGTCTCGTTTGTGACTGAATTGTAGGCTGCGTATAAACCAGGCAGTACATAAGTTGAGAGTGATAAGTTCGCCGAAGAGTTCAATTGCTGGTGCCACATCTTTATCCTGGACGGCACAACGTTCCAAATGAAGACTGGTGATTTGAGCCTTGCTTGCTATCTCCTTAAACAAAGCAGGCCAGTCATTGCTGGTGCAATTGACTATCACCAGCTCGGTGGTTGACTTCGTGATCTGGCTCAATGTTTCCACGTCGACTTGACTGTTCACAAATACTGTTCGACTGGATGAGTTAATCTGCGGTTTCCACAAATCTCCGATGTCCCCAATGAGCGATTTTAGTTGCTAACGCAGAGAAGGGTTCAGAATCTCCAGTTCGGTTGCTTGTTTAGCCTCAACTATAAGTTGTTAAAGCTTCTCCATTGGTACATCGCTCGCTTCTAGGACAGGTGGAATCTGTTTGGCGAGTTCAGGATGACTGCTAATATGTGCATTTCTAAGGAACTCCAGCTCGTTGATCAGCTACTCAAGGCCGGAATCTATCTTTTCGAAGGTGTCAACCACGCGCGCATCATACCGCGGTCTTTGCAGTTTGTCCAGCATGTATTGAGACGAGCTGATACGCTGCACTACCGCGTGTTGCTTGGAGTAGTCGCACTACCCACAAACCAGCCGCTTTTCCAACTTCGCCTCCTCCAGATACCAATTAGCCCTGGCACCACACTAACACTTTTCGTCAGGCTCTTGACTAAACATTTCCGAGGATATTTATTACACAGCAGAATCATTCGGGTGGGTCCTCGTCCTATTCGTCTTCCTCCTGAAGTTCTTCGACAACGGAATACCGGCGAATCACCATATTCGAGTACTTTAGCTTTAGTGCTTCAATCAAGTCCTTCAAAGTCAGTTCGGTCAGCTGGCTCAGGTTGTTAAACTTTATGCGCGTGTTTAACTTTGGCTCCAAAACTAGTTCAGGTTAATTCATGTACCTTTCCGTGGCGATCTCGATGTAGGTCTCTATTTATTCTCGAAAGATGCCGTCTTCAAACATCGAACTGAGCTTTGCGTTGGAGAGCTCGGGATGACCACGATAGAGAACATTCAGTAATGACTCCATCTTAAACACTAATGGCAGCTCCGTTCGAGGCTTCTCGTTGTGGAAGAGTTATCGATCACTGAAGCCGATTGGTGGGAGGCTCAGAGCTTCGGCAACTCGTGCAAGACACTCGTTAATCTCCTCATAGCCAAGAGAAAAACCTTGGCTGTCATTGGGCTCAAGTATCCTGCTCATGATGAAGGCACGTTACCCTTCATCAAATTTGGACCTGGTCGAAACCATACCGCTTTTCATGAAAATAGACACAAAGTCGTAGTAGCTAATAGTCTTCCGACGGTTGTACACCCTACTCTTGGCATACCTCTCGAATAGTTTCTGCAGGAATGGTTGATAGGCGTCGAGGAGTAGTCTGATGTCGGGTGTCATATAGCGAGCTTTTCTCCAGGTTTCTGGATTGTGCTTAGCGTAGTATCTTGTTAAAGGCTTGACAATCCTCTCAAGAGCCTCATCAATGGGAAGAGTTTAGCGTTAGCGTTTGCCAATGCTTCTAGACTAGCTTTCATCTTCCGAGAGAAGAACATTACTGGCACGAGGCTGCTGCTACTCATTGTGACCGATGTTTGAATCCTGCCTAACTAAGTCAATCCGGAAAGAGTCTTTCCTCTGGGTGCTGGACCGTTTCCGAACAGAATCCTTTCGGATGCTCTTTCGAGTCTAGAGTTCACGGGTAGCCTGATGAAAACTCGATTTAAAGTATGTTTTGTCTTCCTTCACCCATTTCTCTTCGGCGAGTCTCACTAAGAATTCTACGAACTGTGATCTGCGCATGGTACCGTCTTTCCTCAAAGCTGACATATACTTGACGATGATCTTGGGTAGTGGGATTCTCTTAGTCACGTATCGCATTTCCTGAGCAAAATCTGTAATGTTAGCCTGTGGCACAGTGTAAACCCCATCTTCAGTGGCGTTCAGAGAAGAAAGCCAATCGAATGCACACCAAATTTCCCGGTAGTACCTATACAATACCTCTTTGATGCTTCGGTGGGTATCCAGCAACATAATTGTAGGCAGCTTGGAATTCTCAAAATCGTAGTCGACGCATTTGCGAAACATCTCAGCTTCTTGCTGTTCGTTCGGTCGGAATTCAACTACTTGCGGTAACTCTTTAAGACTAAATTTCATCTTCTCCAATCTTTCAATGAGTCTCTTCCGCAGAACAAGGTTCTTCAGGTTTATCTTGCTGAGTTTTTGGCGGGGGCGGCACTCTACATTTGGCTGGTAATCGGAAGGGTCTATCACATCAATTGCGGTATCTATATTGATGATGTTAAGTCGAGTGATAGGCACGCTCAAGAACTTGACCTTGCCAATTTTGTAGTGATCCAGAAACACACCTTCCTCAGTCAAGGGGTAGTGCTAAGATGTGACTCTGTTATCACGGCCTAGTGTGAAGAAGAAACGGTGGTGACCCTTGGGCAGCATCTTCTTCACAAAGAACTCATTGTCCTTCTCCAACAGTTTGAATCCACGAAAGAATTCCCTGTCCAAGTGGACAAAACATTCTGTACCGCTCATCCCAAAAGGCTTGGGTAGTCGAAATTCGAACTCCTGATAATTACTGCACAACCAGCAAATATTCTTTTTTTGATCGACTCCGTAAAGTTGCTGATCAGTGCAGGGTTGGCACCCTCTGATTCGTCTGGAGACAGATTTGTGGAGTGGCATGGGGTACTGAACCATGTCACTCAACCTAGAGGAACGGTCCTCTAAGATTAGCATCCCTCTGCTATCGATGTGCCCATGGTTACCTTCGTAGTGAAACCCAAAGATAGTGTTGTTGAGAGCCAGCGACTTCTTGATCTGCCGCGAATGCTCATAGATAAAGCAGCAGTAGGAGAGATCCAAATGGACGCAAGTTTTATTGGTTTCAAGGACTAAGATTATTGCTAGGCGATACATTTCTTTAAGGATGGCAGCATCTTTACAGGTTCTCGTTGATAGTTCCAACTGTAGTCCAGCACCCTAACCGAAGTGTTTGCCGCCATCGATTCGAATATGGGTTGTGAAGCTTCTTAGTGAAGCTCGTTCCAGTGGAGATACAACTACGTCAAGGTGCTCTGTGGTTCCAGCAGATATCTTGCGATGGCCGATCCACTCTCTTTCGACAAAAAGTTTCTGCTGAGATTTAGAATCTTTAGCCTTGCGTATCCATAGAGTCTCCCAACCAACTCGACCCCAGCAAGATCTGAAAGTTCGTTGGATTAAACCTCCAGTTTCTCGATCTTGGTTGTCTATCGGCTCTGAAAAAGCTTTCCTAGTAGTAAGCACCCCTCCTTATTGATCTTGTTATGCGAGACATCAACATTGCGAACTGCCCCGACAAATGGGAGAATCTTGTCCACAACATCGAGGTGAATCGAGTTGTGGGAGATGTCAAGTGTATCGAAGTGCCCTATTCTTCCTAAAATTTCGTTGAGGAGTACGGAATTATTGCCTCTGCCTAACCCACAGTTTTTTAGATCCAGAATGCTCCGACTTCCCGATTCCTTGATAAACTACAACTTCTTCGGAGGAATGTGCAGGTCCTCTAGTAACCGGAGTATCAGAGTTATCGGCGAAAGCTTTCCTTTTAACATTTCCAGTTCCTCAACCTTCTCAAGTTCCTTGTGGACGTTATAGAACTTGCACACAGCATCCCTCCCCACTAGGGATTAGTTATCTATTGTCACAGAACGCTCAGTATGCAGACTACGCACACGTTATTTATTGTGCGGACGTGGACTTGGCTTGAATTAACTGGAGTCGGTCAAATTGTCAATGTTTTGGATGCCCCTGTGAATCTACTTCTCCTCGTCGCTGCTGTACATCTCGTTCTGCCTGCGGAGTTCTTCGCGGTGGTAGTGCTTCTCCAACTCATCGTTGACCTGCGTTGCAAGCTTTTTGCTATTGCGCTATCGGCCGAGTCGCAATTTGGCTTGGAGAACAATTTATAGTGTGTTGGCTGCTTGGCTTTATGAGGCAAGTGTCTTGACCTTCCTTCTATCGGTAAGCCTTTGATCAGAAGAACTGCGTTTGGCCTTTCCACCAATGGATGGGAGCACAGTAAAACTCATGATAGAAGTTATAATGTAAATAGTGAAGCTATGAGGCTGTTGACTGG
>ERZ724508.1097-NODE-1097-length-17094-cov-5.418100_pt1 | contig 17094 bp, 25 predicted proteins | sample MGYA00376041_ERZ724508 | MGnify/ENA primary metagenome ERZ724508 (study PRJEB28724, sample SAMN07190887) | wastewater metagenome | isolation source: effluent of sewage treatment plant in Hong Hong | place: USA: Christiansburg, Virginia | collected 2016-03-01 ...
CTGGTTGAGGTCCAGCTTCAACTCGAAGGAGTCTCCAGACTTCACACCCAAGGCATCCATCGTGGCTAGCCTATCCGACAAAAGCCTACCGTTGAAATGCAGACTTTGCAGCCCCTGTGGTATACCCCAAGTTTACTCGATAATCTTCTTGAGGTTTTACAGTGTTGATGTTTGATTGATGCTAATCTCCAGACAGTTCATGATCTCTCCAACGCCGGCCAGTGCTATAACTGAAAGCTAGACTTTTTAAACCATCTTAAGAGTAAGTGTGACTCCAGACTCCAGCTTGTAGTCCTTCAGTAACTTTTATCCAACAAGCTCCAATCCATCTGCTGTTAGTAGCTGCTGCTAACTTCGTTTCAGGTTCTTTAGAATTTCTATCGACTTTTTCAAAGAATCGACATTCTCGGTGAGTTGGGCCAACACCCGAAATGGTTCCCCATCTTTGTACTTGATGAAGAATACATGGAACCTTTCGCTGGAGACCTAAAAGTTATACTTTGGTCGTTCATCTCTGTCGGTTTTTCGAAGGGGTAGTTGCGCCAACGGAACCATCTTTTTTAGGAAGCCTGGTTGTTTGTTCAGAGACTCGACAGAGTGTTCTGGGTTGACAGCCTCTCTACTTGCTTCTTTGCTCTCCATTATTGCCTCGAGCTTCTTCGGTGATCGATGTGCGGCTGGAAGCTCCTTTACTTACTCGTCTTGCCGGGGATGGTATCGACGGCGTAACTTCAAGGCCATCCTCTTGTACTTGTCCGCGCTATTTGGTAGAATTGGCGAGGATGGTTCTTATGCCTTATTGATCATGAGAGTTGGCGATTATAAGCGTGGTTAATAGCTTAACACCCTACAGAGATGTCTGCTGCAGTCTGATCATTCCCGAACCCCTTCCGATAATATTTCGCTATAAATTTTAATTCGTTGAAAATGTCCAGCTCCAAGGAACACCATCAACCTCCAGATCGGCATAGTCAGACGCCCCGTACCATCACCCTTCAACTCTTTCAGGAAGACGTTCAGGAATTCCTCACTGTACACTGGTGGTCTCATGAAGGAACCAGCTGAAAGCAAGTTCGACCGTTCTCCGTTACGACAGTCCCTATAAACCGCAATATCGAAGATGGTTCAAAAGGTGAAACATTCATCAAAGAGCCGAGACCGTAGCCCCCACCGACTCCCAACATTAAAGACCCAGTCGACTCCCAAAAGCAGAAAGTCGATTCGGTATAGGCCTCGATCGCCCCGTCGTTAGCAATCGAGTATCCAGCAGGACAGATAGATCCTGGGGGCAATGCATCCGGAAGCTCTTGACTTTCTGAAGAGATACTTCAGTGGATGCAACTCTCGCTGTGTCGCAATAGAATTGTTTTTGGAACGACTTCTGAATGACTTCCATAATCTTTGGGATGAGGAACAGGCCTTAAGTAAAAGTTGAGTTAATGTAGCGATCCTACCTGAAATCGTTGTTCGGTTACGCAGCAAGCTTGGTTATTAGTATGTAGATCTCGCTGCATTGGATCGCGAGACCAGAGAAGGTGGGCTTATAGGCATGATACATAAAACGTTGCAGTAGCTCGAAGGGAGGCAGTAGTCTGAATAGGCTGTGGAATAGTAGCCTATACTGCAGTAGTCGTCGCAGCAACCATAGCTTCAGAATATCCTCAACGTCATCCAAGAGTTTACGGAGGGGCTCTACAGAGAAACTGAGAAGCAGCTTTACTCCAAACTACACAGTCTTATGCGGAAACTTGTGTTGAAGTATCGTGATGTGTAGACAATGCTTGCTCGACTCAATGAGAAGATCACTGAGAACGCTGACATTCTCGATCAAGATAGACTGCTCTGCAAGACTCGCAAACACTACGAGGAGACAATCTCAGATTTAAAACGAAAGCTTGCATCAATGGAGGCGTCAGCTACCAAAGATTCCTTGCTCAAGGAAAACCTTCGAACTGAGAATGACCGTTTGGAGTCAGAAAATCAGAGGCTCACTGAAACTGTGGAAAAATTCCAAAACTACCTGCTGAACAATTCGCCAGCTGAGCATCCACATCCATCGGGCCACGATAAGGCTCAAAAGTCTCCGATTCAACTCCGGCCATATCAAAAGGAACAACCACAGGACTGTTACAGTGTACAGCACCAGCCTCAAAACGGCGCCCCTAAAAGTCACTAACTTGCTGCAACTCGATTCCGATCGAATACCTGTGTCTTTACAACTCAAACCCAACCTTATTGTAATGAAATTCGCACAGAATATCATGATAATGAAGGTCAACAAAAAACTCCACATCGAATGCGCCGAAACTTTGACGCCTATGAGCTCAAAAAGGGAATTTCGTCTATACTCACTGAAAAAGAAATACTCAGAGGCTCCGAAGAAGTAAAACAAGCAACCCCCTCGCGTTGTGCACATCAACATCCAGCCCCACCTCCAAAACTCTGCGAACACTACTGTCGGAAGGCATGATAGATCTGAGCATATGCACCTTGCTCCTTTTTTATCAATATCAAGGTTCCTTGGAGTGATCCATTGTCAACTTTGTCCCAAAAATGACGTCCCAAAGTCCACTGGAAACTCCGTACCCTGCATTTTCTCCAGAAAAATGATGCCAGTTGTGGTAGCGTTGAAGCCTCTTGAAGTAGCTTCCTGCTGTGCTTTTGACGTGATGAAGGGAATAGTGAGTCATGTCGTAGATTAGGTACCCGAGACCAATTCCTGCCATCAGCAACAGCACATACTCCCTTTGATAGAAGTAGGTCAGAGGCGTATAGAGTAGTACATAACCTATGCAGCCGACGATCAGAGCTAGTACTGGAGGAAACACTAACCGGTCTCTGAATTAAGTAAATGTCTACGGGTCGAATGGGATCGTGTGATGAATTCCGTGAAGTATGAAGTGCAGATATCTCAGTGGTCTCCCAAGAAAGTTGTCGGGCAGGTACTTCTAACTGTGAAATAAAAACCGGTGCATGAGGTATTCTATCAGTGAAAAGAAAAATATTCCTGCCAGAAGCAGTGGAACTACGAGCATCGGCCTCGCTACTTTCTGAAAGTCGAAGGCAGTGACCAGCACGTAGAGGTAAAAGGCCAGATGAATACTGAGTACGTGGTACCACTGGCTGTGGCTGAATGCTTCCATGAAGTTAGTTTGAAACATTCGAGGAGATTCCACGAATAGCCAGTGAGGCAGGTTGATGATTCGGAGGTATTGCTAATGATCCATCCGCCAGATCTGCGGCATGAGTGGCTGATCGTAATCGAGCTCTCTCTTGATCTCTCGGCGCAGACTTCCAATGGCAGTTGTGTCGGCAAGTTGGTAGGATAGAGGCTTGTGTCCTTTGAATTGTTCTGTGATGTCCCGACCGTTCATTGTTGATAGCATGCCCTCACCTCCTGACATAGATCATTTTTTACCTGGATGGTGTTTGGCGAAGGTGGTGACATCTAACACATCGCCATCTCGAATAACGATAGTTCGTTTCTGCTCTCGGGCAAACTCTTGAACCTCTGCGACGCTGTAGAACTTCCGTAGACTCATATTAATATTAATTTCATAGCTCTTCACCAATGAGTGGATCGTTCTATGCGACAGTTGATGATGGTGGTACCAGTAAAAAATAAAGGGTACCACCGTTCATTTGTTTTGATCAGTCTTGAATGGAATCCTTTACGACAATAATAAATTTGAATCATGATTTAGGCCCCGCCCAGCAATTTCTTTGGCAAGGCTACTGGGCTACCTCCTAACTATAACTGGGTGGGAGTGCTGGAGTTCCTTCAGGTATGCGTGGGTTTGACACAGAACGAATACCAAAAGTCTAATGATAGGGAGAACACATGGCTGCTTGAGAAAAAGAATATGCAGAGTCGCATCAACGAGTTGGAAGGAGAGCTGAAGGCAGCTGATCTAATTGCTAAGGACCTCATGAAGCGCAACAAGATGCTTGAGTTCAGTTTGAGGCAGGAGAGGTACTTTTTATCCAGACAAAGGATGAAAACCCAGCAGGGATCAGGAGTCAAAGCGTAATTCGAGGAAATCAACCCATAGCTTCAAAACATCCCCAAACGCAAGCCAAAGAGCAACAAAGCTACGCTGTCAAAGTACTATAGGTACAATACAGAATCCTTACGTCCCTTGGGGTTCGGGATATTTTCGAAGAGATAGAAAGGGAGGTTGCTGTCTCCGTTCCTGACAAGTCAGTGCCAAAACAGCTAAACTTCGAGTAGCAGTAGCAATGACTGTAGGAAAGAAATTAAGATGATGTCAAATGAGCAAAGAAAACCCGTCATTGAGACTTCAGTTCTGTACAAAAACAATGTTACTCTGACTGGCCATAACGATGGAATCAGAGACCTGCATTTCCATCCAACCAAACCCATCCTCACATCAGTTTCAGAGGACGGGCTTGTTAAGGTATGGGATGTTTCTCAACCCAACAACCCACCTTCATCAAGTTATTTGACTCTCAGGGAGCATCCTGGCCCAGTATTTTCTGTCGCAGGAGGCGAAGATTACACCTTCACTGGAGGGATGGAGGGAACGATAAGATGTTGGAGTTTCCCCACAAAATAAGAAGCCGAGTCCTCACCGAATTCAAATTACATAAAAGGAATTTGGGAGAACTCTGAGGATGAAAAGCAAGAGCCTGTTTGGCACCTTGTTTACAACAAGGAAGACGTACCTCACATGCTACTCAGAAATCTCTGTTTTCAACCTCAAGTGATTCTATCATTCGAATGTGGTCAATCGTGGAAAAGGGATAGTCATCCCGCATTACAGTCTCAGGCAAACTCAAGCAACTGTACTCCTACCGGTATGAGACAGCTCAAGGGTTCACGGAAGAGGATATCCCAACCACCATCTGCCTCGTTGATGGAAATCCAAAGATTATCGTGACTGGATTCTTTAACACCCACGGCTTGGTTATCTTCGATAAGGAGACTGCAGCTGCTTCAAGCGTCCTGAAGTACAACTCTGTTGGGCAGGTCTCCACCAACAAGTAAACTCATGCTTCAACTCAGGATCATCAGCTACCCGAACTTCTTCGTTTCTGCTCATGAGGACAAAATGATTCGAGTCTTCGACAACAATCGGATGACCCATAGCTTTATCGCCCACGATGACTCTGTTATGGGACTCGCTATGCTCTCTAACCGTAACGAGTTCTTCTCGTGTAGCCATGACGCTACAGTCAAGCTTTGGGATATTCGTAAATTCGAAGCGCTGCAGACCTTAAGGGTGCACAGCAAGAAGTACGATGAAGCCATCCACTGCATCGTTAGCCATCCACAAATGAGCATAGCTGCTTCAGGAGGAGCCGATGCGACAATTAAGCTCTTCGTTCCCCAATGATATCTCTTTACACCTCTGATAGCATGGTAATTAAAGAAACATCCTTGGCTCATTTGGTAGTGTTGCCTGCAATTTGGTCTGTCAGCCAATCCAGCCCTTCTGTGAGCCCTTTGCCCTAGAGTGCTGAACAAAGCTAAGTTCCTCTCAGACGGTACCTGCAGATGCCATTTGTGGTTCTTTATCTCCCCCAAGCTGTAGCTCAGCATGACCTACTCCTCCGTCATCGATCCCTTGATATCCTGCTTGTTGGCCAACACCAGAAAAGCGGCATGCTTTAGTTTCTCCATCGACGGCAAGAGGTACTTCGTGGATGATGAGTTTGAACAGTTAACCCTTGCATGTCACATCATTCTTGCGGTCGGTGCTGTCAATAACGTAAATGACCGCCTAGCTGGATCCAAATTTTACGTCTGTATCGGTGAAGAAAGACGGCCAGACACTTCTTAGCTTTTATTGACCTATATGACAGCGCTTGCTACCTCCGAGATCCCACATCTGAAACTTTACATTCTTGTTCGTAACTTCCTCAATATTGCTGCCGATGGTTGGTTGGGTTGTGATCGTCTTGCCAAGGTTGCTAAGCTTGCATTGGCAAGTACAAGTGGTACAGAATTGTGGTCTTGCCGGCATTGGCCAACCCGAGGATCAGGATCTTAAAGTTCTTTTTGGAGCTGAATAGACGATTCCACAGACCGCTGAGAAGGCCGCCCATCCGATAATAATATTGAGCGAAGGCAAATAAAGGAAGCACTTACCTCTGATCAAGCTCAAGATTGGAGTGTTCAGCTGGTGATATTACTCGGGGTTTCGCTGCTTGTCAGCACATGGCCTCCCTGCTGGAATCTCTTGAATGAAAGTTTCATAAAAGTAGAGGAGCGAGGGGTCTTCAACTTATCAATGTAAAACTCAAGGACGCGTTATTCAGATCAAACGTTAAACATCATTGAAAAGCATTTTTCAGTTCTATATTTTCTGATCACATTGGATTAGAAACGTTAGAAATTGGGGGGAATGGGATGGCATCAAAGGTCATTTGGGACGAAGCGAACTCCCAAAAAGGTGGCGAGTAGTGCCCTGCCCAGCCCTGTTCTAATTGCGCCGAAGTATAAACCGAATGGACAGAACCTATCGAGCAAATGGTTTCGGCTTGTCGCTTTCAATTCTTAGATTCGGAAAGAGCCCGGGAGTTAACGAGCATGCTTCAGCCGAGGTTGCTAGATTCGATGTGTACTCTTATGAAGTCTCCGCGGCTGGAATTTTGCAGTTACTTAATCCCATTCTTCCAATGAGTGTATTATAATCAGCAGAAATGCTTGCCTCCTGTTATTGGCGTCTTTTGATTTCGGCTAATGTCGCCTCCGACTGCCATATCTGGCCATTAGGGATCTTCAGAGGTCAAAGGGAACCCGTATCAAACGACAAAGCAATTCTGACCGTCTGAGTACGCCGGTAAATCATTACTAATAGTCGTACAAGTCGGCCTGTTTTAGGTATTGGCTGAAGCTGCCGTCCGGTCTGTAGCAACAATGGAAGGCTCCACATGCTCTGCTGTTCAGTCGCATTGTCAATACTTACTCAATTAGAACTCGTGCTGAAAATCGTCTTTCAGAAGCGATCGACAACAGTTTTCCAGCCTAGCACGTGGCTCTCTTTGGTGACTCCAAAACACCCTCCCTTCTTTTCGTTCCGCATTTCTTCGATAAAGGAATAGGTTGTTTAATTTCCAATTTTTTTTATACATTGGTGTACCTTTCCGGAACCGAGGCACCTTTCAATGATACACCTCATTGAGAAACTCAGGAGAGAAAGTGCAAGCATAGCGGTGATCCGCTTTGGGGTGGGCAGTCCGCTCCTCAAGATTTCCTTTCAATTAAATGGGTCGGTTCCAGCTTCCATATTTTATGCGAATCCATAAAATGAACTGTTGCCTGACAATTCCGATATCCAAAGTTCGTCGAACCCAATTAAAAAAACTCTAATCGAAACACTTATCATTCACATGTAGCTCGATGGGACCTTTCCTTGAAGAAACAGCACGGCAGACGTAATTGACAATCCGAAGGTACCCAACAGTCCAATGTTGCCCAGGATGGCACCGATAATCCTTCCCTTTGGTCCGAGGCTTGAATAGCCAAATGCGTAGACCAACCTTCCAATGAAGGATACCAGCCCAAACGAAGCAGCTATGACTGGGTAGTAGATCCCTCCAGCTACTAACAGCAGCAGAATCGAGGCGATACTCTCCACAAAATTCAGATGAGCACGTTGGGCTGTATTGAACTTGTACCTAAGTCAGATAATGTGGTGTACCATTCACCGTAGGAAAGCAGCTGACTATAGCGGCCACTGCCCATATCAGGGTAGCCTCCCTTCGTGATTTCCTCCTTGAGTTCAGCAGCATGAATCTCTGCAAACTTCTCCTTCATGAAAGTTTCATTGAAGAGTGTACGCCTCATCCTTCCCGGAAATAGACTACCAAACACGATGACCTCGAGTGCTAACAGGGCAGCCACCAGTATAACCCATCCGAAGTCACTGCTGAGGGAAAGCGCCACTTCGACGGCCATATCAATTTGTTGGGAAATATTATCATCTAACCCAGAATTGACCGACCTCAGGTCATCGATCGAAACATTATTTAAATACAGTGCTTCGACGACCTCCGAAAAACTGATGATTCACCGGAAAGGCAACCCAGAAAGCGATACCGTGCTAAGCAAGGAGACAGTACAACTGCGCTTACGTAGGTGATTGAACAGCCAGCAACGATAGCTACTTACCGCATGCCGCCCCTAAAAGTAGCTGATGTCGCTGAAATCGACAACTATCGACTTTACAAGTACCGACTGTACATGTACCTGTGCTAGTTATGCAGTTCCTAACCGTGGAAGTACCTTGGCACACACACCCTTATACTGTTTGGGATGCTGATGTACTACATACTGGTTGCCAAGTATATGCCGGCAACCCTCCTTGCCTTCACCATCCTCGTGCATATCACATCAGTCGGACTGCTGTTAGCCCTTGCCTTCGTGGATCCTGGCATCCTCAAGAAGAATTTGGAGCTATTCGAGTACGCGGAGTTTCAACGAATACCAGTTGCAGATTAATTCCTCACGGGAGAGTTGAGATACTACGATCGAAGCTACCAGTTTCCCATCAAAAGCCACCAGCTTAAAGTCAAGTTTTGCCGCACCTGCATGATCTACCGACCACCACGCACCGTCCACTGCTTTGAGTGTAATGCCTGCGTGGAGAGATTCGATCATCACTGTCCGTGGATAGGGAACTGTGTTGGGAAGCGGAACTACAAGATATTCTTACCGTTCGTAGCAAGCCTATCAACGTTAGTGACGATGGTGCTGCCTCAAGCCATTGTCACTGCTGCCAAGGGTTATGCCGAAATCGGCAAAGTCAACTTTGGGTTTGTCATCTTCCTAGCTCTTTATATCACGGGGCTGGGAATATTCGTTTATCTGGTGTTAGGACTTCATCTATTCCTGTCGGCTGGAAATATGACAACCAATGAGTACTGCAAACGCAACTGGGACGTGAGATCAGGAAACCCGTTCAAAAAGAATGCATGCTTCAAGAATTGCTTGAAGATATTCGGAAATCGAACTGTAGCAAAGGCCAGCCCAAACGACAAAATTGAGCAACGGCTGAGAAAACCAACCAAGAAGCCAGAGATGACCTATCCCGGCCAAGCTTCGCCAGCACTGATGCTCACCCCACACATCATTCCAGTTCATGCTCGACCCAACCTTCCACCATTATCGCCTCAGCAAATGGTGGTAGCAGGACCAATGCCACTGTATCAATCGCAACTCATTCCTCACCGCTACTGATATTCCACGAGTCACTTCATACTTAACACTCTCATTCAATTGTGAAGTTTCGTCCTGGGCATAGCCTTGGCGCTACCAAAGTCCAAAGGTAGAGTAAGCAGCTGACCCAGCTTAACGATATCCTTGCCCAGGCTCCAAACTCATTGGGTGGATACATTTCTGTGAGATGGTCGTTGGCTTGCGGGGTGTTCCAATTGGTTACCATCATCGCGATGTAAATGCTTCCTATCGCCATATACGTGTGCCACTTGATCCAAAGGCAGCCACGATAGTCTGTTTGAACTGGCTGTAACGGTTGGTCTTCTACTACAACTTGCTGTTGTGCTGGCTGCTTCCCCATTGTATCCATTTCGATGGAATCATCCACGAAGTCTTCGTTGAGATGTGTTGTTGACTGGGAAGTCTTCTCCAATTTGGTTCCGACTATAGAACCTCCCATTGTCACGAAGAATAGAACAACAGACACACCGATGTCGATGCAGGTAATCTGAAAATCCAAGAGATGGCACTCCTCGCTGGAATACTGCCCGATCAGGGATAGAAAAGACACATAGACACTCACCAACGCTGTGGTGAGTAATGAATTCTGTGGATTGAAGTTGAATAGCTGCACAATTGGCATTAGGACTAGCAACACGGAAGTGATGATATTCAGGTGTAGTGAGCACTCACCAAACATAACGTAGCCGACAACATTGAGCGAAATCGCTGAGGCTTCAGCTGCTATTGTCAGGATAATGAGAAGAGCTGCTGCGCACTTACTTCCTTCATCGTACCTGCGGACAATTTTGATGCCCCAAAGGTACATTAGGTCGATGAGAATGATGCTCTGAATTACATCGTTTGTACTTGCAGTATTAAGAACACCACTCCGACATACTGGCTGATCCTTGCATAGCCGACTATCACTTCATTGGGGATGTAAAGCAAACCGATGAATCCTGCCAGCACCAGCAAGTACTTTACAAAGAAGAGCATTTAGTTGATGACCCTCGATAGTCGGTTTCTGCAGAGCATCAAGACCACCAGCAGTACGTACAGTGACATCAGGCTGAAGCTCAACCGATAGACCGATGCAACTCCGTAGCAGTTGAGCCTGTGTTAATTGAGAAGTACTTGCCACCCGACTCTTCTGGACACTCGATCCACTTCGCAAAGGTACTCACAAACCAAGTCCAATCGTCGATGTAGTAGAACATGACGAGTGACGGGACAACCACCAGCATGTTCAGCATGAGATAGTAGAACTTTGTGATGGCCTCCACACCGATGAGGTTGGCACAGGCCTGGTGAATCTCCTTTACGCAACAGCTCAAACAGCTGTAGGCGCATCCAAATAGCACTTGGGTCGTCATTGGTTTGTGTTATATAATCTGCCAGTATTTCGATATGATGGTGGCTGCAAGGGCGATTTGAAATCTAGATCTCATGCAATCCCTATCATATCAGTCCCGGTTGGAGAAGATGCTCAACAGTCTAATGAAGATGTTCCAAACATCCAAGAGCAGCTGGATGCTCATTGCGAGATGGTCAGCGTTGCCAGCTTCGTAATTCTGGACGGCTACATGGGTGTCGTAAGCGATGAAGCCGCTGAAGAGAAGGATACCAAGATAGTTGTCAGCCCGGAATAGCAGGGTTGAGAGCAAGTTGGGGCCAACAATCAAATGGCTTAGCAGACCAACTAACTGCAACCCAATAAGCCCAAGAAGAGAGCCTCCAAGAATAGGACCAATCTTTGCCATTTTCTCGCTAGGAGTATTGTAGGCAACCAGAGAGGCTCCTCCAAAGATAGCTGCAGTAATAGCCATACAGGTTGGAACGATCGAAGGGTTGAGCATGGATGCATAAGTGATGAGTGGGGCACCACTCAATCCGAGCCCAGCCATACCGATACCGTAGAGTGCCAATCGGAAAGGCGAGTTTGTAGTTTTATAGATTTGGTTTCCGTTCACGATTTCAGTGCTTTGGGTTGGCTGTACGTACTGTGCGCCGATGAGGCCAGCAAGGGTCATGACGATTCCGCCTATGGCAAACACACCAGGGTTAGTGTAGAGAAGGGCAGTCTTGGATGCCATCCACGCGGTGCCCAATGCTCCCATAAATCCTGCACCAGCACAGAGATAAGTTCTGCATTGACGAGCAAACGTACCTGTTCAGGAACCTGTTGAGGCCGATGTTCTTCGAGATTTGAGTGGACTGTGCTTGATTAAACAAGTTAGAATTGGGACCTCGTTGGCTCATCTGGCTGAAAGATGCAGCAGGCGCAGCCATGAACAGCTGCTTCGCCCTTTGAGCCCCGACGTTCTTGGAAAGCGTGAAACCAGCTTTGATGAAGCTTCTGAAAATCATCGCAATTAATTATTATTATGTGGGCTGGCAGCTGTGTATTAATGCTTAGAAATTCTCGAACATCTAAACACAGAAGAGAAGAAAGCCAAGATGAAATTTGACCTTGAGCGAATTTGCAAAGATTAACATCTCTTCAACTCGTTCCTCTTCTCGCTGAGAGAATGAAGGGATTTTACACCAGTTAGCTGAGTTAGTCAAATATCTAACGTGGTAAGCCATAATAATACATGTAAGAATATACCTAAAGATCAGCCTTCGGGTATGCTATCGCGTAGGCAAAGTCAGCAGGCCTCAATAGCTTCATGACTATCACCGAAGTGAGAAAATCAAGGAAGGCTTGCCTCATGAATTCACCGTGGAAAGAAAGTGAGCAAGTGCAAATCCTAATCTCCGGCGACATCAACAAAGCATAAGCAATCAGACAGTTCGCACAGTAGCATGACTTTACAAAACAATAGCGGTCATCATTCGCGCGTCCGGTCGAGCTCGACCTATAAGAAGAGTACTAAGTCTAATTCGAGGAGGGGCGTGAAGGTCGTCACTTAGTCAGAGCTGGTAGTGATTCGAGTGTGGAGGTCAGTATCAAACTGAAGGCCGGATCTCGATTCCCACAAAAGTTGATGCTGCAGAGAATGAGCTACGATGAACCAGTATATTTTACGCATACTCCTGGAACGGTGATGGTGTTCATTGTGTGGGGCACTTCCTATCTTTATGGAAGAGACACTATGCAACTGATTCAAGTTCTGTAAGAGTCAAACTCGGAGTTATGGAGTAAGCAAGTGAGGTTCGTCGTTTTAGGTCTGAATTATCAGAAGACGACAACAAATTACATCGATCGAAACCACTTTACTGCCTTCGAGTACTTTCACGAGCACAACGGAACAACGCCATTCAGCAGTATCCTCGATAACAGACACTCCATGCTCGTGTACTTAGTGGACAAGGAAGGAATAGTCGATCAAATCATTCCGTTCGAGGATTTTCTTCCTGAGCATTTATAGAGAAGCATTAACAGGATACTGATGGATGTGAAGGAGCCACCAAAATAAACACCTAATGATACACCTCTGGTTAACTCTGAAAGAATCGAGAAGATGTTGAGTAATCTACCCGCCCCAACCATTCCATTCATTACCATTGAGTCTGTACGCCTAAGAACATCGGACCGTGGAACTATCACGACAACCTATCGACCAGTGACTATCACCGGTACTGTCTACGGTGCTGACCAGTTGCCATCCCTCCGATAAAAAATCGCAAAAGAAATAACCAGTTCACTTCAACCATCGGAATATGTTGTGAATATTACCTCTGCCAACCGCGCTGTTGGATGGTTGCTGAACTACTTGAAGCTCGAATAGAGACTAAGGCAGCATAACTTCGATCTGATGCCAATCATCAGAGTAAAAAGGTCTCTCAGCATGAGATCTTAGAGCAGTTGGCAGGAAGGAAAGCGAGTCATTATTCCCGACGTTCCGTTTTCAAGCATGGAGGTGTATAATTGCATTCGAATGGTCGCGGAAGTGCCAAGTGATAACCAGTGCGGCAAGTGGGAAGTTAGTCAAGGTCTACCCTTGAGTTGTATTGGGCAGAAATTCCTCGGCATTAATGACCTCAGGAACATCAAAACAGGCTTGCCGTGCGCAATCCTCCCGTAGGAAGGGATCCTGCAGTTCATCGTATTCTTCAATAAGAGAACTGAAAGGGAGTTTGATAAATATCTCCAGAAAATCAAGCAAATTGTATTGTCTCAACCAGGCCGTGCACGACTACACCTCCTCGTCCCTGAAAAAAGCGCAAAGAATCTCGTGCTAAACCTAGGAAACTCAGATATCATCACCTACGTTTACCCACAGAATATCTCCGATATGATCAAGGTGTACCTGCCAACATCCAACTCAGTGCTGGTGGTCGATCGCAAAGGCATAGTCTCGTCCTGCCAATAAAAAGATTTCTCTCAAGATTTACGAAGGCTTGTCGGGAACCCCGAAGAAATGGCAGCTGTTCGGCAACCCATCAGTAAGACATTCCAGGAGATGCTCGTCGGTTTTCCGCAATCCTAGCTATTTCAGGAAACAAAAGTGCTATTGCGAAGGCTGCCTTACAATTACACCTTCGATATCGTTTACGTCGAGGATTACTTTGATATCGAGATGACGAAGAAGGTGGCTTATAACCCTGAAATTCATCTTCTATTACGCGAGTAAGAGCGACTCACGGTCGCTCCTCTCATTAACCAGCTCAGATCTGAGTCATTGCTGCTTTAGGACATCATCTAAACTGTGGAGCTTCCCCTGGGAACACAATGCGTTGACTGCAAAATTCCACTATAACTGCCCCACTACTATTTCTTTGTGTCGAATACCCATCGATGCTGTGATTGTGTTGAACAGCGAGACCCAAATCCATAGAAACTAAAAAGGTATCCCGCTCTCGAGAACTCAGTATTAATCATCAAGGACCGCGTGGTTGACGTTCAGCGCCTAGGCTTTAACATCCAGCCACAAACAGAAAACGAATGTATTGAGAACGTCTTTATCTGCGATAGTTGCCGTGGTGGAAGCGATAAGAATGCTCGCTACATCTGCATGGGTTGCAGACGGGAGCCGAACAACCAAGATTACATCGATTTCTGTTTCACATGTGCAAAGATATTACGGGGAAACGATGAAGCAGCCAAGCAAAATATTCTTCAGAGATGTGCACAACACAACCATAGCTCCGGTCACCCACTGCTCAGAGTATTGTATCGTCCACTGGATGACTACTATCGCTTCTGATTCTGACAACCTTTACGCCCAATATATGTATTCATTGGCTTCGCTTTCGAATCCCTTTAACGACTTGACGGCTGGTGCGAATCACAAAGTAACCGGCTGTTTTATAGTTGGCCTATGAAATAGAACAATTCAAAAAGTAGAGTAGGCATACCAATTAGCAAAGTAGGGTTCATGGACAACAGTGGACCCGCTAAGGCTCCATTAGAGTTGAGGATCGACGGAATTAAGGAACGAACGGCCTATTCGGGAGGGTTCAAAATGCCTGATCGAAATGCACATGGAGTAGTGATGCAACAACCAATTAAAGATACTCCTCCGAACAGGTAAGACATTCTCAAGCACCTTGGAGTGACGGACGAACAGCCTTATGATCAACGAACAGCTGGCCTTATGCCACAGTCCAAATCAGATCTTCAAGATAAGCTTGTAGATAGTATTGAGGCAAAACTGGACAGAATTCGCTTCGAAAGAGCCAAGTTACTTGACAGTGGACTCAAACAGCTCAAGGATGATTTACCTCCTGCGAGGCCTTCGACTATCGACTCGAACGTTTTGAAAATTCACGAAAGTAAAGAAAGAAAGCAAACTGCCTACCAACAACCATCTTCCTTGGAAGCGATGACTATCGAGAACTTAGAGGCTCAGCTGGAAGCACACCGCATATCTTTAAAACCTCTGGAAGAGAAGTTCTTTCAGAAGCGTGGTAGGTCACCGCCCAGTAACCCATTGACTGTTGGGCAACAAGTATAAGCAGAGAAAAAACAGTTGATTTACGCGGTAAAGAAACCTGAAGAGAAAGAGTAGGAAGCCCGAAAAAGGGCAGGAATAGATGATGATGAGTTGGAGAGACTGTTCGAGGAGAAGAAAAAGACAGATCCCAAACTCGCAGAGTACGACGCTAAATTCAAATAATACGAAGTTCAAAAGCTCGCTCGAAAGGCAATTAACAAGAGCGTCAGATAGACTCTATTCCGACCTGATTGGGATAAGTATAAGCAGGAGGCAGAAAAAAGTCGAAGCAAAGAGCGAATCAGCAGCAAATCGAAGGACAAGGCGAAGGTTTAGGTACGAACGCTGGATGCCGAGTTTGAGTCGACTTTCGCCAAAGAGAATATAAGTAATAACACTCCTCCGAAGGAATCGAAAGTGGTAGACCGCCTGGACTACTTAGAGTAAAAATACAGCCTGGAGAAGATTGTGTTGAGTAAAAACGACCAGTACATCACAAAGTACATTTTTAAGATACTGGATCCCAACCACCACGGAGTGATATCCAAAGAGGAGCTGTTCGAGTACTGCATGGGACAGGAGGTTATCAGAAAGGATTTTGGAATCGATGAAAAGTGGTTCTACTCGGACTTGGATACGTTCCCGACAAAGCGTAAAGGCATACTTGCACAAGATGAATGCCTCGAGTTTCTTAGTGTACAGCGAATGCTCCAACATCCAGAGATCGAGCTCGTTGATCCCAACTAGTTGCGCAAGGAAAAGAAGAAGAACTTAAAGAGCGGACTACAACTGACTGACGAGCAGTTGAAGCTGTTCGAGGAAATATTCAAAAGTTTGGACCCACACGAAGATAAACTCGTGAGACGCGAGGACCTCATCGACAGTTTGTATATGGATCCAGAAGTAATTGCCATCCTGGACTCTCCAGCCATTCACGTGGATCTTGTTGGCAAGAGTGTTAGCCTAAGACAAATCCTAGAGCTGTTGCTATCGGAGTATCGTATTGAAAAGAACCCAAAGAACAAGAAAGCCAAAGAGTATATCACTTTGAATCAATTTATGGACTTCTTCAGGAGATGGGAGGGACTTCAGCTTAGCATTCTTGATCGCCAGAGTAAACCTCGTACTGCTGAATCTGAGGTATTCGATATCTACCCTGACTATCTTCAACTGCTCCTAGATATGTTCAACACAATCCCTCGCATTTATCAGGACTACATCTGCACGAAGGATTTCTTGGAGCTATGTAGAATGGATCCTCAAATCCAATCGATTGAGTAGGAGCTGTGCCGGATAGACTCAATTGAGACGGGACTTAAGCTTTAAAATGTTGGTCTGGTACTCAAAAGAATGCACATCGAGACTGATGAGTACGCTTGCTGGCACTAGCTCAAACAATATTTTAGCAGGAGAGGCCGTCCTGTTGATTGGGACTTAAACGAAATCAATCTTAGGAAGGAGCTGAGGCAGAAGAGGATTGCTGCAGCCGAGTTAAAACTATCAGCAACTCAATCACGCCTCAAGAAGAAATTTAATACCCAAAAATCATTCGGGTTGGAGGTGAACAAATAAACGCTCAAGGAGGCTGCCGCTTCTGTGCATCCTGGAGGTCGATATACTGTCCCCAATCCTTTTCCTATCACTGATATTCTCAAACCCAAGAACGCAGAGCCTAATGAAGAAGGGAAAAAGACTTTCGAAGAGCTTCGAGAAGGCATCAAAGCGCTTCCCTTAAACAAATAGATCTTGGAGCCAAAGATGGAAAAATTGGAAAAATAGAGAGCGTAACGCAGCAAGCAGATCAAAGAATAGAGCAAAAAGCGCACCGCTGAAACTGAGAAACCATTCAGCTTCTATGAAAAGGAAATGATAGCAAAGATACTGAAGGAAGCTGCAGCGAAAGACCTGTTAAACAAGAAAGTAGAAGAGCAGTAAAGCCATGCCGTCCGTGCAACTGGCATCTCTATAGATAGCTTAAAGAAGCCTTACAAGGAGGTCCTCAAGGAAGGAGAAGAGAAAAGAAAGGTA
>ERZ724508.1099-NODE-1099-length-17072-cov-6.505259_pt1 | contig 17072 bp, 27 predicted proteins | sample MGYA00376041_ERZ724508 | MGnify/ENA primary metagenome ERZ724508 (study PRJEB28724, sample SAMN07190887) | wastewater metagenome | isolation source: effluent of sewage treatment plant in Hong Hong | place: USA: Christiansburg, Virginia | collected 2016-03-01 ...
GGATGATTATATAAGCGATATATACATATATACGCGACGGAATTGGATTTTCAGGAAAACGGAGATCAGCGTATGAAAGAATCGAGTTTTTGAACTGCACTCCTTGGGCGGCTGTGCAAAGTTGGCTTGACAACCGGAGGCTCGGTATGCCCCGGATAGTCATAAGTAGGCAGTAAGGGATTCACTACTCGTTTGGATACCAAGCCATGCTTCTTTGTGCTCACTTGTGCCCCTCCGATATCTGCAATGAAGTTTGTAATCTTCTCCTTGGGGATTTCCTTGCCTGCTGATGGTTGATGCTTCATTTGAAAATTGCAGGGCCAGCTCCCCTCGATATCACCGTTGCGATAGGTGTAATCAGGCTTAACGATTTTGACTGGCTGTGGTACCTTACTCTTTTCTATGGGTCCAACCACCGTCTTCTGGTTGTCCTCTGTCATAACCTAATAAATTGGTTCTTGTGGATCCGTACATCGTTTGCTTTCAAACTTGCCAGTTTGATTGATGTCGCGAACGTCTAAGAAATTTTGGGTTTTGGTTAGAACTTTTTGGACAATCTTCGTCTGTATCTCAGGCTTATCAATAAACTTTCCGTCTCGGGCCAGCCTCATACAGAAGGTTTGTTTGGTGGAACTCCCCTCTATGTCCTGCAATTAGCTACATTCTATACGTAGATTTCGATTGAGTCGCGGATGAACTTGGGTATTTCAGGTGGGACCTCCTTGGTCACCGGTAGCTGATAACGCGGCTCCAGCGGATTGGTATGCCTTGTTGTGACGAACTTGTTGTACTGAGGTGCGGCGCCATCAATATCGCCTGTGAATAGTTGGTTGTCTTTGCGCGAGGAGGGTTATCGGGGTTGCCTAGTAGTTGACCGATCGATATCGTCGTTGCGATTGATGAAGCTTGGCTTGTTGAGGAATTTGCGCATCAGGTACTTTGGCCTGGCCCCATCAATATCGTCGATGTTCAGGGAATTGCGTTCGGCTGCTGTATGACGCTGCTGGTTGTCTACATAGACCGTTCGGTACCGCACTTCGCCAGGTACATGGTATCGCATCTACTAGGGAACTTCCAGTTGAAGTCATCGGGCTGCTGCAAAGAATTCATAACGGTTATAGAATATCTAGTTACGAGTATGGGTTGAGCTGGCTATGCCAACCGGCCGGTGCTTCCTGCGCAATTAATATAATAAAACCGACCAGATGAAGCAGTCGATGGTGGATTACGTACTCGAGCGTGGTAACCGCGACTACGGAGAGTTCTACCGACGTAGCGATCAGGTGGAACCCAGTTTGCGTCTCAACCAGCGCAAACTGCTGGAGTACCTGTTCAACCCCGACAAATCCATGAAGTAAAGTTAGTTTGCATGTAGGAGTCTCAACCGGTAGAACCCCAACCAACCCAGCATTTCGGAGCTGAAGCACGCGGAGATCGTGACACAGTTCAACTATGTTTCTGAGAAGCTGCATACCGACATGAACAAGTACCGCACGCTGCTATTTTAGGAAGAACGTTGTGCTGGACGCTGAAATTTACAAGCTTGAGCAGCTGTGGATGGGCAAAAAGATTCCATAGTTCTACTGCTACTACTTCCTCAAGTTCTGCTATGCGAACAAGCCCAGTCGCCTGCAGGACATTGTGTTTGAATAGCAAGCCAATATGAGTAAGTAGAACGACAGCTATACCGTCATCAGGAAAGCCATTGAAGCTCGTGAAGCGTGTCTCAGCAACCTCAGGAGGTAGGCCGTGGATCTCGTTCCATCTCAGATCGAGAAGGACTTGACAATGATTCAGCAGGAAATTGCTGCGCAGGCCAAACAGCGATTAAGACAGGAAGCCTAAAGTCAGCGTTACAAAACATCTTCAGAGGACCAACCCCTCCTGAAAGATTGGAAGAACAAGCTGGAGCTGCTATTCGATTCTATATCTCATCTCCGCAAGTTGACCCTGTACGTGGTGGATATGATCACAAAATGGAAGCATGGAGTATACGCACTTACGGAAGACCCAAAACGTTTCCGCGAGCGTATTATCTTTTACCAAAGCGGCGTAAACTACCTCATAAAGATCCTCAACGATTCCAGATTCCTCAAGGAAATGCATCTCGGGGACTACTTGAGTTTCAGTGAGTGCTACGATCCATTTGTGCTACGGCCGCTGGTGGTCATGGAGTCTCAGGAGCGCAATGTACAGCAATCGATCCTGTACAGCTTAATGAAGCCGAAGGAAACAGAGATGAAGAAGATCATCAACTGTCTCGAGATACTCGCCGAAGAGGAGTACGATGAGGATAGCCATACACGCTTTCTTAATGAAAAGAAGAATACGGGTGAACTCAAGTTCCGAAAGGACAGTGCTAAGAAACTGCATTCTGAGGAGACTCCTCCGAAGCATAAAACCCCAGCTAATGAGGCGACTGACACAAAGGCGAAGACCCGGTCTGGAAGCGTTGTACAGCTCAAGGCTTCAGAGACAGCGAGACCCAACGCCCCGAAGGATACCCAACCAAAGAATGTGACAACTTCGCGTAGTCAGAAGATCTTCAGTGTTGATAAAAGGTCGATGCACACCAAGAAGGTTGTCGAAGAAACAGAAAACAAGAAGAACTTCGCTACCGACACAACTAAAGTTAGGCAGATGACTTCACTGGATTTAAAGAAGATATCCCCGTACCTTGCTCGCAACCAAAAGATCTAACTTGCAAAGAAGGTGATCGAGCTGGAGCATGAGTATAAACAGGCCAAGGCACTGTACGCAGTCAGCACAAGAAAGGACTTTGACGAGATGTTGGTTCCCACCAAACCTAAAGAGGTAAAGGACAAGGAATAGGAAGTGCCTGACGTAGAGGAGCTTAAGAAGTACTCCGACAACCGGGTGTTCAACAAGTACGTACAGTAGAACCTTCGAAAGCTGGAAGAAGCAGATAAGAAAAAGTACCTGTACAAGAACAGGCTACCTCCGGACTACGAAGGCCCCAAAGTCAACTACAAAAAACTAAAGTTCGAGGAGCGCAAGGAATTTAAGTACAACGAGAGTCTCAAAGAGCTGGTAAACCCTTTGGATGAGAAGAAGGAAGAGAAGAAAATCATTCATTCGCCTGAATATAAGGCACCAGGAACGAGAGCGATTATCGAAATCTCCGATATCGGTATCAAAAAGAGGGAGAGGGAAGTACTTTTCACAAATAACCCAAAAACAGTCGGAGAAGTCATTCAAAAAGCAAGCACCGAGGACTTCCGAAAGAAGGCGATTGACCGAATATACCCAGAGTACTCTCAAATGCAGCAGGATGATGGTGGACTATACGAACTCGGCAGGAAGCCGGATATTGTGGTGCTGAGGCAATAGCCAGAGAAGTTGGAGGAGATCAAGAATTTCCTTTATGCCAAGATCAAAGCAGAGTTGACAGAGTAGATAACGCGGCAGAACAAACAGAGAGAAGATAACATTTCGGATCTGATTAACTAGTAAAAGCGAAAGCGCGCTAGCTAGCTGATTGAACAACAGGAGCTTGAATAGCGTCGCAAACGGGAGGAAGAGGAACGGCAGCGTTTGGAGCAGCTGGAGAGGGAACGTAATAAAATAAATCCAGATATGTCAGTGGAGCCGATACAGTATTCTGAAGATAGATTGGAAGATTTCCTGACAACTAAGCTGTTGGCCTTGAACGGTATCGTATTTAGCACTTTATTCGGGACTACTTTAGAAAAGCTCTTGGATCTACTCACCGAGGCCCTCTACACTGTTATCTTTCGCGTCAAGTTGCTAGAGAAGGAGATCGGGTATGTAGTTGCACTGTACGATGACAGCGATCTTTACAGGAGAAAGTGGGCAGTCAAGTACATAGCACTAGAAGAGGTTGCTTACAGTGTGAGTGCATTCCACCATGCAATGAATTACTTATGGCAGAATGATCCCGTCGAGGAGATACTCATGTAGCTTATCGATAATAAGGAAAATGTACAAGGCAACAAAATACTGGCAGATATTCAAGAGTATGCTGACCGAAATGGCCTGTCGTTTTCCAAGCAACTCTACTCCAACACCAGCGAATGTCGCTACGTGTTTATGCGCAATACCGAATTGTATCCTGAGGGAGCCTTCCTCGACGGGAACAACCTATATGGCAAGAGTCTAGTGATGAAGGTTGAGTTGATGTCAGCCAATATCGCTCTTACTGAGGGAACTCCAAGTCGCATCGATCTCAACTTAGAGCAGAATACTCACTACCTGTTCCTCCTGGAGGAACTCTTTAGAAGCTATATGACGCCTGAAGAGGTGGTCGAGCTCCGAGACAATACCCAAAACATTCGCAGGCTAAAAGACATCTTTAAGATTGTGCTTGACCTGTAAAAGAACAAACCGAAAGTGAATGAGTTCCATGTGGTGGAAGGTCTGAACATGGATGACCTTAATGACAAGATCCGTCAGCAAACGGTGAAGCCCTACTAACGGTACTACTGGAAGGAGCACTACGATATGGACAGAGCCAATCGAATTCTGTTGGCTATCCTCGAATAGAGACTGCAGCTGAACTACTCCATAAACTCCTGCAACCTAAACGACTAGATGTTTATGCGTATTCGTATTCGTGAGAAACTTCTTCTGCTACGATCCTCCATCTCGCCAAAGGACACAATCTACATTCTACCAACCAAAAACGAAAAGCTTAAACTGTTCATCATGAGCGCCACCATCTTCAAGCAGATGCGCATCTAGTTGTTTATGTTCCTCAATCTCATCTTCAATAACATCGTTCGAGATGATCGCGAGTACATCGAAAATATGTGGCTGAGACAGTTCAAGGTCAATCTCGAAGATCCCCACGCCAACAAGTTCTGCAAGAAGCAAGTGACTCGTGTCACAGACTTCAGCATTACCATGAAGAAGAACATCTGGCTCACTGAGGACCTCTACTTCTGCAATAAAGAGTACATTAAGAGTGGGGTAAGCTATGCTCCCAGCCAAACCGACTTGGTAATGCTAGATCCGTACATCTACGGGATACTCCATAATGATATAGAGAAGGAAAGTACCGGAGTACCCCTCTTCGCCAAACTTATCGATCGGCAGCAGTACTACACACCGTGATGCATTCTTCTTGCAGCCAACTTTTTATTATGGAATACAGTCAGGCGTGCACCTCTGATCGGCGAGATTCGATGGTGCGTTTGAGGGGAGTGTCAGTTGGATCACCCTACCGAATTATTATTGCTTCGTCAAGGACGCTCTCCTTGCCGTGCGTGGATGGCTAACGGGAGATCTGTTCAATTGTTTGGAGGTCGACTGGTACAGGCGCTCTCTCATACTTGCCCTTCCGAAAATTCTTCTTGTGGGAGCTGCTTTGTTCGTGGAGTGTACGCGAGAGTTACTCAGTGGGCATTTTTGCTGACGACGCCTCCTTCTTGGAAGGTTCTTAGTCGTATCCGAACTCCAATGATTCGTTCTGAAACATAAAGATCTAGTTCTTGATGTAGTTTCGACTAATTTAGTCTTCCTCTGAATCCAAAGGGCGCAGTGCTGCAGTAGCATGTGAAGCTTTTGGTGAACGATGTGGAACCGGTGGCACTACAACTTTGTTCGATAATTGGGGTTCGAGTCCATATTTCCGCCTACGGAATAGCTTTTCGTAGACTGTGACGGTCTCGGAGTTCATCTGCTGAGGCTTCAGTTCCTCTAGTTTGGAGAATCGTCTTGCGAAGGGGTTGGCATAGACTCTCAATCGAAAATTGAGCTTGGCATTGCTTGAGAGCGACTTGGCCCTGATTTTGCGATAGCTTGAGTTGTTAGATTTGTCTTCAGTGCGAGGAGGTGGTTTGTGCAGTGTATTCAGCTTCTTCTCCGAACGCTAGAATGTACGATAAGGCGAATGCATTGTTTCGTGCTTGCGTGTTGACCGACTATTATCGCGAGGTGGGTGCTCTCGGTGCTGGATTGTTGCTACCGACCTCGGCTCGCTCATACGTTTGTGCTTCAACGTGGACAGCTTGCGACATTGACTTTCTGTGAGGTGCCCACCCATGAACAACCGTGCAGGTAGAACCGAATTATCCAACTGGAAGCTGCGACTCATCCTACGATTAATTTTATTAGCAAAAGGACCATCAAATGTGCAGCCTGCGGGCCATCACCCGCTAGTACTACTCGTAGTCGTACTGCTGTCTATCAATGCTGTCCTGATCGGAATTCTTGTCTTGGCCGTAACGGCTGTTGTATACCTTGCCGATGGTGGGGAAGTAGGCTGCGGTAATTGCAAAACGATCGGAAGTTTTTCTCTGTTCCAACAAAGTTTTAGTCTAACTGTTAAACCGATTCCGCTATTCGCGGATTTTTGTTGTTTTGGAGAACAGATGGCTATTGCGGCTGATGCTTGACTCATTGTGCGACAAGGAACTGAGATAGGTATCGATGGTACTTTGCTTGACTGTGTTGGGAACGTTAGTAGAGACTCTGTCTACTCTTCTCGTAAAGACTCTTGCGAGTGGCTAGCATTGATTCATTGGAGCGCTCCTTACCAATCAATGGTCCCACCGATTTATAGCGATCGTTGTTGTCCACAAAGTCTATGAAGGGTCCTTTGGTGTGCCTAAAGGCCATCGGCGACTTCTCCAACTCCTTCATATAGGTCTTCTTAAATTTGTCCTCGACAAAGTCGTTTGGTCTTGGATCCCCTATGACTCTGTGTTCCTGTATGCTTTAACTATTGTACCTCAGCGTAGATAGGGTTGTGTTTCACAAATTGCCGTGGGTTCAGCTTAGCTAACTTCTCCTTCTCTATGATAGCTTTGCGCTGTGGTTCAAGCTCCAGGTATGGATTCATGTAGCTCTTCCTAAACACAATGGTATGTGGATGTTGGAATTCCGGTGGAGCTTCACAGCTGATGCCATAGATCATCTCAGGCGCGTATCGCTTAGGTGATCGATAGGGAACCTCTGCTGGTCTATTGTCCAGAAACTTGAGCATTATGCAATGTAATAAAATTCAATGCTGGCAATAGGCTATTTGTAAAAGCGAATACCCGTACAAACATCACTGGACGAGGAAGTTACGAACGCGCTCGACGAACTCAGCGTACAGTCCTTCGTTGCCGGTCAGGTCTTCGCTAACATCGAGGACTAGCACCTTCGTTGAGCAGGGATTCATGGGATTGTTTAACCATTGTTCATGTTTTTCGTGTAGCAAGGAGAGATAATCGAATGGAATGCCATCCTACTCCGAGCGGTTGCGCTTCCTGATGCGTTTCTGGCAGACTTATGGGTCGCACTTGAGGTAAATGATGCCGGCCAGTGGTCTGATTCCCATCATTTCCGTTAGACCATCGTAAGTGCTCAGGTAGAGGTTGTATTCGTCGTCAGAGAGGTAGGTGCTATCGTGCATGCTGGAAGCGAAGATGTGTTTGTCGGCAAGTACACTCCTCTCAGAGATTCGAGCCATTGCTTCACTTTAGGAGTCTTGGTAGCTCCGCCAGGTCTGAACTCTTGTCATGAGCGCGTATTGTTGGAAGGTGAGTCCCCATCTCGCAGGATCCTTATAGTAGTGGTCAAGAAGGTTGAACCCCTTCTCTCCGACACTTTGCCACGAGCACACCGGTTAAGCTAGCATTTCGACGTTGCTGATGTCCCTTGCCAGTACTTTCAGGAAGGTACTCTTGCCACTGCCAATGTTGCCCTCGAGGGAGAAGATGCCCGCTCCCATCCCAGTCATTTGTTTTGGCGGCATCATTCAAGTCAAAATAATTAATTGCCGAGCGACTGTATAAAGTGTTTTTAAATAAAGTTGAGTCGCATTGGTATCTAGCCGGGCGGCTTGCATAGAGCCCTGCTTCGAAAGATGCGTAGATTGCTCGGTGGATGGATCAATGCAGCTGCGGTGACGTTACAGACCGTGGTAGCCGCCATTCGCCATATAGCTTTTTATGTAAAATCCTACAGTCGTGAAGGATCTCTAGCAATAGGGCAAGCATAAGGTTGCCGAGAGCAAGCAGGATCATGATCCTAAGCACGCGAGTTTGGACGTGTTGCTGGGTGACATCGGCGGAACCAACATCAGGTTGAGGCTGATTCAAGTCACTCCTGGCTTTGAGCAGCCCACCAAGGAGTACAAGACGGACAAGCTAAAAATGGATGACCATCCCACCTTCGAGGGCGCTATCGAAACATTTTTGAAGGATGCTGAGGTCAGACCTAAAGTAGCGGTGATTGCTATAGCCGGACCTGTAAAGGAAAATACGGTGAGGATGTCTAACGCTGAAAAATGGGGTGACTTAGTGGGTAACAAGATGGCCGAAACTTTCAAGTTCGAGCACTTTATCTTTCTAAATGACTTTGAAGCAGCTGCATATGGAGCTTCGGTGTTGGGCGAAGAGGAGGTTATTCATATCAATAACGTGCCTCTCCATCAGGATAAGGTGAAGGCAGTGGTTGGCCCAGGTACCGGATTAGGAACTGCTATGCTCTATCCTGCACCTTTCCGTAACCGTCTTCGTAATTACGTCATTCCAGGAGAAGGTGGACATGTTAACTTTGGACCTTCTTGCGATCTGGAGTGGGAGTTCTACAACTTCGTCAGAAAGTAAACCGGTCACGACCATATCGTCCTCGAGAGAATGTTCTGTGGACCTGCCGTACCCTACATGTTCAAGTTCTTCGCAGAAAAGTATCCTGACCGACCAGAAGCTAAGGAGAACCCAACATCCGAGCAGATCTTTGAGGTCGGTATCAAGGATCCAGATAGTATACAACGAAAGGCACTGGACCTCTTTGTCAGCATTTACAGCGAGTTCTTGGGTGATACAGCGATCCGAACACTGTGCTATGGAGGACTCTACCTCATCGGTGGTATGTCTGTCAGCGTTGCTGAATACCTCCGATAGCCTGCTGTTGGCTTCCTGAAGAAGTATGGAGAACGTCGACCATACCTCTCTAACATCCTTTCTCAAATTCCGGTTGTCGTGAGCAAGGAGCTCGATCTTGGCCTCCACGGTGCCTTTGTGTACGCCAGAAGAATCGTATTCGATCTTTACGACACCCACAAGGACAACCACCATCATCACCACCACCACAAGGAGACAGAGCAGAAGTGATCAATCCAACAGAAGTTTATTAAGTACACGGCTGTCAGTGCTCGGTTGACTTATCGTAGAACATCTTTCCTTCGCCCTTATGCAACACCGGCACCATTTTGCTCTTTTATCGCGTGACATGACACGACAGCAGCAATTTTCGTGAGGCCTAAGCCGGATCGAACTTCGGTTTGAGGTTTCTTCGGGTTGTATTCATCTCCGATTTGGTCTATTCCTTGGGGTTGCTGTTGCTGAATTCAGGGTTGGGGTCTTCATAAATGACTGGATTACTCTTCTCATCTGTCAAACCGAGTGAAGAAGGTTTACGAATGGTATGCAAGCTTCTTGTGGCTATGTTAGTTTCTCGTGTACTTTGAACTTTATTGGATATTTCTTGGATGCCTTTGAAGTGCGTCTTCTGATGAAGAGATGGTAGCAAGTTCTTCGACAGTTCCCGAGACATGTAGCTTCGTTTTTCAAACAGGCTCAGGTTGCGAGTCTGATCCATAAACTTGTTCTTGTCGAACTTAAATTGATCATTTGCCACTTCGGTGAGTATGGAGTTCTTTATGAACTCTTCGACACGTTCAACGCCAGTGGTAGTTGTGTACTTCATGCCAGGCTGAATTTCTTTGGATGGGTCCCTTGGACGGAACTGGTGCAGCGAAACAGATCGGGTTGGCTTCGTGTCTATGTAGCTATGCGAGTCAATCTCGTGCTGCGTAGGATGTGCATCATACCTGGATACGATCCTTCTCGTTCTTGTAACCACGGATGTAAATTTGTCCACCTTTCAAAACTCGGCCAGGCTAGGCCTACCTCAGCACCCACTTTTCTGCAGGATTCTTGTAGGCATTGATTATGATCGGCTGTGCCATCATCTCGTGGATGTGCTTCTCCAGCCTGCTTTGATAGCTCGCAGCAAACTATCTCTTCTGTACTAAATCGTTCAAGCGAGTACCTTGGTGCTTCATGGCCTCCTTGATCTTCTGGTTCAGATGGCTCAGTTACTCCTCCTGCAGTTGTTTATCCTACAGGAACTTGTAGTAGTTGTACATAATTTTATTCACTCCAGTCGATCATCACAGCTTGGCTTGGGTTGACTCGAACAGCTCGTAGGCGCGTTGTCGGCGCTTCAGCATGTCGAGAACTTGCTTGGACTCGGTAGCGACGCGTTCGACCTTCTCCAGCTTCGGAAGAGTTTCCTACCAAGCAGCGATGAGCCTGGGTAGGTCGTCCCCGACGGGAGCAAGATACTCTACAAACAGTAGGGCAGCGTCGCCATCAAGGGTAGTGGCCAAGACTGGGAGATCCTCGAAGTACTGCTTAAAGTATGCACCGTTGAGCCAGTCGACATGGTTCCAATGGTTGAACCCCGACATGGATGCCTTCTTGAGGCTAGCGCTAACCTTGCTATCTTTATCTTTGAAACCTTCATAGATCTTCGGCAGCTCTTCGTCGCTGGCCTTCAAGGAGTCGCAGGTAGCTCGCTTACTTTTCTGGGTATCGCTGGTATCGACGGCGGCTTGCTTAGCAAAGAGCTCTTCCTTCTGCTCAACAGTCCAATCCTTCAAAGTGAATGACTTGACTATCGTACTCCACTGCTGACCGACAGTCATCTTGTGCTCCTTAAGAGGTTGGAACGATTCATTATACCAATCGACAAGCACCTTCTTGGCCTCCTGTGAGCTGGCAAATTCGACAAGCTTGTTCCTGAGTACAACGAGCCTGTTTGCATTTTCCTTTGGAGCTGTTTTGAGGAGCCATAGCGTAAAGTAGAAGACGCAATCGTTGAGCTTTTCCCGATATTTGTGGGGAGTAAAGTTGCTGATGCTCATGCTGATGAGGTCAAACTGCTTCTCGAAGATACTATCGAAGGTTTCCTGAGCAATGTTGTTGAGGAAGATCTCCACGTACTTCTGACTGGTGATCTTGCTGTCTTTGACCATATCGTAGAAGGTACGCCAAATAAGCTGTCTGCTCATTACATCAGGCACCTTGTTCAAGTTCTTTGAAAAGAACTCGACGGACTGGCGATCCAGCACGTGCTTCACAAAGGACTGATCGTCGTAGTTTAGCAGCAACGCCTTGTAATTCTTCGTTCCGTCATAAGTGATTGTGGTTTCTTGTTTTGGCTCAATCCAGCATTCCACGACGTCGACTGCACATTCGTCGTTGAAGAAACCAACCTTGATCTTGTGCATACGCAAGGTCTCGTGCTGAGGTAGCACTGGGGATTGCTGGATCAACAACTTGGCATCTTTCTGGCAGCAGTGATGGTCCCAGAATGGCTCAATCTGATTGAGGCACGCCTTTTCAAGCCAAACATGCTTCCACTCCTCAAGTTTGAACTGATCGTTGGTGAAGTGGTGTTGCATAGCATCGATGAAATCGGCGAGAATGGTATTCTTCCACTCGAATTTGTGGAAATACTCGCTTAGTGCCTTCGAGAAATTCTCTTCGGTGATGACGAACATCAGCTGCTTCATGGTCGCTGCTCCCTTGCTGTAGGTGATACCATCGAAGATAGATTCAGCCACCAGAGTGTTCGCGACGGTTCCACTGATTGGGTGGGTTGTAACCATTTGATCTTCGGTATAACCCCATCCCTTCCTGTTGCTAAAGCTGGCCATACTGGAGTCATACTTAAGCGTCGTGATGTTTGGTTTGATCTTTTCCAAGCAGAAGTGACTGATGAAGTCAGCGAAGGACTCATTCAACCAAAGGTCATCCCACCACTTCATGGTCACAAGGTTACCAAACCAGTGATGAGCAAGCTCATGGGCAATGGTATTGGCCAGTCCCAACATCCTCTCGTTGGACACCTTCTCCTTCCACACGTACAAGTCATTGAATGTGACAATACCAGCGTTCTCCATGGCTCCCCATTTGTACTCGTGCACAAATACTTGTTCATACTTGTTGAATGAGAAGGGATAGCCAAAGTAACTTTCGTAGAACTTCATCGACTCCGTGGTAATCTCCCAGATGAATGGAGCCAGTGTTTTGAGGTGGTCCACTAATGACTCGATGCAAAACAGCGACATTGGGATGTTCTTGTAGGGGTTTGGGCACTCTAGCTCCGAGTATTCACCAGCCACGAAGCAGAAGAGATAGTTTGGAAGAATCTTGGTTTCGGGATGCAGCACCATTTGCTGTCCTTCAGAGCCCTTGATGAAATCGGCAATATCAGGGCTGGCGCTTTTGGTGTTATTCACGTATTCCTCAGCTGAGAAGTCACCTTTGGTGGAGGGCTTTTCGTTGGAAAGCACTTTCCACTCCTTGGGAGCAATAATGTTCAGCACCATCTTGGCCTTGAGGTCTGGTTGATCAAATAGTGGGAACACTCTGTTGCAGTAGTACGGTTCGAACTGGGTGTAGATGTACTGCTTGCCATCGACATCAACGAAGCTCACGCAGCCGTTTCCATCGTTGTCGTACTTGGTTCGCCAGTGAATAACAGTCGTGTTGCTACCCACCACTAAGTATTCCTTCGGAAGCTGGACGAAGCTGCCATCATGATCCACCTTCTCCAGTTTCTTGCCGTTGATGGTGAGGCTCACTACCTCCTTGCCGGTGTAGTCGAAGAATAGGTTGGTGTCCACGTTACGCAGAGTAAAGATGGCTTCACCGATACCTTCGTAGGACTCTCCTTTGTTGAGCTTCACGTGGAACGTGTACTGAAGGGGTCCTGGTTCGAACTGTGAGAAGCGTTGCTTGGCAGCTTCATGGGTGAGAGTCTTTTGCATCCTGGGTTTGATATCTTAAAAAATATTCAAATTTGCAGGCACCTGTGCAAGATTTATAGGTGGTAGGGTTGAGCTTGAGCTTGTGAGGGCGGGTTCGCCTTCACTGCGACGAGGGAAGGAGCAGCATCGACTACCGAAGTAGTACCTTGGTAGAAGCATTGCAGGTCGCTGAAGGGGTTGTGTTAGCCGCCATAGCAGTCCAGTTGCTCGTCCTAACATTCCTCGTTCTCTACAAAAATAATCAACTTAAACCCTTATATGGGCATATTCGAAAGAATTAGCTATGGTTCTCACAGGTGGTCGATCCACAGGAAAAATAATCATTGGTTAAAGAAGTCCTCGATATCGATGTAGCGTTCTCTGGGGAACTCCGTAAAGTGTCGTTCCTACCTCTCCTGAAAAAATGGCATATCGTAAGGGGTGTCCCTCAAAGGGCCTTCGCCATACAGTGAGAGGTTTGAGTGATGCTGTTGCGGTTCAGCTATCAGTCTCCCAAAGTCGTCTTGAGCAGTGTGTTCTGTACCCTCTGATCTTTCCTCTTAGCAGCAGTCCAGATGGTTGGCTAGTGATCTAAAGCTGCCCTTCAGTTGATAGTATAGAGGACTACTGAGGCCAAGCAGTTCCTCGACTTGTGCAAGTTGGGCGGTGGCGACTTGTCGCATCTGGCTTATTCGAGCATCGTGGTCAAGTATGCCTCCCATCATCGATTACCAGCTTCTTTGCGGAATCGCCTAGCCAAGGCCAAACCCACAGCTCACAAAAGGGTAATTGTGATCGTTACCGTCGGTAAGACTCCTTCCCTTCCTATCGACGACGGTATTTCTATCGAGCAGATTCTGCCGGCTGAAACTTGCTGTTCCGTTCATTCAGGCCTGTTCCAATCAACTAAGTGAATTATATTCTTGCATTAGCAATCACTTGTGGTATGCTCCCACAACAGGTCACAGCTTCCGAATCGCCCCAAGCATACCAAGTAAGCAGATGTTCCTGGCTAACTTTGATAGTAGCAGGTGGTACCAATGATTGAGTATGATATGGGTCGGTTGCAGGCAAGGTTGCCACCGTCAGCACTGTCTCAGCGAGTAGCAGCAACATCGCGAGGTACCTCGCCACTCGGAACTTCAGCAGTAGTGTACCTCCCAGAACGAATAGAATGTGTCCATACCATTCGATCCATTTCACAGTCATTCCATCGGCGAAGCCAGTTGGCTTCAGCATCTTCTCGTAGGCTGCAAGGTAGTATTGTGGGCTAGCCACTAGATTGGCACCCTGACACAACAGCCAACAGGATAGCAAAAATCTTGCCAAACCAGCGACCAGTTCGTTCATTAATATTATAGCTGTCGCAACTGGCTTGTTGTTGGTGGCAAGTCCACCAACGCAGCACTATAATCCCATATTTAAATATCGTTTGATGAACGACCGTCTTGTCTCCAGCTAGATAGGTAACATCGATTCCATCATCGAGCGGTTGAAGGGCTTCGGAAGCATAACGGAGCCCGAGGTGAAGTTCCTAACCGACAAGGCCATTGAAATTCTCGTCAACGAAACAAACGTGCAATTCGTGAGGGCGCCTGTGACGGTCTGCGGGGACGTTCACGGCCAGCTGCATGACCTCATCGAACTCTTCCGCATTGGTGGTGACATCCCCAGCACCAACTATCTGTTCCTTGGCGATTACGTGGACCGTGGGTACTACTCCGTGGAAACTATTTCGCTACTGCTCGCGTTGAAAGTACGCTACAAGGAGCGCATTACCCTCACAAGGTAACCAATAAGCTAACGCAGAGGGAACCATGAGTCAGAACGCATCACCAAAATATATGGCTTCTATGATGAATGTGAGAGGAAGTACGGCAATGAAAACGTATGGAAGATGTTCGTGAATCTCTTCAACTATCTTCCACTGACTGCCATCATTGAGAACAAGATATTTAGTCTTCATGGCGGCTTGTCACCGACTGTGAGCAAGCTCGATGAAATTAGAAAATTAGAAAGAGTCAATGATGTGCCCTAGGAGGGCGCTGGCTGCGATTTACTGTGGAGCGATCCTGACGATAGCAAGCCTGGCTTTACCGTAAGCCCTCGAGGAGCTGGCTTCACCTTCGGACAGGTATTTTCCGTAGTTTATCTTAGGATGTCACCTAAAAGTTCAATCATACTAACGGACTTGTCATGATCGCTCGAGCCCATCAGCTCATGGAAAAGGGCTACAAGATCCAACACAACAACAAGCTGGTTACTGTATTTTCAGCCCCAAACTACTGCTACCGGTGCAACAACGAGGCAGCTATCATCGAGTTCGACGAGAATATGGTGTAGTCGTACCTACAATTCGACCCGTACCCCAAAAGAGGTGAGTCGATCATAACCCGCAAAACCCCCGACTACTTCTTGTGACGGTTGGTGGTGACTTAACTGATGTGGATATGCCGTTGCACCTTATAATAATAAATGGCAAAAAAAAGCAGTTAATCCAAGAAGGACCTCGAGCTGTTTGAAAGGCTGTGCACGTTCTTCCTGACTCTATCGAACTCTGAGAACGTGCTACAGTGCATTAAGTAAGTGCTTACCCTTGATCCCAACTTCAACCCGTTTCCGCTGTTCACCTACCTTTCACGCGGGGGTACCAGCATCAGCAAAAAGCAGCTGGTGGACTTCATGGCAGAAAACAACCTCAGTCCCACCGATGATGAAATTCGCTCATTGCTAAGTTCCTATGGCTGCAAGGACAAGCTCAGCTATAGTGAGTTCCTGAACTACATATATCCGTACAACACGCAGGTCATCCGAGAGATCTCTACTGTTCAGATCAAGAAGTACGTGAAAACAGAAAGGCAGCCTGTCAATGAGGAAATTCTATGTTGCTTCGTCATGCTTCTCGAGGAGGAGCTGCAGCTCATCCGCAAGCTGGAGGTGCAGAAGAGGGATAACTCACTGCGCATCGGCCGCGATAAGCTCAAGAAGGTCTTTAAGGCTATCAAGAAAGTCAGTGAAAAGCAAGCAAACCATACCCTTAACAGCTAAAACGTCATTACACATCTTGAGCTGCGCACTTTCATCCGCAGTTTCAAGAAGGTTGAGGACCACCAGTTTCTGAACCTCGGGCGGAGGCTTTCGATGGGCCGACAAGGTATTATTGGCCTCGAAGAACTTGAGTTCTGGATCAAACCATGGAAGAAGGAAAAGAAGATGCCAGGGGACGATGACTATCAAAAGCTCGTCGAGGATAAGGAAAGCGACCCTTTCATAAACCGCTCTGCCTCCAAGCCATAATAGAATAAAGAAAACCCCTACGAAAACTACAAAAGCAACCTCTATGGGGAGCTAAACAGATCGGTTGACGGCCAGCAGGAAGAACCTTATTTAAGGCACGAGCCCGCAGCTTCGGCTGAGATCGGTGAACCTTTTCTCAAGTTCGTTAAGACGTACCTGAAGTACGATAGATTGCTGGAGCATACCCGCACTGCTCTCAACGGTAAAGAAGACCTCGATATGATGAGGTTATTCAAGCGGTTTGATAGGCAGACCCGCGGAGTGATTAATGCTGAAGACCTTCAAAAAGGTTTCTATGAATTGGGCGGTTCCACTAGCATCCACGGCTTCGACCTGTTGATTCAGAAGTATGCTGCCGAGTCAGGTATTCTTTCTTACTCCGAATTCGCCTAGCTGTTCAAGCCCTCTTAAGACCAAAATAATAAACGACCGTTGAGGAGGTTGGTGCCTACCGAAGACTTCAGTCACGACACAGCTAGGCTGGTCATTCAAGTCATTCAGACCAACATCGAAGCAGAAGCCGAACTGCATTCAATAATCCGTGGGCTTCACCCCTCCGAAGTCCACCAGCTGTTTTCGCTTATTAACACCGAGCGCAACGGCTACGTAAGCTACCAGTAGCTGAAAAACTACCTGTCATGCTTTGGAGTTACCCCGTCAATGGGTGAACTTATGGCCATCCTCAAGCGGTTCGACCGAAACAAAAATGGTGTGATCCTCTAAGATGACTTCGTTGGAGTGCTGAGTTGCTGAGCTCAACTCCCGTGGGTGATTTCATGAAAAAACGTTTACGAATTGAGAGTTGAGAACGAAAGTGGAAAACCTTGAAGTTTTACATTTTAGAAAAATGCATCAGGAAACGGGGTTTCTTGGCCAAACTATCAATCATGTTGAAGCTTTGTTAGGTGATTGAAGTTGTATGGAACATGGGCTCCGTCAGGTGCATAAATGGACATAGATCAACAACCATCACCAGTCTATT
>ERZ724508.1100-NODE-1100-length-17063-cov-11.055033_pt1 | contig 17063 bp, 6 predicted proteins | sample MGYA00376041_ERZ724508 | MGnify/ENA primary metagenome ERZ724508 (study PRJEB28724, sample SAMN07190887) | wastewater metagenome | isolation source: effluent of sewage treatment plant in Hong Hong | place: USA: Christiansburg, Virginia | collected 2016-03-01 ...
GACATATTTTTAAACATAAGAAAAAAACTCTTTAGAGTTTTTGATAAATTTAAAGCTAAAAAATCACTATATAAAAGTAGAGCCTATTTTTAGTCAATAGCAACTTCATAGTTTTTAGCAAGCAAGTAAATACATATTAAATACCATTAAAGAAATAGAGTTAATAAAAGAGTATTTTATAAAATAAATTATGGAAGTAATTCTTAATAACTTTTACCATAAATTAAAGCAAGAAATAAATCATCTACATTAATAGCTATTTATCTATAAAGAAAATGATAATATAATAATAGAATACTAAGACACTTTAATTGCTTGAATTTTTTGCCATGATCTTCAAAAAATCAAAAATGGCAAAAAAATACTAAAATTGAAAATTGAATAAAAAAATAAAGAAAAGAAATCTCAAGAAATTTTAGGGAGTATAAAACAGATAATTTTTTAATTAAATTTCTTATAATTTTAAAATATTAAAATAATATGCCAAATAGTCTCAGTTTCTCAATAAACAACACCTCCTTTGATAATCTCGATTTTAGCCTAAGTAACTACCACTCCATACAGTCCAATGATATATTGAAGACAAAATCAACTCCATTGAAAAACTTAAAGTAGTCAACTAGAAGCCTTGACTTTGACTTAGAAACAAATCACAATCCTTTGAAAATTAAAGAAAAAAAGTAAATTAAAATAGTTGAAACTTTATTCTAAATCAATCTCAATCTTGATCAATGAAATCCTTTTCATATAGAGAATATTAACTCTTCAGATGATCATAAGTAACTACATATAGTCTGAATGTAACTAGACTATATTCTAGATCACAAGGCAAAAAAACTTCAAGTATTTTATTTCAATGATTTTTTTGATTTTTTAAGATCAGATTTTTTCAATGTAGATAAAATTAAAAATGGTTTTTATTTTATTGAGCTATCAAATGGCCAAGAACATCTATAACAGTAATATAAATTGTAGCATAAAATACTTAATAAAATCAACCCAAATGTTAAAAGGTGTTTTTATGTATAAAAGTATTATGATTTTGTGTCCTTGAACTACCAAAAGGCAAAAATAAAAATCATTGCAAAATTAAAATATTTTATAATATAAACACATATTCCTTTATAGTATTTTTTTAAGAGATTGTTTAAGATAATAGTTGGCAAAATTCAATAACTTAAAAAATAAAAAATAATAGAACTTAAATAGGATGATATTTAGGAACAATAGGCTATATAAATAGTTAATTATGAGCACTTTATTTTAAAGGAAAAAGAAATTTTAAGCTAAATATTTGATCAAATAAAACACTATACAATTTAAGACTTAAAAAACTCCATAAAAATTAAGCTTGAGAGATTTGAATTTGATTACAATATTTATCCTAATTAAAGGCTATGCATAATTCCTTTATAAAGTTATTATGATAAGTTGCTTAATATAATTTCCTTTGAAGATTTAATTTATCTAACAAGCTGTCTTATATAATCAAAAAGCATTGTTATTATTTGCAAAGAAATTTAAATTACAACTTTTTTGATTAAACTACTTGAGACCTTGTTATGACCCTTAAAGTGGGAATTTACAACTATTTATCAGCTTCCTGAAAAGCATATGGAGCTTCTTGACTCTCCATTGCCAGGAATATTTGGCTTATAAATTACTGCTTAGAAATTTATCAAAAAATATTATTCAAAATTGCAAAATAATTACAAAGAAAAATTTGTCTTTTTTTTACCAGGAATTCAAAAGATTTTATTTTATTAAGAAAATTCTAGTAAATAAAAATGTCCTTCCTTCAACAACCGAATTTTGGAGCTAAAAAATATGTACAATGATCTCTATTATAATAATACAGTGTAGGGTACATTTAAAATAAAAACAGAGAATAATAATAAAGAAAAATAAATGTATTTTGAAGCTTCTAAATTGAGTAACTTTCTCAATACTAATATGTTTGGAATCAAAGAAAAAGAGGAAAATATAATTAAGAGGTTTTTTCAATAAAAAAATGAAATAAAAAAACAAGACAATAAGTTTTTTGAGTTGTTAAAGGATTGCATAAAAACACTAATATAGATGGTTATTGAATAGAGCAAAAATCCATAAAACTAAACCGATTTTAACTAACAACAAGACCATTATACTGAGACTATTAAAGACTGCTAACTTATACTGTAGTATCTAGACTAAAAATCTCTCAAAAAAAATAATTAATTTTATAAATAAATTTTAATGAACTTTTTTCAATTTAATAATTTATTATGAAACAAAATTTTATATTTCTCATTGACATATTTTGAATACAAAAAACTCAAACAAAATAAGAATGCTTTTTACAATAATAAACATTCTTATTTGGATGATATTGATACTCCATTTGATCTCCAAGATGATCTTAGTAGAATACAGAAAGAACTTATCGAGAAAAGAATACCTTAAGGAGCAATTCATTGAAGCTTTACACTAGGCAGGGTCTTAGTCTAAGTTTCTAATGACTATCTTCTTACCTTAGCTAAGATCAAAATATTTGGCAATGAGGAATATTATAAGGAGAAATTCTTAAGAGAAAACTCTGACAAATTGGCAGACACTTTTTGCAAGATGAGAGGAGCAGCTCTTAAGCTGGGATAGATTTTGACGCTCTTAGACACAGAAATATTACCCAAGTATGTCTTAGAGGCATTTGAAAGAGCTTGATAGTAATCCAACATAATGCCTGAGGATGAGCTTGATCTCATTTTGGAATCCAACTGGGGAAAAAACTGGCAAGAAAAATTTGAGTATTTTGACAAGAAGCCTTTTGCGGCAGCATCTATTGGCTAGGTTCACAAGGCTGTCACCAAAGAAGGAAAAGAATTGGCTATTAAAATTCAGTTTCTTGGAGTAGAAAAGTCAATAGACTCTGATCTCAAAAGCATAGGTTACTTTTTGAACACCTTGAGACTTCTACCTAAGTCTTTTTATCTAGACCATTTTCTACATACTGTTAGCAAGGAACTTAGAGAGGAATGTGACTACTTAAAGGAGAAAGAAAAACTTGAAAATTTTCAAAGACTTTTAAGAGAGAACAAAATAGACAACAACTTCATAATACCAGAAGTTGACTCATAACTTACAACATGACTAATACTGGCTGAGAAATTTGTTGATGGAATAAGTCTTGAATCCTTAATAAAGTCAGATAATCAATAAGCCAAGGACTATTTTGGATGATTGTTGATGGAGCTTACTTTGAAGGAGATTTTCCAAATGAACATGGTCCAAACTGATCCAAACTTTAGCAACTATATGATAGATAAAAGCTCAAGGAAACTTATTCTATTGGACTTTGGCTCTACTTTAAAATACTCTAAAGGGTTTTGTAAGAATTTCTATCTGACTTTGGATGCAAGCTGAAAAAAGGATTTTAAAACAGCTAAGGAATTTTCAGTCAAGCTAGGACTACTAACAGGCTTAGAGAACTAAGAATATTTATAGAGTCATTTTGAAGCACTTTGAGTGGTGACAATTCCATTCATGCAAAACTAAGTCTTTGATTTTGGCTCTCAAAATATCGCAAAGGAAATTTGTCAAATGATGCCAGACTTATTGAGAAAAAGACTAAGTCCATCGCCAGCTGAAATATACAGTCTATATAGAAAGATAACAGGTGTTTATTTGCTTCTCAGCTAGCTTAAAGCAAGAGTCAATGCTTATGAGATATTTGAAGGTCTCAAGGATGCATAATAAATTCTATCAACTTAGCTTTTAGATAAATTAGTCTTTAAATATGTAATGATTATTTCAGCTTATTTCCAACCATTATTTTCTGTGAATAAGTACTAGCTATTCGCTCTGTATTTTCGCTAGAGATTTTTGATTTGATTTTTATTATTAAATTAAAATTATTATAATTTCAATGGAGAATCAGTCACTGGTCAGCGAGTAGGTCTAGTTCAAAAGACTCATATAACTTGTTGACAAGCTCAGAGACACCGGCCTCAACGAACACATTAGCATGCCTTGAATAGCAGTACTTGGATCCCAGAGCTCAGGTAAGAGTTCTCTTCTTGAGTCCATAGTCGGTCTCAATTTTCTTCCAAGAGGCTCAGGGGTAGTCACAAGATGACCTCTTGAGCTTAGACTCAGCAGACTAACTTCCAAAGAGAGTTCTTGACCTTATGGAAAGTTTCTCAATGATGACAAGATTTACTATGACTTCAAGGAGATCTGAGCTAAAATTGATTAGCTTACAAATGAGCTTTGTGGAACTAACTGTGGCATAGTTGACAACCCTATTGTCCTTCAGGTCTTTGACCAAAACTGTGTGGATCTTACTCTTATTGATCTCCCCGGCATTACTAGAATTCCAATTGGAAACCAGCCAAAAGATATAGAAAGAATAACTAAGGAAATGGTAACAAGATATTGCAAGGATGAACGAACAATAATTCTCTGTGTCATTCCAGCCAATGCTGACATGACAACTCAAGAGGCTTTATAACTTGCATAACAGCTTGATCCAAATGGAGTAAGAACCATCGGAGTTATAACTAAGATAGATATCATGGACAAGGGTACTGATGCTTGAAAGATGATCTTAAATAAAGAAATTCCACTAAGGCTGGGCTACATAGGAGTCAAAGGATGAACTTAGGAAGATATAAATAACTAAGTCATTGTTGATTGAGCTCTTGAGGAAGAAAGATAGTTTTTTGCCACACACTCGGCCTACAAGTCACTCTCCAAAGATCTTCTAGGAACTTCGAGTCTTACAAGAAAGCTTACCAATGTCATGTATGATCATATTAAGACAGTGCTGCCAGCCATGGTATAAGAAATTAATCACAAAATAAAAAGCTGTGAAGAAAATGTGAGACTTTTAGGAGAGCCCATTCCTTTGGATAACAAACTCAAGCTTGAGTAAATCTGGTATGATGTCTCTATTTTTATTGACAAGTTTAAGAGCAATGTCAAAGGAGAGTTTAGTGAGAATTATTGACTAGGAGAGGTGAGACAAGAGGACCAGATCCTGGCTGCAGCTTAGATCTCAATTCTGTTCAATGATTTGTTCAAGGAATACCTCTGCAACTATAAGGCTTCAAAAGAGTTTAGCAACAGTCAAATGTAGAAGATATTGGACATGTACATGGGTAACACTATGCCTGGCTATGTGAGCATTGACTGCTTCATGGCTCTTGTCTGTCCACTAATGGAGAAGTTAAGACCTTAGGCCGAGGAGCTTCTTGATCAAGTCTATCAAATTCTCAAACAAATTGGAATTTTTTATCTGTAGCAAATCTTCAGCAACAAAGAAGCTCTTAAGGAGGCCTTATCAGAACTCTATGTAGATCTTTTGACAGCTTCCAAGGACAATTGTCAGGTCTTAATGACAAGTTTTATGGACTGCTAAACCAAGACCATTTTCACTAAAGACCCATTATATATTACAGATGCTTACACTTGGCCTGAGGATGAAAATAGAATTGCCGACGCTCCTTAGTCAAAAACAGAGAATAAAAACTTGTTCTAAAAAGCTCAAAAATCTGTATAAGGAATGTTGAAGAGAAGTTCAAGCCGAAGCCATACAGAGAATACATAGACTTAAGATGCTTACATGGAAAACAATGTCCCATAGGCTACAGAACCCGACTGACTCCAGGTCAGAATGAATAAATAATAAAGAGACAAATTCCTATAGAAAGAGATCCGAAAATGAGTAGACAAATACTTTGAGATATCTATACATCAAATTGCTGATTTCGTACCCAGAATGGTCACTAATTTTCTCATCAATGATATAGTAGTAAGTTAAAAAGGATAAGGTGTATTTGAACATGTATAAGGAGGTTTAGAGAACAGAGTTGCTGGATTAAATAAGAGAGCCTTAGTATATTGTTAAGCAGAGAGAGAACTTGACAAACATGCTAGATATTCTAAAGGAGTCTAAGAAAATACTTCTTAGAGACTCAGAATCTTAGCCAAGTGTGTAGGAGATTGAGCCTAAGAATTAAAATGTATAAAAAATTATAAACTTATTTTTATTAAAAAATTTATTAATTTTATTGACTATCTTTTGGTTCTTAAGAAATTTCTTCTTTATTTTCTTTGATTATTTTTTGTTTTAAATTCTCTTCATTTTCTCTTATGCTTTTTATGAGCTTTTTTAAATCCTGATTTTGAATGCCAAATTTCTCAAGATCTTTAATTAGCTTCTCTTTAGTTATTACTTAATTGTTAAACTGGCTTAGAAGTTACTTGACTGCTTTTATATTGACTTGAAAGTAGTCCTAGATACTTTAGTTTCCTTTGAAAATTTACTCTTTTAGTACTTTCATCCCAAGTATCTTTTAAGTCTGTTAATAATACTCTTGAAGATAGTCATTGTATTTTTTCTCCTAGGCTCACTGAATATCATTTATATTCTCCTTAGCTATGCCATTGAATCTTTCAAACTTCAAAAGTCTTTATTTTTTCTCAACAAGATTTTTGGCACTTTTTTTCTCAAAGTTCAATAATTTGCTTCTATCAATAGAAAGAATTTTATTTCTTTTCTCAATGAATGATTTTCTAAGATCATTTCTTCTTTCATTTTAGTCATGAGGTTTTTCTTCTCTTTCAGAAAGCTATTCTTCTTTTGAATCCTTTTATTTTTATGGCTTTTTTCTTCTCTCTATAAATTTTAACTATTTCTCAACTAGTTTCTATTACAAGTTATTTTACTCTATATTTTAAATCATATTTATTTCAGGCAATTTTTCAGGATTTTCTTAATTTTTTTTTCAAGCATTTATTATAATCTCTTATAGTCTTTGAGCTTTATTTATCTATGCTCATTACATAAGTGCTATTTGTTTATCTCTTAACTAATAAGATTTTTCTATAATATTTAACTACCTTTTTTCTAGCAAAGATTTTCCCATATTTTCTTAGTCAAAATCATGCTCCTTAATATCATATTCTTCTTTATTTTTAGTGTTGAGATTTATGTTTTATTTTTCTTAATTTAAATTTAAATGAATGTTTTTCTCTTATCTCCATCAGCCAAGAGTCTTGTTTAATAAATGTTTTTAATTATCCTTAACAATATCTTGATGCTTTCTAATATCTTTGTCCAATTTTCATGTTGATTTTTTTAGTTTAATTTCTTCTTGGTTTTTCCAATTTTGAAACTTCTTCTCTCATTCAAGATCTTTTTTTCTCTTCTCTTATTCTTATAGCTCTCTTAGAAGCTGCTACATAATTTGAGTCTTTTTAAACTACCTCAATTATCTTGACTTCTTTTTAAAGCTTTCCTTTTTCCTTGTTGAGTTGTTCTCTAAAAAATCCACTTTTTTTTGTCAGAAGATTTAAAATCTATTCTTAATTGTCCATTTAAAATATAATAATAAAAATCAATAAAAAACTTAAATTAAATTTATAAATTTTGTATGGAAAGTCTTAATTGTGCAAGCTGAGCCAATGAGAATGATTTTACTCTTAACTAATAATAGAATAATGATGAAAATATAATGAACAAAATTAATTAAATTTCTGAGCTTTTTACTGCCTAAGGAAAGTCTTTATTTGATAGGCTAAGAAGCTCATGTACACAAGAGATCTCCTCAAGTGATATGTGCATCATTTGTTATAACACTCAGATTTCTATCTTCGAAGAACCCTTATCTTGTGGTCATATATTCCATCAAGAGTGCATCAAAAAATGGCTCAAAATCTAATCAGTGTGTCCTTACTGCTAGCAACAGGTACAAAATTATGAATAAATTATTATAATATTTTTTATATAAAAATTTGGTTGGATCTTAGCTTTGAAATAATTGCTTCAATTTTGTTATTATATTCTTCTTCTTTCAAGACAAAAGAAGTGGAATGATATGGTGATTTTCTATAGATTCTAAACTCTAGTAGTTCTTGGAGCTCAAGCATGGCCTCAACTACATTTTAGTAGTTTTGATGAGTCTTGTCTGAAATTGTTTACTACTCTTAAACTTCTAAGACTTGAGCCAGAGCAACATTTATTTTAAATGCAGTTTTTGTTCAGTTGACTTTAGTCTTAGGATTTATCTCATAAACTTTCTCAGGATGATTTTATGTCAAAAAAATGTTCTTAAATTTCTTACCAATAATAAAGCCAGCAAAATCAACACCTTTGTCATTTTAATATGTTCCATATACAATGAGTTAATCTTTAAGAACTTTTACCTCCTCTAATTTTGAGACCTCAATTCCATGATCATGAAAAAAGTAGTAATCATTATGAAGCTTTTTCTCGTTTCTTTTCTTATATTATTTTCAGAAGAATTTCAAGCTATTGTATACGTGATTATTTTTAACTTGTAGTTGATCAATATTTATTAAGGAAATTGAGAGGCTCTTGTTTATCTAGTGTTTTATGCCAGTTAATAAAGCCAGCTGGCTTTCACTGGGCTTCTAAAGATGAGTCTTATAGAAAGCATGCTCTTACCCCTCTAACTATCTTCTAACATCTTCTATGTATTTTTATGATTGTTTTTCCTAGCTTAGCTTCCTTAGTTTATCTTCATTTAAAATTCAAATTATTGACAACATGGAAGACTCAAGTCCCAAACAAACTCCTAAGACATTGAAGTTTCTATTGATTTATTTTGGTTCCTAAGAGTAGCTTATAATATATTGAATAGTTCTTAAATATTGTGTGGGAGCTTTAACTATTTTATCTTTCTATTTCACTTCCTCATAAAAGGCTTCAGAACCACCTGTTAATAAAACGCCTTATAAACTATCCAATAGAACTCTCAGCAAATCAAACTTAAGCTTATAAGGAAACATTACTGCTTTTGTTGCAGGCAATTGCTCAACGAGTTACTTGTAGTTTTCATAGGCATAGAATTCTTTTTAGGGGGGTTTTGAGCTTTGTCCATTTTGAAAAGAGTTTTTATTTTTTCCAAGTTTTTCTCTTTGAATCATAGTTATGCCAATATAGCTGTGGACATGCTCTTATTACTAAATAGTGTCTTTGAGCTACAGACTACTCAGAAAAATAACATACACTAAGAACAGCATCTATTTATAATTTTTATCCAATTTAAATTTCACTAATAATTGTCTATTGGATAATTTAAAATAACTTTCCTAAATTTAAATGGCTGATAAAAAAAACAATAAAAAAGATGAGATTTAGTAGTAGGATAGTTGCGAAAAAAAAATAGACAGAAAGGAAGAGTAATACTCTTTGCTAGATAAAAGCTTTTTGAACTGGGGATTAGATTCTCCAAGCAGAAAGACAAGCAAGTATAATATTGATAATGAGGTAGAGGATGTTCATTAAGGATCAAACCTTATTCTGATAAAGTTTCTTAATAAAGCTGTATAAAAACTTGAAGATCTTTTTTATTACTGAGAGATTCATGATGAGAGTCTTCTAAGCAGTTAGGATCTTAATTCAATCACAGCTAACTTACAATGACTTTTTCTTTCCGACAAAAAAGAAATTGTTTTTCTTAAAGAACAACTTGTAGCCATTTAAAGTAAAAATTATATAAAAGAAAATAATCCAATAACTAAAAATAAATTTTAAAATATTCTTAAGGAATATCATAGTAAAATCAGCTCTAAAATAACTAGTTCAAAATATAGTATTTTTGGTCAGTTTTTTGTAGAGTTTTGTTTTTTTGTTTTTGATATATTTTACTAGACACCTTCTTTATAATAGGGCAGGTATTTCTAATGGCTAAGAAAATCATCATAGAAATATTGAGTGTAATATTTTTAAGAAAAATGACTAAATTTTGAGTACTTAATTACTAATTGGACTTAGTATTCAAAATGAGTAGATATATTTCCATAGCTGTTTCTTTCACCTAGACTGTATATTGAGATCTCTATATATTTAAACACTTCTAATGAATAGTAGAATAGTAGTTTATTGACATCAGAAATTAAACCTTTTTGTAAAGAAAACTGTCCTTGCAATTAATAAGCCCATTCAGATCATTAGGTAAACTCTATAGTAGTCTGCTGTCCAGATAAGGATGGGGATATAGAATGTGATAGTAATTGCTAATGTTATTAGTACTGTAGCAACAGAGGCTTGGAGAATATTTCATAGTCCTTGACATACAAGGACCTTTGAGTATAAAAGGTTTGGGGCATGGATCTTTATACCAAAAAGAACCTGATTCATCTGATGCCCAACAATACTCTTAAAACAATAAAAATTTAAGTACTGTAAGATATTATTAAGTCTGCAAATGAGATAGAAACAGAAGCTTGGAACTGCACACATGTTTTTCTATATACAGAATAGAAATATAAAAAACAAATCTAGACACTCAAGGAATATGAATCTAATATTATTAAAGAGAAAATAAGTATTGTTTGACTCTTATACGAGTACAGTGTTTTTAAGGAGCTAAGACCCTCTTTAAGACTGTTTTGCAAAGGTATTGGTGTAATTTGCACCAGTCCATAAGGAATATAAAATGATCAAATAATTGCTCCATATTTTGGAGAGGTTTATGCTCCATGGCAATGGCATATAAGACAAGAAACCATAAATCATTTTATTGAATCAATAAAGAAATAAAAATTAAAAAAATGGAGCTTTCTAAGAAAAACATAAAATCTTGAATTCTACAATATTCTAATAGAGAAACTCCAAACCGAACCTAATGGAAAAGAGGTACTATATATTGATCCAATTCTATATGGAAACCTTGCCAGCTGAGTGTCTCATAGTTGCAATCCAAATTGTTAAATAACTGTCAAGGTCTCTAAGGGACAATATCTTGTTGTTATCTAAGCTTTAAGAAACATAAATTATATGGAGGAGATAACTCTTAATTACTAATCATATACAAACTCAATTAAAGAATAATAGGACTCCATTTGTCTTTGCTCAAGCAATAATTGCAGAGCTTATTATCTATTAATAATAAAAGAAAGATTTTCCAACCAAATATACAATGATATTTTATTAGAGAAATAAAATGATAAATTACTGAGAAATTTCTTAGCAATATATTGAGCCTCTTTTATCCTAAATTTTGAAGAGTTTAATGAGATTTTTGAAGAATTCTCCTTTGGTAAAAATACTTTCAAAAGCTCATAGGTATGGCTCAAAATTTGGGCAGGAATTCAATTGCAAAAAATAAAAGACGAATAATAATAGCTATAAAATGCTAGCTAAATATTAAATGAGAAAATAGATGCTTTGTAATAAAAAACAACACAATAAGATCTTAACAACCTTTTGTCCTATAGAGTTTCCTCATTGATGATCTCAATAGATAAACTTTAGCATTTTATAGGCTAACAAAATAATGAAAAATAAAAGGCAAAACCCTTAAGGAAAATAAATGTATAAGAATAAATTGAAAATTATTTGGAAACTTTTGAAGTGTTTTTTGAGCACTACCAAATACCTTTTAATCTTAAATAATAAATAATAAATATTAAATAAAGTTTTGGGCAGTGCAAAAAATCTGAATATGTGGATATTTTATTAGAGATCAAATTTAATATGTTTAAAATAAGTAGATATTTAAAATAATTGGGAAATGAATATTAATCAAGCTTAATTATATCTGATCTTTTTTATATCGAGTCATTTATTATTGAATAAATAAAAGAGACCTGATACGATTCATTTGAGTTTGAAACCAAAATACGAAACTGTGATCTTAGAACATAAGAATAATGCTACAAAAATCAAAGCAAATCCATATAAGAATAGAAAGAAGAGTTACAGAGAGTGGTTGTTGTTAAGAAGAGAAAAATAGACTAAGACTATTTAAAAAAGACTTTAATCCAATGGTATTCTAGTAGCTCTGATGGTAATGAAAAAGGTTATAAGTATCAAAGACTTGGACAATTATAGAAAAGTAGTTTAAAGGATATAATTAAATAAATTGCTTAAGCTTATTATCCTCATGGGAAAAGATCCATTTGGCTTCTTAATATGATATAAGAGCCTTGCCAATCATGGAGCTTCTTGGAAAACCCTAAACAAAACTAAGATGTTCTATATTCATCTTTATTAATTGACGATTTGTTGTATGATAGTTTTAATAGAAAGACTATACTAGAGAACATTGATAAAGATGACAATGAAACACTGGAGTATTTTTACTCTTTTTGGAATGAAAACAAAATACATCTTTAATTATAAATTATTGATATTTAATTTTATCATTTTATAAATAATGGATCAAAGGTAGTGACTTATTTTCTTTGTTACAATATTATGCTCTATTCTAATGTACTTAAATTGAGACTTTTGTCATTTACTTATTATTTAAAAGCCTCCAAAATAATTAATCATTTTTTTATAAGTTCAAAAAAGTCCTCTAACATTACTAATAACTAGTTCTGTTTTTTATGTGAATAATAATCCATGCTTATTTCTACAGTTTAGTCAGATATTCTCTATCCTAACAAATAATAGTTAATCAAAAGAATCAAGTCAAATATACTTATTGTTGTTTTGTTGTTAAATAGTACTCTAATTTCCTACTCACTAAAAACACAGTCAACTCATAACACTTAAAAGAATTATTAATACTCATATGGCAAGTATGTATTTAGCCTATAAGTAGCTTCGAATAACTCAACTAAATCCTGAGGTTTCATTTGTCCAAAAAATCAACATAATAAATCTTACTCTTACTAAAATAAATTATAAGATTAAATGAAAAGGTTTTGCTCTTACTCTCTTATATTTTTGTTCAAGTAATCATTAAAGTTTTTCATAGTAAAATTTTAGTATTACTTTGAGGAATCTTATACTGTTTTTTTATTTGAACTTTTAGAGTTGTTTTTTAAAGGTTTTTTTAATACACTTTTATCTGCTGTTATTTTTGAGCTTTTAACTGCAGAACCTAATATCTTACTGCTTTTCATTTAGTTGGCTGTAGCTGACTTTAAGCTTTTAATTGGCGTTTTTGGTTCAGCTTTATTTTGTTTTGTCAGTATAGGTGTTTAATTTCTTTTCTTTTGTACTTCTTTAAGAGGTTTGGGTTTCTTTGCTAATATATTGTTACCACTTTTATCTCCAACAAAACTGCTTATTTTATCCTTGGTATCTTTGGTTGCTATTGGATTCTATTCACTTAACATTAAAGACTTTCTGCTTTTCAAAAAACTATCTCTTTTTAAAGTATCATTTTTAGTAGGCAAGTTTTGCATTATAAGTACTCTATATAAAAAATTTAAAATTAAGTTAAAATTATAATGACAATGCTTTTGAAAAAACTAATAATAATAGCCATTCTGAAACAGTTACTAAAACAAGCTGCTATCTCCTTTAACAAAGAGCTGCTAAGAACCTTTGATCTTGGTGATGAATCCAACGATGATTATAGCATAAATGGGGTGTGTTCTCTCGATGGAGCCAATAATTCTTGCAACCCTTTTGATCAGCTTAGAATTTATCAAAACTGGAATCTTGGAAAATGAAACGAAATGATCAAAAAACATCATTGACAGCTTATTGACAATATGGACAAAATATTTGATCTATTTAAGCAATATGAAGGCTTTGCAGATTAAATATTGGGTATGAAGTCTGAGCCAGGAATCTAGACCAACTGTCAAGCCATTGCAGCATAAATAAGAGATCTCAAAATAAGCTCAATTTGAGATCTCTTGTTTAAGAAAATGAAAGAGGCTTACAATTTCTTTTATACCTCAAAGAAAGGCTTTCTGTGTGCCCTGTGTAACTCAGATAATCATTAGTACTTCAATGCTGATAACAAAGTGATGAATTTGAATCTTGGATTTTGTTATGAGATGGTCAGCAAAACATTTTCCTACTTCAATTTTGAGTTTATTTTCTTCATGAAAGTTGCATGACTTTTTAGTCTGTTTTCCTTATGATGTGATTTCCAGGGAAAATATGCACACAAGCCTATACCTGATTATGTTTAGTTTGTTATTGATCCTAAGGCCTAGAAGGCTGTTCTTGAGTGCAAAGGATCTTAGAAGACTAAGGCCTCTGGCCTATATTGTCAGTCTTTCTGCAAAATGTACAGTCCAATAAGCTTCAGCTAGTTCTTAGAGACAAATAAAGAGAAGTACTTTCTCTATAAAATATTCCTTTAGTAAAATCTAAGCAACTATATTAAGAAGCTTAATATGTTTTCTATTGAGAGTGTTTAGACTTCTGCCAATGCAAGAATATTGGCCTCAACTGACAATGTTGCTCAGACCGAGTCTGAATCAGAAATAATAAATCAGTTTAATATAGACTTCAAAACAAAAATGATCATTCCCATAACTTATAATAATGAGGAGGATTTGGTACTTGCTTAGTTTGCCAGTGGAGAGTCTGTCATTTATGAGCCTGATCCATGATACTCTTTTTAGCTGGATTAGTTCTAAATTGATTTTTGATCAGAAGGTGTTAATTTCTATAATGAAGGACAAAAGACATTCATTAATAAGACCAACGCAATTACAGCCTTTAATATGCTTGCACCTGATATGTAAAAACTAGTCAATCCAAGAATTATTTAGTAGCTTCAAAAAAAAGAATAAAAAAAACAAAGCCCTTCCTCATAGAGTTAATAATTTTATTTATATATTAATAATGATAATATGTTTAAGAATTTGTGAAGTAATTTGCTAGAGATTTATTAAATTTTTATTCTAGAATTTATTGGAATATAATTGATAATATTGTGATCTTAAATTTTCTAGTTTGCAAGCTTAGAAATGAGATTATAATTTATAGACGAATAAATAATAATAGTCATTTATCTAAGTCTCTAATTTAATACTCACAATCTTAAGTTAATAATCTTTAATAGCAAAATATAAATTTTAACTTCCATTTTTAATCAACATAATTTTATCCAAAATCAATATTATTAAGTTTATATAATTATTGCTTAAAATTATAAACTAGAAATGACAAGTCAGAACCTCATAAGCAAGAAGCTTCCCAAAAAACCTCATGGCAAGCAACAAGAGAACAGAGAATAAAATCCTGACAAAAAAGACAAGCCAGTCAGAGAACCTTTATTTGTACCACCAGCCAACTGGAGAGAAGAGGTAAGAATAAGCACCACATTACAAACAGCTGTTCCTCAAAGTCAAGAGAAATTCCTCAAAGAAAATAAGCCTAACTTCCAAGATGTTAAAAAAAGACAAGACATTATTATCTCCTAACAAAGCCAGTTCAAGAAAGAAATATAGGAAATTAATTTGAAAATCAAGAAGATCAATAACGAGACCTAGTTCAGAATAGAGGAAATAAAAACTGAAATGAAAAATCTAAGAGAAAGCCTTGCTCCCAAACTATAACAAAGTAAAGACCTCAAAGCTCATAAGGAACAAAATTAAAAGAAACTTGATACTCTTAAATAACAGATGGATCAGCTAACAAAAGAGTTCTACTTGAAAAGAAAATGGACCAGAGAGAGCTTACTGGAGAAAATTGAGGATAAGGAAGAAGAAATGAGAAACAAGAAAATAAATGCTCAAGAGGAGAGATAATTTAACTCAGAGCTAAAGAAGATGAGAGACACATTGACTAAGATGGATCAGTTTGAAGAACTCGCCTAGGAGTATGTTGTTATTAAGAATGGACTCAAGGGTATAAATGTAAAAGAACTCTCTGCTGAGTTGAAGGAGAAGTTCAACAGACTCAATGTCCTTCATGAGGAATATGGAAATCTTAAGAAGCAAAAGACTTCTTTAAATGACGAATAGGCAAAGTCTAAGAACATAACTGATGAAGAATCTAAGCTATTAAAGGCCAAGGAATAATTACAGAAAAATATTGATGAGCTTAAGTCTGAGCATCAAAAAGTGTTTGAGATGTTCTAATAACAGATTGAGAATTTCTAGAGAATATAATATGAGGAGGATAGAAGAAACTTTATTCTTAAATTACAAAGAGATCTCAAGTACTAAGAAAAGAAGAAACAATTTGAAGAAGAAAAATTGAAGAGATAATAAGGACTTATTGAGAAAGAGAAATCAAAGATCAATTTCCTATATAATGATGAGACTCTTAAATGCAACTAGATAATGACCTTCTTATAAAATCAGTTGTCTATATAGTAGTAAGGTAACATTGAGGAAGTTGTTCAGGAAGAGGAGAAGATAGAGGCTATTGATGGCATGTAAGTGTTGAATAAGAAGTAAAATATTAAGGTTTTATCCAAATCAAAATAAGATAAGAAAAAGAAACAGAAATATGAGACGAACAATGACGGAAAAGTCCATCTCTCTTTGTAGATTCTTTAGGATATGTACTAGCTTAAAATCACTCCACCAATCAAGATCGAGTAGGTATAAGATACTTTGTACGCAATTAAAACCAAAATTGAAGAATACGAAGCTCTTAAGTAAAAAGCCTTGGAGGACTTCGATCCAGAACAAGCTCTCAAGAACATTAAAGAGGAAGAGGGAGAAGAAGAGGAGGAGAGAGTTGAAGAACAAAAGACTAACAAAAAGCAAAAAAACAGCAAACAAAGCAGAAGAGCTGTTGGAATGGAAGAGTTCCCAGAGCTTTAAAAAATTATTAAGATTTTATTTTTTGATTTTTATTTTTTAGCGCTTTGATTTGATTATTATTTAATGAACAAAGAATAAAGAATGAAGAGGCCTAGAAGTGCTTATCATGTTTACATGATGCACAATTTTCAGCATTATAAGGAGATAAATCCTGGATTTAAAGGCTTTGAATTAACAGCTTAGATTGCAAGAGACTTCAAGGCTCTAAAGCCAGAGAAGAGACAAATATATGAGGATCTTTATAAGAAGGAATGATCAAAATAGATTGAGCAAGACTGACTTGTGAAGAATAAGAAAGCGAACTCGGAGCAAGAGTATACAGAACACTGTCCAGCAACTGATCATAATAGATAGATTCTAAATACATAACAAGGTATCAATAACTTTAGTAATGTAGACCACCTAGAAATAATTATGAGAAAAAGATCTATGGATATCATGTTGTTTTGTGAAATAGAATAATAATTTTATATATATATAAATTATATTTTAGATTAAAAATTATTTATATTTTCTTAAAAGATGCTCCCCAATTTTAGTGCTCATAAAACTCCTCAATTATCTGTATTTAAATACCTGAT
>ERZ724508.1101-NODE-1101-length-17063-cov-6.028104_pt1 | contig 17063 bp, 8 predicted proteins | sample MGYA00376041_ERZ724508 | MGnify/ENA primary metagenome ERZ724508 (study PRJEB28724, sample SAMN07190887) | wastewater metagenome | isolation source: effluent of sewage treatment plant in Hong Hong | place: USA: Christiansburg, Virginia | collected 2016-03-01 ...
TTGTTACTGCAACCGAAGTTTATTCGTTGTGATTTGCTTTCAAAATGTATCTTTGACTTATTGATAAACACCATATAAGTCGAAAACCACAACAAAATCAATGGTTTTAGGTAAATTTATCAATAATAAAAATGAGGTTTTATCGAACAATTATCCGACCTAGAGTCGGATTTTTTGTTTCTATAAATGTTAAAAAAGCTCCAATTGTTGAGGAACATCGGGTAAATCATGCTTTTTTGTACCATAAAACAGTTCAATTTGCCCAAATTGCTTATCCGTAATTTGTAATATACCCACTTTACCATGTTCGGGTAAAAGCGTTTTTACTCGTCGTTTATGCACATCGGCATTTTCGCTACTGGCACTATGGCGCACATACATACTAAACTGAAACATGCTGAAACCATCCTGCATTAAATCTTTACGAAAACGCTGTGCAGCTTTTCGTTCTTTTTTGGTTTCGGTTGGTAAATCATACATCACTAATGTCCACATAACTCGGTAGGCGTTTAAGCGTTCGGTGTTTAGGTTCATGGTATTTGTATTTTGTCAGTTCGAGCGTAGTCGAGAACAGGTAAAGTAAATTAGAGCGCTTCTCGACTACGCTCGAAATGACAGTTATTAAGAACTATAATTCAGGATACAGTATTTTACGTTGTTCGCCATTAAAACATTTCACGATGCTCACAGCAGTGCGTTGTGTTGCTAACATTAAAGGACTTTTTTCTCCATCAATAGTTACATCAATAGCGGGTATTTTTAATAAAACAGCTTTATGCTCTTTAGTCATATCATCAGTAGCTCCCATTTCAGCAACCATTTGATGTACTATTTGGTCAACATAAGGACGGTAAGGTTCCATTAAATCATCGGCTAAGCAATAGGCATTGTATCTGTTTTTATGAAAGATACCAAGGGTAGGGAGCAAGCCTGCGGCAACAATACTGCGAGCCATCGTAGCTCTTAGTATGGCGTAACCATAATTTAAAAAATTATTGGGTGGCGGACCTTCACGGTGACGAACAAAGCCATTGACATGCCTGAAAATTGTTTGCCAATAATACACAGCTGCCGTGGCTTCGCAATTATCGGTATCACCACTTTTTACGTTTCGATGCAAGGGTATTAAATAATCCGATTGCAATTCTAAACTATCTAAGGCGGCCGCTTGATTTTTTATTTTTTGTGTAACCGTTTGTTGCCATAATTGTTTTTTTAGCGGTTCACTCGCTGCTAATTGAGCATCGTAGCGTTCTTGCTGTATGCTATTACCCTCAATAGGCAATAACAAACTTTGTGGCATGTGGCGGTAATCACAAATAATCACCGCTACATTGTTTTCTTGCAAGGCTTGTAATAAGCCACTAGTTAAAGTAATTTGTGGGTTATCTATTACCACAATGCCAATATCCTCAACAGGTATGGTGGCTAAAGCATCTCGTTTAAATTCGGTAGGTAATAAATCGTTTTTCTCAACTTCGGGCAAACGAATGTTTAATTGAGCGTTTTTGATACTCAAATAAGATGGGTTGCCAAAGTAGAGTGTACGTTTTATCATTGTTTTACTATTTAATATTCACCAACTGAAACAATTTGACCTATATGATTTACTCTAACTTTAATAATGTTTTGTATGTTTTTGGTGCTTTGGATTACTTTATAGGTTATTCCTTTTAATTCTTTTTCAGTATCAATTTTAGTTTCTAGATGATGTCTAAACCAAAAACCTGATAGTAATGAACCAAATTTTTGTACTCTGTACAAGTTAGGACTAATTAAATGATAATTTTCAGGATTTAATAAATCTATATCTTTTGGGTTAAAACCACTTTGCTCGTTTGCAAAAATAAAATATTCATTTTGTTTTAAGCTAAATAAAAACTGCCAGCCTTCTTTTTCTTTATAAGTTTTATCAATTATAGGTAAACCTAAATTTACACGAGTTGTTGCATCAAAAAATGAAACAACATTTTCTTGTAAATCTCCATTTTCATCTTTATAAATAGCTACATGGTGGTTATTTCCTGTATTAACAAAATCAACAGGAATGCCATTACCATTTTTATCAAGTATTAAACTGCCTTCTTTGTCTTTTTTACTATGTAGGGCTTGTGCATTGTTTATGCCTGTAATTGCAACTCGTTTTATTGAAATGCATTTTTCTTTATTTAACCAAATAGGATTTTCATCTAAATTAGAAAAGGCTTTTTTGCTATCGTTATTAAATTCTTTTAATCTGACATTTAGTACTTCTTTTATTTTTGGGTCAACTACTTTTTCAATTTTTAATTCAGGTGTTATGTCTTTTCTTATTGTGTAAATTGTTTCTAGAGCAACCGTTTTAACTTTAATAGGCACTTTATACGTTTGCAACGTATCAAAGTATAGTGGATTTTTATCTAAACTATTTTTTGCTGTAAATGCTTTTTTAGGGTCGTTATCAAATTCAATTAATCGTTTTAATAAAGCTTCACGGTATTTTTTATTGGCTACTGTTTTAATTAATTCTTCATTGAAGTTAGCTCCTACCTTTTCTTCTTTAGTTACATACTGTTGTATGCTACCATATATGGTTTCTAAATGTAATTGTCCGCGAGGCGTTAATTGTTTCTTTTTATTTACCCCTCCTTGTTTTTTAGTAGTGTTTATATTAATGGTTGTTACTTTGTTTTTTGCTTTTATAGAAACTAAGGTATTTTCTAAATGTTTTTTTGCTTCTGTTCTAAAATCATCTAGTGGAATAGGTGGCTTGAACTTTAATTTGTTTTTATCGTCACGATACAATTCTTTAGTTTCAATGCCATATATACTGCCAGATTTATCGCTTCTTGCATTTAAGTTATTTAAGTATTGTATATGACTACGTTTTGTAAAAGCAATTGTTAAAGCGTCCATTGCATGGTGTCGATGGTCATTTCGTTTTGTCCAATCTTTAATTCGTTTTATTTTATGACCTTCTCTATTTTCAATAATTTCTGTTAATCCAAGTTTATTGTATTTATCCCAATTTAATTCTTGCATCACATCAATTAACTGCCAATCTTGTCTTAATCTATCGGTTACCATACCGCTAGTAGAAACAACATCTTTAACTAATTCTTCTAATATAGATTTTGCTTTTTTAGCAATGTATTGCGTATCTCTTAAATCACGAGCAATAAAATCACTAGGGATTTCAGAGCCAGACATTTTTAGTTTATTATATTTTGTTTTTGAAATTTTAAAGGCTTTATACAAATCTTCAATTCTAGTGATGTAATCTTTTAAGCCTTTATCTCCTTGCTTTGCATTAATATAATCATAGGCTGTTTCGTTAGCCTTTTCTATATTTATACTTCTACTTTCAAGAGTTTTATTGGAAAATGAATCGTCAAATAAACGTGATTGAGGTATAATATGCTCAATATCAAACTCCTTGCTAAATAGTTTATTTGGTTCAATGTAGCTATTAGAATAAAGCGTTTTGTAACCATTATGTTCTAATTCTAAATATAATTTATATCGTATGATGTCATTACGACTGATATGATTCAAGCCAAAATCTTTTTGTAAAATAGCTCTATATTTTTCGTGCTCGATTGTATTTTTAGCAACAACGCTAGTTAATTCTTCACGTTCTTTTGCACTTTTCTTTAATTCACGGGCTAATTCAATCCTAATTTCATCAGGTTTTCCATAAGTATCAATAGCAGTATTAACTACATTAATCATTTGGTTTAATATTTTTTCAACCACAGGATTACGTAAACTATTTTTAGGTAAAATGTCGAGTTTGTTTTTTAAAACCTTTTTATCTTTTTCTTCTTTAGTTAATGAGTTTTTAGAATGCTTATATCCTGCAAGCGTACATGCTACACTAAACTCGTTTCCTTCTTTTAAATGTGGCAATATTTTACGAATAGCTTTTGTACTTAAACTGCCGTAATCAGGTTGGAAACTAATATTTGAAAGAATAGTTGCATATTCTTTTTCAAAACCGTAGTTAATCATTAATTTTTGAATCAAATTACCAGAACCTGTGGGCGTATTATCTCCTTCAAATGAATATAACAAATGCCATAATTGATAAGAGGCTTGTTTTTCGAAGGCGTCTCCTTCCAAATTTGTATCAAAAAATAAAATAGATGTATTATAACCTAGTCCTTCAAAAACGGAGGCAACAATTTCAATTACTTTTTCAGACTTAAGTTTACTAAAATCATATTCTCCATGCCCACTTAATTCAATAATATTTTGGTAAGTTTTAAATATTGAAGCATTGGTTTTATTACCTTCAATGTCCTTAAAATTAAAATCTAAGTCTTTATGGTTTTCATATAGAAGCTTTAATGCTTCTCCTTTTGAAAGTTTTTCTTTTAAATTTAATTCTTTAAATAGGATTTCTTTTTCTTCTTGCAATAGTTCGCGTTTAGCTCCATTGCCTTTTTCAATTAATTGAATATTATTTAATATTTGCCAAATTTTAAATTCTTGAAAAAGAGGAGATGATTTAGGGCAAACTTTATTTCCTATTGTTTTTGTTTTTTTCTTTCCATCTATTGTAACTTCAATTTGTTTATTTTCAAATTCACAAATACTTACTAATCCTTTTTGACTTTTTAATCTTCTTTGATAGAAAATAATAACATCACGGATTTCAGATTTCAATTCATCAGATAGTACTTTATGAAATTTTGCTTGTGTTTCCCAAATGGAATTAAATTCATCTAAATAATCTTGTCGGTAAAATACTTGGTTTTTTAATTTTGTATGAGGGTTTTCATCTAATTGCCTCATTAAATATTGTCCAACTGTTTCTTTGTTAAAGTAGAGTTCTTTACTTCTGTCACTAATGGAACCTAAGTAACCACTTGAATTGCTTATAGTCCCATTTAAATCACTTATTACGAAAGCTAATTCTTCTTGACTTAATTTTTTTGTTAATGATTCAACCCGCCATAGATAAGTTTGCATTCTTTTATCTGCACCTTTATTATCTGCAGTATAAATTTTATATTTTGCTAAGAATATTTTAGTCGTATTAACTTTCCCTTTGCCTATTATTTGCTCTTTAAATTCATTAGTTAATATATCTGCATGAAATGTTTTTTGAAAGTTCCAAATCGTATCAAATTCGGCTTGTAAATCTGAGCGATAAAAATCTGGAATGTATTTTTTATTTTCTTTTAATAATTCTAATACCAATTGCCCAGGTGTTATTTTTTCATTATACAATTTTTTCGCTATTTCCATCCCGTCAATTAGCTGACCTTCATCTTGGGATTTAGCTTTACGGCTACTTTTGTAGCCACGTTTTTTATTTATCATTAATAGAACTCGCGCAAATTCTTCAAGTGATATTTGTTCCTTGACAGCCTTTGCTCTTAGTCGATAGGTTTCAAAAGTCGATTTATTCCCATTTTCAGATAATAGAGTGTCCTTTGTTATAAATCCCTTTTCGCTAAGTATCTCAATTAAATTCTCCTTTCTTAATTTGAAACGTTGCAAATTCCTACGCATACTACGTTTTAATGTTCTATCTGCATTTGTAGTAATGCTTTTGCCTTTTTCAAAATTAGTTTGTTCGTCAACCGTTAATGGATTTACTCTTACGCCTAATTTTATTATTTCAGACCTTTCTTTTTCATTATCTGCTTCATTTACTATCGCCCAGCCAATAGATGTCGTGCCTAAATCTAAACCTAAAATCTTTTTCATATAATTATTTTGTTTAACTAAATATTATGTTGTAGTATTGTATTACATTTTGAAGCAAATCACAATAAGGATTATTCCGTTGTGAAAACATCCAAAGCGGGAGAGCAATCTCTCGCTTTTTTTATTCAATTAAATATAAAACTATTTTTTTGTAAATAAAAATAGCTAATCTTAATAAGATTGCTGTTTGATAATGATTTTTGAATCAAAATTCTTTTAAGTAAATTGCACTATGGCAAAAATTATCATAATGTTTTTTCTTCCACTCACGTTTTTTGCTCAAACATTAACGGTTCAATCTCCTATTCGTTTTTTAGCTTTAGGCGATTCTTATACGATTGGACAAAATGTTGCCGCCAATAAAAGTTGGCCAGCTCAATTGGTTGATTCATTAAATGCTAGAGGAATTGTAACAGATACCATGCGCATTATTGCTACTACTGGCTGGAGAACAGATAATTTATTAAACGCTATTATCAATAAGCAGTTAGAGCAACAACATTATAATTTAGTGTCTGTTTTAATTGGCGTTAATAATCAATATCAAAACAAGCCTATTTCTCAATATATGAGCGAGTTCCCACAGTTATTAGATTCTGCTATACATTATGCAGGAGGAGACACAAGTCATGTTTTTATTGTTTCTATTCCTGATTATGCCGCTACACCGTTTGGACAGGAAGCCAGTCCTTCTCAAATTAGCCAAGAGATAGATCAATATAATTTGATTAATAAAAATTTTGCAGATAGTTACCATATTAAATACTTCGACATCACGCCAATTTCGCGCTTTGGTTTATTTCAACCTTATTTAGTTGCTAATGATGGTCTGCATCCTTCGGAAGTACAATATAGCGAATGGGTAAAATTGATGTTACAAGGAAATTTGCTCTCAGTTTTTGAGGATTTGACAGCTAAAAAAATGAAAGTGTTTCCAAATCCTGCGTCGGATAACATTACAATATCCTATCCAGTAAGAATTAAAAAAACATTGGAACTTTATAATGCCACAGGAACCTTAATACTCAAACGAGATATGAATGATGAATCTATTGACATCTCGTTGAAAGATTTAAGCAAAGGAATATACGTTGTTCGTATTGCGTATAACGATCAACAATTTATAAAAGCAATTATTAAACAATAAATTATTTCTCTAATGCTTCCTTAACTAATTGATTAGCCATTTTAGGATCCGTTTTGCCTTTCCCCATTTTCATCACTTCACCAACAAATAAACCTAATAAATTGGTTTTGCCATTTTTGTATTCCGTAATTTTTTCAGGATATTTTGCTAAAGCTTGATCAACCAATTCTTGTAAAGCACCAGTATCGTTACTTTGAATAATATCTAAACGCTGTGCAATACTTAATGGCGCTTCATCCATATTTAACATCAACTCTGGAAATAATTTTTGTGTAGCTGCTGCATTACTAATTTTTCCTTCGTCAATTAACGCAATTAAATCGGCAATGGCTTTTGGTTTTACTTTAAATTGTTCAATAGTAATGGCATTTTCGTTTAGGTAAGATTTGATACTTCCCATCATCCAGTTTGCCGCTGCTTTGTAATTTTTAGTGTAAGTTACTAATTCATTAAAGTATAAAGCTAAGCCTTTTAAATCAGTTAAGTTTAGCGCGTCATATTCTGATAAACCAAATTCTTTGGTGAATTTTTTTAACAAATCGTTTGGTAACTCAGGCATTTGAGCCTTTACTGTATCTATATAATTTTGTGTAATAAATACTGGTTGTAAATCTGGTTCTGGAAAATAACGATAGTCATTTGCATTTTCTTTACTACGTAAAGCAAAAGTAGAACCATCCGTTGCATTAAAACTTCTTGTCTCTCCAGCTATATCTTCACCAGCTTCTAATAAATCAATCTGACGTTTAATTTCAAAATCAATAGCGCGTTGCACGTTACGGAAAGAGTTCATGTTCTTCACCTCTACTTTTTTTCCGTATTCTTTAGCGTCTTTCAACATCACAGAGACGTTGGCGTCACAACGCAGTGAGCCTTCTTCCATGTTCCCATCGCAAATATCTAAGTAACGTACTAGTTTTTTTACTTCCGTTAAATACACATAAGCTTCGTCGCTGCAAGTAAAATCCGGTTCAGTTACAATTTCTAATAAAGGTGTTCCCGCACGATTTAAGTCAATTAACGATTCAAATGGATCGATGTCATGCATACTTTTGCCTGCATCTTCTTCCATATGAATACGCGTTAAGTTAATGCGTTTCTCTGTCCCATCTTTTAATTTAACGTCCACGTAACCACCTGTGCAAATAGGAGTTTTATCTTGTGTAATTTGATAGCCTTTAGGTAAATCGGCGTAAAAATAATTTTTACGAGCAAATTGATTTTCTTCTCTGATGTTAGAATGTGTTGCAATGCCTAATTTCACCGCAAACTCAATAGCACGCTTGTTTACTTTTGGCAAGGTGCCAGGGTGACCTAAAGTTATCACACTGACATTGGTATTTGGCATAGCTCCATATTCGGCTACATCGTCGCTATACATTTTTGTTTTGGTTAATAATTGAATGTGACATTCTAAACCAATGACTGCTTTATATTTATCGTAAACGGACATGTTGATAGTTATGAGTTATAAGTTTTGAATTATGAGTTGATAATTTGCCCAAAAATTCAGAGTTTAAAGATAAGGATTTATTGGATTTTAAACCACATAGACACATAGATTATGTGGTTTTATGTGGTATAAATAGATGTAATAGAAATACATAGCCGATTGAAGCGACGCTTCAATCCTATGATTACTCTTCTAATAAATCATTCTATGTATCTATGTGGTTAAAATGGCCTAAGATTTTATTATATTTATCCTCCCAAACCCCATTTTTTTGATACCTAAATTTACCATAGATAAAATTATTGATGCCGCCCGAGTTGAGGACGTGATTGGAGATTTTATTACCTTAAAAAAACGTGGCGCTAACTTACTAGGACTTTGTCCTTTTCATGGAGAGAAATCGCCATCATTTACAGTGTCGCCAGCTAAAGGTATTTACAAATGTTTTGGCTGTGGTAAATCGGGAACGGCTGTTAATTTTATTATGGATTTGGAAAGTTTATCTTATCCAGAAGCCTTAAGGTATTTAGCCAATAAATATGGGATTGAAGTAGTTGAAAAAGAAGTAACGAGTGAAGAAAAAGCTCAGCAAAACGAAAAGGAGAGTTTATACATTGTGATGCAATATGCACAAAAGTATTACACTAATTTGCTGATGAATGATGATATGGGTCGTTCTGTAGGCTTAGGTTATTTTAAAGAACGAGGCTTTACGCAAGATATTATTGATAAATTTCAGTTAGGATATAGTTCAGAAGAGCGAAGAAAGTTTTCGGAAACCGCTGTAAAAAATGGCTACAAGCCTGAGTATTTGGTAAAGACTGGCATGTCTATTTTATCAAATAATCATGTAGAGGGAACCCCAATTACAGAGAAAGATATTTTTGATAGATATACAGGTCGTGTGATGTTTCCTATTCATAACATTTCCGGAAAGGTGATTGGCTTTGGTGGACGTATTTTAATTACAGATAAAAAACAAGCTAAGTATATCAACTCTCCGCAAACTGATATTTACGATAAAAGTAAAACACTGTACGGATTGTTTCAGGCTAAAAAAACAATTATCCAAGATGACAATTGTTATTTGGTAGAGGGCTATACGGATGTTACATCCATGCATCAATCGGGTATTGAAAATGTTGTAGCGTCTTCTGGAACTTCGTTAACGGTGGAACAAATAAAATTAATTCATCGTTTTACTAAAAATATTACCATTTTATATGATGGCGATGTGGCTGGTATTAAAGCCAGTTTCCGTGGAATTGATTTAATTTTAGAAGAAGGAATGAATGTGCGGGTTTTGTTATTTCCTGATGGAGATGACCCTGATTCGTATAGTAAAAAAGTAACGAACGAAGAGTTTAAAGAATTCATCAAAAATAATAGCAAAGATTTTATTGCTTTTAAAACAAGTTTGCTTTATAAAGAAGTTGAGCACGATCCAATTAAACGTGCTGAATTAATTAAAGATATTGTTGAAAGTATTTCTGTTATTCCGGATGCGATTAATCGTTCGGTATATGTGAAAGAATGTTCGCGAATCATGGACATTAGTGAACAAGTTTTACAGATAGAGATTAATAAACTCATTCGTAAAAAAACCGGAAAAGCAGCTGCCTCTAATAAAAATTTTGATTCTAATCAGGGAAGTGCAAGTAATACTGGCTATCCAGATGAAATGCCGATAGAGGCTTATTTGGAAGAAGAAAAAGCTGTTGACCCTGTTTTAGATGGAGAAGAAAAAGAATTGTTGCGCATGATGATGCAATACGGAAATGTGTTAGTTGATGTGGAGGCAGAAGATACCGATAACACAACTCAATCATTTCAGTTAACGGTTTGCGAGTTTGTGATATTTGAATTATGGAGAGATAATTTGCAATTTATTAATCCAGTTTATCAAATGGTGTTGGATGAGTTTCATCATGAATTAGAACATGGAAATATTCCTACGATGCATACTTTTACGCATCATCAAAATCCAGCAGTTTCTAGTATGGCTATTGATATCGCTTCTAACTCGGATACGGTAAGTTATAAATGGGAAAAATTTGGAGTGAATGTTCCACAAGAAATTCATTTGATTAAAAAGGGCATCGAACACCAATTATTTAGCTTAAAGGAGAAACGATTGAATCAAATTTTAAAAGAAGCCAAAGAGCTATTGAAAGTGGCTGACCCATTTGAAAATGTAAATGCTTATGAGTTTGTTATTATGCTCGAATCTCAAAAGAAGAGAGTCAATAAAATATTGGGAAGAACAGTTATTAAGTAACTTCAAATCTAGCCACACAGATACATAGACCATTTAAAAAAATGGGAGTTAAAGATAGGAGCTTTGCTTTTTAACATAGAATCTATGAGGAAAAACGTAGTTTTCCTAAGCCATACTCTTATTGTTTTTTCTATGTACCTATGTGGTTATATTTTTTTAAATAATCTAATGAGTAAGCAATTTGGTTCTTTATAGCTTTAATGTTAAATTTATCTTTCTTGAAAATAAAACAATACATATTTATCGCCTTATGTTTTTTTGTTTTTAATGGTTATTCTCAAGTAACAATTAAATATTTAAAAAAATATAATAATCAAATTGCTAATTTGATTGATAATGCTGAGTATGATTCAGCTGATAGGAAAATAGACAGTTTATATATCATGTCTAAGCAAATTAATTTTATGGAAGGCGTTGCTGAGTCATATAATTTGCGCGGTGCAATTAATAGAGATCAATCTAACTTGCGAGACGCCTTAGATAATTTTTTGAGCGCCCTAAAGCTATTTGATAGTTTAAAATTGCCCGTAAAATCAGCTGGATTACAAAACAATATTGGCTTAATTTACGCCGAAATTAAGGAGTATAGAACAGCCTTGTCTTATTACTTTAAAGCAGAAAAAATCAATTTTTCTAAAAAATAAAAAATAAATCTGGCAATCAATTATAACAATATTGCTACCTGTTATCAAAAATTAAAACAGTACACCTCTGCTCAAGTGTATTTAAATAAGTCCTTAGCGCTAAGGCAAGAAGTGAGCGATACCGTTGGTATGGCAATGGCTTATCATAATATTGGAATTAATAATCAATTAACCAATCATAATGATTCAGCTATTTACTATTTTAATAGATCGTTGAGTTATTTAACTGGCATGGGCGAAAATATAGGTCACGCATACAATTATTTAGAGCTGGGAAATTCATTATTGCAACAAGGAAAATTACAAGAAGCAGAAAAATATTTATTGAGTTCGCTGCGCATATCTGAAAATAATGAGTTGGAAGGGCTTAAAGTTGAAATTTATAAATATTTAAGCGAATTGTATCAGCAAAAAAATGATTACAAAAAGGCATTTGCTTTCCAAAATTTGTATATGTCATCAAAAGAAAATATTGAAAGCGATGAAAATAAAAATGAGATATTAAAAAAAGAATTAGAGTATGATTTTGCAAAGCGCCAAGAATTACAGCGTAAGGATGCGGAGAACAAACAAGCGATTTCAAATGCTGAAATTCAAAGTCAGAAAAAATTAACTACTGGCGCTGTAATAGCTTTAGTTATTTTGTCGGGATTAATTATTATAGTATTTAGAAGTTACAATCAAAAACGAAAAGCAAACGATATTATTTCTAAACAAAAAGAATTGGTTGAGCATAAAAACAAAGAGATTTTAGATTCAATTAATTATGCAAAGTACATTCAAAACGCCTTATTGCCTTCCGAAAAAGTGATAAGCGATTTGCATGTTGATTGTTTTATTTTATTTAAACCAAAGGACATTGTTAGTGGCGATTTTTATTGGATACATAATAATCCATCAACAAAATCAACTGAAAACGAAGTATATATTGCTGCGGTAGATTGTACGGGACATGGGGTTCCAGGAGCTTTGGTAAGTGTTGTGGGAAACAATGGTTTAAACAGATGTGTCAAAGAATTTAGTATTCATGATACTGGTAAAATTTTAGATAAATTGTCCGAATTGGTGGAGGAAACCTTTGAAAAAAGTGAGAACGAATTGAAAGACGGAATGGATATTTCTTTACTGAAAATTAAGAGTGATACTTCTGCTTCTGCTGATAATAATTTAGTTCATATTCAATGGAGTGGTGCCAATAATCCTATTTGGATTATCAAAAAAGATTCTCAAATTTTGGAGGAAATAAAAGCCGATAAACAGCCTGTAGGCAAATTTGAAGACAGAAAAGACTTTAAAACGCATCAACTGACTCTGTATAAAGGAGATCGATTGTTTTTATTTACAGACGGTTATGCTGATCAGTTTGGTGGGCCAAAGGGTAAAAAGTTCAAATACAGGCAGTTAGAGGAATTGCTGCTATCAACAACACGTCTAACATTAAATGAGCAAAAACAGGCTTTGGAAAAAGCGTTTGATAGCTGGAAAGCTAATCATGAGCAAGTGGATGACGTATGTATCATAGGTATTTCTGTTTAACTAATAAATCAGCCCATTTTTTTAGATTTTGAAAATTGTACTTTTTTTGTCATTCCATCGAGTGAAAGTATCTATCTAGTTATTGAAAAATTGTTAAATTAGTATTGATTAAACTACTTTTATCAGATATTCTAAACCAATTTATCAGTATGAAACATCTTTTTTGTTTTTTTTTAACATTCGCATTAGTTGCTTTAGCAAACATTAGCGATGCAAATGCTCAACAAGTTAATGCTAAAATACAAGAAGTTCTGAGTGATAAAACGGAGGAGGTTTTGGCAAATGACCCAGCTAGATTAGCGTTTTATAACGACATTATTGAGAAGAGAACTCAAGTGATGGAAGTTCCTATGCATGAAAAAGAAGTATACGTTAAGTTGTCTACAATCCCCCTATTGAATAAGTATAATCCAAATTTATCGAGAGATGTGGTGTTTGATCCCCTTAATTTTAATCCCTTAAAATATAGCTTTTCTTTTTCTTCAACTAAAACAGAGATTTATCGTGTTGATAATACCGATTATTTAATCATTATTAAACCTCAAACATTTAAGTAAATAGCATTATTTATTTTGGCGATTTTTAATTCACTAATAAAATTTATACCACACTATAACATGAAACATCTTTTAACACTATTATTTTCATTCTTTATTCTAACATCTGTTGCTCAAACCTTCACGATGAATGGTACTAACATTACTTCTTGTACGGGAACATTCTTAGATCCGGGTGGTGCAGGGAATTATGCGAATAGCCAAGATTTCACGGTGACTATTTGTCCATCAGTGGCAGGTTCGAAGGTTGTTGTAAATTTCCCTTCTTTTGTCAGTGAAAACGGTTGGGATTTCTTGTATATCTATGATGGAAATACTACAGGCGCGCCATCGTTAGGAACTATGACTGGAACGCTTGGTGCACTTGTAGTTCAGGCAACTACTGGTAATCCTACTGGCTGTTTAACGTTTGTATGGCATTCAGATGGATCAGGCGTTAGATCAGGTTGGGCAGCAACATTGTCTTGTACTACACCTTGCCAAACGATCAACTCGGTGTTTAGTAGTTCTTCGCCTGCCCCAGTTGGAGGTATTATAAAAGTTTGTCAAGGTCAAACGGTTACCTTTAACGGTACAGCTACCTTTACTGCAGGAGTACCAAGTTATAGTTGGAATTTTGATAATGGGCAAACGGGAGCTGGAGCTTCAGCCTCTACAACTTATACAGCGCCTGGTGTTTATGTGGTTAATCTAACTACTACCATTGCAGGGTGTACTAACCAAAATAAAATTAATCAAATTGTTCAAGTATCAACTACCCCTTCTTTTTCTGCTACAACAACTAGTACTACTAGTATTTGTTTAGGACAAAGCGCCACTTTAATTGGATCGGTTACACCAACTCCATTTATTGCTAACTGTACTCCGCCAATTAGTGGAGTGACATATTTACCAGATGGTTCTGGCGTTTCATACACTTCTGGAATTACTGTAGATTGTTATGGTTCCGCTACTACAATAACATCTTTAGCAGATATAGCAAATATATGTATGAGTTTAGAACATTCCTTTTTGGATGATTTAGATATTGTTATTAGATGTCCAAATGGACAAGAGGTTACGTTAAAAGACGATATTGGCGGAGGTGGTACCTATTTAGGAAATCCAATCGACGACGTTACTAGTGGACCTGGTACTGGATTTAATTATTGTTTTGCAATGAGTGGTGCTGCATTAATGATAAACGGACCAACCGTGACTTCTGGCACCCCCGCACAAGCATCTATTGCCGCTGGAACTTACTCACCATCACAAAGTTTAGCTGGGTTAATTGGTTGCCCTTTAAATGGAGCTTGGACATTAGTAGTTACGGATAACGCCACACTAGATGATGGTTATATTTTTAACTGGGACGTAAACTTTAACGTAGCAATTCCTCCATCTCAATCATTTACACCAACTATCGTTTCACAAACTTGGTCAGGAGCAAACATTACTTCAACAGCAGGTAACAATGCAGTTATTACTCCAACAGCTACTGGCACTCACTGTTATACATTAACAGCGGTCGATAATTTTGGATGTAGTTATACAACGGTAAGATGTGTAACGGTAACACCTGGTCCTTATGCAGGGGTTAATAATACATTAACGGTTTGCGGTAACGGAGCAACATCAAATTTATTTCCATTATTAGGAGCTGGAACTTCTACAACAGGAGCTTGGACTGGTCCATCAGCATTAGCTGGAGGTCATTTAGGAACATTTAATCCTGTAACTTTAGCTGCAGGAAATTACACATATACAGTTCCAGGCACAGGCTCTTGTCCGCCAGATGTAGCTGTTATAACGGTAATCGAAAACCCAGTTCCAGCTGCAACCTTGTCTTTCACAAATCCAAGTTGTAGTAATAATAATGGCATTATAGTTATTAATAATACATCTCCCGGAGGTCAAACCATTTCGAGTTTTGCAAGCAGCCTTGGTGCTATTGCGGGACAAACGGTTACTGGCTTGGGAGCAGGAACACCTGTGATAACTCTCACCAATAACTTTGGTTGTACCTTTACAGTGTCGGCAACATTAACTATGACGCCTGGCCCAACAGCTATAACAACAACAACAACTAATGCAACTTGTAGTCTTAATAATGGTAGTTATACATTTGGTACTCCAACAGGAGGAACAGCGCCATACACTTATGCTATAAACGGCGGAGCTTTTACAGCAACATCACCAGTTACAGGGCAAGCACCTGGAACATATTCTATAACAGTAAGAGATGCTAATGGTTGTTTATTTACAAGAACAGTAACAATTACTAACATACCTGGTCCTACCGCTATTGCTGGTACAACAACACAAGCAAGCTGTAATACAAACAATGGTACTTTTAACGTAACAGGAGTAACGGGTGGAACCGCTGCATATACATATAGTGTAAATGGCGTTTCTACTGGAAGTCTAACAACTGGTTTAGCAGCTGGTACGCATACAATTTTAGTAAGAGATGCCAATGGTTGTACTTTTACAAGAACTTTCACCATCCCGACTTCTAACGGTCCATCAACGTTTGTAGTAAATACAACCAATTCAAATTGTGGCTTAGCTAACGGAACCTCAACAGTTTCGGGAGTAGTGGGTGGCACGCCAACCTACAGTTTCTCATTTGATGGAGGAGCTTTTGGAACAGGAACAACAGCCACAGGATTAACAGCAGGTACACATACAGTAACAGTGCGAGATGTAAACTCATGTACATTAACATTAACGTATGTTGTAAATAATAACCCTCCTCCAACAGTAGCAGTTACAAACTCATTAAATGTATTATGTAACGGAGCAGCTACAGGAAGTTTATCGGTAGCACCAGCAGGAGGAACCGCGCCATTTACTTATACATTAACAACACCAACACAAACAAATACAACAGGAAATTTCACAGGTTTAGTAGCAGGAACTTATAGTGTTACTGTAAGAGATAATGTTGGTTGTACAGCGACTGTAACCGCAGTTATTGCTCAACCAACACCATTAACAGGAACTGTATCGATGATACCAGTAAACTGTTTTGGTAATTCAACAGGAACTGTATCGGCAGGTGGAGCAGGAGGAACTTCTCCATATACATATTCATGGCCAGCATTGGGTGGTAGTACAGCAGCAACTACAGGTGGCGCAGCTGCAGGAACTTATACCGTAACTATTAGAGATGCAAATTTGTGTACAATTACAAGAACAGTAACGGTAACTCAACCAACGTCATTAACTTTAACGTCAACATTAACACCAGCAACTTGTGGTAACGCAAATGGTTCAGGAACAGTAACCGTTGGCGGTGGTACAACTCCATATTTATATAATTGGAGTAATGGCGGAACAACAGCTACCTTAACAGCGGCTGCTGCTGGTACTCATACTGTAACTATAACGGATAATAATGGTTGTGTGTTGACAAGAACAGTAACAATTACTAACATACCAGGCCCTACCGCTATTGCAGGAACAACAACTCAAGCAAGTTGTAATACAAATAATGGTACTTATAATGTAACTGGAGTAACTGGTGGAACGGCAGCATACACATACAGTGTAGATGGAGTTGGAACTGCAAGTTTAACAACTGGTTTAGCAGCTGGTACACATACAATTTTAGTAAGAGATGCTAATGGTTGTACTTTTAGTACTACGTTTGCCATTGGAACAGCTAACGGTCCATCAACGTTTGTAGTCAATACAACCAATTCAAATTGTGGATTAGCTAACGGAACCTCAACAGTTTCGGGAGTAGTGGGTGGCACGCCAACCTACA